>OGCN01000166.1_pt1 | contig 113641 bp, 94 predicted proteins | sample 1570181 | NCBI WGS metagenome assembly OGCN01 (sample SAMEA4370584, study PRJEB24528) | human gut metagenome | reverse complement strand
TTATATCAATTTTTTGTAAGGAACGTATTGCCACTTAATGAACTAAATAGCAACTTACAACATATTAAGATACTTCATAATCATCAGCGACAGATTCATATTCATATAATCATCCCCCTGTGTCAGGTCACTTCCAATCAATTCCTTAATCTTTCCCATCCGGTACAGTAACGTATTCTTATGTACATGAAGATTCTTGGCGACAAGCGAAGACTGTCCCGGGTTTTTCAAGTATTCTTGAAGCGTATTTAAAAAATCAGTCCCTTTTTCCTGGTCATATAAATAGAGGTTCATCAATCCCGGATGGATTAAAAATCGGATTTCCGTATCTTCTTTTTCAAATATTTCCAACATTTTATAAACATAATAATCACTATAATAACAAAGCGGATTGGAAGTGTTTAACTTCAGACCAAGATTAATCGCATCAATCGCCTGTTGATAGAAACGAGAAGTATCTTCCAGATTCTGATAGAAGTTACTGATTCCAGCTTTTAAATTATTAGCAGAGAGATAGTCTTTTAGCTGCGTAAGTTCATATTCACTGAACCCTTGATATAAGTCTTTATTAATTAGAAATACAATCGTGTCTTCGTAGATGACATAAATACTTCCAGAAAAAATGCGTTTCAAATGCTCCAAAATCACTTCTAACTGCAAATGAGAGGAACTTTGTGCAGATGGTGGTATGGCTATAATATAGAAAGAACTTTTAAGATTATAGCCGAGTACCTCCAGACGTTCCTTGAAATTTTCAATATTATTCTGTGGGTTGCGAAGTAAATCTACAAGAAAATAAGAGTACATAACCCCTTTGTTTCTTGTGTAAGCAGGATCTTTCTGAAGTTCGAGTGATACCAGTTTACAAAAACGATGGAAGAAATCAGGAACATAGTCTTCAAAAGGATGTTCAGATTCCAGCATCATGACATGACCTACTTCAATATTTTGTATGTGGATCGCATCTACAAGCATACCAGTGTGAACAAGTTCGCTTGTATAGTAATAAGGGTGATTATATTTTCGAACCATTTCATCCAGATGATTAGCGCGGATAGAAGCAATTCCTTGTTTGCTAATATAACCAGATTTGCTTTCTTCACGAAAGAAATCATTATCCGGAACAATACCGGCAGAGATGGCCAGATATTTATTTTGTAAATCAACAACATAGATTGGATTACCAAATATTCTTGAAGCAGTGTCTACCAGATATTGAAGTCCTTTTCCGGAAAAAGAGGCATTTAACAAAAGATGCATACCTGCAGTGATCTGTTGGATTTCTGTTAATAATTCCATAGCAGTATTAAAAAGTGCAGCCTGCGAGAAGGATGTGCCAAAATATAAAATAGTGAAGCAACTTTGATCATATACGGAGAAATCTAAACGTTCTCCAAAACACATCAAAGTAAATTCAGCATTCGTATTGGCTGCGGGCATTGTGTCTGTAGAAGTCAGATACAGACTTGAAGATTCAAAATGTGGGCGCATCGGGTCAAAAATTCGAACATTGATCATATCACAGACATTGTCAGAATGCCCGAATATTTGCGGTTGATACCCCTTTTCTTTTAGTTTCGACATAAAAATCTGATATTCCATATATACTCCTTTATGAAAAATCCATTGTGCGTTCGCACAAAAAAATCAAAATTAATCCGTATAATATCATGCTGTGACACGATGAAATCATTAAAATCATTATATATAATTAAGCAAGAATCGTAAAGAACAAAATTCAAGTCGAGCAGTCGCGAGACTTGGCGTTGGATGATGATACAAAAAACAGATGTCTATGTTCTTACGCAGGAAAATGTTCATAAGAAAGGATGAAAACAATGAATCAGACGAAATTGGGAAAATACCAGAGAAGCGTTTCTATTATCGGTGTTGGATGTACTCCATTTATGTATACAGTAGATAATCCGGAAACAGACGGACTGACAGAAGGTGAAATGTTTGGATATGCGGCATTGAAGGCAATGGAAGATGCAGGAGTAAATCCACAGGATGTAGATTTTTATTTCCATGGACAGGCAAGTCCTCTGAATGGTTCAAACTATTTAACACCAAACGTGCAGATTTCAAACTGGTTTGGTATGAAAGGAAAAGGTTCTATCCATCACTCAGAAGCATGCTGTACAGGTTATCTTGCAATCGAGCAGGCTGTAAATGCAATTGCATCAGGAAAATATGACTGTGTACTTACGGGTGCCGTTGAGTTTGGTGACAGTACACCAAGTCCTGCTGACAGCGTAGAAACACCAAAGCATCCATATAAACGCGATAAGATGACAATGGATAAATTTTTGAAAACAACATCATGGTTGTATGACCGTACATATACAAGACAACTTATGGCCGGACAGGAATTAATCTATGACGATGCGGCTGAATGGTATGTCCGTACAAGAGGTATTTCAGCAGAGGATATGAATAATACATTGAATGCAATGTGCATTAATAATAGAAGAAATGCTTCTACAAACCCGCTTGCGATTGAAAGAACAACATACGAAGAACTGGCAGAAAAAGCAGGCATGACATTAGATGAGTACATGAATTCTCCATACAATCCGAAAATGGGAGATTTCCTTCGTGCAGGCGGAGTTGAGTTAAAATGTGACGGAGCTGCTGCCTGTATCGTATGTGCAACAGAGAAGATTCCGGAAATCGCAAAGAATTTAAAACATAAACCAATCGAAGTACTTGGAATAGGAAGTGCTGCTTGTGAAGCAACAACACCACATTTTGAAGTTGCTGCAACAGAGGAAGCTGTTCGTCAGGTATACGAAGCAACAGGATTATCAGGAGATGATCTGGATATCTTCTTTGCAAATGACTTTATTATCACTTCTCATTTGGTATCAGCAGAAATTGCCGGATATCTTCCATACGGAGAAGGATGGAAATATATCTGTGATGGACGTACAGCATGGGATGGTGATAAACCAATCAATACAAATGGTGGAAGAACATCATTTGGACATGCGCATGCTGCATCTGGTCTGGCTGATATGTACGAAGCTTGTAAACAGATGTGGAATGAGTGTGGAGAACGTGAGGTTAAGAAAGTTCCTAAGACAGCAATGCTTCGTGGATATGGCGGAGCACAGAATGTGGCAGCAATCGTGATTCGTACAATGGACTAATAAAGAGGAGGAAGTACCATGGCTATCAAATTGGAGAAAGTCGTAGAGAAATTTTATTTAGGCCTTGAAGAGGGAAAAATCTTAGGTCGTAAGTGTCCAAAGTGCGGACATGTAGAATTCCCACCTGTATATGCATGTAATAATTGTGGAAATTATGAAACAGAGTGGTATGAAATCAGTGGAAAAGCAAAATTACATTCCATCGTATTACCGGCAGCACTTTCTACAAAACCGGAATATAAAAAATTAGGTAAATTCTGTTATGGAGAAGTAGAAATTGAAGAAGGAACAAGATTGAATGCAGTTGTTCGCGGAGTCAGCAGAAAGAACAGAGCAGAGCTGGAAGCGAAACTCCCGGTAAATGTTCATGCAGCAATTGTGGAACGTGATAATGGAGTGAAAACAGTAGTATTTGATTTAGATGAAGAATAAGGAGAACAAAACAATGTCAAGACAGGAAATTTTAGAACAGGTATTGAACATGGTAGCTATGTCATACAAAAAAGATGTGGCAGGACTTTCAGAAAAAACATCATTTAAAGAGGATTTAGGCGGAGCATCTGTACAGATGGTAGCATTAGTTTCGGAAATTGAAAATGAATTAGATGTGGCTTTGATGTTAGCTGATGCAAGTGCATGTAATACAATCTCAGATCTTGTTGATTTAATCGAGGAAGAAATGTAAATTATTTTACAATTTAAAGAACAAAAGCAGACACATTTTGTAAATGTGTGCTGTTGTTTTGAAAATGTATTTCTTACAATACAAAATGTAAATAAATTACTTTTGGAGGAGAAAAATGAGCGTATTAGATCAGATTTATGCAAAAGCAAAAGAAGATCCACAGCGCGTTGCCTTTCCGGAGGCTGAAAACGAGAAAATGATGCAGGCTGCTTATGAGACAGGAAAAGAAGGATATATCATTCCAATTCTTGTAGGCGATGCTCAGAAAATCACAGAACTGTGCAAAGAGCGCGGATATGAGACAGATGTTTTCAAGATTGTGGATATTCAGGAAGAAGAATACAAAAATAAACTGATTGCAGACTATGTTGCAAAGCCTGAAACACTTTTGAAAGAAAAAGCACTTGGCCGCCGTATGCAGAACCCATTATATTATGCAATGGTAATGCAGGCAGTTGGTGAGGCAGAGGTAACATTTGCAGGAATTGATAATACAACAGGAGATGTACTTTTAGCAGGACAGATGATTATTGGACTGCAGCCGGGAATCAGCACAATTTCAAGTATCGGACTTTGTGATATTCCTGGATTTGAAGGAAGCGAAGGCAGTTTGCTTGCAGTCGGAGACAGTGCAGTATGTACAAATCCAAATGCAGAACAGCTTGCAAGTATTGCAATCTCAGCATGTGATACAGTAAAGGCATTGCTAGACTGGGAGCCAAGATGTGCGATGGTAAGTTATTCTACACTTGGAAGTGGTCAGGGAGAATTGATCGACAAAGTTGTAGAAGCAGTAAAAATCGCAAATGAGCTTCGACCAGATCTTGCAATCGATGGAGAATTTCAGTTTGATGCAGCAATTTCACCGGCTGTAGCAGCAAAAAAAGTTACAAGAGAAAGCAAAGTTGCCGGAAAGGCAAATGTTGTAATCTGGCCTGATTTAAATGTAGGTAATGTTGGAGTAAAATTGATTCAGCAGTTTGGACATGCAAATGCTTATGGACCAATGCTTCAGGGATTCAACAGTGTGGTTTGTGATTGCTCAAGAGGGGCCCCGGTATCTGAAATTAAAGGTAATATTATTATCAGTGCAGCTCGTGCAGCAGGAAGCAAAACAAAATAATCATTGATTGCAGAAGAATGCAAATAAACAAATAAACCAAAATCGCTACTAAATATATAAATGTAATGCGGGCGCAGTAACATGCGCCCGTAATTACTAGATGGAGAAATGTTATGAGTGAATATAAAGTGTTGACAATCAATCCTGGATCTACATCTACAAAGATTGCATTGTTTGAAGGTGAGAATTGTTTGTTCTCAAAAAATGTATCCCATGATGCGAAAGAACTGGATAAGTTTCAGTCTCTTCCGGAACAGTTACCATATCGTCGCGACACCATTTTACAGCTTTTAAATGAGGCTGGTGTAAGATTGGATGATGTGGATGTATTTGTCGGACGAGGGGGCGGACTGCTCGCAATGGAAGGCGGCACATATGAAGTGACAGATTTGATGCTTGACCATGCAAGAAACAGCGCTAATGGCGTGATTCATCCGGCAGGTCTTGGACCGCAGCTTGCAAGAGAATTTGCAGAGCAGTATGGTGCAAAGGCAATGGTAGTGAATCCACCGGATGTAGATGAGCTGCAGGATCTTGCCAGAATGACAGGTATAAAGGGTGTGAACCGTATTATACATTTGCACGCATTGAATTTAAAAGAAACCGCAATCCGTCATAGTAAAAATGTGATGAATAAGAAGTATGAGGAATGCAATTATGTTGTATGTCACATTGGCGGAGGTATTTCCGTATCTGCTCACCGCAAAGGAAAAATGATAGACGGATATGATATTGTCGGGGGAGAAGGTCCAATGGCACCAACCCGCTGTGGAAGCATTTCTGTTGCAAATTTATTAAGCTATATGAAAGAAAATAATCTGGATATTGCAGATGTGAAAAAGCTTTGCACAAGAACAGGTGGATTTGTAAGTCACGCAGGTATTTCTGATGCATTGGAATTAACTGTCCGTGCTAAAAATGGTGATAAATATGCAGAAATGCTTTGGAATACAATGATTTATCAGATTGAGAAATGCATCGGTTCTATGGCAGCAGTATTGCATGGGGAAGTAGATGGAATCCTTCTTGGCGGAGGAATGGTCTACAATGAAGATCTTGTTGCTCAGATTACAGAAGCCTGCTCATTTATCGCACCGGTCACGGCATATCCGGGAGAATTCGAGATGGAAGCTATGGCAGCCGGAGCAATCCGCGTATTAAATGGAGAAGAAAATTTAAAAGTTTATACCGGTAAAAAAGTATGGGACGGATTTGATTGGGAGTAATTGATGGACGCAAAAAAAGAAAAACGAATTCGTATTGGTACATTAGCTTTTGGCATCGCATTTATGCCGCCAATCTGGGCGGTATTAAGTACATATATTGGAGTGACAACAGGAGCAGTAGCCCTCATTTGTGCAGGTTTATATGTGGCAAATGGAAATAAGCGTTCCGATGCATTTAAAATAGCAGCAGGATTTCTGTGTGGAGATGTGTGGGCAGTGCTGGCAGTATGGATTATGGAAACATTCCAATTCAATCCAGATGTAGAATTATATTGTACATTGTTTATTTTAGGAGGGCTCGCAGTTCTCATCGGTGAAAACGTTCCGAAATATATTTTTACACCATCCTGGCTGTGTGGATGGGCAATCGGACTTACGATTATGGGTCCGTTGAAAGTGAGTGAGATTGGAACACTCCCGATTCAGATTGGTGCAGCAATGATTGCAGGTGTTGTCTATGTCGGAATTGGTGTAGATGCATTACAGAAATTTTTGATAAAAAAATTAAGTTGAGAGTCAAACAGGGACGGGGAACCATTTAGGGACGGGGTTTAGTGGCTTTTTGTGTAAGCAAAAAAGCCACTAAACCCCGTCCCTGTTTAATTCAAACTAGACACATTTTGAAAAAGTGTGCTGTTGTTTCCTTGATAATTTTTCTACAATATAATAAGCAAAATCGTGATTGGAGAGACATTACCCAATTACGAAAATCAGATATCAGGAGAGGGAAGAGATGAGCAAATCGAAAAAAATAAAAATCATTATCACAATTGTCTGCATCTCATTCATACAGGGATTGCAGTTTTGCGTTTCCCCTGTATTGGGACAGATTCAGGAGCATTATCCGGATGCATCTGTCAGTATGGTGCAGATGCTGGTGACTGCACCTACGTTTTTATCTATCGTAGTTGCGATCATATCTGGTGGTCTTGTTGTTAAGATCAGTAAGAAAAAAATGTTGATTTTTGCCGGCCTGATGGCGGGAATCACAGGATTTTTACCATTTTTAGCAGACAGTTTTATGTTGCTGTTTGTGTCACGAATCTTATATGGTCTGGCACTTGGACTGTGTATTGCATTGAACACAGCGGTCGTAGCAGAATTCTTCGAGGGAGACGAAAGAGTATCTGTTATGGGAATTCAGGCAGCCAGTGTTGGAGCGGGGATGGTTCTTGTCACAACGCTTGGTGGTGTGCTTGGTAAATATGGATTCCAGAATGCGTATTATCTGAATATCATCGGATTCATTGCGATGATCCTGATCGCATTGTTCTTACCGGAAACGGGCACAACAAAAGTAAGTAAACATGAGAAAATTGAGTTAAATGGAGAGGTATACAAAGTTGCATTTATAGGTGTGATCGAAATGTTATTCTTAATTACATTTACAACAAACATTGCAATGCACATCAGTGGAAATCTTGCTGGAAGTACAACTGTTTCGGGAAACTTGACAGGAATCTTTTCGGGAGCACAGATTGTCGTTGGATTGATTCTTGGGGCAATTACAAAAGTAACTAAGAAATATACATTACCAGTTGCAATGTTATGCTTCTCAATAGGTGGACTTTTAATTTTATTATTCCCATCTAACTATGTAATGCTGATGATCGGAGCTGTATGCTGTGGTTTCTCACAGGGAATGTTCATCCCAACAGCAATGGTAGAAGTATCCAATGCGGTAAACCCGACTTCTACTACAATGGCAGCAGCATGTATGACTTGTGGAAACTGTTTTGGACAGTTGATTTCACCAACGGTATTGAACGGAGCATCTAAAATGATGTTTGGCGAGGTGACAACATCTCATGTATATTTAATTGCTACAGTTGGTATGACGATTGCAGCAGTTGTAGTGATTTTATTACGAGCAAGAAAGAAAAGTATATAAAAGTTGACAGAAATCAAATGTAGATGATTTTAAAATACAAGCAAGGAGGAAGAAAAAATGGGCGCTAAGAAATGGAAAGGTAAAGAAAAATATTCAAACTTATTTTCACCAATCCGAATGAGAAATGTACGTGCAAAGAACCGTATTATTGCAGCACCGACAAGTCCGAGTATGATTACAACAGAAGGACATTTTACACCGGAGATGATTGCATATCTGGAAGAAAAGGCTCTTGGGGGAGCAGGAATTGTTACATACGGAGAAGCAATTGTGCATTCTGCAACAGGAAAATCACATAACAAACAGCTTCAGCTTGACTCTTTTGGTGTCAAACAGGGAATGGCACAGGCTGCAAGAGCAATCCATAATGCAGGAGCTTATGCCAACATTCAGCTTTCACATGGTGGTAAATACGGCGGACTTGCAAGTGTTGGTGGAGATCATTTGGATAAATGTAACACTGCCTATGGACCGAGCCATGAGGTGACACCGGTTGGCGAAGTACAGGAAATGCCAAAAGAGATGATTCTGGAAATCGTAGAATCATACAAAAAGGGTGCCAAACTGTGTAAAGACTGTGGATTTGATATGGTTCAGGTTCATGCAGCACATGGATGGCTGTTCTCTCAGTTCTTATCACCTGTATTCAATCAGAGAACAGATGAATTCGGTGGTTCATTGGAGAACAGAGCGAGATTCCTGCTTATGGCACTTGATGCGGTAAGAGAAGGTGTCGGACCGGAATTTCCAATCGAAGTCCGTCTGTCTGGAGATGATCTGACAGCAAATGGTCTGGGAATGGACGAATGTATCAAAGTTGCAGAGATGGTAGATGACAAGGTTGATCTGATTAATGTATCTTGTGGAAATCACGAAGATCCGGATATGTTCTGTCGTACACATCCTTCTGCATTTTATAAACGTGGTGTAAATGTTTATCTTGCGACAGCAATCAAAGAACATGTAAAAACACCGGTTGCCTGTGTTGGTTCCTTAAATGATCCTGCACAGATGGAAGAAATCATTGCAACAGGTCAGGCAGATATGGTAGAAATCGGACGAGCACTTCTAGCCGACCCATATCTTCCAAAGAAAGCATTGGAAGGAAGAGAAGAAGATATTACACCATGTCTGCGCTGTTATGAATGTTTTGGTGAGACAGGAAAGAGTGAGACTGTTAAATGTTCCGTGAACCCTACAATGGGACAGCAGTTGCCTGAAAAATATCCAAGAAAAGCACCGGAACAGAAGAAACGTGTATTGATTGTTGGCGGAGGTCCGGCAGGAATGGAAGCAGCAATTACAGCAGCAGGTCGAGGACATGAAGTAACACTGGTAGAAAAAGCAGATAAACTCGGCGGAAACTTATATCCGGCATCTGCTCCATACTTCAAGAAAGATATCGCAGACTTCTGTCAGGTTATGATTAACCGTGTAGAGAAATCAGCAGTGAAAGTAATGCTTGGTACAGAGGCAACACCGGAATTTATCAAAGACTTTGATCCAGATGCACTGATCGTTGCAATCGGTTCTTATGAGGCAAAACCGTCAATCAAAGGTTTAGACAGAGATAACGTTGTAATGGCAATCGAAGCAGAACTTCATCCGGAAAAACTTGGCAAGAAAGTCGTTATCATGGGTGGCGGTCTGGTAGGAACAGAAGCTGCCGTATCTTTCCATCATGAAGGAAAAGAATGTGCAGTCATTGAAATGCGTTCCGAAGTTGCAGCAGATGCGAACTCATTCTATCGTGGAGGTCTTATGCCTGAGGTAAACAAATCAGCAGAATTATATACGAATACAACAGTAAAAGAAGTAACAGATGAAGGTGTTGTATGTCAGAGAGATGGAGAAGAATTTGTTGTAAAGGCAGATACTGTAGTATGTGCTCTTGGATTCAAGTCAGCATATGACAAAGTCGATGAGCTTTGTGCAATGGTTGATGAAAATTATGTAATTGGAGATTGTAAGAGTGTTGGACTAATCTACAATGCGGTAAATCAGGGATATTATACAGCAATGAGTCTGTAGGCCGTTGGGGACGGAGTTTGTGGTACAAACTCCGTCCCCAGTGGTCAATCAATCTGTATCAGCATAATTTCATGCTCCTGCAATTCTTCCTGTAAAATCAGCGTATTATCTTCTACACAAAGTGTTTCATTCTTTCGGTGTGGTATACTTTTTTCTTTCAGATAAGATATCTCATCCAATGTCAATTCGAGATCGGTTCCGAGGCGTTTCCATTCATCTAAAATACTGCCGAAGGCAGGACCAAATAGTTGCTTTCGAATTCGATAGTTCTTGTTTGAAACATCTTGCAGACGAAGTGTGATCTCTAATGCATCGTGGTCATTGAAGATATTTGGTTCATCATCCATTCCGATGGCAGCTTCATCCTTAGAATAATATTCATAATTTAATGCCTTGTTATTGAAAAGAAGGATAGAAAAATGTCCGAGCTCATCTTTTGTAACAATATAATGGTCATTGCGTTCGATGAGATAATTGTGCAACTGTTTAAAGAATAGTAGTGCATAATATGGAGGTTTACAAAAACCATCAGAACTAAGCAGACCGCAGGCACCATTTAAGATACGCTTTGCATCCATGCCACCGGCAAAGATATCACTTGCATACCAGTAGCAGATATCCTCTACTTCGCCAAGTGTGTCAACCATCTGATGTATCATGATAGCTGCTTTTGCAGCCATATCATTAAGAAAATTCCGATGGACAAAACTAAGATTCCATTCAATTACAACAATCGGGCGTTTAGGAAAACCACTTTCTTCCAAAATAGAATGTATTTCGGATAGATCGTTCGAAAAAAAGTGGTTAATATTTTGACGGAGTGCATTCATCTTCGTCGATTCCTCTGCTTCACGATAAGGATAAGAATTTATGGTTATAAAATCAGGCATATGTTTAGCATGAGACCAATTACGATAAAATTCTGTTATTGTATCTTTGTGAACAGAAGGACTATATCCGACACCACCGATTGAAGCGTTTGGAATCTTGGAGCGGATGGTTTCAAAAAAATCATCCCACAGGTTGTTAAATTCTCCTGGAATTCCAAGCAATGTCTGTCTATATACAAAATACCAGATTACAAATTTCCAACTTGAGACTTCTTTTAAACCATATCGATTGATCATATGATCTAATATCGTTTCGAGGATATAAATGAACTCTTGTGAATCAGAAAAGAAATTCGCGGTAGACATTTCATAAATATCATTAAGCTTTTTTAATATATTCAAAACCTGATTATCAAAAACGATCATTGGACGTATTCCATTTTCTACAAGAAAATCCAAAATATGGTCGAGGTTAACAAAATTAAGTTGTGTTGTCTGCTTTGAATCAAAAAGAGCAAACTCAGGAGAAAACAATCCATTGATACAGCCATATTGAAAATCAAGGGTATGTTTCAAAAATTGAATCTGTCTTTGATAGGTTCCGGACAGAATACGGGAGGCAAATCCAAGATAAATCATGGAACCCCATGGATTTTTGAAGTTTTTTCCTTTGGAGCAGTCAACGTTGACAGACTGAATTTTAATTTTTTGCTCTTTTACTACGACCATCCTTGTTTTGGAACGGTATTCATTTAGCATGTCTGCAGATTCTTTTGAAATTTGCATTTCCATAGTTGTATTGAGCATAGCATGTCTTTTACGATATTCACCAGGAGAGAGATTGAAAGCCTGTCTGAAAATTTTATTAAATTGAGAGGCAGTTGAAAATCCGTTATTCAGTGCAATATCTGAGATTGACAATTGACTTCCGGTTAAATCCGATACAGCATGGCGAAGGCGAATATTTGTTATATACTGTACAAAGGTGATTCCGGTGTTTTTCTTAAAAAGCCGCGACAGTGATGTTGGGGCAATATGAATCTGTCTGGCAGCATCCGGAAGTGTAATATGTTCCGAAAAATGTTCTTCAATGTAAGAAAAAATATGATCAAGCCGTTCATCGGAAGTCTCGAGCAAAGGTTGCTTGTCGGATAATAGAAAAGAACAAATCAGGTGATCGCAAATTTTATATAGAATACTTAGTTTCTTTGCACTCATTTCTTTCATATCAAGTGCGTATTCCCCAAGCAAGTCATAGATCAAATAGCGTAGTTGTTCATACTTTACGCTAGAATGCCGCGAACTACAACATTGAAAATATGGAAGTCGTTTATGTGTTAATTCTCGAAATAGTTCTGCACGAATAGAAATTATTAACATAAAGGTTTCGGGAGAAGTTTGCAGCTTAAAGTGTCGATTCCAATTGATCATTAGAATATCTTTTTCGGACAAATGATTTGTTTCAGCAGTCAATGTTACAGTAGCGCTGCCGTGAATGATAAATAGAAGCAAATATTCATTTTGTATATCATCAATTGTAATCGAATCTTCATAAAATTTGATTTCGAAATCATTCATTATATAAAAACCTCCTTTGGAAAGTTATAATATGACAAAAAGTTTGTTATATTATAACAAGTAACGGATGCATAGTCAATTTTGGATAAAAGATGACAAGAAAAAGATGAATGAAAAGGAGAAAAAAATAAAGAAATTTATTAAAATGAAACCACTGGGGACGGAGTTTGTGGCTTTTTGACTGTCCCTAATGGTTGTAGAAAGATAAAAAAGACCAAAAGGGACGATGTTTGAGCCAAAAACTCCGTCCCCAATGGCAATGAAAGGGGATAAACTTATGAGTTACAAATTAAATAATCCAATTATTCCAGGGTACTATCCGGATCCTTCTATCATTCGTGTGGAGGATGATTTTTATCTGGCTTGTTCCAGTTTTGAGATGTTTCCGGGAATTCCGATTTTTCATAGCAAAGATCTTGCACACTGGGAGCAGATTGGAAATGCGCTGACGGAAGAAAATGGATTCCATATGGAAAAAAATTGTGGAGTCGGAGGTTTGATGGCGCCTACAATCCGTTATAATAACGGAACGTATTATATTATTAATGCTAATTTCGCTGACAAGGGAAATTATATTTGTACAGCAAAAGACCCGGCAGGTCCGTGGTCAGAACCACATTGGATGGATGACGTTCCGGGTATCGATGCGTCTATTTTCTTTGACAATGATGGAAGCTGCTATGTGATGGGAACAGGTGATGTCTGGGATAATGGAACTGGTGTGAAAGAAAGAGGAATCTGGATCGCAACTTACGACATTGAGAATTTCCGTGTAACAGGAGAACCTTATACAATTTACAACAGTGCCATGAGAGGCGGGGCATCTCCGGAAGCTCCACATCTGTATCATATCGGAGATTACTATTATTTGATCATTGCAGAAGGTGGTACAGAACATTATCATGCGGTAATGGTGGCAAGATCAAAAGAACTCTTCAGCTTTTTTGAAGGAAATCCGGCAAACCCGGTTATGACACATAGACATATGGGATTCAAAAGCCCGATTATTAATGTCGGACATGCTGATCTCGTAGAGTTAAAAGATGGAAGCTGGTATGCTGTGATGCTGGGCTCTCGTTTAATCGATGAAAAATATAAAAATCTGGGACGAGAAACATTTATCTGCCCGGTTATCTGGGAGAGAGACTGGCCGGTATTCAGTCCGGAGACAGGAAAGATCGAATGGATCTATGATGGTCCGGAATCTTTGGAAGAAACAGTTTATCCAGAAGAAAATAAGTTTGACGATTTTGATGAACAGAAATTGCCACTTTATATGACATTTTGGGGAACACCTGGTAAGGAGTGCTGGAAAATTGAAGATTCTTGCCTGAAATTAAAATGTATTCATCAGAGACTGGACGATGATCTAGAACAGATGAGCATGGAGGGCACTTTATCGGATGATAAATATGCTGCTTTTGTAGGACGACGTCAGTGCAAAATGGATACTACAATTACAACACGTATGACATTTGTTCCAGAAGGACAGGAGAGTGCGGGAATTGCGGTTGTACAGGCAATGAACCATCAACTCCATGTAGAACGTGCCTGTGAAAATGGAAAACAGGTTGTACGTGTAAAACTGATCACAGCAGATTATCAACAGCCACCATATTTTCCGGGATTTACAAGCACGACAAATCGTGAAAATATTTGTACAGTGGAGTATGATAAAGATACAATTGTATTACAGATTGAAATGCATAATGAAGATTTTACGATTCGATATGGAGAATCGGAAGAAAATCTGAAAGAATTGTGCAAGGCTGACGGATCTTTGATCAATCCAGAAAAGGTTGGATGCATGTGTGGAACAGTGCTTGGAATGTATGCGACGGGAAATGAAGAGGATTCAGAAAATACGGCAGCGTTTGATTGGTTCCGCTGTGAATAGGGACGGAGTTAATGGCTTTTTTAGTGACCCACATGTCCCAAAACTATATGATAAAATTAAAAACCACAGGGGATGGAGTTTGAGCCAAAAACTCCGTCCCCTGTGGTTCACTATCAAGTATAGGCGGTATTAATGTTTTATGCTTCCTCAAGAAATGTATCCGTACCGCTTACATAGTAAGCCCCCATACCTGGAATATGTTTTTTAAAAGTATCTCCTTGCACATGTGCAAGAAAATCTTCTTGTGAATCCCATTGAGAAACAAAGGTAACTTCATCTTTTGCTTCTGGGTTTACAAAAACCTGCATTCCGTGGCATCCTTTGTCATTGGCAATCACATCTTCTGCAAAGGCTTTTGCAAGTGGTAAATAGGCATCTCTGTCGGTTACTACATTTGTTGTAAATACTGTTGTCATAATAAAAATCCTCCCTATGATGTATTGAATTTCGAAAAAATGTGAATATGAAAAATCTACAGGGGACAGAAACTGAGCCAGAAACTCCGTCCCTATGGATACTATCATAGTAGAAAGAAAAACGTAGTGTCAATTGAATTTGCCCAAAAAGAAAAAGAGGTCAAGAACGCATATCTTTATTATGACATGTGCCGAAATCGCAGAAAAGAGAAAGGTAAAAACACGATACAAACGAAGTAGATTTAACGCATGTAAAACGTTGACAAAACAGATTTGATGTGCACTAGAATAAAGACAAAAAGAGTAGTAGGATTTTTGTGGTATTCACTAAGAAAAGTAAAAATTATAACAAATTTTATATGAAATTTAATAATTTCAAGAATGGATTTCATAATTTTCAATTGCTATAATATTAAGATAAATAAAGAGAGAAAAGTTTTCTTCAAAATATTATAGAAAAGGATGACTTTAGGAGGAACTATGGAACAGGATACAAGAAGAGATAAGCTGAAGCTTAGTGTGTTGAATGAAGTAGATGAACTGGAACACTTCCATCAGGATATTGAATTGTTGTATTTACTGGAAGGAACATTGGATGTTACGATCGGGGAACAGACAACCCATATGAAAGAAAATGATGTCTTAGTCGTAAATGCGAATAAAAAACATATGTTAAGTGGTTCGGAAGATATTCTGTATATGCAGATCATGATTTCTTATAACCTGGTCAGTGATGTATTTCAGAGTATTGATGTGATTTTCTGGTGTGATTCTACAAAAGATGAAAGTGACCGCTATGATGAATTAAGAAAAATCTTGCGTGCATTGTTGAACCATTATCTGGAAACACATGGAAATACAGCAAATTTTGGGCATATTGCATTGTGTTACCGTGTTATGGATATTTTATCAATGTATTTCCTTGTGCAGGCAGCCGACCGGGAAAATATGGATGACAAGGATAAGTTTGAAGATCGAATTCTTCAGATTAATAATTATATCAGGGCAAACTATAATCAGCCAATTAGCCTGAAAGATCTGGCAGATAAATTATATCTGTCAAATGGATATCTTTCCAGATTTTTTAAACGAAATTATGGGATGAGTTTTGCAGAATATCTGACCAATATTCGTTTGTTTCATGCAGTGGATGAGCTATTATATTCAAGTGCGCCAATCACCAGAATTGCTTATGATAATGGATTTGCCAGTGTAGCAGTATTTAACAAGGTGTTTAAGAAGGCGTATGGAGAGACGCCTTCTGCTATGAGAAAAAAGGCAAAAGAACAGAAGCAGGAACAAAAAGAAGAAAAACAAAATCCGGAAATTGAGAAACGTCTGGAAAAATATTTTGTTGTAGATAGTCAGTCGGAAGAAGAACAGGATAAATTGAGTGTCTGTCAGGGAGAACATTCAGTGTTGCAAAGTGAGAAAATCAAAAATTCCTGGGGAAATACGATTAATATTGGTGTAGCATCGGAATTGCTTCGATCTGAGGTGCAGGAACATGTTATGATGCTGAAACAGGCATTAGGATTTAAATACATTCGATTCTGGAATATTTTTTCACCAGAGTTTTTGATTAATGTAGATGATCCAAAAGAAAATTATAATTTTACAAGATTAGATTCCATATTTGATTTTCTGATTAATTTAGATTTAAAACCGCATATTGATTTCGGTGTAAAATCACATATGATTGTATATAACATAAATAAATTACAAATCTGTGATGAACGAGAAAAAGATTATCTTAGTATTGACTTTATGGAACCAAAGAAATGGGAACGCTTCTTGAATGCTTTCATGCAACATTTAATCTACAGATATGGAAGAAGTGAAGTGGATAGTTGGAGAGTGGAATATTGGTTTAATGAAGGTCAATGGAAAAAGAGTGCATTTGATCAATATTTTGAACTGTTTGATATTACATATCGAACAATAAAAAAATACAGTGAAGGTATGGAAGTTGGCGGAAGTGGTTTACGGCTTGATTTGGATGCAAAATTAAGAGAATATTTCTTAAAAACATGGAATGAGCAACATTGTAGACCTGATTTTATCTCTATTTACATTTATAATTATGAACGAGGAAAAGAAAATGATGATCGCTATGCAAAAAGAAGTACAGATGATGACTTTTTCTTGCATAATGTAAATAGTGTAAAAGAACAGATTGCAGAAGCCAAAATGGATGATATTAAACTTTATATCACAGAATGGAATTTTACGGCATCAGTTCGAAATTATCTGAATGATAGTTGCTTTGGTGGAGCATATATTATAAAAAATATATTAGATTTGTATGGTCAGCTTGATGAAGTAGCACATTATCTGGGAACAGACCGTACGCAGCAGTATTACGATACAAATGAATTACTGTTTGGTGGAGCGGGAATTCTGACCAAAGATGGTATCTTAAAACCATCTGGATTTGCATTTGATTTTTTGAATCGTTTATATCCATATTATGTTGGACATGGAGAAAATTATCTGATATCTACAGATCAGCATGATTCGTATGGAATAGTCTGTCATAATCAAAAGGGATTAAGCTACAATTATTATTTCACAAAAGAAGATGAGCTGGAAAAAGAACATTTGTGGAGATATTTTGAAAATCGTGATGAACTGGAACTGAGTCTTAAATTAAAAGATATGAGTGAAGGTACTTACCAGATTAAAGTATATCGAATCAATGAGAAAAATGGAAGCGTGATTTCCATTTGGGGAGAACTTGATTATGAAAAAGGACTTTCCAGAAATGATATTAAGTATTTCCGAAGAGTCTGTGAGCCAAAACTGACAATACAGAAGATGAAAACGGAACAAAATGAAATGAATCTGAATATTAAATTGATAGCAAATGAAATCGCGTTTATTCGAATTCGAAAAATTTCAGAGTAATAAAAGTGAAAATAGTTAAATTATAGTAAGAATGTGGTATAGTTTCAAATAGGAGCTATATCACATTTTCTATTTTTACATAAGAATAAAAGGTCAAAATATTCATGTCGGTTCATGACCTTTGGAAAGATAATGTCAGAAAAGTAACAAAATCAGGTCATGAGAGTAACAAAAGGGGTCGGTTTAGACTATGCGGGAAACTCAAAATGTTGATAAGATAATATCAACAAGAGGACAGAAATGTTTGAGTTGAAGGGAGAAGAGAAAATGAGTGATAACACAAACACGCCAGTACAATCAAGTGCTGCGGCAGCAAAAAAGCTGTCTATCTGGACTAAAATTGGATATAGTTTTGGTGAGATCGGATCTCAGTGTTCATGGACATTGATCAGTTCTTATCTGACAGTATACTATACCGATGTTGTAGGTTTGACACCTGTAATTATTTCAGCAATTATGTTGATTGCACGTATCTGGGATGCAGTAAATGACCCGATGTTCGGAGCAATTGCAGAGAAAACAAAGTCAAAATGGGGACGTTTCCGTCCATATATTTTATGGGGAGCTCCAATCCTTGCATTATTTAACTGTCTGACATTCTTAAATCTGGATATTCCAAATGGTTGGAAAGCAATTTGGTGTGGATTTACATATATCGGATGCGGAATGGCTTACACAGCAGTTAACATCTCTACACAGTGTGTAGCAAATGTAATGACAACTTCTAATGAAGAACGTGTATCTTTAAATGCATTTAAAGGTGTAGGATCAGGATTGATCCAGATGGTCATCAGTGCAGTGACAATGCCGATGATTTTGAAATTTGGTAATGGTTCTGCAGCTTCAGGACACGGATATTTCATGGCTGCATTGGTATTCTCAATTGTATGTATCCCATGTTTCTGGGTATGTTTTGCATCAACAAAAGAGATTATCGGAGCAAACGAGTCAGATAAAAAATCAATTGGACAGACAATGAAAGAACTTGGATATTCTTTCAAATATACATTATCTGACAAAAACGCATTATTCTTGATTCTTGCAATGTTCACATTCCTTACAGGTTTGTTCGGAAGAATCGGTATTATGGCATACTATTTCATTTACATTATGAAAAATCCTGCCCTGATCGCTGGATTTGCAACAGCAATGTCAGCAGGTATGTTAGTAGTAAACTTCTACGCACCATTCTTGTTGAACCGTATTAGTAAAAAATATGTTGGTGCACTTGGATGTATCGCACAGGCATTGTGTTGTGTATTCTTCTATATCATTGGAGAAAACCAGTTGACAAGTATGGTTGTATTATCAGGATTCCTTTATGGAGTAACAAACGTAGTATCAATCACATGCTTTACATTGAGTGCTGAGATTATCGATGATAACTGGCTCAGAACAGGAGTACGTTCTGATGGTGTAATCGTATCTTGTATCTCATTCTCTACAAAGATGGGTAATGCGGTCGGCGGTTCGATTGGAGTACTTGCGCTTAGTGCAGTTGGATATGTGGCAAATTCACAGAACTTAAGTGCAACTGTATTGACAAACATGGATAGAGTAATCAACTTTGCTCCGGCAGCATTCTTCATTGTAGCAGCAATTTTCTTTGCATGTGTCGGAATGACAAAAGAGAAAGCAAAAGCAAATGAAGAGAAAATTGCAGCAATGGCAGCAAAAGCTGAGTAAAAAGTAAATATTTTATAGAAAGGAATCTCTTGTGGGACGGGTGTTTCTACAAGAGATTTCTTTTTACTTAGGAGATAGCATCCTTTTTGATTTCGAGTATTGCAATCAACATTCTATATATGCTAAAGTATAAAAAAGCATGTTTCTTAATGAATCTAAGGTGCGTTGCACTATCTACATTCTCATCACATTTCAGAAATCTATGCTTTAACACCAAAACAAATGTAAAAAGCAGGAGAGGACTGAAAGAAATTGGACGAAGAGATAGTTCCTTCTGCGAAGAAGGAGGAAACAAATGAATATTGAGTTGAAAAATGCTGTATTATCGATAGACGTTAAAGCACAGTATGACGAGTGTGTTAAAAAACTGTTAGGGCATAAAATTATACTTGCTCATATTTTAACAAAGGCGATAGAAGAATTTCGTGGAATGCGTCCAGAAGAAGTGGTACACTTTATTGAAGGAGAACCGTTTATTAGTAAAGTTCCGGTTGAACCGGGACTTACAAATAAGATGGTCGAAGGAGATAAAAGTGGAAATGAAATTGTAGGAATAAATACAGAAAATTCGGAAATCCATGCTGGATATGTGCGATTTGATATTATATTTTATGTGCGAACTAAAGATGAAATTTCGCAGATTATCATAAACATCGAAGCACAAAAGACAGATCCTACAGATTATAATATTTTAAATCGAGCAATTTTCTATATCAGCCGAATGATATCGTCGCAGAAGAATCGCGATTTTAAAGGAAGCAATTATAATAATATAAAAAAAGTATATTCAATTTGGGTGTGCATGAATATGGAAGAAGATAGCATGAATCATATTCATCTGACAAATGATACAATTATGGGGAATCATAAATGGAAAGGTGAAATAGAATTATTAAATATAATTATGATTGGTGTGGCTGAAAATTTATCAAGGAAAGACGAAAGTCATGAGTTACATCGATTACTAGGGGCATTGCTGTCAGAAAAGTTAAAAGCAGCTGAAAAATTGGATATACTTGAAAATGAATATCATATAGCAATGGAAGAGTCAATAGAGGAGGATGTGAAGACGATGTGTAATTTGAGTGAAGGAATAGAAGAAAGAGCAATGGAGCGAGGACGAAAAGATGGGATAAACACTGTTTTACGTTTGGCTGAAAAGTGTCATCTTAGTAAGGAAGAGACAATTCAGCAATTATGTGAAGGAATGAAAATGGAGGTGGCTGAAGCAGAAAAATATTATGAAGAGTATAGAAAAGACGTACAGACAAGTTTGTAAAAAGTTATATTGAAGATGTACATTAAATAATGTAGTGGAATAAATGAAATCATTAGGAGGAAAAAACAATGGGAAAAATTAATTTACAGATGTATTCATTTATGGATGGAACAATGAATGACAGCAGAGAGAATTTAAAACTGGCTTCAGAGATGGGGTACGATGGAGTGGAATTATTCGGACCAAATTTTGAAATTCCAGCAGAAGAACTCAAAGCTTTGCTTACAGAGTTACATCTGGAACCGGTATCAATGCATGCTCCAAAAACAGATATGGTAGAATCATTGATTCCACTGGCTGAAAGTCTGGAAATGAAATTCATCGGAATCGGAATGGAATGTATGATAGATGATGAAGCAGTGCATACATTTGCAAATACATTGAATCGAATTGGTAAAGTGTGTGCTGAACATGGACTGACATTGACATATCATAATCATACACAGGAATTTGTGCCATGTGGTGACAAGCGTGTAATCGATGTATTAATGGAAGAGACAAATCCGGATTATGTAAGTTTTGAACTGGATGCCGGATGGTGTGCAGCAGCTGGATTTGATCCAATTGAACTGGTACAGACATACAGTGGACGAATCAAATTGATCCATGTTAAAGAGAGCAGTAAAGTAATTGGACCACAGCCTCCAATGGATTTTGAAAGTATTCCAAAAGATGAACATGGTGCACCAATCTTCACAGAAGAAGAAAAAGCACAGATGGAAGAGCAGAAGAAGATCAATTGTCCGGCAGGAGATGGTCTGGTAGACTGGAAAGCACTGAAAGAAGTGGCGGACAAACACGGATGTCAGGCATATATTGTAGAACGTGAGTATACACCAGGAGAAGGAAGCAGATTGGATTGCCTGAAGGCGGATCTGGAGTATTATAGAACACAGATTTAGGGGGAAGGGTACTATGAATGTACTTCAGAATTTGACAGAATTATATAATCATTTGTCATTTGACAGCACATATCGAAATGTCTGTAAGGGAATTTTGGAGAATATGGAAGAAGCTGCGAATGGAACGATATACGAGATTGCGGAGCTGACGAACTCTTCCAGAACTACAATCTGGAGGATGGTTCAGAAGATGGGGTACAGCAATTTCTCAGAATTCCATCATGAGTTAAAAAGAGCGGTAAAACAATATACTTATTACAATCGTATTTTACCTAAGAATGAAGGAGAAACGCCACAGGGAATCAAAGAAAAATTCATGAGTCAGGTTATGCAGACATATCAGCTAATGGATACTGAGATGAATATGGATGAAATGGAGTCCATCGTGGATGAGATGGCAGAAGCAAATAAGATTGTATTCTATACGCCATATAAAGACAGTTCGATATTAGCGTTACAGCAAAATTTATCCATGGATGGAAAACAGACAGGATATTATTGTTTATTTCCGGATATGCTGGAAGACAGTCTGACGCTTGATGAACATTCCATTGTATTTACGAATATGATCGATCACTTGGAAACGATGGATATGACACAGGTATTTGAAAACATAAAAAGGCAGAAGGCTAGGGTATATGGAAGTATGGCTGGAAAATCAAGGTATCAGATATATTTTGATCAGATATTGTTTTCGAGCAAAGAGGGAAATGTCGTAGAAGGAGTGCTGACATTTCAAATGTACTTCTTTATGTTAAATGAGATATATAGAATGAAATATATTGATTAAAAAGATTGGTTTCAATTTGTGAAACCAATCTTTTTTTTCTTTATACAAAACGTTGGTTTCAAATTTGAAACATTATTCTTCTTCTGGAAAAAGTGTTGCTAAGTAGGAACGCTTAAGTGAAGTTGTTTTGTTAGAATAAAAGTACGAAATGACAAAGAAAGAGAAAGGAGAAACAAAATGAAATATAGTTTATGTGCCGATATTATGTTTGTCGGAGTTGGTGAAAAAGGTCCAGTTTGGCCGGACACAGATGGAATCATCGCAGCGATGAAACTGGCAAAAGAAAATGGTCTGACAGGAATAGAAATGTTTGATCTGGAAGGAAGAGATCTTGCACGTATTGCAGAAGCTAGCAAGGAGCTTGGAATAGAAATTCGTGCATGCGTTTCAGCAGGAGCACCATTGTTAGGAAATCCGGAAAAGACAGAGGAACTGGTAGCTTTGTTTAAAGAGAGTGTTCCAAAGGCGAAACAGATAGGATGCGATAAGTTGATTTTGAATGCAGCGGACTATGCAAAAAATCTTTCAGAGCAGGAAGTGCTCAAAGCAATGGAAGATGCGTTAAAGAAACTTGCACCAATTGCAGAAAAAGAAGGTGTTACTGTTCTTGTTGAACCTTTGACAGATGGGTTCTTTACAAGTTCAAAGCAGGCATTTGGTCTGATTGAAAGTGTAGGAAGTGAGCATGTAAAACTTCTTTATGATATTTTCCATTTCCAGAATATTGAAGGAAAAATTACAGAGACAGTGAAAAATAATCTGAAATGGATTGGAGATATTCATGGAGCCGGGGCTCCGATGAGAGCTGAACTTACAGTAGGTGAGTTAGATTATCGATTTATTTTAAATACAATCAAAGAATTAGGATATGATGGAAACTTCTGTTTGGAATTCTTTACATTCGAGAATCGAGAAGAAAAAGTGAAAGCTTCCTGCACAGTATTGCCGGAGTAAGTAAAAGAATAATAAAAATAAATTTAGGAGGATAAAAAAATGGCTAAAAAAAGAATTGGTATTATCGGTATTGGTGAAATCGGAACAACAAAACATTTGACACAGCTTACAAAACATCTGGATGAAGTAGAAATTGTTGCATTATGTGATATTATTCCAGAAAGATGCGAGAAAGCAAACAAAGATTTTGGACTTTCTGCAAAGGTTTACACGGATTACAAAGAGATGTGTGCAGCGGAGGACATTGATGTTGTACATGTATGTACTCCAAATCCACTTCATTGTGAGATGACATTATGTGCATTTGAACATGGAAAAGATGTGTATTGTGAGAAACCACTTGCTTGTACTTATGTAGATGCACAGAAGATGTTGGAAGCACAGAAGAAGGCAGGAAAGAAACTGACAAGTGGTACACAGTGGCGTTACAATACAGCTCCGATGGAGATGAAGAGAATGTATGAAGCCGGAGAATTCGGTGATGTGTATTATATTCGTTCTTCACAGCTTCGTCCGGCTCGTCTTCCAGCATATGGTGTATATACAAATAAAGAATTAAATGGTGGTGGAGTTCTTATGGATGGAGGTCCTCATTCCATCGACCTTCCGATGTGGCTGACAAACAACTATGATGTTGCCAGCGTTCGTGGAGTAACATTTGACAAAATGAAAAACTTCCCAGAAGGAAATGATCTTGGACCATGGGATCCGAATAACTTTGATGTAGAAGATACAGCTATGGCTATGATCACAATGAAAAATGGAGCAATGTTCTATGTAGAAACTGCATGGCGCTCTAATATGCAGCAGGAGGCTCCTGGAATTATCTGTTCTGTAGCAGGTACATTAGCAGGTGCAGATATGGTCGGTCCGGGATTCGAAGACAGCGTACGAGTAACTAAGATGGTAGACGGCAAACTTGTAACAGAGACTAAAAGTCCGGAGGCAAAATATAACATGTGGGAATATGATATGACAAAATGGGTTGACTGCATTACAAAGGGAACAGAACCAGCAGTTCTTCCAGAGCAGGCAGCAGTTGTAACACGTGTTATTGAAGCAATTTATAAATCAGCAGAAACAGGAGAGACGATTGTATTCGATTAATACTCTTGTTTAAGAGAATCTATATATCTCCTACCCATAAATATATAGATTCTTTTAATATAAGTGAGGTCAAAATCATACATATGATTTTGACCTCACTGTTTTTTGAGAGAAGGAAATAGTCATTTGGGGAGCAGTGCATATAGTGAAAGTATGTTATTTTTATATTAATGAAAAACAGTTTAGGAGGGAAAGACAAATGGTGGAAACATTGAACCGCATTGGTAAAGTAATCGGAGCATTGCCATCATTGGATTTTGAAAGCATTCCGAAAGATGAGCATGGAGCACCAATCTTCACAGAAGAACAGAAAGCAGAACTGGAAGAGCAGAAAAAGATCAACTGTCCTGCAGGAGAAGGACTGGTTGACTGGAAGGCACTCAAAGAAGTAGCGGATAAGCATGGATGTCAAGCGTATATTGTGGAGCGTGAGTATACACCGGGAGAGGGAACGAGACTAGATGTTTTGAAGGCAGATTTAGAATATTACAGGACACAGATTTAAGCATGGAAAAGCAAAAAATACAGATTTTATCCAATATACAAGAAGCTCCACATTCTCATAAGAACATAGAACTTCTATATATTCTTATAGGAAAGGTGGATATTACAATAAATGGAGAAAGTTTTCAGGCAAATTCGAAAGACATAATACTGATTAATTCAGAGGAAATTCATGCCTGGAAGGAACATGGAAATGCATTGCTATGCAGAATGTATGTTGACTATTATAAATTAAAACAAGTCATAAAAAAAGAAAAAGTAGTTTTTAAGTGTAATAGTATCACAAATCCAGAGATTGATTATGCAAGACTTCGTTATATTTTGGAAACTATTTTAAGAAAATATCAGGAAGAACCGGATGGGTTTTGGGTAAAGAGCTTATATTATTCTCTTCTGGAAGCATTGAAAGCACAGTATCTGGATAAAGAGAGAAGTCTGGATGATTATGAGAAAATAAACGGTAAAGTAAAAGATGTTTTAGATTATATACAGAACAACTATCAACGCACATTAAATCTAAGTGAAATTGCGAAAAAATATTATATATCAGAATCGGCATTTTCTCGATTCTTTAAAAGAGAAATCGGTGTTGGATTTACGGAGTATGTAAGAAATGTACGGCTTGAACATGCAAAAGAAGAATTGCAGTTTTCGAATCAATCGATTACGGAGATTTCTTATGATTGTGGTTTCTCTAACATTTCTGTATTTAATAAAAATTTCAAGCAGGTATTTTCTATTACACCGAAAGAATACAGAAAAAATATAAAACAAAAAGAAACAGTGCCACAAGAGTCGGATATGATTGGTTTGGCAACTTATTTGGAGTATTCACAGAAGAAAAAACAACAAATCGAAAAAACTGAGCAGAAGATTTGTCTGGATTTACAACAGAGCAGATTATTGAAGAATGCAGCAAAGACAAGTATGAATGTTGGAATGTTTGCAGATTTATTAGAAGCGAAGGTACAAAAACATGTGGCAACTGCAATTGAAAATCTGGGCTTGAAATATATTCATATTGCAAACCCGTTTGATCCGGTATTAAAAATCCGTTCAGGACATGAGACAGAGCAGATGAACTTTGAAAAAGTAGACTCTGTATTAGATTTCTTGTTGGAACAGGGAGTTTGTCCGGTATTGGAATTGTCGGAGCGGCGTAGAAAAATGATCGTGACAATTGGCTCGGATGATGTACTGGAAAAGACAAAAATGGAGCCTATCTTTTTATCGCTGGAAGAGTGGGAGCAGGTACTAACAGCTCTTATAGAACATTTGACAGAGTATTACACGGCAAAAGAAGTAAGTAAATGGATGTTTGAAATCTGGTGTGATCCAGAGCAGGTGACTGGTATAGGGAAAATCCCGTATAAGAAGTTGTATAAACATACATGGCAAATTATTAAAAGATACATACCGGAAGCAAAAATTGGTGGCAGTGGGTTGAATGCAACAATGCCGGGAAATGTATTGAGAGAACAGCTTTGCTGGTGGAAAGACAGATATGATCGTCCAGATTTTCTGACATTTATGAGTTATCCATATCAGGTAGAAAGACAAGAAGAACAAGTGACAGGAAAACAGTATAGCTTACTTAGCATTGAATCGGATACACATTTTGTTAAGCAAGATATTGATGCTTATCATGCATTACTTGATTCAATTGAATATCCGGCTACTCCAATATGGCTGACAGAGTGGAATACCTCACTTTCAGAGAGAAATATTTATAATGACAGTTGTGCAAAGGCGTGTCATATGTTGATGCAGATGGTAGATGCAACAGAAGAATTGGATCAAATGAACTATAGCAGCATTAGTGACTGGACGGTTCAGTATTTTGATTCTACTTCTCCGCTGATTGGTGCAACCGGTTTGATTACGAAAGATGGTATATTAAAGCCGGCATATTATGCAATGGAATTCTGGGGATGGATGGGAGAAAGACTGATTGGAAAAGGGCAGCACTATATTGCAACTTCACAACACAGAGAAACCATTCAGATTCTGGCATTTAATGCAAAGCAGTTTAGTTATAGCTATAACATGAAAGCTGAAAATTCTCTTGAAGTAAAAGAACTTCCTTTTATATTCAAGAATAATGATAAGTTGAAACTGCAGTTTGAATTAAAAAATATGCGAGAGGGAAAACATAAAATTTGTATGTACAGGGTGAGTGAGTCTTGTGGAAATGTGCTGGCAGAATGGGGGAAACTTGGATATTCGAAAGAGTTGATGCGCTCGGAAATTTCTTATTTAAAACAAATTTGTATTCCACGCATGGAAGTGAGATATATGCAAACAAAAAAGGATATATTGGAATTTGAACTAGTTCTGGAATCAAATGAGATGGCATTTGTACAAATATTATGACAGAGATTTCAAAAAAAATATAATTATGCTATTATGAAAAAAGAAGCAAAAATCGACAAAAAAGTGTTTGATTTTTGCTTCTTTTGCGTTGGATAAGTTTTAAAATCAAACAGGATTAACTATAGGATAAAAATAGATAAGTTTTTCGTTCTTATAAATTTTAAAATATAAACATCAAAGGAAAAGGAGGGTGGCTTCAATGAAAGCTGAAAACACGACAAAAGAAAATGTAGGACCGATTCAAGTTGGTGCATATGGAATAGGAAACTTTGCATGTCAGCTATCTTTTACAATGGTTAACATGTATCTTGCCTATTTTTATACCGATGTATTTGGATTGTCAGCAACTGCAGTAGCAACGCTTCTGTTAGTAGCAAAAGTATGGGATGGTATCAATGATCCGATGATGGGAGCAATCATGGATAAAACTTATCAAAAGGTGGGAGGGTATCGCACATACATTATTGCCGGAGCAATTGCATTGGTAGTATTTACGATTTTGACATTTAGTGTACCGAATTTTGGTAGTACAACAAAGCTTATTTATGCATATGTTACATATATTGGTCTTGGAATGGCTTATACAGTAATGAATGTACCATTTAATGCTTTGCCATCAAGAATGACAGATACACCAAAACGACTGAACCAGATATTTGCTTCTTCCATGTGGGCAGGAGCTCTTGGAAGTACAGTGCTTGGAATGTGTACAATGCCGTTAATCATGTTCCTAGGAAAGGGCGTACAAGAAGCCGGATATCAGAAGACAGCAATTGCTTATGCAGTTATTTCGCTTCCATTAGTATTGATTATGGTGCATTTTTGTAAGGAAAATCCGAAGCTTGCAAAAGCAAAAGAAATTGCAGCATCAAAAAATGGAAATCAGGGAACAACATTTTTGGGATTTTTCAAATCTATTTTCACAAATAAGAATCTGCTTTGCGTTTATGCATACATGTTTTGTGCAATGTTTAGTCAGATCGGAAGAGCATGTACAGCCTTTTATTATTACATGTTCTGTGTAGGTAATATGGCTCTGGCTTCAGTGTTGATGTCATTGGCGAGCTTGGTTAGCCTGGTACTGATTCCAATTGTTCCTTCTTTGATTGGAAAATTTGGAAAGAAAAAGGTAGTAATTGTATCACAGATCATTCAGATTGTTGGTCTTGTTATGATGTTTGCTGGTCCATATACCAATATTCCTTATACAATTGTAGCAAATCTGGTTTATGGTCTTGGTGGAGGCTATAGTGCATGTGTAGGATCTATGATTGTAGATGCATTGGATAATTATGAATATCAGACAGGTGTCAGAAATGATGGAGTTGCATTTGCATTTAACGGATTAATGACAAAGATTTCTTCTGCAATTGCAGGTTCTGTAGGACTTATGGTTATGGCTGCATTTGGGTATACAAATGGTGCGGATTTAACTGCAAGAGCTCTGACAGGTATCAATGTGGGTGTTAATATTGTTCCACTTGTGGTAGCAGCAATCGCAATTATTCCGATGTTAATTTTTGATTTGAATGAAGAAAAGATGGAAAAAGTCCGTGGAGAGTTAAAGGAAAGAAGAGAAGCACTCTTAAACGAGCAATAAAAACGGGAGAAATTTGGTTAATATGAAATTAGTAACAACAAAAACAGGTAAAATAGAAGGGATAGAAGCAGAAGGATATACAATATTCAAAGGAATTCCATATGCAAAACCACCGGTAGGAGCGTTGCGATGGAAAGCACCTCAGCCGATAGAACCATGGGATGGGGTGTATCATGCAGATAGATTCCGCGAACGTGGCTGGCAGGAGGCAGATACAGAAGGAGAAGTACCTTTCTGGAAAGAAAAATTAGTAAAGGAATTTTATGATCTTCCAGAGTATATACCGGAGATGAGCGAAGATAGTCTGTATTTGAATATTTGGACTCCTGCAGAAAAGCCAGATGAGAAGCTTCCGGTCGCATTTTGGATTCACGGTGGTGGCTTCGGAAGCGGTTGGAGTTGGGAAAAAGAATTTGACGGAGAAGCATATTGTAAAAAAGGCGTTATTTTGGTAACGATTGCGTATCGTCTTGGAATGTGGGGAAATTTGGTACATCCATGGTTAAATGAAGAAAATGAGCATGGAGTTTCTGGAAATTATGGAATTCTGGATCAGATTGAAGCATTGAAGTGGGTATATGAAAATATTGAAAACTTTGGTGGAGATCCGAATAACATTACCGTGTTTGGTCAATCTGCGGGTGCAATGAGCACGCAGTTCCTTGTATCGACAGAGCTATCCGGGAATATGATTTCAAAGGCAATTTTTCAAAGTGGAGGTGCTCATAATAACGAATCTCTGGCAGGACATACATGGGAAGAGACACAGAAGATTGGAGAAGAATTCATAACTTACACAGGAGCTGCTTCATTAGAAGAACTGCGAAAGATACCTGCCGAAAAATTGGAGCGAATGGCAGAAGAATTTGCAGCAATAAAGCATGAGATGATTTTATTTATGCCGGTGACAGATGGATATGTGTTTAAAGAAAATACAACAGATTGCTTGAATAATAATCATGTAAAACAGATTCCGTATATGCTGGGAACAACAGAAGCTGATTTGTTTGTGACTCCGGAAATGATTGAAAGTGGAGAAAAAACAGCCCTTTATAAAGGATGCATTGAATGGAGTGAAAAAACAGAAGAACTTTGGGGTCAACCATCTTATGTATATTATTTTAAGAGACATCTTCCGGGGGATGATTGGGGAGCGTTTCATTGCGCAGAGTTATGGTATATGTTTGGAACGCTGGACCGTTGTTGGAGACCGTGGGAAGAACATGATAGAAAATTGAGTGAAGATATGCTGAATTATTGGACACACTTTATGCGTACAGGAAAACCAACAGATGGAGATGACTGGAAACCTTGTACAAAAGAAAATCCGTATGTGAAAGAATTTGAATAGTACTTCAAAAATATATCATTATATTGGTTGAGAAACTTTATATTATTATCCTACCCTGAAAACATATAAAGTATCTTAATATAAGAGAGGTCAAAATTAAATGTATAATTTTGACCTCTCTTGTTATTTTTTCGAAAAAGATGAGTAACTTAAAGACAATGAAATAGTCATATGTGGGGCAGTGAATATGTCGGTTGGATGTTATCCTAGTATCAACAAAGAAAGTAACGCAGGAGGTAAGAGCAAATGGGTAAATTGAAAGTAGGAATTATTGGATGCGGTGGTATTGCAAACCAGAAACATTTTCCGGCATTAAAGAATAATGCAGATCTGGCGGAGATGGTAGCATTTTGCGATATTATTGAAGAACGTGCGACAAAAGCAGCCGAAGAATATGGTGTAGAAGGTGCGAAAGTTTACACAGATTATCGTGAGCTTTTGGCTGATCCGGAAATCGATATCGTACACATCTGTACTCCAAATGTATCTCATAGTAAGATCGCGGTAGATGCATTTGCAGCAAAGAAAAATGTATACTGTGAGAAACCAATGTCCCACAATCCAGAAGAAGCACAGAAGATGGTGGATGCATGGAAAGAATCAGGAATGAAATTTACAATCGGATATCAGAACAGATTCAGACCGGAAGTACAGAACTTACATGCTTCCTGCGAAAAAGGTGAATTGGGAGAGATTTACTATGGTAAAGCACATGCAGTTCGAAGAAGAGCAGTTCCGACATGGGGCGTATTTCCAAACAAAGCATTGCAGGGCGGCGGTCCTCTGATCGACATCGGAACACATGCTCTGGATATTACATTGTGGTGTATGAACAACTATGATGTTGACAGTGTCAATGGATCTGTATATTACAAACTGGGACATCTTCCACAGGCAACAGAAGGTAACCTTTTCGGACCATGGGATCCGGAAACTTATGAAGTAGAAGATTCTGCAATGGGATACATCAAGATGAAAGATGGCGCAACGATCATGCTGGAAGCAAGCTGGGCACTGAATATCCTGGATTCCAGAGAAGCATCTACAACACTTTGCGGAACACTTGCCGGAGCAGAGATTCATTCCGGTATGAGCTATCCAAAGAATGAACTGATCTATAACCGTGGAAGAAACGGACAGTTAATGGAAGAGACAATCTCACCGGTTGGCTCCGTAGCATACTTCGGTGGCGGAAGCGGTGAAGAAGGAACAATTGATTGTAAACAGTGGTTGGAAGCAGTGAAAAATGATACAGAGCCACTTGTAAAACCGGAAGAAGCACTGGTAGTAACAAAAGTACTGGATGCAATCTATCGTTCAGCAGAGGCAAATAAAGAAATCAAATTCTAAAGGAGTAGATAGAACATGGGATTTGCAATGAGAATGAACTTCGTTGACGTTGTTGTTGATGACAGTTTAAAAAATGTGAAAGTAAATGGAAAAAATATCGGATATCAGTTTGATATTCGTCTGAGTTATTATCGTGGACATTTCCTTTCTGTAATTGATGAATTCGGTATAAAGGTAGACGGAAAAGGAGTGCCAGCAGAAACAATTAAATTCTGTATTAATGGAAAAGAATTCAGTCCGATTGAATTTGATAAATGCTATACAGAATTCTGGCAGGTTATTGAACCGGCAACAATCAAAGTATTTTGTCCAGGGGGATTAAGTGAAGGGGAACATGATATTGATGTAACATTGTTCTTCCGCTCACCATATATGCCGATCGGACCAGATCACCAGTATATGCCGGTAGACAGCTGTGGAAGTAAACACATGAAGGTAATTGATTAGGAGGTGGACTGATATCATGGCAAATGTAAAAACAGGAATTACATTATTTTCATTGACAGAACCATATGTAAAAGGAGAACTTGATCTGGAAGGTGTAATCAGAACAGCAGCAGAATTAGGTGCTGAAGGTTATGAAATTGTAGCGGCGCAGATGATTCCGTCATACCCATATGTCAGTGATGAGTTCGTAGCATTTATTGAGAAATGCAGAGAAAAATATGGAATCGGACCAATCTGTTATTCAGCAAATATGGACAGAGGTATGCTGAAAGATCGTGATCTGACAGAAGATGAGATGGTAGCAAGAGCTATTACGGATATTATTTCTGCAAATAAACTTGGCTGCACAGTTATGAGAGAGCAGTATTTGTTATCTCCATCCGGACTGGTAAGAATTGCTCCTTATGCAGAGGCTTATAACGTGCATGTCGGAATCGAGATTCACAATCCGGAAAGCCCAATCACACCGGCAATTCTGGATTATGTAGAAGCAATCGAGAAATCTGGAAGCAAGTATATCGGATTTGTACCAGACTTTGGATGCTTTGCAACAAAACCAAATAAACCATATTGGGACAGAGCATTAGCAGCAGGCGCGACAGTAGAGCAGTTAGAGAAGTGTGCGCAGCTTCGCTATGATGAAGTGCCGATGGAAGAAGCAATGAAGATTATGGCATCGGATATCGAAAAATGCCCTCAGCTTGGCGGAACACTGAACAGTATGTATGGATTTGTACAATTTAGAAAGAGCTGTACAAAAGAACTGGAAGGTTTGAAACAAATTATGCCATATTGCTTTGAAATGCATGGAAAATGTCATTATGTAGATGAGAATCTTCATGAAGTTGCCATTCCATATGAGGAGATTATTCCGGTTATCGCAGCATCTGATTACGATGGTTATATTGTGACAGAGTATGAAGCAGAGGGTGGTTATGATAGCATCGAGCAGACAACACGTCACGTTGCGATGGTGAAAAAATTACTTAAGGAGTAAGGAAGCCGACAGGGACGGAGTTTGGGAAGCCGACGGGGACGGAGTTTGTGGCTTTTTTGTAAGCAAAAAAGCCACAAACTCCGTCCCCGTCGGCTTCCCAAACTCCATCCCTACTGGCTCTAAGAACAAAAATTTTATTCGTATTTTTGTCCTAAATTCTATGGTATTTAGAAAAATAAGGAAGAAAAGAATAAATTCAACATGAGATTAGAATAAAGAATAAGAGGCAATCCGTTAAGTTATCCTGTATAATAAGTATATCGTAATCGTGAAGGTCATACACGATTATGAGTGATCGGAAAAGAAGTTACAGAAGTTGAGAATACATTTGTAATGAGATGTGAGTAAAAATAAATACATAAAGAAAGGATAAGAAAAATGGAAAAGAAAAAAGTAGTTGGTTTCTCGTTTGGTAGAAAAATGTCAAACACAGAAGTCATGATTAAAGAAGCATTATTGGAATGTGAACGTGCAGGAATGGAGATTCAGTTTGTACGTTGCGATGATTTGAATATCCACATTTGTACAGGATGCTGTGCCTGTGTAGGTGGTCTGATGAGTGGAAAAGGAAGAGGAACGTGTGTACATAAAGACGATGAATTTTATGTTATTGAAGAAGCATTGATGTCAGCAGATGCTGTTATCGTTGGATCTCCGACATATGAATTTGCACCAACAGGTAACTTCAAAGTTGTCTGTGACAGAATCGGACCTTCTCATGATAAGACATTCCGTGGACCAGCAGTAGAAAAAGGAATTGAAGAAGGAAGAGATCCTCAGACATATCCAGATGTAAGAAGCGTAAAACCAAGAGTTGGAGCTTTGATTACAGTTGGTGGCGCAAGAACAGAGAACTGGCTGTCACTGTCACTCCCTAATATGTATGAATTTACAATGCCAATGGGAATCGATGTAATCGATAAATACAAATATTTTGGAGCAATGAATATTAGTCATGTTTTGGGAAGGCCGGATGTTATGGACAGAATGACACAGCTTGGTAAGCATATTGTGGAAGCTCTGAACGCCAAGACAGAAGAAGAGCGTACAAAATATCGTGGAGATGATCAGGGAACATGCCCAGTCTGTCATGAAGACATTCTGACAGTCAGCCATAAAGGAAATAAAGTTGAATGTCCTGTTTGCGGTATCGAGGGTGAACTGACAATTGAAGATGGAGATATCAAAGTAATCTTCTCAGAAGAAGAGCAGAATAGATCACGTCTTCACGATGCTGGTAAATGGGAGCACTCAAATGAGATTCGTGATGGTGCTATGACACAGAAAAAAGTGGAAAATCTGAATGAATTAAAGAAAAAATATATTAGCGTTGGTGAGGCGTAAACCAATTTGGAGGACGGAGTTTAGTGGCTTTTTTGCAAGTAAAAGAAGCCACTAAACTCCGTCCCAAATGGTTTTAGAAGGAGAAAGTTATGAATCATAAGTTGAAAAACCCGATAATTCCTGGATATTATCCAGATCCGTCAATTTGTCGTGTCGGAGACGATTTTTATCTGGCGTGTTCCAGTTTTGAAATGAGTCCTGGATTGCCAATTTTCCATAGTAAGGATTTGGCAAACTGGGAGCAGATTTGCAATGCAATGACACCGGAAAATGGTTTTCATATGGAGAGAAACGGAGGTGTAGGTGGTGTGATGGCACCGACACTTCGTTATAACAATGGGACATTTTATATTATCAATACAAATTTTGCAGATAAAGGAAATTATATTATCACAGCAGAAAACCCGGCTGGTCCATGGTCCAAGCCACATTGGTTGACAGATGTTCCGGGAATTGATGCATCGCTCTTTTTTGATAATGATGGAAAAGCATATATCATGGGAACTGGTGATGTGTGGGACAATGGTGCAGGCAAGATGGAGCGCGGTATATGGCTTGCTGAGTATGATGTGGAGAATTATAAGATGGTTGGTGACCCGGTTACAATTTTCAATAGTGCACTTCGTGTGGGTGCTTCACCGGAATCTCCGCATCTATATCATATTGGAGACTACTATTATCTGATGATTGCAGAAGGGGGGACAGAACACTATCATGCTGTTATGGTAGCAAGAAGTAAAGAAATATTTGGTTTTTATGAAGGCAATCCGGCCAATCCGGTTATGACACATCGCCATATGGGATTTACATGCCCAATTATCAATGTGGGACATGCGGATTTGGTAGAACTTGAAGATGGAAGCTGGTATGCTGTAATGCTTGCCTCTCGTTTAATTGATAAGAAATGCAAGAACCTCGGTCGAGAGACATTTATCTGCCCGGTTGTATGGGAATGTGGATGGCCATTGTTTAGTCCTGAGACAGGAAAAGTGGAGTGGGAGTACGATGCTCCGGCATCACTGCCTTGGACAGAATATCAGGAGAAGCCGGTTCGTGATGATTTTAATTCTGATAAATTAGATTTAGACTGGGTGTTTTGGGGAACGCCATACAGTGATTTCTATAAATTTGAAGATTCAAAATTACATTTAAAATGCATCCCGCAGATTCTGACAAAAGAAATCGAGCCAATGCGTTTTGGTGCAGAGTTTTCAAAAGAAAATTATGTGGCACTGTTGGCAAAACGTCAGACAAAGATTCATGAAACAGCAACCTGTCAAATGACATTTGCACCAAAGAAACAGGAGACTGCTGGTCTTGCGGTAATTCAGGCATCAAATCATCAGTATCATCTGGAAATGGCAATGGAAGATGGTAAACAGGTATTACGTTGTGTATTGTATACAAGTGACTACAATTGTCCGCCATATTTCCCTGGATTCAAGAGCGAGACACATCGCAAAGTAGTAGCACAGACTGAGTGCAATTATTTCGATGTAATTCTTCAAATCGAGATGGATGGAGAAGATTTCACATTCCGTTATGGGGCATCAGAGGCAGGATTACAAGAGTTATGCAAGGCAGATGGAACCCTGATTAATCCAGAGAAGGTTGGATGCATGACCGGAACGATGGTCGGTATGTATGCGACAGGAAATGGAAAAGAAGTTGAGAATGAGGCAACATTTGACTGGTTTGAGATGAAATAGAAGGGCAAATCAGGGACGGGGTTTAGTGGCTTTTTTGCTGGAAAAAAAGCCACTAAACCCCGTCCCTAAATTGTTCTATCCATTTTTTCGATATCGTTCGGGTGTCATTCCAATGAGCTGTTTGAAAATTTTTCCGAAATAGCTTGGACTGTCAAAACCACACATATGTGCTATTTCAATAACTTTTTTATCTGGATATTGAATTAAAAATTGTCGGGCATGTCCGATACGAATGCTGGTGAGGCATTGAATGATTGTCTCGCCGGTAATTTTTTTGAACAGAGCACACATGTAATCCTTGGTGAGATTGACCGCTTTGGCTAATTCATCGAGACTTATCGGGCGGGCATAATTTTCTTCCAGCCAGGAAACAACCTTTAAAACAAAAGGGCTTTCATGAGAATATGCAAATTCATGTGTATGCGTAATACATCTGGAAAGATCCAGAAGAAAATCATAACATTCTTTTGAATAGGATAGTGTCTGATCACTAGTACGATTTTCATAAAGCCAAAGTAGTTTCTGGATATGTTGCTCAAAAACAGAGTTATCTGAAAAATGATAAGCACCAGATTGTCCCATTTGAAGTAAAGTAAGAATTTCAACACATAGTGGTCCGTTAAATGCAGCGATGTGAAGAGTCCAGTCATTGGAGATAGCTTGATAAATGTGCTCTTGATCCGGATAAATTAGAAATCCTTGCCCTTTTGTGATAACACTTCGTTGGTTATTAAGTATTAGTTCGCCTTGTCCTTTTACACAATAAAACCATTGAAAATATGGTACACCCTGAGGTCGTCGAACAGGTTCTTGCAGGTGGTTGACCCCAAACATCCAAAGTTGGATTGGAAGTATCTGGGAGAATTCTTGTGAGTGAAATTGATACAACATAAAGTAAATCCTCAAATCTATATATTATTATATAAATATCATTATATTTAGATTGAGAAATGATGTCAAGAAAGTATAATAAAATATAGAAGCACCATTCAAGGACGGAGTTTTGTGGCTTTTTTGGCTACAAAAAAGCCACAAAACTCCGTCCCCAAACGGCTCACGAAAGGAGAAGGATAGAATGAATTTAACAGAATCACAGAAAGCAAAAGTAGAAGATATATTAAATCAAATGACATTGGAAGAAAAAATAGGTCAGATGAATCTGGAATCTCCGTCAATCGTCGGCGGGTTTGAAGTTCCGTTTGAAGAGCTGATTGAGATGATGACAGATGGACGTATTTCTAAGGAAGAATTTCAAAAAATTCTGGCAACTTCCGAGCAGGACTTCCATGAGGACGATATCCGTGCCGGAAAAGTCGGAGCAATGATGGTAAATGATCCGCGTAAGAATAATGAATTACAGAAAATTGCAATAGAAGAAAGCAGACTTGGAATTCCGTTGATTATAGGATTTGATGTCATTCATGGTTTCCGGAGTGTATATCCAATTGCAATCGCGGAGGCAGGAGCTTTTGATGAAGATTTATTTGAAAAAACAGCGAAGATGGCGGCAAAAGAGGCAAGAGCATATGGAATCAACTGGACATTTGCGCCAATGATCGATGTGGCGAGAGATTCTCGCTGGGGACGAGTATCAGAAGGACCAGGCGAAGACCCATATCTGGCATCTTGTTTTGCAAGAAAGAAAATTCAGGGATTGCAGAATAATCAGGAGTCTGTAGAAGATTATGTGGCAGCCTGTGTAAAACATTATGTTGCATATGGTGCCTGCGAATCAGGAAGAGATTACAATACAACAAGTATGTCAATCTCTCAGCTTCATAATGTATATCTGCCGACATTTAAGGCAGCAGTAGAAGAGGGAGCTGCAACAGCAATGGCATCATTTAATGATTTGAATGGTGTTCCATGTACAGTCAATGAATATACACTTCGTCAGGTATTGAAAGATGGATATGGACTGGATGGATTTGTTGTCAGTGATGCAAATGGAATCAAAGAATGTGTGGCACATGGTATTGCTGAAGATGAAAAAGATGCCGGTCGTCAGGCTGTCAATGCAGGCCTGGATATGGATATGGGAACAAACATTTACTCCAAGAATCTGGAACAGCTGATCAAAGAAGGCAAAGTATCTATGGATACAGTAGATGAGGCTGTGCGTAGAATCTTATCAGTAAAAGTATGGCTTGGATTGTTTGAAAACCCATATGTTCCGGATGAAGTGATCGAGCAGTATGAAAAAGCATTGCCGGAAGAACATGTTGCAACAACATTAGAAGCAGCGAAGAAATCAATTGTATTATTAAAAAATGAAAAAAATATTTTGCCATTAAATAGAAATTTGAAAATTAGTCTGGTTGGAACTCTGGCAGCTGAAAAAGCAGAAGTTTGCGGTGCGTGGGCAATGGCATTTAATCAGGCAGACTGTGTATCAGTGTTAGAAGGACTGCAGAACAGTGGAGCAGATGTAAAATATTATCCATGTGGCGGACCGGAAGGTGCGATTAATGAAGAAGAGATAGAACAGGCTTGCCTGGAAGGAGATGTGATCATCGCAGTAGTTGGAGAGACTGCTAGTATGAGTGGAGAGGCATCTTCAAAAGCAGATACAACATTGCCGGGAGAACAGAGACAGTTGCTGGAAAAATTATTAGAATTCAGAAAACCACTTGTAACAGTATTGATGAATGGACGTCCGCTGGCACTTGGCTGGGAGGCAGAACATTTACCGGTTATCGTAGAAGGATGGCATCTTGGAATCCAGGCAGGAAATGCGTTGGCATCCGTACTTTTTGGAGAGACAAATCCGTCAGCAAAATTGTCAGCTTCGTTCCCGTCAGTAACAGGACAGTGCCCGATTTATTATAATCATCCAAGTACAGGAAGACCGGGAAGCAAGAGTAAGTTCACATCACGTTATCTGGATGCTCCGTTCGATGCTCTATATCCATTTGGCTATGGATTAAGTTATACAACATATGAATACGAGAATCTTCATGTGGAAGAAAAAGCAGAGGAACTGGAAGTAACAGTACAGGTGAAAAATACAGGAGACCGCGAAGGTATAGAAATCGTACAGTTGTACATGCAGGATGTAACAGCAAGTCTTGTGCGTCCGGTGAAAGAACTGAAAGGTTTTGCAAGAGTAGAGCTGAAACCTGGACAGGAAGAAATTGTTGTGTTACATTTGGCAAAACAGGATATGGGATTCTATAACAATCAGGCTGAATATGTATTAGAAGATGGAAAATTCAGAATCTATGCTGGTGGAAACTCAAGAGATTGTCTGTGTGAAGAAGTAAATGTTAGATTTTAATTAAAGGAGGAACAGCGCAGGAAAAGTCTATCGGACAGATAGAAAATCTTGTGCTGTTCTTTATATAAATATATGGGAGGAAACAGAAAATGAAAACAATAGAAGTTACTTTGAATGAAAAACGAAATGTCCGTTTAACAGCATTTATTCAGGATGTAGGAAAAGAATATCGAAATATTACCAAGAGACCAGGTGTACTGGTAATTCCAGGAGGCGGCTATATGTTCTGCTCAGATCGTGAAGCTGAACCGGTAGCGTTGGCGTACTTAAATGCAGGATATGATGCGTTTATTCTTAGATATACGACAAATGAGGTTGGAAGCTGGCCGGACCCATTACAGGATTATGAAGATGCAATGGAATATATCATCAATCATGCAGATGAATGGAATTTGATGGCAGATAAAATTGCAGTAGCCGGATTCTCAGCAGGAGGACATCTCGCAGGTGCAGCTGCAACGATTGCCAAGCATAAACCGGCAGCAGCAATTTTAGGTTATGCAGTATTAAATGAACAGGTTGATGAAATCGCGACCAATGCACCGAGAATTGTAGAAGAAGTAAACTATGATACTTGCCCATGCTTCCTTTTCGCAGCTCGTACAGACAATGTGGTTCCGATTCATAACAGTATTCAGATGATGGATGCACTGGATAAGGCAGGAGTAACATTTGAGAGTCATATTTATGCATATGGACCGCATGGTTTTTCAACAGGTGATGAATCCATCCAGACAAGAGAATCCGCATTTTGTCCAAGAATTCCAAATTGGGTAAAAGATAGTATTGGATTTTTAAAGGATGTGATGGGTGATTTTTATGTTGGAACAGCAGAAGATAAAGTACTTACAAAACCAAATTGTAAAGCACATATCACAGATGATGGTGCAGCATGGCTTTCTTTGGATTGTACGATTGGAAGAATTTTTGGAAACCCGGCAGCAAAAGAGGCACTTGCGGATACAATCAAAGTGATGAAAGAGAAAATAACTCCATTTAGACCGGATATGACATTTGAAGATATGATGACAACACTTAGTAAAATGAAATTGCTAGATTTGCTTCAGGAGCGTTCTATAGATGTGGACGAAGAGAAGTTGAATGAGGTGCTGGGAAAGATTCCGAATATCTGATAAAATATGAATTTAAAATTTATAAATGATACGAATATAGAATTTTAGCAAAAAACAGGAGAGCGGATCAAAAGAAATCTGTCCTCCTGTTTTTTGCAATTTTATCTGCAATATCCATAATGCGAGTATAATTTTTCTGGAAAAACATCTGATAACTTTTACAGTAGTAATTTTGATAACTGTTGGAAGTTTTATTATAGTCGCGGTTTCTTTGACAGCCACCCTTGCAAAGTGGATAATATTTACAACATTTACAATTAGAATCCAGTTTTTGAGAGCATTCTATAAATCCCGAATCTACCCGATGCTGATTGATTACATCTATCCGATCTGTGTTAAAATTACCGAGGAGATATTCGTCAAGAACATAGAAATCACATGGATAAACACTTCCGTCTGCTTCAACAACATTCTGGATTCCGCAGAATCCACGCTGCTCACAGGATTCTGGATAATAACCCATTGCGATTGCAACATAGTTTTCGAATTGACGGATAAATGGCTGCTTTCCTTGCTGTAGATCGCTGTACCAAAGTTCAAAAAGATCAATCAAAAATTGTCCATATACTTCTGGTGAAAGCGAATGAGGATTGTTTCCGTGAGGTTCATTTAAAGGATCGAGACAGGCAATATATTGTTGATAATTCCATCCTTTTTTTTGATAAAAGGAATAGATGGTACGTATGTGAGCGGCAATTTGGGGCGTTACCACTGTTAAAATATTGTAATCGACCTGATATTGATCCATTAACTTGGCTGAGGCAACAACCCTGTCAAAAGTATCCTCGTTATTTGCTGTACGTCGGTAGATATTGTGGATTTCTCTGGTGCCATCAATAGAAAGTCCTACTAGAAAATGATTTTCGTGAAAGAATTTGCACCATTCTTTATCTAACAGATAGCCATTGGTTTGGAACGAATTTGATATGGTAATGTTGTTTTTGTTATATTGCTTTTGAAAGGCGACAGCCTGCTTGTAGAAATCCAGACCACGTAAGGTTGGTTCACCGCCCTGATAGGCATAACTGATATATCCTTCTGCACGAAGCAGAGTCTTTCGAATAACATTTTTTAAGGTTTCTTCCGTCATAAATCCATAAGATTTATGCGTTCGCTTCTGGGCTTCATCACAGTAAAAACAGTAGTCACAGGACATGTTGCACAGACTGGATGAAGGTTTCATAAGAACACTGATTGCGGGCATATAAATTCCTCCTGTTAGATTATTGCTTATATTCCAGACCGTATGTTCGAGATAAAGTGAACGATAACAAATTATCTTTTGTTTTATAAAAATGTTTAAGTTCAGTTTACATGAGACGCAGAGAAAAGTACAATGCAAAAAGAGGATTGTGTCATATCAAGACTGCATGAATGATATAAAATCTGCATTTGAGTAAAAGATAGATTTATGTTACCATGAAGTTATTGAGGTGAGCAGGATGAATTTATTACAGATAAAATATTTTTTAGAAGTAAGCAAAACATTGAATTTTACAAATGCAGCACAGAATCTATTTGTATCGCAACCTGCATTTAGCAGGCAGATTCAGGCACTGGAAGAAGAATTGGGGGTAAAATTACTATTTCGAAATAATCGGAAAGTGGTACTTACAGAAGCAGGAAAAGTGTTTCAAAATCGATTTGAAAAGATTGTTAATGAGATTGAGGAAAGTTTAGAAGAAGTGAAAAGTAAGACCGCACATCAGGACTTTGTTCGAATTGGAGTATTGCAAGTGATTACTTCGGAGTTGATTGATAATTTATTAGAAAAATTATGCGGATTTTTCTCTCCGGAAAAGATTCAAATATACAGATATCGATTTGATGAGTTAAAGGAAGCTTTTGAAAAAGATAAGATAGATATTGTTATATCTCTGGGCGGATTTTTATCAGAAAGAAGCGAGATTGAGCACTATACGTTGGAACGAATTTCAGCTGGGATTATATGTTCTAAAGAGATGAAATTTAATCAGAAAAAGAAGGGAGTCCTGTATCAGGAACTTAAGAATAAAAAATTAATCTGTGTAGAAAAAGAATTAGATCCTGAGTTTGGAAAATATCAGGAAATGATATTGCATGAATTACAGATTGCATCAGAACAAGTTATATATACGGGCGATGTTATAAATACGATTTTACATTTACATAAAAAGGATGGATATAGCATTTTTTACAAAAGCCCAGATTTGCTTGAGTCTGAGAAGATACAGTTTATACCGATTGAGGATGAAAGCATCTATTTTAAGATTATGATAAGTTGGAAAAGGGAAAAGAAATTTCCAATAAAAGAAGTATTTGGATAAAAACATGGTTTGATGCAAATGCAGAATTGCATGATGAGTTTCAGGCATTATACAAGTAAAAGCAAAATTGTTATAGTTTCTTTAGAACGAGAGACTATAACTTTTTTATTATATTAGGAGATGATATTTTGAATTATGTATTGCTGTTTCCAGATGAAATGAGAGCAGAAAGTCTGGGGTGCTATGGACATCCGTTGGTAAAGACCCCGTACATTGACAGACTTGCACAGGAAGGAACATTATTTGAACAAAACTATACGACACATCCGGTTTGCGGTCCATCCCGATGTAACTTGGTCAGTGGCTGGTATCCGCATGTAAATGGAAAAAGAACGTATTATAATATTACAGAGCACGATCCTAATTTTATATCGCATTTAAATGAGGCTGGATTTGTGACGTGCCACGCAGGAAAAGATGATATGTTTGATAAACAATCCATGCAACATGTCTTCAAAAAATTACTCCCATTTAAAAGGAGAGATGTTACAAAATCATATCGTGCAATTGAAAACGCACCATATTCTATGTTATATCCACCAATTCCAAATATAGATCAGAAAGAAATCGGGGATGAGCAACATACAGAAGACGCAATTGAATTTATAAAAGAACAAGCTCAGAAAAAGCAACCCTTCTTTTTGATGTTATCATGGATGAATCCGCATCCTCCATATACGGCTCCGGAAAAATACTATAACATGTATAATGCCAAACAGATTCCATTTCCGAGAAAATTGGAATGGGTGAAAAAGAACAAACCTGAATTATATAAGGTTTTAAAGAAGTATCGAAATACGGAAGAAGAGACAGAATTATTTTTTAGAAAAATCAATGCTGTTTATCTTGGAATGATATCTTATGTGGACGAATTGACAGGTAGAGTTGTACAGACGTTGAAAGAAGCCGGAATTTATGAGGAGACAACAATTATTTTGTGCTCTGACCATGGAGACTTCGCGGGAGATGCAGGAGAAGTTGAAAAGTGGCCCTCAGATATGACGGATATGATAACGAGAGTTCCGCTTATTATAAGAAGACCGGGATGTAAGGGTGGACAGCGAATTAAGACACTTACACAGTCTTTTGATATTTTCCCGACGATTTTGGATTATGAGAATATAGAGTTGCATTATCAACAATTTGGGGTTTCACTTCGTCCACAATTAGAGGGAGAGAATGGGGATGAGTCACGTGCGGTTTATTGTGAAGGGGGGTATGATATAAATGAACCACATTGCTTTGAACCGACATGCTTTAAAGGAACACCATTGGATTTTCCACAAATTCCAGGAACAGATTATTATCCGAAATGTCTGCAGCAACAGGAGAGACCAGAAACAGTATGCCGTGTTGTGATGCAAAGATATAAAGAATGGAAACTGATTGTGAGGACAAATAGAGAAAATGAATTATATAATATGCAAATAGATCCATGGGAAGAAGAAAATTTGTATGGACAAGAGGAATATAAAGACATTTCTATTAAATTAGAAAGAAAAATGTTAAATTGGTTGATTCATACTTCGGACGTGGTGCCAATAGAAGGTAGATGATTACAGGAGGGCGAAAGATGAATGTATTATTCTTTTTTACAGATGAAATGAGAGCGGATGTGTTGAGATGCTATGGAAATCAGGTGTCAAAAACACCAAATTATGACTGGATTGCAAAAGAGGGAACTTGTTTTGAGAATACTTATGTTGCAAATCCAGTATGTGTTGGTTCAAGATGTTCTCTGTTGACAGGATGGTATCCGCATGTAAATGGTCATCGGAGTTTGTTACACTTTATAGACGAACATCATCCTAATTTCATGAAAGATTTTAAAGATGCAGGATATAACGTACAGTTTTATGGGAAAAACCATTGTTTGAACGATGAGGCTTCAAGGCAGTCTTTTACGAAGAGTCTGGGATTGAAACTGGCATGGCGGAAAGACAATGAGGTTGTGAAAACTGAAAAATTACCGATGTTTTCTGGACGTTACCACATGTTATTGGAGCCAATGGAAGACGAAGAATTAGAAGAAATGACAGATACGAAAATGGTAAATGCCGGAGTCGATTTTCTGAATCACTATCAAAAAGGAGAGAATCCATTTTTCCTGTTTGTATCATTAAATAATCCACATGCGCCATATACGATTCCGAAAAAATACTATGACATGTACAATCCGGATGATTTGCCAGAATTGCGAAGAAAAGATTTGGAAAATAAGCCTGCTTTTATGCGAATTATTCGAGAATATAGTCATTTCGAAAAGGTGGATGATGATATATTTCGTAAGTGTGCAGCAGTGTATCTGGGTATGGTAAAGTATTGTGACGATATGTTGGGTAGATTAATTGAAGCATTGAAACAGAATCGTTTATTGGAAGACACGATTATCGTAACCTCCTCTGATCATGGAGACTGGGCAGGAGATTATGGGCTGGTTGAAAAATGGCCAAATGCGTTTGATGATGATCTGACAAAAGTTCCGTTATTGATAAGGGTTCCAAATTCGTTAAAAGAACACAAGGTAAAACAACTGGTGTCAGAGCTGGACATTTTCCCGACTTTATTAGATTATGCAGGCATAAAAGCAAAGCATGATCATTTTGGCAAATCGCTTAGAAATTTGATTGATGGGGAGAAAGAAACCGAAGATGCAGTTGTTTATTGTGAAGGGGGATATGATGTTCGGGAACAACAGTGTTTTGAAGGAACGGAGCGGGACTATAATTTTTTAATGCGACCAGAGTGTATTTATTATCCGAAAATGTTGATTCAACAGGAAAGACAGGAATGTGTGTGTCGAGGTACGATGATGCGGAAAAAGAACTGGAAGCTGATTGTGAGAACAAATGGAGAAAATGAATTATATAATTTGGAGGTGGATGCAAAAGAGGAAAAGAATTTATATTATAATCCAAATTATAAAAATATTGTCTGTGAGATGAAAAATCAAATGTTGGACTGGTATTTACAGACATCAGATGTTGTTCCAAGATTGCAGGAATGATATATTTATAGAAAGATATGTCAGTAAGAGGAGGAGATTTCCTCCATAAGAATAGAAATATAAAAAGAAACACAAAAAGATAGGACGAGATCGATGAAAAGTAAAAAAGAAATTTTACTGAAATTATTTATATCTACACTTTATTTAAGTACATTTACTTTCGGAGGAGGATATGTCATCGTAACATTGATGAAGAAAAAATTCGTAGATGAATATCACTGGATTGATGAAAAAGAGATGCTGGATCTGATTGCAATCGCACAATCTTCGCCGGGCGCGATTGCCGTGAACGGAGCAATTGTTGTAGGATATAAGCTTGCGGGGATCTTGGGAGCAATGACTGCGATTATTGCGACGATACTACCTCCGCTTGTTATTATTTCTGTCATTTCTGTGTTTTACAATCAGTTCCACAATAATGTGATTGTAAGCCAGATATTAACTGGTATGCAGGCGGCGGTAGGCGCAATCATTGCGGATGTAGTATATGGAATGGCAAGCGGTGTAGTAAAAGAAAAGAAGGCAGCACAGAATCTGATTATGATTGTAGCATTTATGGCAACCTGCTTTTTTGGAGTACCGGTTTATGCAGTGATTTTAATCTGCATTGGAATTGGATGTGTGCAAACATGGATAGGACGGAGGAAATGGGCATGATTTACTTACAATTATTCTTTAGCTTTTTGCAAGTTGGCCTTTTTAGCTTTGGCGGAGGGTATGCAGCGATGCCATTGATACAGGAACAGATTGTTACAAAGCATGCGTGGTTGAGTATGGTTGAATTCACAGATTTAATTTCCATTTCGCAGATGACACCGGGACCGATTGCGGTGAATTCTGCAACTTTTGTTGGAAATAAGATTGCAGGTGTTGGAGGCGCTTTGATTGCTACAACAGGCTGTATTCTTCCATCTTGCATTATTGTGACGAGTATTGCCTATGTTTATCTGAAAAATCGAGAGAATCAGGTAGTTCAAGAAGTGCTTCAGTCGTTGCATCCGGCGGTAATTGCCATGATTGCATCTGCGGGTATTAGCATTTTGATTACCGCATTCTGGGGAGATGGTGGGAAAATTTCTGTTTCAAATATAGACTGGAGCATGGTTGTAATTTTTGTTATTTCCTTGTTCTTATTGAGAAAAACTTGTATAAGTCCAATCTTAGTGATGATTTTGGCAGGTGGAATGAAACTTTTTACTTCCATGCTTCTGTAAAAGGTCAAAATTGAATATAAAAAGATGACCTTTTAAGTTTCGGCAAAAAATAAAGAAAGATAAGCAGGTCATTTTGAGTCCAGAAAAGAAGGCATATGTGATGAGGTTCTTTTATATATCAATCGATATAATGAGTATGTAATATCAATCAGGTCGAAATGAATCGTAATAGATTGGAAAATCGAGTGAAAAAGAAAGGAAATAACTATGAAAGTATTAGGATTATCATTTGGTAAAAAGAATGCAAACACAGACATTCTTGTAAAAGAAGCTCTTTACGGAGCAAAAGAAGCATTTCCAGATGCTGAGATTAATTTTATCAATACACAGAGACTGAATATCGGTCGTTGTATCGGATGTGGAGCCTGTTCAACAGCTTTAGAAAAAGGAAAAGATAACAACTGTATCATCAAAGATGATTTCCAGATGGTAGAAGAGGCTGTTCGTGAAGCAGATGCAATCATCCTTGGAGCACCTGTATATGTATTGCAGCCAGTAGGACAGTTCAAAGATTTTGTAGACCGTTTCTCATGCCGTCACGATGTATCAGCTATTAACTGGGTACTGGATAAGAGAAGAGCTGGAGAAGCTCCTGGTAATGCAGATGATTATCCAATCGAGAGATTAAAACGTCGTACAGTTTCTTACATTTCAGTAGGTGGAGCAAGCACAGAGAACTGGGTATCTATGGGAACAGCAACTCTGCACTTATTCGGATTCCCTGCAATGATGAAAGTTGTTGCTAACTACAATGCAAACAGCATGGGAACAATCGGAAATCCATATTTGAATGACGAAATGATCGGACATATGCACGAGATTGGAAAACGTACAGCAGCTGCTGTAGAGATGGACGATAAGGATGTTGAATTCTACGGACCAAAAGGAATGGGAACATGTCCTGTATGTCATCAGAACCTGTTGACAGTAAATGGAACAACAACAGTAGAGTGCCCAATTTGTGGTATCGAAGGAAAAATTTCTATCGATGGAGACAAATTAAATGTTGAATTTTCTGAAGCACAGCAGGCAAGAGCAAGAGGAACATTTGCAGGATTAAGAGAGCATACAACAGAAATTCAGGGATTCGGAGCAATCTGTGGACCAAAGATTATGGCAAACAAAGAGTTGCTTGAGAAGAAGATGGAACGTGTTAAAAAGTTTGATGAAATGATTAACGCATAAGACTTTATGAAATGTTATAAATTGTAATACATAGTAGTATGGATTCCCCCGCAGGGCGTTGCGATAGGCAGTGCTCTGCGGGGGTGCTGTTTACAGAGTTGAAAAATAATGTATTTGTTTGTGTGGCGTGTTTGGCAGATTAATGCGAAGAATATCTGTGATCGGCAAGACTTGACGAAAATATTATCACCTATTAAAATTAAAAATAGTGACTAAAAAGCAGAAACCACAAAAGAGAGGTAGTACTTGAATGGATAATATGCGAACAATTATGGACTTCGAATTTGATACTAGCGAAGTACAGAATACACATTTTCATCAGAATTTGGAGATTGTGTATGTTCTGGAAGGCAGTGTGGAAGTACAGATTGAACCAGAAACTTATAATTTGAAAAAAGGTGATTTTTTACTTATTAATGCGAACAAGCGTCATTCTTGGAGGGCGACGGAAGAAAAAATCCTTCTTGCATCATTTCAAATCAATTTTACAATGTTGGCAGAATATATGGGGACAAATCAGTTGTTATTCTGGTGTAATACTACAGCTGATAAGAACGAGTCGTACGAGCAGTTAAAACGAGTGCTGGATCGAATGCTGAACCGCTTTTATGATAAGGAAAAAGAGGGGGCGATTTATCTCAATAGCATTTATTATGAAGCTATTTATTTGTTAGTAGCATATTTCATGATAAAAGCAGACGACGTAAGAATGAAAGAGAATTTTACCCCTGATAATTCGCGAATATTTGAGATTCAGAATTACGTACAGGCAAATTATCAAAAACAACTGAGTCTGAATGATCTGGCTCAGAAATTGTATTTATCGAATGCATATTTATCCAAATATATTAAGAAACATTTTGGACTTAGTTTTTTGGAATATGTCAATAATATTCGTCTGTTCCATGCAGTAGATGAGCTTCTCTATAGCGAAAAAAAGATTACAAGAATTGCACTGGACAATGGATTTCCTACAACAGCAGCATTCAATAAGGCTTTCAAAGAAATCTATAATATGACTCCGTCGGCATATCGTTCGACTGTTCATAAAGAAGAAAATCTGAATGAGAATAAAGAGGCAAAACAAGAACTGGATAAAAGGGTGAAAGAATATCTGGCAGGCAAAGAGCCGGTGGAGGATAATACAGCGACAAGAAATATGAATCTGTATGTCGTAGATGCAAAAAATACTACAGAGTGGAAAAAACCATGGGATAAAATCATCAATATGGGAAATATTGATTCGCTGCTCAATTATGATGTGCAGAGTCAGCTGCTTATAATGCAGAAAGAAATCGGATTTTCCTATGTCCGGATTTACAATATATTTATGCAGGATATGTATTATGAAAATATTTCCGGAGATAACAAATACAATTTCAGCAGAATAGACCGCGGGCTGGATTTCTTGGTAGAGCATAATTTGAAACCATATATAGAACTATCATTTAAACCGACAGATGTAAATTATACAATTAATTCTTCTGTCGGAGACCGATATAATGAAATTATCTTTCATGACAGAGAAAGTTATGTAGAAGTTATGAAGGCATTTTCATCACATATTGCAAACCGATATGGGGTAAATGAAATCGAGAACTGGTATTTTGAACTTTGGAAAGATGACCGTCTCAATATGCTGGATGCGAAAGGTTGGTATTTTGACTGTTTTGAGATTGGATATCATGCGTTAAAGAAGATATCGTCAAAAATTAAAGTGGGAGGAGCTGGATTTGCACTTGGGTATGACAGATATAAATATAGTGCATTGATTCAAAATTGGAAGGCAAGAAATATTAAACCGGATTTTATCAGTGTATATTCCTACTCATATTTATTACTTCAGCAGGACGGTGTTTATTTTGGAAAGCGCTCGCTTGATAACAGCTTTGTAAAAAATCAACTGGAATTGTTCAAAGATGTTTTAAAAGCAGAAGATTTTATGGCGGATGAATTACATATTACAGAATGGAATTTTACAATTTCAAACAGAAACTGTATCAATGACAGTTGTGCACAAGGTGCCTATATTATGAAAACATGTATGGAATCAATAGGAGAAGCAGACATGATGGGATATTGGCATGGATCAGATCTCCATACAGAATATTATGACTCAGGTGCAGTGTTATATGGAGACAACGGACTTCTGACAAGAGATGGAATCAAAAAACCTTCCTTTTATGCATTTCACTTTTTACAATTTTTGAAAAAGGAGATGCTTGGAAAAACGGAGAATGCATTGCTTACAACGGATGGACAAGGTGTTTATACAATCGCATGTCACAATTGCAAGAAATTCAATTACCGCTATACGATGAAGGACGAGAAAGATATTCGGGTAGAGGATATTGATGGTTTGTATGAAGATACAGATTCGATACATTTGAAATTCCAGATTAATAATGTTAAAAATGGAAACTATGTGATGCGTATATTCTATGTAAATGAAAATAATGGAAGCATTCAGAATATCTGGAAGGATATGGATTATATCAGTAACCTTTCAAAAGGTGAAGTAGAGTATATGAAAAGAAGTGCCAATCCAAAAGTAGATATGAGGAAAATTATAGTGGAAGATAATGTTCTTCATATAGAAACAAAATTGAAAGCACATGAGATTAAGGTGCTGGATATACATTATCAATATTAAGAAATATTTAAAGCTAAAGGAAAAAGAGTGGATTGAGAGGAACGAAAAGTGAATAAGTTAAAACGATTATTCGCACCGGTGGATATGACGGTCGGAAGACCATGGGAAGATATTCTGATCTTCACGATACCGATGCTGATAGGAAACATTGCACAGCAGCTTTATAATACAGTTGACAGTATTGTGGTAGGAAGATTTGTCGGGGATAACGCACTGGCTGCCGTTGGAAGTGCAGGTCCGATTTTAAATCTGCTAATCGTGTTGTTTGTTGGAATCTCGGTAGGAGCAAGCATTATGGTATCCCAATATCTTGGAGCCAGAAACAGAGAGGCGTTATCGGGAACAATCGGAACTTGTATTGTATTAACGGCAATTGCATCATTGATCATTATGGTAGTTGCTACGTTGGTAGCAAGACCACTTCTGGAATTGCTGAATACACCGGAGACAATTTTAGACGGGTGTACATCTTATTTGAGAATTCTCTTTCTAGGTGCAGCAGGGCTTGCGTTTTATAATATTTTAAGTGGTGTACTTCGGGGATTGGGAGACTCGATGTCAGCCCTTTTATATCTGCTGGTAGCAAGTGGGTTAAATATTGTGTTAGATTTACTCTTTGTAGTAAAATTTGGCATGGGAGTAAACGGGGTTGCACTTGCAACTGCAATTGCACAGGGAATTTCAGCAATTTTGTGTGTGAGAAGACTTTCAAAATTAACTGAGCTCTTTGATCTGAAGTGGAAATATATCAGGTTAAATAAACATCATGCAGGAAATATCATTCGACTGGGCGTTCCGTCAGGAGTGACACAGGCGATGATCTCAATGGCGATGCTGATCGTACAGTCATTGACGAACAGTTTTGGAGAGCAGTTTATTGCAGCAAATGTAATTACGATGCGTGTGGATGGATTTGCGATGCTTCCGAATATGTCATTTGGTAATGCAATGACGACTTATGCAGGACAAAATGTCGGAGCAAACCAGTATGAACGTGTTGCCAAGGGAGCAAAACAGGGACTCTTTATGGGAGTCGGAACATCGGCGGTCATCACAGGGTTAATCTTAATCTTTGGTAAGCCGTTGATGGGAATCTTTACAAGTACATCAGAATTGGTAGATTTAAGTTATCATCTAATGCAGATTCTTGCGGTAGGATATCTGGTTATGTCAGTTACACAGGTGCTGTCTGGAATTATGAGAGGCGCCGGCGATACGATGACACCGATGTGGATTTCGATTGTACAGACAATTGTAATTCGTGTTCCACTGGCATATCTCCTTGTATATGCGTCCAGAAGTGCAGCATTCCCACAGGGAAAACGTGAATATATTTATCTGTCACTTGTTATTTCATGGGTGATCGGAGCGTTAATTACTACTTTCTTCTATAAAAGAGGAAAATGGAAAACAAAAGCAATTAAATAAAAAAGGAAAAAAAGCAGATGCAGGTTTCAAATTCGAAACCTGCATCTGCTTTTTTGAAACGAAGGTTTATGAAAGAAAAGAATGGAACAGAAATATGCACGCTGAAAAATGGCGAAAAAGATAATATGAGGATATCAAACATAATAAAGGAGGGTAGGAAGAATAAGTGAATAGCAACATTGCTAAAGATGGGAAAGTCGGACGAAATGAAAAGTTCTATTTTTGATAAAAGAATATAATCTGCCAGTCATATTTTATTTAAAAATAGACTCTTGAAAATTCGAACGAAGAAAGGAAGGGAAACAATGGAAAAACTGAAAGGAAAAGATTATTTCTCATTTGGAATTGGAAACGTGGCATCCCAATTATCATGGACAATGGTAAGTTCGTATCTGACATTATTTTACACAGATGTATTTGGATTGCAGGCAGGAGCTGTTGCAATATTGTTTTTGGTAGCAAGAATATGGGATGGAATTAATGACCCGATGATGGGTGCAATTATGGAGCATACACATACAAAATACGGAAGATTCCGTCCTTATATTGCAATCGGTGCTCCGTTGTTGGTTATATTTACAATTTTAACATTTAGTGTACCAGGTTTTGGTAGTGTGGGAAATCTGATTTATGCTTACATTACATATATCGGACTGGGAATGGTTTATACAATGACGAATGTGCCATACCTTGCATTGCCAGCAGTTATGTCAAATGATCCGAAAGAAGTGAATAAGTTAAACACAGCACAAATGATGGGAATGGTAATTGGTATGATTGCTTTACAGTTATGTACATTACCATTAGTAAATTATTTTGAAGGTATCTGGCCGGGAAGAGGATATCAGATTACAGCAGGAGCATATGCAATTGTTGCATTACCACTTTTCTGGTTGTGTGCGAAAAACTGTAAAGAGAGAATTACAGTAAAGAAAGAAGAGCAGACGTCTACAAAAGAATCATTAAAATATGTGCTGAAAGATCGCAATGCTATGTCTGTTATTGCATACACAACATTGAATATGATTGGAATGATGGGAAGAATTGGATGTGCAACATACTTTTACATTTATGTTGTTCAAAACTTTGCTTTAATTACTGTGTTTATGATGATGCCAATGTTTGTAGGTGCAATCGTAATGCCTTTTGGACCAAAAGTGATTGATAAACTTGGAAGAAAGAAAACATTGTATGTAGCTCTGATTTTTCAAACAGCAGGATGCCTGATGATGTTCTTTGGACCTTATACAAATATTCCGTATTTGCTGCTGGCACATGTTGTATATGGAATCGGATATATTGGTGGAGCGTGTGGAAGTTCAATGTTAGTTGATGTAGTCACAGATATTCATGATAGAACAGGTGCAAGACCGGATGGTATATTATTTTCAATGAACAGTCTGGCAGGAAAGATTGGGCAAGCAATTGGTTCTGCACTTGGAATTGCTATTATTGGATGGTTTGGATATGTAGCTGGAAAAGACATTACAAATGAAGTCAGAAACGGAATTCAAATTGGTGTAAACTTAATGCCGGCAATTGTATATGTATTAGCACTGATACCGGTAGCTATGTACAAGTTGGAAGACTAAAGAAAGCGAATGAAAGAAAAAAGAAGACAAAAAAGATATCCCTTTTTTTGTCCTCTTTTTTTTGTACAAAAAGAAAGAGTCCAAATACTGTATGAAATTAGGTTAATTTTGTGAAAGCACACTGGAAATATATTTTATATAATGGAATCAAGTTAAGAGAGAAAAATGAAAAGGAGCGAAACAGCATGAAATTAGGATTTGTAAGTGCAATTCTTGACACATGGAGCTATGAAGAAATGATGGATTTTGCATCAGAACATGGATTTGAATGCGTAGAAGTAGCTTGCTGGCCACAGGGTAAAGCAGAGAGAAGATACGCAGGAGTAAGTCATATCGATGTAGATAAAGTCCTTGCGGACGATGAGTATGCAAAACATATTCTTGACTACAGTAAAGAGAAAAACGTAGAAATTTCTTCTCTTGCATTTTATCCAAACACAATGGATGGAGATTTAGAAAAGAGAGCTTCTGTAGTAGAACATTTGAAAAATGTAATCCGTGCAAGCCATAAGCTTGGCATTGGTATGGTTACAACATTTATCGGAAGAGATCAGACAAAGAATATCGAAGAAAATCTGGAGCTTGTAAAAGAAGTTTGGCCACCGATTATCAAACTTGCAGAGGAAGAAAATGTAAAAATAGCAATCGAGAACTGCCCAATGTTATTTGGACCAGATCAGTGGCCAGGTGGACAGAACTTAATGACAACACCGGCTATCTGGAGAAAAGTGTTTGCTATTCTTGACAGTGATAATCTTGGAATCAACTATGATCCATCACACTTTGTATGGCAGATGATTGATTACATCAAACCGATTTATGAATTCAAAGATAAGATCTTCCATGTTCATTATAAAGATATCAAGCTTTACAATGACCGTTTGAATGATTGCGGAATTATGGCATATCCACTTGATTTTATGTCACCAAAGCTTCCGGGACTGGGGGATGTGAGATGGGATAAATATGTATCAGCACTTACAGACATCGGATACGACGGATATACATGTATTGAAGTGGAAGATAAAGCTTTTGAAGGAAGTAAAGAAAAAGTAGAGCAGTCTCTTGTTTTAAGCCAGAGATACTTAAAACAGTTTGTCATCTAGGAAGAAAAACAAGCGGCTGCGCAGCAGACATTTGTTTTTAACCTAGATGACAGCGAAAGAATCAAAGAGTGCGAAGCACGACAGATGCGTTAAGCATCTGGATTCTTGAGCTGAATAAGTGAAACAAACTAAAATATATAAAAAGGAGAAACCAAATGGGAAAATTAAGAATTGCAATCGTAGGTTGTGGAGGAATCGCAAATCAGAAACATATGCCGTCTATCAAGGCGAATGCAGACAAAGCTGATATGGTAGCTTTCTGTGACATCATTCCTGAGCGTGCAGAAAAAGCTGCAAAAGAGTATGGTGTAGAGGGTGCTAAAGTTTACACAGACTACAAAGAGATGCTTGCAGATACAAGTATTGAATTCGATGTTGTACATGTATGTACACCAAACGTAGCTCACTGTCCAATCACAGTAGCTGCTTTCGAAGCTGGAAAACATGTAATGTGTGAGAAGCCAATGGCTCACAATACAGAAGATGCACGCAAAATGATCGATGCATGGAAAAAATCAGGAAAGAAATTCACAATCGGATACCAGAACCGTCTGCGTGATGACACTCAGACATTGCATGCATCTTGCGAGGCTGGAGAACTTGGAGAAATCTATTTTGCAAAAGCACATGCACTTAGAAGAAGAGCTGTTCCTACTTGGGGCGTATTCCCTAACAAAGCCCTTCAGGGCGGCGGTCCTTTAATCGATATCGGAACACATGCACTTGATATCACACTGTGGATGATGAACAACTATGAGCCAGAATCAGTATCAGGACAGGTATTCTACAAGCTTGGACGTCAGGAAGATGGCCCTGCAGGAAATGTATTCGGACCATGGGATCCTAAGACATTTGAAGTAGAAGACTCTGCATTTGGTCTTGTAAAAATGAAAAATGGTGCAACAATTTATCTGGAAGCATCTTGGGCACTGAATGTACTGAAATCTATGGAAGCTTCTACAACACTTTGTGGAACAAAAGCAGGTGCTGAAATCCATCACGGCGGAAGCTACCCACAGGATGAACTGATCTACAACACAGTAGAGCATAATCAGTTAATGGAAAAAACAATCTCACCTGCAGGTGTTGTTGATTTCTTTGAAGGCGGAGCAGCAGCAGAGGCAGTTCGTGAGCAGGAGCAGTGGCTCAATGCAATCATCAATGATACAGATCCGCTTGTAAAACCAGAGCAGGCATTTGTTGTAACACAGATTCTCGAAGGAATTTACAAATCAGCAGAAACAGGAAAAGAAGTATTCTTTGACTAAGATGAATATTGAGAATACCGGTATCTTTCAAGAAATATTGGCATCTCAGCTATAAGTTAGGAAAGCGAGGAGTTAAAAATGGCTGGCAGACAGATTTATAATCCGGCTGGATTTAAAAATATAGAAGAAAACGGAAAGGTAACAGGTTACCAGTTCCAGTTCAAAGCACAGTATTATCGTGGAATTACATTGTCAATCGTTCGTGATATCCAGATCAATGTAGACGGAGAGGATGTTAAAAGAGAAGACATTCGTTTCACAGTAAACGGAGAAACATTTACATTGGAAGAAATGCGTACAGTTGTAGATTCAGATTATCGTTGGGAATTTGGCGACTATGCAACAGTATCTGTGATTAAAGAAGGTGGACTTGCAAAAGGAAATCATCACATTCATGCAAGACAGATTATTGCACCGTCATATATGCCATTTCAGATTGAAGCAGATTGTGACGCAGATTTCGTGATTGAGTAGGAGGAACTTGAAGATGAGTTATGATATTAAAAGAAGTGTTTCCCTGTATAGTTATCAGGATGAATATTATGATGGAAAATTGGATCTTGAGGGGTGCCTTAGAGAAACAGCAAAAACAGGAGCAACAGGTGTAGAGCTTCTTGCTGAACAGATGATCCGCAGATTCCCATTGCCGATTGAAACAGAAGAATTCAGAGCACAGTGGTTTGGCTGGCTTAAAAAATATGGTCTTGAGCCATCATGCTATGATGCATTTTTGGAAAATAAAATTTATGACAATCGTACATTAAGTCTTGGAGAGCAGATTAATATGATGAAGAGAGATATCCGTCTCGCTTCTATGATGGGATTCCCTACACTTCGTACATTGGTTTCTACACCAATGGATGTTATCGAAGGAAGTTTAGAGTACGCAGAAGAAAAAAATGTAAAAATCTGTCTGGAAGTACATGCACCATTTTCTTTGAACTCAGGATGGGCTGACGGATATATGGAAATGATTAAGCGTACAGGAACAAAATTTTTCGGATTTATGCCTGATATGGGAATCTTCTGTAAGAACATCCCAGATGTTGTAAGAGATAAAGCAAGAAGAATGGGTGCATCAGAAGAATGCATTAAGATTGTGGATGATGCTTATGCACAGCGTGTTGCAAAAGGATTTACAAAGATTAAATATGATCTGAACCTTGGAAAAGCAAATATGGAATATCGTATGGCAAACGGAATGAAAGAAATGATGGATGCTATCGAAGCAGCTGGTGGAAATGATGCAGACCGCTGGTATGGAAATGTATCGTTTACATATTCTTGGTCTGAGCCACAGGATATTATCGATAATATTGATTACATTTATCATACACATGCAAAATTCTATAATGTTCACGAAGATTATGTGGAAACAGCAGTTGCAATTCCTGAAGTAATCGAGGCATTTAAGAAAGCTGGATATAAAGGATATTTAAGTTCAGAGTACGAAGGTGGAGAGCATTTGAGAGATGTTGGTGTTGATAGTATCGAACAGGTACGTCGTCATCAGGAAGCTATGAGAAGAGCGATTGAAGGATAGAAAAAATGGCTAGATTTAAGATTCAGAGGAGGGAAAAACCTTGTCTGAATCTTGGTCGTTAAGGATATTGATAATAAAAAGATAAAAATCGGAGGGATAAATGATGGAACCAGTTAAATTAGGTATTGTTGGATTTGGATTTATGGGACATTGCGATGCTGATATGATGAGTACATTTGATGATAGTGAGATTAAACTTGTAGCAGTAGCAGATACAAACCCAGAACAGCTGAAGGATGCACCAGAAGGTGTTGAAACATATAATAGTATTGAAGAAATGCTTGAAAAAGCAGACATTAATACAGTTATGGTATCTACTCCAAACCCAAGCCATCCAGAAATGGTGAAAAAAGCTGCGGCGGCTAAGAAAAATGTAATCTGTGAGAAACCGGCAGCAATGAGTGTTGCACTTTTTGATGAAATGGTAGCTGCATGCAAAGACAACGGTGTATTATTCACTGTTCATCAGCAGAGAAGATGGGATAAAGATTATCGTATCATGAAAGAAGTATATGACAAAAACATGGTAGGAGATATGTATGTGATTAAATCTCAGCTTTATGGTTTTAATGGAAATATGCATGACTGGCATGTATACCCAGAGATGGGTGGAGGAATGCTTTATGATTGGGGTGTTCATTTGATTGACCAGATGCTTGATATGGTAAAATCTGAAATCGTATCCCTTTATGCAGATGTAAGAAATGTTATCAATGAAAATGTAGATGATTACTTTAATATCATTATGAAATTCAAAAATGGTGTAACAGCAGAGATTGAACTGGGAACATATTATCTGACACCAAAGCGTGCATGGTTTATCGGTGGTAATAAAGGATCTGCTATCATTGATGGATTTAATGGAGAAGGTAAGATTGTCCGTACTGCACACTTGCTTGAAAATGTACCTGGTAAAATTACAATGACAGCAGCCGGTCCTACAAGAAGCTTTGGCCCGGCAGCACCAGGACTTCTTCAGGAAGAGCCATTACCGGAAGTAGATGTAAACCACAGAAATTATTTTGAACATTTCTTAAAAGCATTTAATAAAGAGGAAGAAGTTGTTGTAAAACCAGAACAGGTCAGACGTGTACTGTGCGTGATGGATGCAGTACGTGAGTCAGCAAAAACAGGAAAAGCTATCGCATTTGAAGCGTAATACTATGCAGAGAGCAAAAAAAGTATCTTCTTTTTTGCTCTCTGTAATTTTTTTGACAGAAGTAAAGACAAAAAAATAATGGTTTTTGGTATAAAAAGCAGTATATGATGATACGAAAACAAACTAAAATAAAGATAAATCAAAGAGAAATAAATCATAAAAGTGAGGAAAAAAACATGGCAGATTATGAAACACAGGTAGTAGTAATTGCAGGAGGTCCATCAGGATTATCAGCAGCAGTCCAGGCAGCAGAAGACGGAGCAGAAGTTATCGTTCTTGAGAAAGCAGCAGCAGTTGGTGGAGCAGCTAACATGGGAATGGGACCTCTTGGTATCGGAACAAAATATCAGAAACAGCAGATGGAAGATGTAACAGTAGAAAAAGCATTTAACATGTTTATGGAATATACTCATTACAATGTAGATGCAAGACTTGTAAAACGTTACTTCGAACAGTCAGCAGAGACAATTGAATGGCTGGAAGACATGGGGGTTGAATTCGAAGGTGCTTATCGTTACTTCCCAAAATCAGAGCCAACATGGCATATCGTTAAAACAGATCAGGGAATCGGACCTAGAGCCGCATCATTCATGAACAAAGCTTTGTATGCAAGAGCTCAGGAATTAGGAGTAAAGGTACTTCTTGAGACACCTGCTAAAAAGATTATTATGAAAGACGGAAAGGTTGCAGGCGTCCTTGCAACAGATAAAGATGGCAAAGAAATCGAAATCGCTTGTAAAGCTGCAATTATTTGTACAGGTGGAGCTGGATGTAACAAAGAATTTATTGAAAAAGAGACAGGCTACAAACATGGTGTAGATATGTTCAACTTTGCTATTCCTGGAATCATGGGAGACGGTCTTCGCATGGCATGGGAAGCAGGAGCTGATCACCTTCCGGTAAGAATCGAGCAGGCAGCTGCTATCGAAGGTGTAGACGATCTTCCAGGAAGCGTTGGAAACATCATGGGACAGCCAAACTTGCTTGTTAATTTACAGGGTAAACGTGTTATGAACGAAGATCATATGCAGAATACGACATTCCTCTCAAATGTGTGTTCACATCAGAAAGGTAAAGTCTGCATCAGTATTGTAGATTCATCAATTGCAAAATATTACATGAGAAATGGTGTAGATAACGTATCTATGGTTCGTCCTGATCCAGATGTATCAGATTTCGCAGATGCAATCAAGATGGCACAGGAGAACGGAAATGAAGGTCTGTTTATCGCAGATACAATCGAAGAACTTGCAGAAATGGCAGGAATCGATGTAGATAATCTTGTAGATACAGTAGAAGAATATAATGATTTCTGCGACAGCGTAGATGAAGAATTCTTCAAAGATAAGAGATATTTAAGACCAATCACAAAGGCTCCGTTCTATGGTGCAAGAATCCGTCCGGGCGGATACGGAACAGTTGGTGGAATCCGTATCAATGAGAATTGCGAAGCTTGTGATAAAGACTTTGAGCCAGTTCAGGGATTGTATGCAGCAGGAGCAGATGCTTGCAATATTTACGATGACAGTTACATGTTCTTACTTCCAGGAAACTCTATGGGATTTGCTGTTAATACAGGACGTATCGCTGGTATGAGTGCTGCGGAGTATGTTGAAGATGAAGACTAATTCCTAAGTAACCGCAAACAAATAATGACAGAATAGAAGATGAGCAGAAGCAGGTAATATAGCTTCTGCTCATCTGGGATAAAAGGATAATATTGGAGGAATTCAAATGAAAGAAACAGTAACAGACATTTTGAATCGTAGAAGTGTAAAAAATTATAAACCAGACCAGATTACAGATGAAGAACTGATGACTGTATTGAAGGCTGGAATGAATGCTCCTTCTGGTGGTAATAAACAGTCTCCGATTTTTATTGCAGTACAGAATAAAGAATGGATCAAGAAGCTTTGTAAATTAAATGCAGAGATTGCGGGAGCACCGGAAGGATTTGATGTATTTTACGGAGCACCGACAATTATCTTAGTATTGGCAGAAAAAGGTGTAGGTAATCCGGTAGAAGACGGAAGTCTTTGCCTTGGAAACATGTTCAATGCAGCATATGCACTTGGACTTGGCTCAAGATGGATTAACCGTATCCGTGAGACATTTGAGACAGATCTTGGAAAAGAACTGTTAAAAGAAGCTGGTTACGAAGGTGAATATATTGGAGTAGGTTCTTGTATCCTTGGATATCCTGCAGAGGGATTCCCGGGACCAATTGAAAGAAAACCAGATTACTTTAAGATTATAAAATAAGACATTAGAAAGTGCAGGAATAAAATCATGGAACAGAAAAATAAGGACGTGATTCAGAAATTCTATCAGGAATTTTTTAATGATCATATCGTAGAATCTGCAGATAAATATGTGAGAGAAGATTATATTCAGCATAATCCAGGTGTTGAGCAGGGAAGAGAAGCGTTGAAAAATGCATTTGCTGAAAAATTTGTTGAGCATCCAGACTTCCGCCTGAACATTCAGATGCTGATCGCAGAGAAGGATATGGTTGCCGTATATCTGAAAAATGTTGATCCAGAAGGTAATACAAAATGCCGCGTTGTAGATATTTACCGTCTGGAAGATGGAAAACTTGCTGAGCACTGGGATGTACTTCAGCCATGCTAAATGTAAATAAGAAAAAAGTAGCAGTTAGTATCTTTTTTACGGCATTTGCATTTGGACTAAACATTGTAGGAATTTCACCGGTACTTGGAATTATCAATGAAAAGTATCAGCAATATGGAACAAGTGCGATACAGCTTTTACAGACAATCCAGTATATGCTGATCATGGTTGGCTCACTGATGATCGGATGGCTGACAACAAAAATCAGTAAAAAGAAGATTGTTCTGGCAGGATTGGCTATTATTGGAATCTGTGGATTGATGCCATTTTTCTCAGATAACTTTTGGGTTCTGGTTGTATCCAGAGTATTGATTGGATTTGGATTTGGTATTACAGGTCCGATGAATACAGCAATCGCGGCAGAATTGATTCCGGAAGAAGAACGTGCAGGTTATATGGGACTTCACGTAGTCGGTATGGGAATCGGAACGATGGCAGGAAGTATGCTCGGTGGTACGCTGGCAGGATTCAGTTATCGAAACTATTATCTCGTTTATCTGATTCCATTCATCGCAATGGTTGGTGTGCAGATGCTTTTGGTAGAGACTCCACCAATAAAAACAGAAAAAGCATCGGATATGAAATTAAATAAAATAATTTACCTGATTTCATTTGCATCCTTTGTACATACATTATTTATCAATGCCTATAGTACAAATATAGGAATTTATATTGCAGAGAATATTTCAAACAATCCGGGGCTGGCAGGTATGGTAACATCTGTGAATGCAGCGTTTGCACTTGTGACAGGAATGTGTTTTTCAAAAATATCTGCAAAACTAAAGAATTTTACACTGCCATTTTCAATTCTGACTGCAGCAGTCGGATATGGAATGGTACTGACAGTACATGGAATGGTGGGAGTATTGATTGTAAGTGCTCTTTGCGGAGTGTCATTAAGTTGTTTTATGGCAACCGGATCTTATCTGCTTTCGATTTCTGTTGAGCAGGAAGCGGTAGCAAAGGCAAGCGGAGTATTTTCAATCATCGGGGGAATCGGCGGATTGATAGCACCGATTTTTATGGGAAATGCCGCAAAACTCACATTAGGTGAAAATACAGCAAACAATCAGTTTGTGATTGCATTTTTCGGAATGCTGATTTTCGGAATAATCGCAGCAGTGGTTATGATGAAAAAAAAGGAGAATAAGTAAAGATGAAAAAATATGGATTTGGTGTTGATATCGGAGGAACAACATGTAAGATTGGTCTTTTTGATATGAACGGAACAATTTTAGAAAAATGGGAAATTAAGACAAATACAGAAAATCATGGCGCAGCAATTCTAGATGACGTTGCAGCAGCTGTGTTAGGTAAGATGGAAGAGAAAGGCATCGTAAAAGACGATGTACAGGGAATCGGACTTGGTGTTCCGGGACCGGTTGACAGTGAAGGAACTGTTCATAAATGCGTAAACCTTGGATGGGACGTTATCAATGTAGAAAAAGCTTTAAATGAGAAGACAGGTCTCCTTGTAAAAGCAGGAAATGATGCCAATGTAGCAGCTCTCGGTGAGATGTGGCAGGGGGGCGGAAAAGGTCACCAGAATGTAATTATGGTAACACTCGGAACAGGTGTTGGCGGTGGTATCATCGTTGATGGTAAGATTATCGCAGGTTCACACGGAGCTGGTGGAGAACTCGGACATATTCATATGAATGATGATGAGACAGATACATGCGGATGCGGAAATAAAGGATGTCTGGAGCAGTATGCATCAGCAACAGGAATCGTCCGTATGGCAAAGAAACAGCTTGCAAAAGAAACAAGAGATACAAAGCTGACAGCATTTGAAATTTTGACAGCAAAGGATATTTTTGATGCTGCAAAAGAAGGGGATGAAGTAGCTCTTGAATTAGTTGACGGACTTTGTACAATGCTTGGAACAGCTCTGGCAAATGTCGCAGCAGTGGCAGATCCTGAGATATTTGTTATCGGCGGTGGAGTATCCAGAGCCGGGGATATTCTGATTAAAGGAATTCAGAAGAAATTTGAAGAAAAAGCATTTCATGCATGCCGTGCAACAGGTATTTCACTCGCAACACTTGGAAATGATGCCGGAATGTATGGTTGTGTAAGATTATTATTTTAATAAAAACAGAAAAGAAACCTGTCGGATTTAAATTGGATTCGGCAATTTCGATACGATAATAGGGTTATGAAAATAAAGGAGAAAATTATGGCAGTTATTACAATTGACGGGAAAAAAATAGAAGTCCCAGAAGGTAAAAATGTCCTGGATTGTGCGTTGGATGCAGGCATTTATATCCCACATTTATGTCACCATAAAGATTTGAGCCCACTTGGTTCATGTCGTATGTGTGTAGTAGAAGTAGAAGGGCAGGAGGGCGTAACAACTTCTTGTACATTAAAAGCAAAAGACGGAATGAACATTACTACAAAGAGTGATGAACTTGAACGTCTTCGTATGTTAGCATTAGAGCTTCTTTTAGCAGGTCATCCGGAGGACTGTTCAACATGTCCAAAATATGGTAATTGTGAATTACAGATGTTGATCCAGTATATCGGACCAAAGACAGGACGTCTGAAAATGCGTACAAAAGGTTTTAAACAGAACGAAGAAAATCCATTGATCATCCACGATATGAATCGTTGTGTACTTTGTGGACGTTGTGTACGAGCCTGCAACGAGCTTCGCGGAGTAAAAGTTCTTCAATATCAGAAAAAAGATATGGAAACATATGTAGGAACTGTACATAACAAGCTGTTGAAAGATGCAGATTGTCGTTTCTGCCAGGCTTGCGTTGAAGTCTGTCCGACAGGTACAATTCGTGACAAACTGATGAATTCGGAAGTGAAGAAAGAAGATGCGGTAGTACCATGTCGTCATGCATGTCCTGCACATACAGATATTCCTCGTTATATCAGACACGTGAAAAATGGTGAATATGATGAGGCAGCAGCCGTTATTCGTGAGAAAGTTCCATTTCCGAAGGCTCTTGGATATATCTGTAGCCACGTATGTGAATTACAGTGTAAGAGAAAAGAAGTAAGTGATCCAATGGCAATCCGTGACATCAAACGTTATGCAGCAGAGCATGACACAGGTGCTTACTGGAAAGGCAAAGGAAAACAGCTTGCAGATACAGGAAAGAAAGTATGTGTTGTAGGAGCAGGTCCTGCAGGTCTGACAGCAGCATATTACTTAAGAAAACAGGGGCATGAAGTGACATTAAAAGAAGCTCTTCCGACAGTTGGAGGAATGATGGCTTATGGAATCCCTGCATATCGTCTTCCAAGAGAAATCATTGCAGAAGAAGCAAAGGTGATCGAAGAGCAGGGCGTTAAGATTGAAGTAAACGCAAAAGTTGAGAAACCGGTTGATTTATTAAATGAATACGATGCGGTATTGATGGCAATTGGTGGACATAAAGGAGTACGTCTCCCTATGGAAGGAAGCAATCTTGATGGGGTTATCTTGAATGCAGATTTCTTACGTAACTGTAGTATGGGAAAAGAAACAGGCATGGGTAAACGTGTTATCGTTCTCGGAGGAGGAAATGTAGCATTTGACTGTGCAAGATCTGCAAAACGTCTTGGAGCAGAAGAAATTCATCTGGCATGTCTGGAAGCAAGAGATGTTATGACAGCAGATGATGAAGAAATCGAACAGGCAAAAGAAGAAGGAATCTTTGTACATCCTGCACAGACATTCGAGAAAATTACAGGAACAGATCATGTGACAGGCGTTGATTTTATGAATGTAAAATCATTTACATTTGATGAAAACCGCCGTGCAATCATTGAAAAAGAAGAAGGTTCAGAACACCATATCGATGCAGATACAGTTATCTTCGCAGTAGGTCAGAGACCTGACATCACAGAAGAAGCAGGACTTGAGCTTGGAAGAGCAAACAGCATTGCCGTAAAAGATATTGAAAATGATAAGACAACTTCGGTAGAAGGAATCTTTGCAGCAGGAGATGTTATTTACGGAACAAAATCCGTAATCATGGCTATTGAGTCAGGAAGAGAAGCAGCAGCTCAGATTGATAAATATCTTGGCGGAGATGGAGACATTTCTGAAGTGCTTGCTCCTGAGCAGAAAGCAGATCCATATATCGGACAGTGTCCTGGATTCGGATATGAAGAAAGAAAACATACACAGGTTGATCCGGCAGAGAGCAGAAGCGATAACTTTAAACTGTTCGATCACGGAATCTGTGACGCAGATATCTGCGCAGAAGCTGGAAGATGTCTTCAGTGTGACTTACGTCTGCAGATTTCCAGACCAAGTCTTTGGGGTGATTTCGTAGAAAATAAGGAGGCAGAATAAGATGAGTGCATTAGAGAACGCAAAAAATGGAAGCAGTCAGGATGTCCTGAACAAAATTCGGGAAGCAAATCTTTCTGAATATGGCATATATGCACAGCCACTGTTCGACCGCCTGATGGCAGCGAAAGAAGAAAGTGCAGAGGAACAGAAAGAACTTGGTGTTGTAGCAGCATTAAATAACGCGGATACAGAACATGTATTACTGACAGTATTGAAAGAACAGCCGGAGAAGGTAATGGAAGGAATTTCCATTGCTGCTTATGCTCTGGGAACAGAAAAAAAATCATTACAGATTCCAGAAGAAGAAACAGACCTTTTCGAGAGCCTGAAAGAAACAGCAGAGAAATATGGTGTAGAGCTTGTAAGTGGTATCGTAAATGTACGTGCAGCAAAAGGAAGCGCTGTACTTCACATCGTTACAGTGAAAAATCTTGCCGATCTGTTTGACGGAGCTTACGAAGACAGTGTTTATGTATCAGTAAACGGAGCAGATCTTCAGAAAGTTGCAAAAGATAAAAAAATTGCAGAACTGATTGATACAGATGATGTAAAAGCGTTATACTTTGGATATGAGTATCATACACCGGAAGCTGCTGAGACGACAGTCGGTGAAGCTGGAATCACAAATGGTGTTGTACGAGTTCTGACAAGCAAAGACTGTATCGTACAGGGAGCACAGAAAGAACTTCTCGCTTCCAGAAAAACAAGCTGTGGAAAATGTGTATTCTGCCGTGAAGGACTGATTCAGTTAGAGCATATGCAGAAAGAAATTACAGAAGGAAGAGGAAAGGCTGAATTTATCGATCTGACAAAAGAAATCGGTGAAGCAATGTGCTACTCTACACCATGTTCTATGGGACAGGTATCAGCAAAAGCTGCTTTAAGTGCAACAGAGCTGTTCACAAAAGAATATGAAGAACATATTAAGAAGAAAAACTGTCCGGCAGGAGCTTGTACTTCTTTTGTTAACATTTACATTGATCCATCACTGTGTAATGGTTGTGGAGAATGTATGGATATATGTCCAAAAGACTGTATCGAAGGAAAAGCAAAATACATTCATATGATCGATGATTTCGATTGTACAAAATGTGGTAAATGTATGGAAGTCTGTGATGAAGATGCTATCGTACAGACAACAGGTAAATTACCGAAACTTCCAAACAGATTAACAAAGGTTGGTAAATTTAAGAAGAGATAAAAAGATGTTAAAGGGAAACACTGCAAGAGAAAAATGGCAATATTTTAAAGATTATTATTTAAAAACAACACTTGTAATCGGTGCTGCGATCGTCTTTGGAATTTACATTCTCTATACGACCGTATTTGCATACAAAAGTCCGGTGTTGACGGTTCTTATTATATCTTCAGAAGAACCGGATTGTGACGGATTAGAACAGAAACTCGAAGAGTTTTTGGATGTAGATTATGTTGCGGTAGAATGGATGAGTCAGGATTCATCGAACTTGTCAAGTGTATTACCGACACGTTTTGCGGCCGGGGATATTGATATATTGATCTCCCCGGATGCAATTTATAAAAAATATGCACAGGAGGGTGCGATGGAAGATGTGGATGGAGTTTCTGTGCAAACTTCAAAAGTAATAAAATCATATCTTTCGGATACGGACTCTCTGGTCATTGGAGTGGTAAAGAATTCCAATGATGTAGACGAAAAAAGGGCAACCTTCAATTACTTGATTCAACAATAGAGAAATGAGGTCAGATGCAAAAAAATGCGTCTGACCTCATTTTCGTTGGTGCATTTCTTTTATTAATACTGATTTGTAATTTCCCACAGACATACATTATGTGGATAGATCGGAGAAGTAACCGTAAGTGTATGTTCAACTTGCATATAAAGTGCTCTTTCTTCCGGTACACATGCAGATAATAAATAGTTCATATCTTCTGGCAAGGGGGAAAGTTTTTCATAGAGAAAGGTCTCTTCATCAATATTTCCATTTATCAGTTCTCCAAGTCGGATATCCAGATAACTTCCGTGAAAACGATCGAGCAGATATCGCTTGATTCGATAAGTTCCGGATGGAATGTTATTCAGATGAAATGTCATCTGAAGCGGTGGCATATGTTCATAGTGCTTATACATATTCCGAAGAGAATGTTCTTCTGCATTGCTTAAAAAAGCAGAGCTTGAAAATGGAACACAATGCCAGGAGATAATCTGGTAATTTTTTTCGTCGGTTTGTGTAATGCAATAATTGTCGCCCTGCTCGATCAGACGAGTGCCAAGTTTACTTAGAAGCCGGAACGCATAGTATCCTGGTGTCCGAATCTGGTTTCCTGTAATCAGACCGATTCCGTTTATATGGTAGGATTCGGGACTTTCAATGTTGGATAGCGTGTCGGCAAGCATCCAGTAACCGGATAGTGGAGCCTGTTCATGGACTGCAAGTAAATTGTGACAGAGGAATGCAGCCTGATAACAGGAGTTGTTAATATAACTTCCCGGAATCAGGGAGGAATTATATTCCGTGATATACAATGGAATATCATGTCCGAAAATCTGCTTTATTTTTCGTTTCATCCAGGACACCTGAATCGAGAAGATGTTTGGATCCAAAAGCCGGATAAGGTTTTGTGTCTGTTCATGTAATAAATATTGTGCGGTAAACATATGAACAGAAATAAAATCCGGGGTAATCTGATTTTTTACAAATAATTCCAGATAATCGAGAAAGTCTGTCGAAGGCAGACCGGTATTATGTCCGGGACCACCAAATTTGGCAGAAGGAATATAAGTAAGAATCAGATTTTTCATAATTTTATAACCTTCGATATAAGTGTCAAGTGGTTCCGCAGGAGGATTCCACAGTTCGAAAATCCATTGATTGTACCATGTAGGTTCGTAATGGGTGGTCACATATTTTAGGAAAGCTTCTAAAAGCAGATGAAACTTTTTATTCGTACTGTATCCTCGAAAAATCCATTGATTGGAGTTATTTTGCAAATAGTTATAAGAGTTTTTACCAAGTTCGATAAAAGGAATCAGGTTCAAATGTTGTAACAGGTTTAAAGATTGCTCAATGGATGCAAAGTAAAAACCGTTCTGGTCAGCCAACCGGGGAATCATAGCATTGCTGATGAGTCCTTCTATGCGGACATATTTTACAGGAAGTTCCCGGACTGTTCGCGTCAATTGTTCCTGGAAAGAAACAGAGAGCAAAGTTTTGGCAAAACCAATATTTATCATAGAACACAAATTTTGCGAAAAAGCAGTTGTTGTTGAACAATCAACTGTAATATTACGTTCTTCCTTTTCTATATCCGTATTTAGGTAAACATTTCGCTCATTTATCTGTGGGGTTTCTTTATCTTGCAAAGAAATAAGCTGACTGTTTTTACGATATTCTTTTGGTGAACATCCATGTGTGGTCCGAAAATATTTATTGAATGTAGCTGCATTTGCAAATCCATGATTTAAGGCGATATCTGTCACAGATTCATCAGAGTAGCGCAGGTCATGTTCTGCGTGTTGAATACGCAGCAAATTTACATATTCACTAAATTTCATATGGAAACAGTCTTTGAACACCTTAGACAGATACTGGACGGACAAGTGTAAATGTTCGGCCAGTGTAGTGAGGGTGATCGGCTGGTTATAATTTTGACGGATATAGTCCTGAATTTCAAGGGAACGTTCCTTTTGCTTTTCGTTTTTATATTCAATAGAAAGCGGAAGATTTAAAGTGTATTCCCGTTTTAATAAATCCAGCAGTTCAAACAAAAGACTGTAGAGAGAAAGATCATAAACCGGACCATCAGCATGATATCGCCAGGAAATATTACTGATCAGGCGACGCACTGCAAGGTAACTTCGATTTGGTTCTAAGGTTGAATCACAGAATATAATCGAATCGGTGCCTAAGTATTTTTCAATAAAAGATGGCAGCAGACACATATGAAGTATTTCATTCTCTTCATTTGAGGAAAATGAGGCGGATTGGTTCGGATGTATGATTAAAACATCAGAGTGCTGGTAGGTGCGTGCATCATGATGATCGAGAGCTATTTTTATGCTGCCGGATAAAATGCAGAGAATGTCAAATGTATCATGACAGAATGTCAGCGGGGAGTCGACAGCGTATTGTGTTAAACTGGTGAGTGGAAAATTCTGTTTTACATTCATAAAAAATCCCTTTCATTAATTTTCTATATAATCAATTAGAACAAGTTTTACTTCGGATGGTTCGAGATGAACAGAAAAATCAAGAATGCCATCCTCCGATACTGTTTTGGTGTGCAGGTTTATAGCAGGTTGTGCGAGCTGTTTAAATGTCTGGAAATCCTGTTCTGATAAGTGCGTGAGAGAACGGCATTTTGCCCAATAAGGCAATAGATTTCCATGGAATGCATTCAAAGTATAGGTTTTTAAAAGGTAAGTGCCGGGAACTGCCTGTTCGATCTGAATATGTAACGGCTTTGTGCATGAAGATTCAAACAATTGTTCCGGGGTATCTAATAACTTTTCGTTATGTTTACTGTAAGCTGCCTGTTCGTTAATGTGAACATAATTGGTAAAAAGTGCCTGAAACCGGTAATTGGAGTCGGTTGTGATCAAATAATCAGAAGTATGTCCAATGATTCGCGTTCCGAGTTCTCTGAAAAAGGAATAAACATGATAAACCGGTTTCGGAAGTCCGATGTAATTAAAAAGGCCATTTCCACCAAAAAATAAATTTCCGGAATCGGCATAATAAACACTTAAGTCGGACATGGTAAAAAATCCCATCCCTTTTACCAACTGCATAGTTTCACTCAGAAAAGATGCAAGAAAACAGCTTGAAAATACCATGTCATTTAAATAATTTCTGGAAGTATAGCAAAAGGTAAATTCTGTAATAAGTACCGGAAGTGCCGGAAAATAGTGATTAATCAACTTGGCGGCTTTACGGATCTTATCCGGCATATAATCAGAGTCAGTTGCCAGATGTACGTGAGAATCGGTCATGACCCCGCCATAGGCATTGATACCGATAAAATCCATGCGAACCTGCAGATCATTGATAAGACGAAACTTATCTTCCCAAAAATCAAAAGATAAAAAAATATTAAAATCAGCTCCGCCTACTTTTGTCTCAGGAAGTATATCTTTGATTATAAAACGTATTTTCTGATAATAGTCAAGGTATTGTCGAAACGTAAGCGTCGATAGATGTTCGTGTTCTTCGATAAAATCGTAGTAAACAGAAAATTTCCAGGATGTTACAGTTTCAATGCCATAACGATTACAACATGCACGAAGAAAATCGGGTAAAATTTGAATGATTTTATCATAGTAGGAAAAGACTTCTTCATCCATAGTCAGAATTTGTGTCTCACGGAATTGTAAGTGAACTTTTGCATGCTTGTATCCAAGTTCGATGAATGGTGTTAAGTCCAGTCGGAGCATCTCATCGAGTAGTTGAAAAATCTGTTCAAAACCATATCGGGTTGCATGATTTATGATATGGACTGTTGTCAGATCAAGTAGTCTGCAAATACGACCATATCGAAAATGAATGGTCTGCTGAATATCTTTTAATTGTGCCTGCATGCGGTTATCATTGAATTGATAAGCGTATCCCATATTCAGAAGATAACGCCAGGAGTCAGGCATATCTTTTGAAGATTTTGGAGAAATTCTAAAAATCGTATCTTCTTGCTTAAGAACAGCGGATACGGTCGATTCTTGATGCATGTCGGCGGAGAGCAGTGCATCATAATAAGGGGAAAGAGGTAGTTTATTTCTTTCATCCGGCAATAATATGGAACCAGGTTGTTGAAATTGTTCACGGTACTGAGTTGGGGATATTCCATCTAGTTCCAGCATCACCTGGTATAAGGCATCTGCATTTTTGAAGTGAAATAGTTCAGCCAGGACAGAATCACTTAATGCAGTATAGCGAAGCCAAAGCTTTATCGATTCCAGTTTTTTTCGTTGAATATAGGTTGAAAATGTACAGTCAAAATTTTTCTGAAACCAGGAAGCAAGATATTGCGGAGTAAGTTCGAGTGCCTGTGCAGTTTCGTTTAATTTGAAAGACTCCTGAATATGAGCGTCAATATAAGTAAGAATGGCTGTCTTTCTTTTCTCTGAATGTCGTAGATTTTTGTCTGAAATCGAAGTAGACGAAAGGGAAGGAAACAAGGAATCTAAAACAATGTATAAATTACTGATAATTTGAAATTCGAACTCTTTTTTGTCTGTGATATACAGGTGAGACAGTTTCAAAAAGGAGTAAAGTGCCCCGGATGAAAATCGTGATGCAAGGTGAACAACCGGGAGAGAAGAAAGTCGGTCTAAAGAAAAAAGGTTCAACAAAAAAGCCGGATTGAGCCGGATAAGCAGGCAAACAGATACATCATCAGGAATTAATTTTATAGAGCTGCCTGTCTGAAAAACAAAAAAATCATGCGGATGAAGTTGAATGCACTGTGTATTTTCAGAATGATAAGTATCTGTATAGCGAATTTCAAGATTGTTTTCCAGAGGGCAGAGAACACAAAAGTCCGGAAGACAAAGAGACGTATCTGTGTAAAAGCGATATAGAGCCAGATCGGTGATCATATAATCTATGTGATTGTTTGAAAGCATAATAAATTCCTCCTCAAAAGTATTTATTGAGAAATAAAAGTTTAAAAATTAACCTTATTATAAAAAAAGAGGAGAAAAAGGTCAATAAACGAAAAGAAAAATATGAATAAAATAAATGATAAATTAAGAAAAAGGGAATACATGTAAAAATAAAAATGGAAAAATAGAAAAAATAGATGAAAATAGCAACAAAATGATGAAAAATAAAATAGAAATCTTGAATGAATGAGAGTTAAACTTTAGTCTAGAAAAGTGGATAACGTGATAGGAGGAAAAATCTATGGGTGGAATTTTCAGTTATGACAATCCGATTATGTCTGCAATCAGTAAAATTGCAAATTGTATTTTATTGAATATGTTATTTTTGATCTGTTGTATCCCAATCGTAACGGCAGGTGCATCATTTACAGCGATGTATTATACGGTAGAAAAAAATATTAAAAATAACAGAGGATATGTCTGTAGTTCCTTTTTTACATCATTTAAAGAAAACTTAAAAAAAGCCACTCCGGTATGGCTGCTTATACTTGGAATAGAAATCATTTTTTTGAGTGATTATTTTGTTGTGAATCATGTACGTCAGGCAGGAAATATATTGGGAAATATTTATCCACTGTTTTTGGTTATGATGGTTCTGGTCGCTTTATATGCGGTGTGGTTTTTCGCGAATCTTGCAAGATTTGACAATTCGGTGAAGAATCTTATGAAAAATAGTTTGATCTTGATGATCCGTTTTCCGGGAACAACATTTTTGATATTCTTTGCTTTAGTATTTGCATGTGTAATCACATATCTGATTCCGATTGCCGGTTTTTTAATGCCGGTCATTGCGGCATGGTTGTTTAGTGCACCGATTGAACATGTATTTTCAAAATGTATGAAATAATGTAAGAATCCTATATGGAACGATAGATGAAAACTCTCGGCAGTGATGAAATTTTAAATCACTGCCGAGAGTTTTTCTAAAAAATATCTGTTATTTTTCAATCAATCGTGTCAACATCTCATGATGTCTGCGAACCTGTTCTACTTCATTTGGAAGATATTCGAATCCACGATCCTGCTGATCTCGTTGTCCTTCATATTCGGAATCGATGTATCCGTCAAATCCGTGCTCTTTGAGGATACGAATCGGTGTTTCATAATCAATGGCAAGATCTTCGTAGCATCCCGGTTTTCCAGGAATCTCAGTCATATTATAGAATTTTCCATGAATACTCATAATGTATGGAAGAATTTCTACAAGATCATTCGGGTCAGCGGAAGATTCGTGAAGAGCCATACGCTCCAGGTTAGAACCATCGATTCCATGATTTGGATATTTCTCGTTTACAACTTTAATTATATCATCCAGATCATATTCTTTGCTGTGAGCAAGAATAAAATCAACAGCTTCCGGAATCTCAGCATGACGTTTTACATAATCAATAGCGACCTGGGATGGAGAGTGCTGGAAGATTCCAAAATCAGGAACCAGTCCTACGTGTTTACTTCCTGTACGCTGTGCAAGATCAATGATCTGTTCTGACATACGGAAATCAAGAGCAGCAGCCATACCGCTGGTAGGTTGTTTTCTTGCACCCGGACGGATCGGGAGTGGAGCGTGGATTTCTTTTCCGATTCTGACATTGTATTTTTCAGCCGTATCCAGTGCCATCTCGATCACATCGATCGGAACCAGACAAAGTGGACGAACATTCTGGAAACCAAGGCGTGCAGCAAGTTTGATATCATTTTTCAGACGTTCTGCTGCTTCGCGATGATTCATAATATGATCACGGAACTGGTGTACATCCAGATAAATGTCCATCGTTACCGGTTTCATCTCATAGCGTGCGATATAATTATTCCAATCAAAAATAAATTGTTCAGATGGAAATGGGTAGTCGCGAATTGTCGCTTCGTCAATGATCTCTACTCCGTCGGTATGTAGATTATCGTGAATTTCCCGGACCATATCTTTCCAATCCATTTGCTTAAAGAATTGTGTCTGTTGATAACTGTATAAAGATACACCACGTTTGATACCCATAATTATTTATCTCCTTCCTGTAATTTTAATGTGAAAGAACAGATCGATGCAGTCTTTCCAGAACCGGCGCCACTTCCAGGAACCGGTGGATTTTTAAGCCATTCCTCATCCCAAGGCATGTATCCGTATTGAGAAAGAATGGACTGCTGTAATTTGATGACATGTTTACCAGGCTCAAGTCCGCCTTCTTTTGCAACATAGACATAACCTTCATCATCATAATTCCAGTGTTCCCATACGCAAGTTTTCAATTCCTCGAAATCTCTTGGCTCTTTTCCGTTAATCTCAAATTTTTGTAATTCTCTTGGATACACAATGCCATCACATTCAATATAGTATCCATTGTGAAGTGAGAGAAAACAGCCGCGGTAATCTGCAATACGTACTGCAAATTTGAAACCGGTAACTTTTCCATCTTCGACAGTATTTTCCAGACTGTCTTCTCTAATTAAATAAGAATCAAACATATTAAAAACCTCCTGTGTTTTTTGTTAGCTTTATTTTAATAGAAAAAATAGAAGAAAACTTATATAAAAAGACGTATTTTTGAGCAAAATACTGCAAATTTGAGGGAAAATAGAAAAGAAAGAGCAAAAATTGAACCTAAAAATTAATTTATTAGCAAAAATATTAAGAAATATGAAAATGCTTTACGATTTGTGCTGCCTTGTTTCAAAAAAAGTAAAGAAAATGAAAAAAATGAATAAAAATAGATGAATTCTAAGATGAACCTCTCACTTATAATAGAGCCAACAACAAACGAACCGAATAAAGGAGGAAAAAGTTATGAAGTTCAAAAAGTTAGCAGCATTGTTTCTTGTAGCAGCAATGGGTACAACGATGTTAGCCGGATGTGGTTCAAGTGAGGAAGAATCCGGAGGAACAGAGGCAGCCGCAGATTCAGGTGAGACAGATGAAATCACAATTGCATTGATGTGTTTAAGTCCAATGGATGAGAGTGCAACAGATCATGTGGAGGAGGCAATCAACGAGCAGTTGGAAGAAAAAGTGAATGTACATGCTGATATTAAGTGGTTTGACCCAAACACGTATGCAACACAGGTTCCAATGATGATTCAGGCAGGAGAAGATTTGGATCTGATGATGTTTACACCTGTTCCGGCAGCAGGATATCAGTCATTCATGAGTCAGAACCAGTTGATGGACATTACAGAGTACATTGATGAGTATGGAAAAGACATCAAAGATGTAATGGGAGATTATCTGGCTGCAACATCAAAAGATGGAAAGATTTACGGTGTAGGTAATATGACATCACTGTATGCAGCAGAAGCAATCTGTATGAATAAAGATACATTGGACGAACTTGGACTTACAGACAAAGCAGAAAAGATGACAACCTGGAGTGAATATCAGGATATTTTAAAAGAGGTAACATCAAAAACAGAGTTGAATGGTGTTGTAAACAGTGACCAGGAAGGCTCTTGTGTAAGCCCGCAGCCATATATCAACGGAGGAGACTCTTTCGATGATGCTGAATGGGTCGATGTATTGGGAGATAGTTATCAGTATGTATATGCTGATCCGGATACAGACGAAGTAAAATGCTATTTCGCATCTGATGAATGGTATAACAACATTAAGATGGCAAAAGAGATGTATGATGAAGGTCTTATCTATAAAGATGCATCTACTTCACAGGAGTGGGGCGAAAGCTTAATCAAGAATGGTGTTGGATTCTCTGATATCAAACAGATTGAAAATGGAAGCCTTGGAAGTTTTGAAGGAAGTTCAGGACACAAAGGATTACTTAAAGAGGTAACAACAGCAAAAGTAGCAACAAGTGCATTCCAGAAATTTGGATTTGCAGTTCCTGTAACAGCAAAGAGCCCTGAAGCAGCAATCAAAGTATTAAATCTTCTCTACAGTGATCAGGAGTTCATCGATACACTGACATGGGGAGTAGAAGATGTTGACTGGGTTAAAAATGATGATGGAACATTGACATATCCAGAAGGTGTAACAGCAGATTCAGTTCAGTATCATACAGCAGACTTCTTATACGGAGACAGATTACTTGTAACCCCTTGGGAAGGTGATGGAGCAGACATCAGAGATCAGCAGAAAGCAGAGAATGAAAAAGTAGAGAAATCAAAATACTTTGGATTCTGTGTAGATCCTTCAGAAGTAACAAGTGAAATCACAGCTTGCAAAAATGTAGTTGACCAGTACAAACCACAGTTGGCAGCAGGTATTGTAAGTGATGTAGATGCAACATATAAAGAATTTATTTCAGCACTTTCCGCAGCAGGAATGGATAAAATTGTAGAGACATATCAGTCACAGCTGGATGCATGGCTTGCAGAACAATAAGAATCATGTAGCTAATAAAATCGGTACCGGCGGAGTTTTCGGCGGCACCGATTTGTAGATTAGAGGTAACTGTTTCATATAAAATCAGTGAAAAACGTGAACAGTTACAAGTAGAGGAAGTTCAGGAGGGCGAGAAATGGAACAGAAAAAAACGAAGCTTGCATCGTTGGCTCTGCCAGAAAAAGAACATCGGATTATGTTTGAAATCTTGATTGCAGGTATTGTACTGCTTGCATCTGCAGCATTTCCATTTTTAAAATATTCATATCAGGGAAAGGTATATGGATTGTCAGGAATCAGCCTCCTTACCGGAAAAACAGTATGTGGAGGTAAGATCGTTCTGACAACGAGTATTCCAATGGTATTGATTATAATTGCAGGAATTGTTCTTGTAATATCAGCAGTAGCAACAGTAAAAGCAGGACAGAAGAAGATGATGCTGTCATCCTGTATCGCGTCAGTTGTCAGCTTTATTGCAAATCTGTATCTTGCAAGTTCGGCAGTAGATACACTATCCAGAGCAAAGAATGTACATGTAGGAGCAGGCAGCATCATCTGTATGGTATGCTCCATCATCGTAGTCATCTGGACAATGTATATGTTATGGAAGTTAAAAGTAGCTTCTGCATTGGATTTCATGGCAATTCCGGGTATGCTTTACTTTGTAATCAACAACTATATCCCAATGCTTGGTATCGTGATTGCGTTTAAAAAAGTAGATTACAGTGTTGGCATTATGAAGAGTCCATGGGCTGGATTATCGAACTTCAAACAACTGTTTTCTAGCACATCAGGAAGTTTCCTGAACAGTGATGCGTTTTTGATTACCAAAAATACATTATTATACAATATCGTATTTATTTTACTTGGAACATTGATGGGTGTTGTAGTTGGTATTTGCCTGGCTGATATTTTCAGTAAGGCATGGCAGAAATTTTTCCAGACAAGTATCCTGCTTCCGCAGTTGATCTCATACGTTATCGTTGCATATATCGTATATGCAATATTTAGTAATGATGCCGGTCTGGTAAATCATATGCTTGGAGAAGGAAACGAGATTAACTTCTATGCAGCACCGAAATACTGGCCGTTCATATTGATATTTATTTATGTATGGAAAATGGTCGGATACAATGCGATTATCTTCCTGTCATCTATCGTTGGAATTGACAGAAGTATTTATGAAGCAGCGAGAGTAGACGGTGCAGGAAAATTTAAACAGATTTTCTACATTACATTACCAATGTTAAAACCGACAGTGATCACACTTGTGATGTTAAATGTAGGACGAATCATGTACTCTGATTTCGGCTTGTTCTATCAGGTTCCGATGGATTCCGGAGCACTGTATTCGGTAACAAATACAATTGATACTTATGTATATCGTTGTCTGATGACTTTGAATAATATTTCAACATCATCTGCAGCTTGTACATATCAGGCAATTGTAGGATTCATCTTAGTTCTTGTTGTGAATACAATCGTACGTAGAAAAGACAAAGAGAACGCATTATTCTAGGAGGTAAGAGTATGGAAGATTCCAGTGTAAAATCAACAGGGGATAAATCCTATCAGGTTTTGATCTTCGCAATACTGACAATTTTGGCATTATGTGCGCTGCTTCCGTTTCTGCTTCTGGTGTCATCATCACTGACAGAAAATGCAACGCTTTTAAAAGAAGGATATTCATTCCTTCCGAGAAATTTCACATTATATGCATATACATATTTATTTAAATCTAATGCAACGAAGGTTTTTCGTGCTTATGGTATTACATTTTTTGTAACAATCGTTGGAACTGTAATTAGTCTTTTGATTGGACCGATGCTTGGTTGGGTGTTATCTAGAAAAGACTATAAGCGTGCGAAACCACTGACATTTATGGTGTTTTTTACAATGTTGTTCAATGGAGGCGTTGTTCCTTCCTATATTATGTATACACAAGTATTTCATATGAAGAATTCTATTTTGGCATTATTGATTCCAACACTTTTGTTTAACGGATTCTATATTATTTTGTATAAAAACAATTTTGCATCTAACATTCATCCTGCATTGGTAGAAGCAGCTAAAATTGATGGGGCAGGAGAACTTTATATTTATTTTAAAATTGTATTGCCACTGTCATTGCCAATCCTGGCAACGATAGGATTGATGGTAGGACTTGGATATTGGAATGACTGGACAAACGGACTGTATTATATCAGTGATACAAAATTGTATTCGTTGCAGCAGTTTTTGAAGAGCATTATTGATAATATCAATACACTTGCAACCATGGCAACCAGTGCAGATGCAGCTGCAGCAGTTGCAAAGATGCCGGGAACAAGTATCCGTATGGCAATGGCTGTAATCGGTGTAATTCCGATTATGGTATTATATCCATTTTTTCAGAAAGCATTTATTGCAGGAATTTCTTTGGGTGGAGTAAAAGAATAAATATTGTATTAGTAAAAGCAGGGGTGAAGTGTCATTCCTGCTTTCAAATATCATTGGATAACTTTTGTTGTACACAATACAAGTGGACAAAAAAGAACATATAAAAATTGTTCTAATACTACAAAGAAAAATTGAAAAAGGATATTTATAAGGATAGATTGAACAAAATCTCACATAGAGTGTAAACAACTAAAATAATATAATGATACATAGAATCACTGGGAGGGATGAAGGATGGATACGACAAGAAAATTAATGCAGTTTCATTTTATAGCACAGGCAGAAACGGCAACACATTATCACCAGAATCCGGAAATGTTTTATGTACTTCGTGGAAATCTGGATATCAAGATTGATGACAAAACATACAAAATGCAAAGCGGAGATATTGTTCTTATAAATGCAAATAAAAGACATACAGTAATTGGAAACGAAGAACTTCTGGGGGCAAGGTTTGAGATAGATTTTCATTTGCTGGCAGAATATATGGGATCAATGCAATTGTTATTCTGGTGCAATACAGTTGCAGACCGCAATCATGCATATAGTAATCTTCGCAGATTGCTGGACCGTATTTTGACAAGATATTTTGAAAAGGACGATAAGAGTGCACTGTATTTAAATGCATTGTATTTTGAAACGTTGTATGTGTTGACAAGTAATTTCCTTGTGAAAGCAGACGATATCAGATTAAATCTGGAGGATTCACAGGATCGAATGAGAATACGACAGATTCAAAATTATGTACAGGCAAATTATCAAAGCCAGATTAGTTTAAATGATTTAGCAGACAAATTGTATTTGTCAAATGCATATTTGTCTAAATATATAAAAAAGAATTTAGGAATGACATTTATGGAATATCTGAATAATGTACGTTTATTTCATGCAGTAGATGAACTGATGTATTCAGATAAAAACTTAACACATATCGCTTACGATAATGGATTTCCGACATCAGCATCTTTTACAAAAACATTTCGTGATGTATATAAGGATTCGCCGAGTGAATATCGAAAAAAGATGCAGGAAGAAAATGTGATGCAAGAAAAGGAAATCAAATTGCAGGAGGAAGAAGAAAGCCGGATATTAGAATACTTGAGATTTCGTGAGAAAAAGGAAAGTCCACAATCGACAAAGGAAAAGGAATATGTAACAGACGCAAAAAAAATCAAAGGAACATATACTGATTTTAGCAAGGCAATCAGCATTGGAGACGGATATATATTATTGCAGTCAGAGGCACAGAATCAAGTGGAAAAGCTGCAAAAACAGACAGGTATGAAATATGCAAGAATCTGGAATATTTTATCAAAAGAACATTGCTTCAGCGAGAAAGACGGATATAATTTCCGAAAGTTGGATCAGGTGTTAGATTTTCTTCTGGATCATCATTTAAAACCATACTTAGAACTGGGAAGTAAACCAAGTCTGTTTATGTATACTCCAGAAAGAAGTATCAATATAGAAGAAACAAAAACAAGTGTTTTTGATTTTGCTACGTTTTCTGAAATTATCCAGGAGTTATGCGTGCATCTGGTCAATCGATATGGCGTGGATGAGCTGGAGACCTGGTATTTTGAATATTGGAATGACCCGGCTTTACATAGCTTTGAGCCGGATGGAGAGTATTATCAGCGGTTTGATCTTTTATATCAGACAATGAAAAGATATTCAGAAGAAATTTCTGTAGGAGGGGCCGGATTTATATTGGGATATGAAAGCATGGCTTGCAAAAATATTTTCGAAATATGGAGAGAGCGAGAGATTCATCCGGATTTTTTGTCTTTCTGTTCATTCCAATATATTGCGTTGATAGAAGAAGGAGAAAGAATTGGAAAGAAGTCCATTGATTCCGAGTACATTTCTAACCAGATACAGATTATGAAATTAATTATGCAAGAAGCAAAATTTGAAATTCCAGAACTTCACATAGATGAGTGGAATTTTACAATTTCAAACCGAAATATATTGAATGACAGTTGTGAACAGGGTGCATACATTTTAAAAAATTGTATTGATATGAATGGTCAGGTCGATATTATGGCGTATTGGCATGCATTGGATCTTTATTCAGATTATTATGACACAGATACTGTTTTGAATGGAGATTCAGGGCTGATATCGAGAGATGGTATCTGTAAGCCGTCATTTTATGCATTTCAGTTTATTAACCGACTGTGCTCTAAAGTGTTGGGGAAATATGAAAATGCAATCGTGACGACAAATGGACGTAATCATTTTGTAATCGCATGTCATAACTACAAAAGTCTGTCGTCCAGATATGTCTTTACAGATGAAGATGAGATACAACTGGAAGATATTGAGCAGTATGTTGAAGATATTGAACCGATTAAATTGAATTTTACAATTCAAAATATACAAAATGGAAAATATCTTGTTAAAACATATCGGGTAAACAGAGCAAGCGGAAGTGTGCAGGACCTTTGGAAAAATCTGGATTATTCAAAGGGGCTTATGCGAGATGAAGTAGAGTATTTAAAGAGTAGTGCAATTCCAAGTATCGAGATGAAAACAATAGAAGTAGAGAACGGAGAGTTGTGTCTTACAAACGATCTTGAAATGCAGGAAATCCGTTTGATTGATATTCAGTATCAATATAATGTGTAAAGCAAAAGAGCAAAAAAGATAGGATGATTTTTGTTTTTTGACTTCTTGAAGAAAAAATTATGACAAAATATTGAACGAGGATAGGGTGGTTCTGGGAAAGCCGGGAACATTAAAAAAAGTTAAAATAAATTCATCAATTAAGAGATGGAGGAACAATATGAAAGTATTAGGAATTTCTTTTGGAAGAAAAAACCAGAGAAGTGATGTCATGGTTAAAGAAGCCTTATTTGCAGCAAAAGCAGCAGGCGCAGATGTTCAGTTTATTAATACTGTAACATTAGATATCGGACATTGCCGTGCATGTGATTACTGTAGTAGAAACAGAGACAAAGGTGCTACAGAAATTCACTGCTGTATGAAAGATGATTACCACATTCTGGAAGAAGCTTGTCTGGAAGCAGATGGAATCATTATCGCAGCTCCTGTATATGCAGTAGGTATTGTAGGACAGTTCAAAAACTTTGTAGATCGTTTTGGACCATCCCATGACAGAGCAGCGTTGATCGAAGAAAACAAAAAACGTATTGCAGAAGGTAAATCAGAAGATGAATTACTTGACCCAAGATATTTTAAAGACAGATATGTTGGATATATTTCAGTCGGCGGAGCGCAGACTCACAACTGGGTATCATTGGGACTTCCAATGTTAGATTTATTTAGCTTCTCGTTCTGCATGAAATGTGTAGGACATGTAGATGCTTATGATCAGGGAAGAACAGGACATCCTCTGTTTGATCCGGCACTGATGCAGAAATGTGCAGACCTTGGTAAAGCAGTAGCAGAATCTCTCGGAAAACCATATGATGAAGTCGATACATGGGTTGGAGAAGAAGGCGTATGTCCTGTATGTCACAATCCATTGCTTAGCATGAATGGAACAACTCACGTAGAATGTCCAATCTGTGGTATCTGGGGAACATTGTCCGTAGATGGGGACAAGGTAAATGTAGAGTTCTCAGAAGAAGAAAAGAACAGAGCAAGAAACACAACAATTGGTATTTACGAGCATTACAATGAAATTCAGAACATGATCGAGGTATGTGTTCCAAAATTGGTTGCCAATAAAGATACACTTCCAAAGATGATGGAAAAATACAAAAACTTTGATAAAGAAATCGAATCTATGTAATAAAAAGCTACATAGATTGCTGCCATAAAACCGGCAGAGGGTAGGAGATCAAAATGGGTGAGAAAAATTAAATGAATACGGTATGACACCGTTAACAGGAAAACATTATTTTGTATACGGACTTGGTAACTTTGCATCACAGCTTTCATGGACAATGGTAAGTACATATCTTTCTATTTTCTATACAGATGTATTTGGACTTGGAACTGGTGCAGTAGCACTTTTGATGTTAATTGCAAAAGTATGGGATGGAATTAATGATCCAATGATGGGAACTCTTATGGAGCGTACTCATACAAAACACGGAAGATTCAGACCTTACATTTTTGTGGGAGCTATTTTCCTTGTAATTTTTACAATCCTGACATTTACAGTACCAGGATTTGGAAGCACAGGTAAATTGATTTATGCTTACATTACATATATTGGTTTAGGAATGTCTTACACAATGACAAATGTACCATACCTTGCATTGCCTGTAGTTATGACACGTGACCCTAAAGAAATCAATAAATTAAATGCAGCTCAGATGATGGGTATGACAATCGGACAGATTATTTTGAACCTGTTTGTATTAAAACTTGTTCTCTGGTTTGGTAAAGGAGATCAGGCTGCAGGATATCACTCAACAGCTATTTTACTTGCAGTTATTGCACTTCCTATGTTCTGGGCAGTAGCAATTCTGTCAAAAGAAAGAATCACTGTTAAGAAAGAAGACCAGGGTAAAGTAAGTGATGGTCTGAAAATGGTATTCAAAAACAAAAACCTTATGTGTGCAATGTTATACAGCTTCTTTAACATGTTTGGTATGTTAGGACGTATTTCAGTAGCAGTTTACTTCTATCTGTATTGTGTACAGAACTTCGCATTCATCACAATTTTTATGATGATGCAGATGATTGTCGGAACAATTATTATGCCATTTACACCAAAGGTAATTGACAAACTTGGAAAACGTAATACAGCAATCCTTTCAATGGTTATTCAGGGCGCTTCATTGATTGTACTGTTTGTAGGTCCTTATGAAAATATTGTATTTGACTTTATTGTATTGATTGTATATGGTCTTGGATATGTTGCAGGTCCATGTGGAGCAGGTATGATGGTTGATGCAATCGATGATTTTGATGATAAATATGAAGCACGTAACGATGGTATGGCATTCTCATTCCAGGGATGTGCTATTAAAATCGCAACAGCTATTGCAAACTCATTGTTCCTGGTTGTTATGGGAGCATTCGGATATGCCGGTGGAGTTGATATGACACCACATATCCAGACAGGTATCAATATTGCAGCAAACCTTCTTCCTGGAATTATATTCTTCGTAGGAATAATTCCACTTCTGATCTATGACCTGGATAAACCGGGACATATGGAAGCTGTAAGAGAAAGACTTGCAAAACGTGATGCAGCTAAGAAAGAGGCTACAAATTAGAAAGTTCAGCTTGAATAAATTATATGGGACGTATGTAAAAATGTTACATACGTCCTGTGTTTTTTTTACCATACATATGATGAGAAAGGTAAATTGTTCTTATATAAAAACTTGCAATATTTATATTTGAGGTAGATAATATCAGAGACGAATTTAGCAAAAACAAAGGGGATGAACATAAAGTGAAACAACAACACATGTTTTCAAATCAGATGATCGCAGCGATTCTTGTTCCGCTAATATTGGAGCAGCTGTTGAATTCGGTTATGGGAACTGCAGATACAATGATGGTAAGTAATGTTGGTTCGGCAGCAATATCGGCGGTGTCGTTAGTTGATTCAATTAATGTTCTGGTAATACAGGCATTTTCTGCTCTGGCGGCAGGTGGAGCAATCATATGTGCACAGTATATTGGACAGAAGAATAAAGAACGGGCAAATGAGTCAGCACGTCAGGTTTTGTTTATCATCACAGCAATTTCAATTGTAGTCAGTTTAATCTGTCTTATTTTCCAGAAGCCGTTATTAAGAGTAATCTTTGGTTCAGTTGAAGCAGAGGTTATGAGAGCTTCGGAAATATATTTCTTCTACACAGCATTATCATTTCCATTTATTGCGGCATATGATGCAGCGGCATCCATCTTCCGCGCACAAGATAATACCAAAGGCCCGATGATCATTTCAATGATTTCCAATGTAATGAATATTGTGGGAAATGCAATTATGATATGGGGCTTTCATATGGGTGTTGCAGGTGCAGCAATTGCTACGTTAGTTTCACGTATCTTTTGTGCAGTTGTAGTACTGATTCAGTTAAGAAAAGACAGACAGCCAATCGTAGTGAGAGATTATATGAAAATACGTCCAAACTGGAGTATGATACGAAGGATTCTTGGAATCGGAATTCCATCCGGCGTTGAAAACAGTATGTTCCAATTAGGAAAACTGGCAATTCAGTCAACGGTATCAACTCTCGGTACGGCGGCAATCGCAGCACAGGCTATGACAAATATTTTAGAAAACCTCAATGGTATTGCAGGAATCGGAGTAGGTATTGGACTTATGACAATCGTAGGTCAATGTATGGGTGCAGGAAGAAAAGACGAAGCGGTTTATTATATAAAGAAATTGTGTGTGATCGCGGAAGTTATTATTATTGTAAGCTGTCTGACAGTATTTGCGTTGACGAAACCGGTTACAATGCTAGGTGGAATGGAAAGAGTAAGTGCAGATATGTGCTTCCATATGGTGATGTGGATCACAATTGTAAAACCATTTGTCTGGGTTTTGTCATTTATTACGGCATATGGTTTACGTGCAGCAGGAGACGTGAAGTTTTCAATGATTACATCTTGCATTACGATGTGGGCATGCAGATTTTGTCTCTGTGTATTCTTAATCCGAGTTATGGGATTTGGACCGATGGGAGTCTGGATCGGTATGTTTGCGGACTGGACTGTTCGTGGAATTATATTTACATGGAGATTTCATAGCAGGAAATGGCTGGAGTATAAGGTTATTTAATATAAAAAGAAAAACAGCTTCCCGGCGTTTGTGCCGGGGAGCTGTTTTTATAATTATGAGAAAGAGAGCTAAATTATAAAAAATTTTGGACGATTTTACATTCCGTCTTTGAGGATATCATGGTCTCTGAGTACCTTTTCAATAACATTTCCTTTGACAAGCTTCAGGAGCGGCTTTTTGAGTGCATTTAGCGGACCAGGAAGCGGAATTTCCAGTGGAGATTTTCCATCCATAAGCTTTACACTGCTGTCGAGAAGTTCACGGATATCATAAACACTTCCCCATACTTCAGGAACACCTCTGTCGACTTTGAGAAGTCCATAAACAGCTTCCATAGCAGTACGTACAGAATACTCTGTTGTGAAAACGGTGTCACGAGGAGTATCAGCAAACTGTCCGAGGAATGCGAAGTTGACACATCCGTCAGGAATGACATCCGGGCGGTCACCTTTTGTCCGAGGCATAAAGAAAGCAGTAATGTAAGGCATCATTGTCGGTACACAGATCGCACTATTTTCTGCAAGATCCATAATCTGGTCTTCAGGTACTCCGAGATGATACAGCCATTCAGCAGTGATTTCTTTACCTGTACAATCTTTCATAGGTTTCTTAATATAGTCTCCAGGCACATCTGTAAATAAGCCATATACCCATACACATACCTGGTCTTTATCCTGATCTTTAAACTGTCCCTGTCGATTAATTGTCCAGCTAAGCAGCCAGCTTGAATCCTGACAACTTACGATACCTCCTGTTACAACATTTCCTGTGCGAGGGTCACGTTTGCAAATATCAGTGATATATGGGATGATCTTATCATCGAGAGTTGTAACAGTTGCAGATTCCCAGTTCGTTTTTGAAATGTCAGAACAGAATTTTTCCGGATGTCCAAAGGATGGATCCTGTCTGGCAATATTCTTCCAAAGATTCCATACACCGCTTGTACGGACTTCAGCATCTCCGTTCGGGGCATGATTCTGATCTCCATAAATGGTTCCCTCTGTACAACTTCCGTTCGTAACAAATACGAGATCATTTTCCGTTAGAACGATGCCGCTTTCTTTTCCATTCACCTTACATTCTATAGCAGAAGCAATCTTCTTATCTCCTTCAAATTTAAATACAACGTTTGTAACCTCTGTATTGAACTGGAAGTCAACACTAGCAGCCTCCAAATACTTTTGCATAGGAAGAATCAGAGATTCATATTGATTATATTTTGTGAATTTCAATGCACTGAAATCAGGCAGTCCGGCAATGTGATGGATAAATCTCTGGAAGTAGAGTTTCATTTCAAGAGCACTGTGCCAGTTTTCAAATGCAAACATTGTTCTCCAGTATAACCAGAATGTAGAATCGAATACTTCATCATCGAATACATCTTCAATAGTCTTATCGTACAAATCCTCGTCTTTTGTCATAAAGAGTTTCATGATCTCCATGCAGCCCTTCTGACTCAAATTAAATTTACCGTCTGTATGTGCATCTTTACCACGATTGATGGTAGCACGACAAAGTGAGTAGTTTGGATCATGTTTGTTGAGCCAGTAATATTCATCCAGTACGGAAACACCAGGTGTTTCAATAGAAGGAATACTGCGGAACAAATCCCACAGACATTCAAAATGATTTTCCATTTCACGTCCTCCACGCATTACATAACCGCGGGAAGAATCGTAGATTCCATCACATGCACCGCCGGCAATATCCATCGCTTCCAGAATATGGATGTGAGAACCAGGCATTTGTGCATCACGTACAAGGAAGCATGCGGCAGCAAGAGAGGCAAGTCCGCTTCCTACAATATAAGCATGTTTGTCATCTACACCTTCCGGTTTTTCAGGATGAGCAAATGCTTCATAGTTTCCATTAGAATAGTAGATTCCCTTGCTATTTCGTTCATATTTTCCACGCTCCGTATTGCGATAATTGTTCTTAATGGAAATGTCATCAGTTTTCTTTTTACTAAACAAAGGTGAAATAGATTGAGATGCATCACCATTTTCAGATTTATTTTTTGCTTTCTGTGCGAGGTAAATTGCAGTACCTGTTCCTGCTGCAACTACTGAGATCATACCAAGTTTAGATTTTTTATTTGCCATAATATAACCACCTTTCTGTGAGCTATCCATTTGTTATGATTATAGTATGAGCATTTTTGTCTGTTTTCAATTTACAAAAAGGGCAAAATGATAAAAAACTTATCAAATCACCCTTTTTTGTAAAAAACAGTTATTTACAGATTTTCATAGGAAGGTCTATTATCAAATATTAGAAAATATGATAAGGTATATACAAAAGATTGATAAATGAACTATTTAAAGTAGTGCAAAAATGCGAAAAATGTAAATTTTTGAATTCTGTGTTGTATACATCCTGCATTTCTTGATATAATAAATTAATTAAGGTTCGACTTGAAATTTTTATGGAGGCTAAAAATTATGAAACAGAAAAGTGGTTTTAGCGGGCAGATTGGTTTTGTGTTTGCCGCTGCTGGAAGTGCTGTAGGAGTTGGAAATCTTTGGAGATTCCCATATCTCGCAGCAAAAGACGGGGGAGGACTTTTCCTGATTATTTATTTGGTATTGGTAGTTACTTTTGGATTTACATTATTAACAACAGATATCGCCATCGGACGTAAGACTGGAAAAAGTGCAATTTATGCCTATGAGTCGATGCGTTCGAAGTGGAAATTTTTAGGAATTCTGACATTTTTGGTGCCGGTGCTGATCATGACATATTACGCAGTTATTGGGGGATGGATTCTGAAGTATATTACAATCTATCTGTTTAGTTCAGGTAAAGAAGCTGTGGCTGATGGATGTTTTACTGGATTTATTTCCTCACCATCTTCTGTGTGGTTCAGTTTGGTATTTATGCTGTTAACAGCACTGATCGTTTATAATGGTGTTGAAAAGGGAATTGAACGTGTATCTAAATTTATCATGCCAATACTTTTGGTGATGGTAATTGTGATCGCAATCTTCTCATTGACACTCAAAACAACTTTGGATGATGGAACTGTCCGTACAGGCTTACAGGGAATGATGATTTATCTGAAACCAGATTTGACTGGCGTTACAGTAGGACGTTTTCTTCAGATTACGCTGGATGCGATGAGTCAGTTATTTTTCTCTTTGAGTGTATCAATGGGTATTATGATCACATATGGTTCTTATGTAAAGAAAGATGTTGATCTGAACAAGGCAGTATCTCAGATTGAATTAATGGATACAGGAGTAGCATTTTTAGCAGGTGTTATGATCATTCCTGCTGTATTCGTTTTCTCAGGACTTGATGGAATGTCAGCAGGACCTGGACTTATGTTCGTGTCTTTGCCAAATGTATTCTTTAGCATGGGAAAAATCGGAAGATTTATCGGAATTTTATTCTTTGTATTGGCAGGATTTGCAGCATTGACTTCTTGTATCTCGGTATTAGAGTCTATTACAGCAAACTGCATGGAGCTTTTCCATACGGAAAGAAAAAAGACAACAGGAGTTTTGTCTGTTATCTATTTGACAGCAACAGCAGTCATAGCATTGGGATATAGCATATTCTATGTAGAAGTGGCATTGCCAAACGGAAGCACAGGACAGCTTTTGGATATTATGGACTATATCAGTAACAGTTTCTTGATGCCGTTTATTTCATTGTTGTCTGCAATTCTGATCGGATGGATCATGAAACCATCATGGATTGCAGAAGAGATGGAATTAAATGGAAGCAAATTTAAACGCAAAAAGCTTTATAATGCAATGATACGCTATATTATGCCGGTCATTATGTTGATTTTATTCTTACAGTCAACAGGTGTACTGAATTTAATTCTTAAATAATAACTTCATATATTTTTTAAACGAACTATATCATTGAATGGATGACATAGTTCGTTTTTTAGTTCCGGAAATTTACATTACGGATTACATTTTTTGCATGGCTCATACCCCATTTTAATGACATCAGCTCTTTTCCCGGTGTAATTTTTGCGATTTTTTTTCTTCATCTGTTTTACGCTTCCACAAGTTGGATAGTGGAATTTGTGATTGTTTGTGTTTAGCACGTAGGTAGTGGAAGAAGATGAATTTTTGGTTGTTGCGCTGCTGTCGGAAGAGGTGTCGGCTTTGCTTTCTCCGGTAGCATAATCAATGGAGACGCCAGGTTGAACATTGTATACAAATATACAAAAAAGAATACCCTCCCCGTTGTCTTCAACAGACATTGCTTCCATAACAACCCCAGACGCAACAAGATTATCTCCATCATAAACAGGTGTTACCCGGTATAATACGTGGTTGCCGGTTTCTTTTATATAATCGGCTGTCATATTTTCAAAAGGAAGCATACCTTGTACGTTTAGATATCGTGTTCCGGTAATCAAGTTACGTTCATTGTCATTCTCGCCAGTAAGCTGATACCCTATTAAATGACAACGATTATAGAGATATTTTCCATCAACAAAATCATATTTTACAGTATGCCATCCGGAAGGCTTTATTTTTCCGATAGCCCCTCGTTTTTCGGTTGGCATTAAATCTTTTCCGACATTTGCATATGCAACACCGCATCGGCCAAGCTTGTCTAGCGCACTGTAGGTTTCAAAGGAAGTGGATACATTTAGTTCACTCTCAGTGAAATAAGGGGTGTTGTCGTTAAGAACAACATAAGGGTCTTTCGTGTAAGACGGAATGCTTGACAGATTAAAAGAAGTCGAAGCTGCTTTTGCTGCAAACGTCTCGCTACAAACAGAAAGTGAGAGCAGGAGCACTAAAAACAGAGAGAATAATCCTTTGGAACGAAAGATAACTTTTTTCAATGTTTTCATTTTACATAAATCTCCTCCGTTATTTTATCGTGTGAGGAACCGACGAAATCTTCACTGGAAATTAGTTTCCACCCATGCTCAGACAGTGGAATATCAAAATAAAAATCAGCAGGATAGTCCCGGTTCCATTTATATAAGATTATCTTTTCGATTTTTTGCTCAAACGGAGCAACAGAACAGTCTTCAACAAAACATATATCATTGCAGGCAGCTTTACTTAGAAAATGCTCATCAATGTTATAATTTTGAGAATTGTTGATATAATTTTCAAACTCTTTAAATTGATTTTCAGAATAGTGGTTCATCCAGAAAATTTTTCCGGAAGCTGATTTAAGGATCCTTTCTTTTAAGACACGATCCTGACTTTGCCTTCTATGATTGAAAAGCATGCCCATATTATTATCTACGCAAGTTATTAGTATCATAATCGTATATACCTCTTTCTATTGATAATTATATTATATGGTTTTGCATGAAAATATCAATGCATTGTATGAAAATGGAAAACGTGGAGTTTGAAAAGAATTGAAAGAATATAAAAATGGCTGCCTGGAAATTCCAAGCAGCTATTTTTTAGAAAGAAAGTGTAAACTATTTGCAAAATAGATGTTTGACTAATGAAAGAAGACCGAAATGCTCAGATTTCATATAATCATTTACAAAATTGTCACAATACATATAACGTTCTGTTCGCATCCATTCTGGAAGAGAAAGTGAATCTAAAGAATTTGTATAAGTTACGAATCTCATAACAGTGCCCCCTTTTAATTTATTTCCGTTTCTTTTAGTTACTTATATTGTAGCACAAAAATAAAGAAAAACTATGGGAAACAATTCTAAAAGTGATGGGTAAAATATGTGTTGTCAGCACAAGAAATGTGCTATATTAAGATTAGAAAAAGAGAACTATAAAAGGAGAGGGTGTATGAGTTTTACAATTGAAGATATGATGCTGACAGCGGAAAACAGGTATGCAATGAAGTTTCTGGCAGGGCAAAATGGCTGGGCTAATTCTATTAGCTGGGTGCATCTTTTGGAAGATACAACGATTATACAGAATTTCTGGGGAAAGGAGCTTGCAGTAACAACAGGGCTGGGATTTCCAGACAAAGAAGATTGGATGCAATTGGCGATACAGTTAAACAGACATCATGCATCAGGGTTGATCATTAATGTAGGGCAGTATATTCATGAGGTACCGGAAGAATTGAAAATGTATTGTGATGAAAATGATCTTCCACTCTTAACGGTGCCATGGAAAGTACATTTGTCAGATATGATAAAAGATTTCAGTATTCATGTGTTTTTACAAGATAGTACAGATGAACAGATTGCTTCGGCATTGATTGCAGCCATTGAATCTCCGGATAACCAGGAGGCATATCGAAAAGAGTTATTACAGTATTTTGACGTGGATGGAAGTTTTCAAGTGCTCTTACTTACTTGTGAAGGACTAGATGCTATGGATACAGTGGAGCGAAGAAAATTATCCTATAGAATACAAATGTATCTGGAAGATATTACACATAATGCCAGTTTCTTTTATTACAACTCAGATTTTGTGCTGGTTGCCAATGCAATTACAGAAGAGTTTTTATGTCAGCTTGCAGAAGGGGCATTAAAAAGAGGGAAAAAACGAATGCCAGGGTTGGAATTATGCGTAGGAATCGGAAGTAAATGCATGGACATTTCACAGCTTTCAGTAAGTTATCAGAGAGCGAAGGCAGCAACTTACATGGCAATGAGACATAAAAAGCAACTGGTAAAATTTGATGAGTGCGGGTTATATCGTCTTCTTTATATGGTAAAAGACGAGGGTATTTTAAATGAAATCGAAACGGAATGTTTGAAAGAGTTAGAAGAATATGATTATAAACATAATGCAGGGTATGTGGAAACTTTGCAGTCATATCTGAAACATAACGGAAGTATACAGGCGGTGGCGGCAGAGTTGTATACGCATCGGAATACAGTATTGTATCGTATAGGAAATATCAAGAAAATTTTAAACAATGAGCTTAAAACACCGGATGAGAGATTGCCGTACCAGATTGCATTTTATATCAGAAATATGCAGGAAGAAAAGACTCTTGATAAAGTAACATGAACAGTGTATATTTTCAATGTGAACAGTGTTCAATATAAAATAAGCAAATAAGACATGAGGGGGTGGAATAGTGAATCATCTTGCTACTTCAAAAGAAGATATATTAACTGCCAGCAGAGACCTAATCAGGGAAAATGGATGGGCTGCGATAAGTATACGTGCAGTTGCGGCCAGATGCTCTGTTTCAGCAGGCACGATCTATAACTATTATAACTCAAAGGCTGATCTGCTTGGAGACACAATAGAGAGCGTTTGGTATGAAATCTTCTTTCATCCAAAAGATGAACAGGTATTCCATGATGTCGAAACATGTATCTCATGGATTTATGAACGATTAGAATATGGAAATGCTCAATTTCCAGGGTTCTTCTCATTACATTCATTAGGATTTATGAGAAATGAAAAGTCAGATGGAAAGAAAAAAATGATGCAGACTTGGGGACATATCCTTCACGGATTATGTGAGGTATTAAAGAATGATCCGAAGGTTCGTCCAGATGTATTTGATCAACAATTTACAGAAGATAAGTTTGCAGATATATTATTTTCTTTAATCTTGATGTCAATGCTCCGTCAAGATTATGATCCATCCGATGTATTGATGCTTATTAAAAAGACACTATATTAGATGTGAGATGACTCCCTCCTCTGTAGGTGGCGAGTAACAAATCAGTATCAGTGTTGTGAGTCAATACCCTATCTGATATAGCCTCCGGCAGGATTGCAGAGATGCGCAGAAGAAGTATGTCATGCATTGCATGACGCACATCTCGCAGCAAGAATGCAATAGCGTTAAAAAATTCTCCCACAATTAGTGTGGGAAAATTTTTAAATCAAAATGAACACTGTTTATATAGCTGGATATTTTGAACAAGAAAGGATGTTTGTTATGCAGGCAATCGTAGAAACTATATTTGACGCAGTATATTTGATTTCGGTAATAACAATCGGAATTCTGATGATTCGCAGAAGTAAGGGAAACCGCCAATTTACGATGTTTGGAATTATGGCTGTCCTTTTAGGCAGTGGAGATGCATTCCATTTGGTTCCACGTGCATTCGCACTTTGTACAACAGGTCTTGAAAATTTCACTGTACCGCTTGGATTAGGTAAATGGATCACATCCGTTACAATGACAATATTTTATGTTGTACTTTATCATATTTGGCGTGAACGCTATCACATTAAAGGGCAGAAATTAACGACAGCAGCAATCTATGGTCTTGCAGGATTAAGAATTGTTCTGTGTATGATGCCACAGAATGACTGGCTTAGTGCAAATGCTCCGCTTTCATGGGGAATCTATCGTAACGTTCCATTTGCACTTATGGGATTAATTATCATTGTTTTATTCTATAAGAGTGCAAAAGAGAGTAATGACCAGTCTTTTAGTTGGATGTGGCTGACCATCGTTCTGAGCTTTGCTTTCTATATCCCAGTTGTGCTGTGGGCTGATGTCATTCCGATGATTGGTATGCTGATGATTCCGAAAACATGTGCATATGTATGGACTGTACTGATTGGTTACAAAGCAATGAAAAAAGAAGTCGCTTAAATAGTAGAAAAGCTGCGAACTAAGAAATTAGTGAGCGGCTTCTTTTTAAGTTGTTTTTTATGAATAGCATATGTTATACTAACAAAAAGCATATTTCTTATGAATCTAAGGTGACAATTCACCATCTATTTTCTAATTTCATTTCAGAAGTCTATGCTTTAGATACCAATAGTTATGTAAAGCAGGAGGCGGCTGAAAAAAGAGTAGATAACCTCCTGCAAAAAGGAGGGAAAGTGAATATGTCAAAACGAAAGAATGCACAGAAAAGCAGAAAGTATTCTGTACGTAACCGGATGGTAAAAGCAACAAAAAAGTACAAAGATACTATTTTCCGTATGCTGTTTGAAAACAAGGAAAATCTGTTGTCACTTTACAACGCAATGAACCACAAGAATTATACCGATGCAGATGCATTACAGGTAGTAACATTGGAAAATGCGATTTATATGGGAATGAAAAATGACTAGGCATTTATTCTGGATATGAATTTATATCTGTATGAACACCAGTCTACATATAACCCGAACATGCCGTTAAGAGACCTGTTTTATATCTCCAATGAATATCAGAAACTGGTTGTTCAGAAGTCGTTGTATTCGTCAGTGTTACAAAAGATTCCGGCACCAAAATTTGTTGTGTTCTATAATGGAACGAAAGAGATTGAAGATGTCAGTGAATTCAGACTTTCATCAGCGTATGAATGCCAGACAGATGACCCAGATCTGGAATTGCGAGTAACCGTGCTGAATGTTAATGAAGGTCATAATCAGGAACTGATGGAACACTGTCAAACTTTGAAGGAATATGCTCAGTATGTAGCGAAAGTCCGTAAATATACTTCTTTAGGAGAGCTGTCGTTGGAAGAAGCAGTAGAATGTGCCGTTGAAGAATGTATAAAAGAAGGAATATTAGCGGAATTTCTAATCCAAAATCGAGCTGAGGTGATTAGCATGAGTATATTCGAATATAACAAGGATGAAGAAGAGAAAAAGCTAAGGAAGGCGGAATTTGAGGCAGGTCGGGAGGCTGGAATCGAGGAAGGCAGAATGGTTGGAATCAAAGAAGGTCGAATGGCTGGGATAGAGGAAGGGCGAAGTGAACTGCTAAAACAATTAATCCAAAGAAAACTTTCCAAAGGAAAATCGATAGATGAAATAGCAGAAGAATTAGAAGAATCTGTTACCGTTATACAGAATCTTATAGTTGATGGTGAAACAAAAAAATAGTTTAAACAGAAGAAGTTGCAAACTAAGAAATTAGTGAGCTGCTTCTTTTTAAGTTGTTTTTTATGAATAGCATATGTTATACTAACATAAAGCATATTTCTTATGAATCTAAGGTGACGATTCACCATCTATTTTCTAATTTCATTTCAGAAGTCTATGCTTTAGATACCAATAGTTATGTAAAGCAGGAGGCGGCTGAAAAAGAGTAGATAACCTCCTGCAAAAAGGAGGAAAAGTGAATATGTTAAAACGAAAAAATGGACAGAGAAGCGGTGCTGAATGTTAATGAAGGTCATAATCAGGAACTGATGGAACACTGTCAAACCTTGAAGGAATATGCTCAGTATGTAGCGAAAGTCCGTAAATATACTTCTTTAGGAGAGCTGTCGTTGGAAGAAGCAGTAGAATGTGCCGTTGAAGAATGTATAAAAGAAGGAATATTAGCGGAATTTCTAATCCAAAATCGAGCTGAGGTGATTAGCATGAGTATATTCGAATATAACAAGGATGAAGAAGAGAAAAAGCTAAGGAAGGCTGAATTTGAGGCTGGCCGAGAGGCTGGAATCGAGGAAGGTCGAGAGGAAGGTCGAATTGAACTGCTAAAACAATTAATCCAAAGAAAACTTTCTAAGGGAAAATCAATAGATGAGATAGCAGAAGAATTAGAAGAATCTGTTACCGTTATACAGAATCTTATAGGTGAGTGTGAAATAAAATAGTTTGAACGTTAGAAGAAGTTGCAAACTAAGAAATTAGTGAGCAGCTTTTTCTTTATATGAGCGCAGTTTCCATTTGAGATTGAAAGTTAATCTGTTTTCTTTTATAATAAGAGAGATAGTCACAATGGAGATAGATTGTGAACGAGCAGAGAAAAGGAGAAAGAATACAAAATGGAAAAGAATGTATTAGCAGTTATTGCAGGACGTGAGATTACAGAAGAGGAGTTGAACGCATTTATCCAGAGACTGCCTAGAGAACAGCAGATGTATGCGACAAACCCACAGTTTAGAGAGCACTGCAAAGAGCAGTTAATCGCGATGAATGTACTTGCACAGTGTGGAGTTGACGAAAAACTGGAGGAGACAGAAGAGTTCCAGAAGATCATAGAAGATGCAAAAAGAGACATTTTAGCACAGCTTGTATTAAAGAATACATTAGATGCAGTAACAGTTTCAGATGAAGAAGCAAAAGAATTCTTTGAGAATAATAAGCAGCGTTATGCAAAACCTGCTACAGTAAGTGCAAAACATATTTTGACAGATTCAGAAGAAAAATGTAATGATATTTTAGAAAAAATTACAAGTGGAGAGAAAGAGTTCGAGGAAGCTGCGAAAGAATTTTCTACATGTCCATCAGGAGCACAGGGAGGAGACCTTGGAGAGTTTGGCAGAGGACATATGGTGAAAGAGTTTGAAGAAGCAGCATTTGCAGCAGAGGTTGGACATGTTGTAGGACCGGTTCAGACTCAGTTCGGATATCATTTGATCAAGGTTGAACAGAAGAATGATGCCAAGGAAGCAGATTTTGAAGAAGTCAAAGAACAGATTAAAGCAGAAGCTTTGAAACAGAAACAGGATAAAGCTTATTCAGATAAAGTAAATGAATTAAAAGCAAAATATATTCAGTAAGAATGCAGAGGCATTCTTGAAAAATAAGTATGTTCAAATTCTACTTATTCCCGTAAGATTATGAGAATATAATCAAAAATCAAGATAGTTAGTTAGATTGGAGAAAATATGAAGAAACGAAGTGCGATATTATTGGCTTTATTATTGAGTGTATCTATGATAAGCCCGGCATTAACCTATATGCAGGTCTATGCTGAAGACAGTGTGAATAATGTGATTGTAGAAAGCGAGGAGCCGATAAACATTTCGGGTACGGGTGAAGTAGAAACACAGCCGGAACAAAGTAGTGAAAATGTGAACAACGAGACTGACACAACAGATACAGAGGATGCCGGACAAATCGAGGAAGATAAAGAAGCAGGTGAGAATGCAGGCAATGGTGAGGATGAGAGTACAACTAAGAGTGATGAGTTGACAGGAGTAGAAGAAACGGTTTCAAAACCAGAAACAACTCCAACACCGGAGCCTGCACCTTCTCCAAATCCGGAGCCTGTACCAGAACCGGAACCAACACCTGAGCCGAATCCGGAGCCTACACCAGAACCAAATCCGGAACCGGGAGAAGATACAAAAGTTCTCGAAGATGGAACATATAAAGTACAGGTGACATCAAGCAGTAATATGTTTAAAGTGACAGATTGTGTATTAACAGTAAAAGAGGGATTAATTAGTGCACAATTAACGTTGAGTGGAAAAGGATATGGATATCTGTATTCAGGTACTGCAAAGCAGGCAGCTGCGGCAGAAACATCACAATGGGCACCATATGTAGTAAATGATAACAGTGGATACATGTATACAATCCAGATAGGCGGACTGGATACAGAAATTCCGGTTGCAGCTTATTCTATAAAGAATAAAAAATGGTATGATAGAACGTTGGTATTCCAGTCAGACTCTTTACAGAAACTGGAAGATGGCGGAAATGGTGACGGCGGAATTTTGCCAAATCCACCGCAGCCTTCACAACCGACAACTCCGATAACACCGACGGAGCCAACAACACCAACTGTTCCTACCGTGCCAACGATTCCGGAAGTGCCAACACCAGGAACTGGAAGTAATGGAAATACAGGAAATACAGGTACAGATACTGATACTGGCTCAAAATACGATTCTAATGCAAGTGGTTCTACCTCAAAAGTAGAAAGTACAACAGCCTTGGCAGATGGAACATATACTCCGGATGGCTTTAAGTGGTCAGGCGGAACCGGAAAAGTGCAGATTACATGTAATGAGATTACAATTCAAAACGGACAGGCATTTGCAACATTGGTATTTAGCAGTGACCATTATCAATATGTAAAAGCAAACGGAAATACATATTATACGACAAAGGGTTCAGGAACTGCGACAGCGGTAATTCCGGTGGCATTAAATCAGAATAACCGCATTATAGCAATGACGGATAAGATGTCAGTGGCACATGAGATTGAGTATCACATTTATGTATATCTGGCAGCCGCTAACGGAAGTAATGCAAATAAAAGTAAAGCAATAGGAAGCGGCAATAATGATAGTAAGACACTCGATGAAGAAGCTCCGGAAATCATGGGGCTGGAATATCAGTCAGAAACAAAAGTAGAACATGCAGAATGTTTCAAGATTTATCATTATGAAAAAGGAATCGTTCTCTTAGAAGTAGATATGACAAAAAATACTGCCAGAGAGTCTAAAAAAGAAGAAGATAAAAAAACATCTGAAGATGCAACAGCAAAGCTTTATCAGGCAAATATTGTAAAGTATTTACTTGTTCCGGAAAATGTAAATATCCCGGTCGGACTTGACCAGGACATGATACTTATAAATATCCCGGCAGACAGAGCTTATGTAGCATCTGAAGAAATTTTGAAAACGATGGAGCAATTAGATTTGCTGGATTTGGTAGCTGCAGTTGGTTCTAAGAAAAAAGACTGTACAGTTTCTGAAATCGCAGACAGAATGAGTAAAGGAAAAGATGGTAAATCAGCAGAAGTTGTATATGGAGGAAGCTATGATGCTCCAAAGTATAAAACCTTAGTAAAACAAAAAGTAAACCTAGCAATCTTCCCGGCATCAATCCTTCCTCAAAAAGAGAGCAATACAAACAAAGATACGCTTACAGTAAAAGAACAGACAGAACGTTTTAACGAATATACAGAAAAATTTGCAATGCTTGGAATTCCATTTATCGTAGACTGTTCAGCAAATGAAAAGACGGAGCTTGCGAAAAAAGAATGGATAAAAGTATACAAAGTGTTATTCGGATGCGAAGAAGCCATTGGGGACGGGGAATAGTGGCTCTTCTGATACGGGAAGTGTACAAAACGACAGGTGAATGATATGAAAAGAAAATGGTATCAATATATTGCAGTTTTGCTTATATGCATATTTGCTTTAACTGGATGTGGTTCGTCGCAGGAGAAGGAGAAAGAGAATCAAGACTCAGCCCCTGAGATTGCCGGGCTTACTTATGAAAAAACAATGGATCTGACCTATGCAGAAGAATTCGATGTATACTATTACAAAGATGGATATAAGCTGATCGATATTCAGGAAAGCGGAAAATATTTAATCGTGCCGGAGGGAAAAGAAGCTCCGGAAGGATTGGATGAAGACATTAAAATAATCCAGCAGCCATTACAGCATGTCTATATGGCAGCCAGTGCCTCTATGTCCTTGATCGCCTCTATAGATGCGGTGGATTGCGTGAAGTTTTCCGGGTTGGACGAATCAGACTGGTATGTCGATGCTGCCAGACAGGCCATGCAGGATGGAACCATGATATATGCCGGGAAATACAGTGAGCCGGATTATGAAAATTTGGTAGACGGAGATTGTGATCTGGCAATTGAGTCGACGATGATACTGCACACACCAAAAGTACAGGAAATGATAGAAGATCTGGATATTCCGGTGCTGATAGACTATGCAAGTTATGAATCCCATCCGCTTGGAAGAACAGAGTGGGTAAAACTGTATGGAGCTTTGTTTAATAAAGAAAAAGAAGCAGAAAACTTCTTCTCTGAGCAGGCAAAAATCATCGAAGATTTGGAAGGATTTGAAAATACAGAAAAGACGGTGGCATATTTTTATATCAATACAGATGGAACCGTAGTAGTCCGAAAATCTGATGATTACATACCAGCTATGATCGAGATAGCGGGAGGACGATATGCATTTTCTGATTTAAAGAATCCGGATAATAATGCCCCATCAGTAAAACTGACAATGGAAGAATTTTATGCAACAGCAGTAGATGCAGATTATCTGATATACAATGGAACAATTGTGGGACAAGTAAGCAGCATTAAAGAATTAGAAGCAAAGAACAATTTGTTTTCAGAATTTAAAGCTGTGAAGAACGGAAATGTCTGGTATACAGGAAAAAATCTCTATCAGTCAACGGATACAGTCGGTGAATTGATCCGAGATATTCATTTAATGCTGACAGAAGAAAATCCACAAGACATGACATTTTTACAGAAAATGGAATAATTAAGGTAATGGTGAGATAAAAGATTGGTGAGAAAATATGGAAAATCATAGTTTTCAAATGGAAAATTTAAAAAGACGTTCTAGATATACAATGGTGTTTATCACGATGGCAATTCTATTTTTTATAATTGTAGTGTTAAATATCAATACAGGAAACGTACATATTTCGGTGGCAAAAATCTTGAAAATTTTATTTTTAAGAGACGGAGAAGCTGTAGAATATAATATTATATGGAAAATCCGATTGCCGAGAATATTGATGGCAGCATTGCTTGGAGGAGCATTGTCATTGTCGGGATTTTTGCTGCAGACATTTTTCTCAAATCCAATTGCAGGGCCTTTTGTGTTAGGAATATCCTCCGGTGCAAAGATGGCAGTGGCTTTGACTATGATTGTTTTTTTGAAATATATAGGCACATTTTCTTCCTATACGCTTGTAATGGCTGCATTTATCGGGGCATTGATTTCGACAGGATTTATTTTGCTGATGTCAAAAAAAATACATCATATGGCTTCGTTACTTGTCGGAGGAATTATGATAGGATATATCTGTTCCGCAATCACAGATTTTGTAGTCACTTTTGCGGATGATTCGGATATCGTAAATCTGCACGGCTGGTCACAAGGAAGCTTTTCTGGAACCAGCTGGAGTAATATTCAGGTGGCTGCAGTGATTGTGGGAATTACGGTAATCTTCACATTTTTTCTGTCAAAGCCAATTGGGGCATACCAGTTGGGAGAAGGATATGCACAGAGCATGGGAGTAAACATTAAACTCTTTCGTGTGGCATTGATTTTATTGTCGAGTATCCTGTCAGCATGTGTGACAGCATTTGCCGGACCAATTTCATTTGTAGGAATTGCAGTTCCATTTCTCACACGAAAAGCATTTGGGACAGCAAGGCCACTTATTATTATTCCCGGAACATTTTTTGCGGGAGCGGTATTTTGCATGTTGTGTGATTTGATTGCGAGAATGGTACTGGCACCGACAGAGTTAAATATCAGCACAGTAACGTCTATATTAGGAGCTCCGATTGTAATTTATATGATGCTGAAGCGTGAGAAGGGAAGATAAGAGATGACAAATCATTATATCCGGCTGGATAATCTGGCGGTAGGCTATCAAGGAAAAGCGTTGATCCGTGATATTAACATAGGGATTAACAAAGGTGAAATTGTAACATTGATTGGGCCAAATGGTTCGGGAAAGTCCACGATTTTAAAGAGCATTACAAGACAATTAAAGTGGATTGCAGGAAATGTGTTTTATGATGATACGTCTCTTTTACAATTATCTTACAAGGAAATGGCTTCGAAGATGGCGGTGGTTTTGACAGAACGAATCAAAACGGAGTATATGACTTGTCACGATGTAGTAGCAATGGGACGTTATCCATATACCGGGCGGTTAGGAATTTTAACAGCTAAGGATGAGAAAATCGTCGAAGAAGCGATGGAGACGGTGCATGCATTAGAGTTAGGAAATTGTAATTTTAATGAAATCAGTGACGGACAAAGACAACGTATTTTGCTTGCAAGAGCAATTTGTCAGGAACCGGAAGTGATGATTTTAGACGAGCCAACTTCCTTTTTGGATGTGAAACATAAGCTTGAGCTACTCTCGATTTTGGAGCGTATGGTGAGAGAAAAGCATATTACAGTTATTATGTCCTTACATGAAATTGAGCTGGCACAGAAGGTTTCGGATAAAGTGATGTGTGTGAAGGGTGAGACGATTACTCATTATGGACAACCGGAGGATATTTTTACAGAGCCAATTATCCGAGAATTATATGAGATAGAAAATGGATATTTTGATCCGTTATTTGGAAGCATGGAATTACCGAAGATAGAAGGAAAGCCAAAGACCTTTGTTATATCTTCTGGAGGAAATGGAATACCAATCTACCGGAAACTTCGAAAGGAGCAGATACCTTTTATAGCAGGAATTTTATATCAAAATGATGTGGATTACCAGGTGGCAAAGGTATTGGCGACACAAGTAATCGAAGAAACTCCATTTGAAGAAATAAGCAATCGGGCGTATGAGGAGGCAATTAAGGCAGTACAAATGTGCGATACAGTGATCGATGCAGGAGTACAGATTGGCAGTGCGAACCGAAAGTTGTTAGATATCATTGAAGAAGCTAAAAGACTGGGGAAAATGTGAAGCCCGGTCTTTTTCTAAGTACAGCAACTCAATATAAAGAAAACCTGCTTGAGTAAAGTACTCAGGCAGGTTTTTCTTTTGTAATCCAGAAGAATGTACAAACAAAAATAATACCTTTTGCAATTGATGTAAGTGAGACTGCCCACCAGATTCCGTCAAGACCGAGCGTGCTCTGTCCGAGGATGATTGCAAGAGGAATACGTGCACTTGTAAATAAAATAGAAATAACACTGCAAAGATGTGTCTTTCCAAGTCCGGATAATGCACCGATTGTAGTAAGCTCGACACACATAAAAGCTTCACTGAAGCCTACAATAACAAGGTATCCGACTGCGGTAGCAATGGCCTTTGGTTCATGGAAGAAAAGAGAGGCAATTGTGTTTGGAGCGAAAACAAACAACATTGTAATTAATAAGCCCCAGATACCAACCGTAAATAATGAGGCACGATACCCTTTCTTTACTCTGTCCATCTTGCCGGCACCATAGTTTTGTCCGATAAATGCATTCAAAGCAGAAGCAAATCCATCAGCGGTATTCCATGAAACAGATTCAATCTGTCCGCCAACTCTTTGCGTAGCAATGGCTTCTGCCCCAAAGGCAGATACCATACGGGTCAGTATCATAGAAATTGCACAGTAAGCCATTCCTTGAAGTGCAGTTGGAATTCCGATTTTACATATACCGGCAACATGTTCAAAATGCATTTTCGCAATTAACCGAGTCTTTTTCAGTACGTTGTCTTTCTTTTGCTTTATAACGCCTAAAATCATAACGCTCATAACAACAAACTGAGCGGTAACTGTTGCGATAGCTGCACCTGCCACACCAAATTTAGGAAATGGTCCCGGTCCGAGAATTAGAACAGGATCTAAGATCATATTCAGTACAAGTCCAACCAAGTTGGCTAAAAAAGGTGTTTTTGAGTCACCTTGTGCAGTATAAATGCCTGTCATGGTTAATGTTAAAAATGAAAAAACAATAAGTCCACAGGCAATTTTAGTATAAGAGATGGCAGCAGTCCATGCTTCCGGATCGGTCAAATGGAAGAATCCTACCAACTGATTCGTAAACAATAAAGAAACAGCAGCATATAATAACCCCATAAAAGTAGATAATTGTATTGCTGTCTGTGCATAAGCATGTGCTTTTTTTCGGTCTCCCCGACCGATACACTGTGCCACCTGTACCTGTCCACCCATTCTAGCCATAGAGGCTAATCCCTGTGAGAGCCAGGTGAACATACCACCGACACCGACACCAGCAACGGCCTTAGAGCCGAGCAATCCGATCCATGCCATGTCAGTAAGATTGTATAATGTCCCCAAAAAAGAAGATGCCATAATAGGAATGGCAAGCTTAGTTAATGTTTTTAAAATAGGACCTTTTGTTAAGTTCCCTTGTTCCAAAATTTCACTTCCTTATCATAAATATTTTCATAGCGATGAATATCTATAGAATTATATCACCTCATCTATGTTTTGTCTAACAGTCTTCGCATGCACTTACAGATCACTGTAAAATTACTTGTAACAGATTCATTTCCTTTTTCCTCTCATTTCCACTCCATTCTGATCTTGTATAACTTACTTGTTATCTTGTGCGTTTTCTTATTAGTTAAATCTGCATGAATGCTTTTATCTCAGTCGAGAAGACTCCCACCTCTTCAGGTGGTGAGTAATAGCAAATTTGTCTCAGTGGGAGTCCAATCTCCGACTGAGATAAACGCTCCGCGAGGATGCGCAGTGATTCTGATAGGAATATGTCAGCTTCGCTGACCAGAATCACGCGCCAAGTCTCATGGATGTTCGACTTGAAATAAGCGTACATTTACTTCTAAATTTGCATGTGCTATGATGATGTAGCTATGAAGAAAGAAGGTAATAGATATGGAAACAGAAAAATATTCGATTATATTTAGCAGTTCAACAGGGAATACAAAGGAACTTGCGGATACAATTTACGAGGTACTTCCAAAAGAAAAATGCGATTATTTTGGTGTGTGCAAAGAAGAACCAAAGTCTGATAAAGTATATATAGGATTTTGGACAAATCAGGGAAATGCGGATAAAGAGACGTTAGAATTGTTGAAAAAACTCAAAAATAAGAAAATTTTCTTGTTTGGAACAGCTGGGTTTGGTGGCAGTCAGGAGTACTTTCAAAAAGTGCTTGGACAGATTAAAGAAAACATTGATTCAAGCAACACAATTATTGGTGAATATATGTGTCAGGGAAAGATGCCGCAATCTGTGCGAGAACGCTATGTGAAGATGAAAGAACAGCCAAATCATATGCCAAATCTTGACATGATGATTAAAAATTTTGACAGGGCATTATCACATCCGGATAAAAATGATCTGGATAAGCTAAGAAAAATGGTTGTGGAATAGAAAAATATGAAATATAATAACAAAAAGATAAGAAGAGGAGAAAAGAAAGATGAGTACAAAAGTAGAACATGCATTGGAATTGCATAACAGAGGATGTAATTGTGCACAAGCGGTAGCTTGTTCTTTTTGTAAAGAATTTGGTATTGATGAAGATGAAATGTTTCGTATAGCAGAAGGCTTTGGCCTTGGTATGGGATGCATGGAGATGTGTGGTGCACTTTCAGGAATGGCAATGATCATAGGACTTGATAATAGCAAGGGAAGTACGGAAGAAGGTTCTAAAACGAAGGGGACTACATATAAAAAGATAAGAGAACAGGTAGAACGGTTCGTTGGGAAAAATGGATCATGCATCTGTCGTGAACTGAAGGGTGTTGATACTGGAAAGGTATTGTGTAGTTGTTCTCAGTGTATTGAAGATGCAGTGAAATTGACGGAGAAGTATCTGGCTGAAAGATAAAAATATTTGTTTTTATCATCACATATACATAATCATAGATGACATAACCAAAAAGGTGTGGTATACTTTATCCTATTAAACTGATAAATTATGGAGGAAGAAAGATGAATATTGTATGTTTAGATCTCGAAGGAGTGCTTGTACCGGAAATCTGGATTGCATTCGCAGAAGAAAGTGGTATTCCGGAGCTCAAAAGAACTACAAGAGATGAACCTGATTACAATAAGCTCATGAACTGGAGAATTCAGATATTAAAAGAACATGGACTTGGATTAAAAGAAATACAGGAGACGATTGCAAAGATTGATCCAATGCCGGGAGCAAAAGAGTTTCTGGATGAGCTTCGTTCTATCACACAGGTTATTATTATAAGTGATACATTTACACAGTTTGCAAGTCCACTTATGGAAAAATTGGGATGGCCGACTATTTTCTGTAATTCACTTGAAGTTGCAGAAACTGGAGAAATCACAGGATTTAAAATGAGATGTGAACAGTCAAAGCTTACAACAGTGAAAGCACTGCAGTCTATCGGGTATGATACGATAGCAAGTGGAGACAGCCACAACGATTTGGGGATGATTCAGGCAAGTAAGGCTGGTTTTCTTTTTAGAAGTACAGATGCTATTAAGAAAGAGTATCCGGAACTTCCGGCATACGAGGAATATAGTGAGTTGCTTGCGGCAATTAAAAAAGCATTGTAAATATAGAAGGATAAAGGATGATTTTATGCAAAGAGATGATTGCACAGAGTCATCCTTTCTATATGATATAAATTGTGGTATACTCATTTATACGAGAAACATGGAGAGGGAGCGATATGAAAAAGATATTGATGATAGGAACTGGGGGGACGATTGCTTCGAAACAAACAGAATACGGACTTGCGCCAGGGCTTGCGCCGGAGGATATTTTGACTTATATACCTGCAGTTGCAAAGATTTGTGAAGTAGAGTCTATTCAAGTTTGCAATTTAGATAGTACAAATGTAACACCGGATCATTGGAAATTATTGGTGAAAACAATAGAAGAAAATTATAATGAGTATGATGGATTTGTAATTTGTCACGGAACGGATACTTTGGCATATACAGCAGCGGCACTGTCTTATATGATTCAGAATTCCAGAAAACCGATTGTTGTTACAGGTGCACAGAAACCGATAGAAATGGATGTTACTGATGCAAAGACGAATTTGCTGGATAGTTTTATATATGCTTCGGATAATGATTCTCAGGATGTGAATATAGTATTTGACGGGAAAGTTATTGTGGGAACAAGAGCAAGAAAAGAGCGAGCAAAGAGCTATAATGCATTTACAAGCATAAATTTCCCATATCTTGCAGTAATCCAAGATGGTGTTTTGGTACGTTATATTACAGAAATGCCGTACACAGGTCCAGTCAGATTTTATTATGAAATGAAAAATAGTGTGTATGTGTTGAAATTGATTCCGGGAATGAAGGCAGATATTTTACCTTACTTGTTTGAAAATTATGACTGTCTTGTCATTGAGAGTTTTGGAGTGGGTGGAATTCCAGAGAGTTTATTAGAAGAATTTTACGAAGAAATGAATAAATGGAAAGACAAAGGCAAAATTGTTGTGATGACTACGCAGGTTGCAAATGAAGGAAGTAATATGACTGTATACGAAGTTGGCAAGCGTGTAAAACTGGACTTTAAATTACTGGAAGCGTATGATATGACGTTGGAAGCAACTATTACGAAGATGATGTGGTTAATGGCGTTGGGGGATCAGCGATATGAAGAAATGAAACGCGATTTCTATCGTTTGATCAATCATGACATTTTATTTACAAAACGAGAATTGGATGAGAAATAGGAAGAGTAGTATATGAAGATAAAAATTGGAATTGTAGGGACAAATAAAATTAGTCATAAATTTTGTGAGGCGGCTATACAAAATCCTCAAACGGAGTTATTTGCAGTATATTCAAGGGCACAACAGACAGGAGAGAGTTTTGCTCAAAAGTATAATATAAAGCACGTATTTACTGATTATACAGATTTTTTAGATTCAGGACTGAATGCGGTTTATATTGCATCACCAAATTATATTCATTGCGAACAGGCAATACAGGCAATGGAATCCGGAAAGCATGTATTATGCGAGAAGGTTATGGCAATTAATGAGCAGGAAGCAGAAGCAATGATTGCGTGTGCAAAGAAAAACCATGTAATTCTTTTAGAGGCAATGAGGTCAGATTTTGATCCTGCTTTTGAATTAGTGAAAGAGCAGCTTCCTAGAATTGGAACATTGAGGAGAGTGGAATTTGAATTTTGTCAGTATTCCAGCAGATACGATAATTTCCTTAATGGAATTGTGGAAAATGCTTTTGATCCGGAGTTATTGAATTCAGCGGCACGTGATATTGGAGTATATTGTATCCATGCAATTGTTCGTTTGTTTGGAGAACCGGAAAAGGTAGAGACGTATTCTACATTTCTTTCAAATGGATTTGAGGGTAGTGGAGTTGTTTTGATGAAATATCCGGATTTTCTGGCACAGGCAGTATATTCGAAAATTACAGCTTCGGTTAATCCGAGTGTGATTCAAGGAGAAAAAGGTTCTATTTTATTGAATCATATTGGCAGTCCGACAGAAATCGAGATAAGACTGCGCAAGGGAGACAGGGACGGACTAGAAGGTGGAACGTGTGAAAAACTACCATATAAGCCGGTAGAAAATAATATGATTTATGAGATTCAGAAATTTTATGAGCTCATAAAGGAAGAAAATGTAGAACACCCATATCTGGATATTTCCCTGAATACAATCCGAATTATAGATCAGATTCATAAATCTGATAAAATTGCTAGGAAAAGTTGATGAAATTTGCTAGAATTTATATATGACTTAAGAAAAGGAGACAAGTGATAATGAGAGATGAAACAAAATGTCTGCATGCAGGCTATACACCTAAAAATGGAGAACCACGAGTACTTCCAATTGTACAGAGTACTACATATGTATATGATTCAGCAGCAGAGGTAGCTGCAATTTTTGATGATCCGACAAAAGGGCTTTGCTATTCTAGATTTGGAAATCCAACAGTAATGGCAGTAGAAGAAAAGATTGCTGCATTAGAAGGTGGAGTAGGTGCGATGTGTACTACGTCCGGTCAGGCAGCAACATTGCTTTCTATTTTAAATATTTGTGAGGCAGGAGACAGCATTATCAGTGTTCCACAGATTTATGGAGGAACGATCAATCTGTTTTCATTTACATTAAAAAAACTTGGAATTGAGTGTATTTACGTAGATGCAGCCTCAAGTGATGAAGAGATTAAGGCAGCATTTAAGCCAAATACAAAACTTGTTTTTGGAGAGACACTTGCCAATCCGGCGTTAGTTGTATTTGATATTGAGCGTTTTGCTAATATTGCACATGAAATGAATGTACCGCTTATCATTGATAATACATTTGCAACACCAATTTTATGTAAACCATTTGAGTTTGGTGCAGATATCGTGATTCATTCGACAAGTAAATATATGGATGGACATGCGGTTCAGATTGGCGGTGTAATTGTTGACAGTGGTAAGTTTGATTGGACAAATGGAAACTTCCCGGGACTCACAGAGCCGGATGAATCTTATCACGGAATCTCTTATACAGAAAGTTATGGGAACATGGCATATATTATTAAAGCCAGAATGCAGTTGATGCGTGATTTTGGAGTGTATCCGGCAGCACATTCCGCATTTTTATTGAACATGGGATTAGAGACACTTCCTGTTCGTATGAAACAGTATTGTGAAAATGCAATGATGGTTGCAAAATATCTGGAAGCATCTCCGGCAGTAGAGAAGGTAAATTATCCAGGGTTAGAATCCGATGCATGTCATGCACTTGCTGAAAAATATTTGAAAGGATGCAGTGGGGTTATTTCCTTTATAATTAAGGGTGGTCGTCCTGCAGCAGCTAAATTTATGGATTCATTACATCTGGCATCCAATGAAGTACATGTTGCCGATATTCGTACGTGTGTGCTTCATCCTGCATCGGAGACACACCGTCAGCTGACAGATGAACAGCTTGTAGCAGCAGGAATTGATGGTGGAATGATCAGAATTTCAGTTGGTCTGGAAAATATTGATGATATTATTGAAGACTTAGAAGCAGCATTTACGGCAGTTATGAAGGAGTTTTAGGATACTTCGTCAGCTTATTTTTGAAATGAAAATATAAAAAAGAACGTTGTCGTGTATTTAGAAATACGGTATACGATAACGTTCTTTTATTTGTTTAAAGCGATTGTGAATGCAAAATATTAGATGAAAGTTACATGATACCGGCATCATCAAAAAATGTGACATCAGTAGGATATACATAACTATCACCGATGGTATGTAACAGTACAACATTCAAATGATTATTTAAATTCTTTTTATCTAGTTTAATTGCACCGGTCAAATCGTCAATTGGAAGATTACATGAAAACGGAAGACCGTATGTTTGAAGGAGCTGTTTGATTTCATTGGCACAGCCATCTTTCGTTAATCCTTTTTCTTCGGCAATCTTACAAATCTGATACATACCGATTGCTACGGCTTCGCCATGGCTTTCGCGTTCATAATGATAATATTGTTCAATTGTGTGGGCGAGTGTATGACCAAAATTTAATAGCATACGTTCTCCGGTGTCGAACTGGTCATGTTCGACAACAATACGTTTGATATCTACGCATCGTGCAATGATAGAAGCAAGTTCCGGTTTTAAATCCTCAAAGGAAGTATGCACTTTTAGAGTATTAAAAAGTGTTGCGTCTTTAATGCAGCCATATTTAATTACTTCACCCATCCCATCATTGATATATCGTGTAGGTAATGTGTTTAATACATCTGGATCAATAAGAACCATTTTTGGATGGAAAAATGCACCGACCAGATTTTTCCCTTGTGGAAGATCGACAGCAACTTTTCCACCGACTGAGGAATCAACCTGAGCCAGAAGAGAAGTTGGAATCTGAACCAGTTTTACGCCGCGCAGGAAACTGGAAGCTGCAAATCCTGTCAGGTCTCCAATTACGCCGCCACCAAGAGCGATGACAAGATCACTTCTGGAAATTTTCGCATCAAGCATAGCGGAATAAATCTTAGGCAAAGATTCAAAACTTTTTGTTGGTTCGCCATGTGGTAAGACAAGGGTATGGTATTCATAATTTTGCAGAGAATTCAATACTGTTTCTCCATATAGTGGAAATACATTATCATCGGAAATCAAGATGATTTTTTTTCCATGATAGAATTTTGAAATATATTCTCCGGCGTGTGGAAGAATACCATTTTCAATATAAATAGGATAACTGTTTTCTCCTAAGTTTACTGTTAATTCCATAGTTTGTTCTCCTTGAAACTAGATTCTTTTATCTACGACAGCAGCAATCTGACGAATCTGTTTCATTAATGCGTCAAATTTCTCCGGTTTTAATGATTGTGCACCGTCACAAAGAGCACTGTCAGGATCATTATGTACTTCAATCATCAATCCGTTCGCTCCGGCAGCGATAGCGGCTTTTGCCATAGGTTCTACAAGCCACCATTTTCCACCGGCGTGACTTGGGTCGATGATAACAGGAAGATGCGTTTTGCTGTTTAATACAGGGATGCTCTGAAGATCCAATGTGTTTCTTGTGAAGGACTCGAAAGTACGGATACCGCGTTCGCAGAGGATTACATTTTCATTACCGGAAGCCATAATATATTCTGCTGACATGATCCATTCTTCATAAGTAGCGTTAAGACCACGTTTCAGAAGGATAGGACGGTCAACCTTCCCCAGTTGTTTTAATAAATCAAAATTCTGCATGTTTCTTGCACCAATCTGGATCAAGTCAACCTTTTCATTGAAGACATCCAGATAATCCGGTGACATTAATTCTGTTACAATAGGGAGACCTACTTCATCACGTACCGCACAGAGGATATCAAGACCCTCAAGGCCCAATCCCTGGAAAGAATAAGGGCTTGTCCTCGGTTTGAAAGCACCGCCACGGATCATATTTGCACCGGAAGCTTTAGCGGCTTTAGCAATTTCCAGTACCTGTTCATAAGATTCAACAGAACAAGGACCTGCAATTACTGCAAGATGTTCTCCGCCGACTTTAACACCAGATACATCAATAATAGAATCATCCGGATGGAAAGCACGGTTTGCAAGTTTGTAAGGCTCCTGGACATGCATGACTTTGTCGACAGCAGAATCAACTTCAAAGAGTCTTGGATCAACGGCAGTAGTATCTCCGATACAACCGATGATCGTCATCTCTTCACCTCGGACAATGTGTGCTTCCAGTCCTTTTTTCTTGATCAATTCTTCAACACGAAGAATATGGTCTTCAGAAGCGTGTGGTTTTAATACAATAATCATAATTTTTACCTCTCAATCATTATAAAAAATAATACTATTATTCATTAGCGAATCAAAAAACAGACATTTGCACACTGTGATGTTTTAATTCTTTAAAGTGTGAAAATCACTCTTATAATAGAACATATAAGAGAGAATGTCAATAAAATCAAATATACTATTATGAAAAATTATAACTTTACTGTGAAAAAAATCAATAGTAATTTGATTGACAATTTTTTATCTAAGGTGTAATGTAGCTTGGGGTGATTTAAAAATGAAAATTATTAAACAAATAGGAATCTTTTTTACTGTATGTTGGCTTAGTCAGGTAGTGGCAGCGTATTTACCTTTCTCATTTCCATCCAGTGTGATTGGAATGATTTTGTTATTTATCTGTCTGCTGGCAGGTGTTTTGAAAATCGAACATATTCAGGAAAAAGCAGATTTTTTAATGGAAAACATGGCATTCTTTTTTGTTCCGGCAGGAGTAAGTGTTATGAATTATTTTGACATTTTAAAAAGCACACTTGTTCCGTTCCTTATTATCTGCATTGTTTCTACGATTATTACGTTTGCAGCAACTGCATACAGCGTACAATTTGTGATGAAGCTGATGAACAGGAGGAAGAAATAATGCGTGAATTATGTAACTCAGAATATTTTGGTGTAGCATTAAGTGTGATTGCGTTTTGGATTGGTGTAAAAATTCAGAAAAAAACAAAGTCACCAATTTGCAATCCATTAATTATTGCGATTGTATTGATAGTAGGTGTGTTAGAAATATTCCATATTTCGTATGATGCATATGATGTGGGAGGAGCAATTATCAATATGTTCCTGGCACCAGCCACAGCATGCCTGGCAGTTGCGATTTATTCAAAACTTGATATCCTGAAAAAATACTGGCTTCCAATTCTGGTAGGATGTGTTGTTGGTTCCGCCGCATCTATGTTCAGTGTATATGGTATGTGTAAATTATTTGGTCTTGAGCAGAGTATTACAGTATCATTGGTACCAAAATCTGTGACAACTCCGATAGCAGTCAGTATTTCAGAAGGAAATGGCGGGGTTGTACCAATCACTGTAGTGGCCGTTATTTTTACTGGAATATTAGGAAGCATTCTTGCTCCGTATTTAATTAAGATTTTCCATGTAAATGATTCTATAGCGGCAGGACTTGCTATTGGTTCATGCAGTCATGCAGTTGGTACTTCAAAGGCAATTGAAATTGGCGAAGTTGAAGGTGCAATGAGTGGATTGGCTATCGGAATCTGTGGTATTGTCACAGTGCTTATATCTATGATATTATTGTAAATATAGCCTGCAAATAAAAAGTCAAGGCTAAATTGAAGAACATTGAAAATTTTATACAG
>OGCN01000165.1_pt1 | contig 113973 bp, 101 predicted proteins | sample 1570181 | NCBI WGS metagenome assembly OGCN01 (sample SAMEA4370584, study PRJEB24528) | human gut metagenome | reverse complement strand
TGCGCTCGTCGTTACTTATGTCTCGTATTTCAGAGACATTAAGTAACGTGACGTATGTGGTTGGAAATTACTTTTGGTACGGGAAGTTTGAGTAAATAATTCATATATTCGGACAGGCCGCATATATTGGAGAGTAAGAAAGGTGATAGGAGGCAGGATGAATTGGTGGAGGATAGAAAACAGGAAATCATGCGCATTTTACCGGGAGAGATTCGGCAAAAGGTACAATCTCTTTCCATTGACTGGGAGGGGCTACAGGAAATACGTTTGCGTGTCGGTAAACCGGTTATTTTGCGGTATCGGCAAAAAGAATATTTCTTGGCACGGCGTGGCGGCATGGTTCATGAAGCGAGACAAGCGGTGTGTGTGGGACGGGAGCAATTGAAGGAATCCATGGAATATATGAGTAATTATTCTCGTTATGCATACGAACAAGAGATCAAGCAGGGCTTTTTGACAATTCGCGGTGGACATCGCGTAGGACTGGCGGGCAGGATCATACAAGATCAGCAGCACATCAAAGGGATGCAATACATATCCTGTCTGAATATCCGTCTGGCACATGAAGTGATAGGCTGTGCTGATCGTATTTTTCCGTATTTGCAGGGAGGAGATAGTATTCACAATACATTGATCCTGTCTCCGCCGTGTGGTGGTAAAACAACGTTATTGCGGGATATTATCCGTATTTTATCCTCGGGCATAACGGAAGGGGTACGAGGAGAACACTTTGAGGGAGTGACTGTTGGTGTTGTCGATGAACGTTCGGAAATTGGATCGTGTTATCATGGTGTACCACAAAATGATCTTGGTTGTAGGACGGATATTTTGGATGGATGCCCCAAAGTAGAGGGAATGATATTGCTGGTTAGGTCGATGGCTCCACAGGTTATTGCCGTGGACGAGATTGGCTCGATGGAAGATGTGGATGCGATGGAATATGCCGCTAATAGCGGAGTGAAGCTGCTAGCAACGGTACATGGAGCGAGTATGGACGAGATAAAGCGTAAACCGGGAATTGAGCGTTTGATTAAACACCGGTTCTTTGAGCGCTATGTATTGTTAGGGGATGGCATCGGTAATGTGAAAGCGATTTTCGATGACAGAGGTTCTACGATAATGTGACAACAGGGAGGAGAAGCGGAAGAGATGTTAAAGTGGATCGGTTGTATATTAGTTATGACAGGATGTGTCGGCGGAGGAATGGTGATGGCTGTGGGGCTTAAAAGACGAATACGTATATTAGAGGAATTGGAGGTGTTATTGCAGCGGTTATACGGGGAAATGGAGTATGCCGGTAATGATATGATTGATATCTTAAAAATCTTACAGGTAGAAAGTATTTATTTTTCGGAATTATGGCAGCGTATCATAGAACGGTTAGAGCGTGGGGATTCTGTGCGGTTATGGGAAGTGTGGAGAGAAGAAACTAAGCGTAAAACCGGTCTTTCACCTATCTGTTTTTTGGGACAGGAAGAACAATATATTTTGCAGGAGGTGGGACGTGCATTAGGGCAGACAGATCGTAAAACGCAGCTGCATATGTTAAAGCTGCACGAACAAAGATTACATAAAGTTGTGAATAAGATTCGCAGTGAATCTCAGACACAGGCACGTGTGTATCGTGTTGTGGGGGTGACGGCAGGATGTTTTCTGGTAATCTTGTTCGTATAGCAAAAGTGGAAAGGCAGGAGTCTTATGACAATCAATTTGATTTTTAAGATAGCTGCAGTGGGGATCTTAGTGTCTGTTTTGGGACAGGTGCTAAAACATTCCGGCCGTGAGGAGCAGGCTTTTTTGGTAAGTCTTGCCGGACTGATCTTAGTATTACTGTGGGTTGTACCATATATTCAGGAGTTGTTTCAGACGATAGAACAGTTATTTATCGTCTAAAGGAAACCTTGCGGATAGAAAGAGCGAGGAAGGGGGTGCAGGGTGGAAAAGAGCTGAGGGATGATCGCGTAGATCAAGCTGGCAGATGGGGAAAGGAATGTAGGAGTACTATGCTGAAAGTTGCAGTGATCGGAGTGATGGGGGCGTTATTAGCTCTATTGTTAAAAGGGGAAAAGGCAGGACAAAGTCTGTGGGTTGTTTTGGCAGCGTGCCTTTTGATCATGGGAATTTCATTATCTAAGCTTGAGAATATCCTGACAATGATCAGGGAAGTGGAGGAGGCGCTTGGAAGTGGAGCGTTATATCTACAGGTTTTGCTCAAAATGATAGGGATTTCTTATATTGCAGAATTTGGTGCAGAAATATGTAAAGATGCCGGATTTGGTGCTGTGGCAGGGCAGATTGAATTTTTTGGAAAAATCATGCTGCTGGCGGTTAGCATACCGATCATTCAAAATTTGATCACATTGATCGGGCAAATGGGAATATGAAAGGAGGCACCTATGGCTGAGAATGGGACAGATGTGATCTTAGATGAAATATCCGGAGATGAGATCCAGAGTGTTTTGGATACGCTGATGGGGAACTCTTCTATTTCTTTTATGGATTATGTTACATCTATCATACAGGGAAAGGTCCCGTTTGATCCTGCTGATATGGGAAGACAATTGATTCAGAGTGTTTTCGGGAATATCGGTCAGCAAAAGAGTATGCTGTTGTATGTATTGCTCTTGGCGGTCATTGGAGCAGTTATTACGAATTTTTCCAAGCTGATGCAGGGAAAACAAGTTGCAACAACAGCATTTTATGGGGTGTATCTGTTACTGTTTTCGGTATTAACAGGTGCATTTATGCAGGCATCAACGCTGGCAGTGCAGACGTTATCCGGATTGTTAGAGTTTATCAAGGTGCTGACACCGGCGTATTTCATCAGTATGAGTTTTGCCAGTGGAGCAGGAGCGGGGGCGGTATACTATGAATTCACATTAGTCATCGTAGCCGTCATTGATCTGGTTTTAGTGAAGATACTGTTACCTGCTATTAATGTATTTTTTTTGCTGCAGCTTGCCAACGAACTATCAGAAGAGGAAATGTTTGGCAAGATGGCAGAGCTGGTGAAAGATCTGGTTACATTGGCGCTGAAGACAATGTTTGGGATCATGATGGGGATCAATGTGATTCAAGGCTTGATCGTTCCGGTGTCAGCAGAACTTCAAAATTCTACATTGATCAAGGCGGGGGGCGCGATACCGGGTGTGGGAAACACGATCAGCACAGTGACAAATACGGTGCTTGTTGCCGCTAAATTGGTAAAAAATGCGGTTGGTGTTGCCGGCGTGATCGCCGTATTTTTACTCTGCGCAGTGCCATTACTTAAGTTGTTATTTTGGCAGTTTGGCTATCAACTGGTGGCGGCCGTAGTACAGCCGGTGTCAGAACCACGCGTTATACGCTGTTTAGGAGCGATTAAAGAATCTTTAGCACTGTTGGTGCGTGCCGTAGCATTTGGTGCCATGTTGTTTATTGCGTCTATTTTGGTCATCAGCAGCATGACTTGATACAGAAAAATCCGGGTTCAGATTGTTAGTATGATCAGATGAGGGGGACCTTGATTTCAGATTGGCAGAATGATCTGATACAGGAAGGGGAGATTGTCGTATGCAGGAGTGGATCCGACAGATTATCATTTACGTTATTTTGGTAACGGTTCTGCGCGGCTTGATCATGAAACCGCAGTACGAGCAGTATTTTCGCTTTTTTAGCGGGATCGTACTGATCTTGCTGGTAGTCAGTCCGGTGCTACGCGTTTTACATCAAGATACGGCTTGGCATGATACGGTGGAGCAATATTTATTTCAAATGGATGTAAATGATATCCAAGAGCAGCTCGCAGTTACGGAGGGCAGGAGACAGGAGGTTATTATGCAGCAATATACGGAGCAGTTAGAAGAGCAGATTAAGAAGCAGGCCGGGCAGCATGCTCTGCCTGCGGATGAGGTAACTGTGAAAGCGGATGCAAAGGGAGTGATCCACAAGATAGAACTGCATCTGGAAACAGAGGAAACCAGCAAGGTCACAAAGGAGCAATTGCGGCAATTTAAGAACCAATTATGCAGTCAATATAAACTGCAGAAAGAGCAGGTAGAAATATGGATCTAAAAAATATATGGGGCTCGGAGGGAAAAGAACCATTGCGGCTTCAAGATATTGGGCTCCCCAAGATCCTTGTGATCGTAGCGGTAGGCATTGTACTGTTGGTGCTCTCTCTGCCGGGGACAGGTGGTTCTCAAAAGAAGATCGGAAAGCAGGAAAACTCATCGGATGTGACATCAGAGGAGGCATCAGAGCAGATTGCGTTAGATGCTATGGAGCAATATAACAAAAAGATAGAAAAGGAACTTTGTGAACTGTTAAGAAAGGTAGATGGAGTGGGTGATGTGCAGGTGATGATCACTCTTGCTTCATCCGAAGAGCGGGTAACGCTGCAAAATGATTCTGCAACAACGGAAAGTACAGGAGAGGATGGAACCGGGTCCAAACGGCAGAAGGAATCAGCGACAACGGAAAGTGTTCTTGTCCGCAAAGATGGACAGGATACGCCATATCTGGTGCAGATATTAACGCCGGAGATTGAAGGCGTGGTAGTCGTGGCGTCGGGGGCCGATAGTGGTCAGACAGACACAGAAATAATTGCAGCGGTGCAGGCATTATTTCCGGTGCAGGCACATAAAATTAGGGTAATGAAGATGAAATAACATATGCAGCGTATGCGGCAAATGAGATAGTTGCTGAAATACGCAGAAAAGAGGGAAGTTTATGAAAAAGCTTGTACACAAAAATCAAATTATCATTACTGCCCTTGCGGTGATGATCGTGGTGGCAGGATATTTGAATTTTACGGGACAGGAGATTGCGACCGGTAATATTCTGCAGAAAGATGCAAAACAGACACAGAGTACGGTGAAGGTGGATGGTAAAAAAACGGATAAAAAAGAGAGTAAAACGACGAAAGTATCAAAGAAGGGCGCCAAGACAACTGCCAAAAAGGCGGACAGTAAAAAGGATGCGGTGACGAAAGATATATCCGAAGAAGATAGTGTAAAAGTTACGGTCAATGATAACGGAGAGGTCGTAGCGTCACAGGAAAATCCGGGAGAAGCAGTTATGGTATCCAATACGATCGGGACGGATTATTTTTCTTCGGCAAAACTTTCCAGGGAACAGACGCGTGCCAAAAATAAGGAAACTTTGTTAGAGATTGTCAATAATAAGGCGTTAGCCTCTGCGGACAAAAAAGCAGCGGTCAAAGAAGTGGCTGCGATCACTAAATTGTCGGAAAAAGAAAATGCGACGGAGATGATGTTAGAGGCAAAGGGATTTGCAGATGCAATGGTCAGCCTGAGTGACAAGAGTGCGGATGTTGTTGTTAATGCAGAAGAGTTAAGCAGCAAACAGATGGCACAGATTATTGATATTGTGAAACGTAAGACAGGATTTGCGGCAGAAAATATTGTTATTACACCGGTGCAGATTGAGAAAAATTAGTAATACATTGCAAATCTCCTGTTTTTTGATATAATAAACTGTGAGGTGCTGATGCTTTCCTGAAATATGCATAGCACACAAATGACAGGTTATAATATCAGCGGATAAAAGGAGGTTATTATCGTGGCAAACGAACAGAAAAATAAAAGTATTGGCGAAGTAAAGATTGCAGCCGATGTTGTTGCAGCGATTGCCGGATTGGCGGCAACAGAGGTTGATGGTGTATATGCTATGGCAGGTACACTTACCAATGAACTGGCAGGAATGCTTGGCAAGAAAAAATTAACGAAGGGCGTTAAGGTACAGATGGAGTTAGGTGTTGTGCATGTAGACATGATGATAAGTGTACGATATGGATACAGCATTCCAAAGGTGACCGAACAGGTACAGGAGAGAGTAAGCCAGCAGATCGAGACGATGACGGGTCTTACGGTTTCAGAGGTTAATGTACGTGTATCCGGAGTAAATCTGGGCAATGAGTAGAGGAGAATTGAACAAGAATGGCTAGGAAATTGACAAGAAAAGAAATGCGGGAACAACTATACCGTATGTTATTTCAGTTGGAGTTTCACAAAGATGCAGAGTTAGATGAACAGTTGGCTCTTTTTATGGATGATCTGCAGGAGATCAGAGAGGCAGATCGTATAGAATTAGCAGATAAATTTCATGGAGTGGCTGCTCATGTAGAGGAGCTGGACTCCATGATCAATGACAAATCTACCGGATGGAAAGTGGGTCGATTGCCGAAGGCGGATCTGACCGTACTTCGTCTGGCAGTTTATGAGATCATGTTTGATGAAAACGTACCGGATAATGTGGCTGTGAATGAGGCTGTAGAGCTTGCAAAACAGTATTGTGGCGATAGTTCACCGCGTTATATTAACGGAGTGTTAGCTGCCGTTGTACGCGAAAGGAGCAATACGGATGCAGAGACGCAGTAGCGGTGTCGAAAAGATATGCTCGGTTTCACAGATCAACCAGTATATCAAAAATCTGTTTGTTAGAGATTATTTGTTGAGCCGCGTGCAGGTGCAGGGAGAAATATCAAATCTTAAATATCATTCTTCCGGTCATATTTATTTCACGTTAAAAGATGAAGCAGCACAGATTTCCTGCGTGATGTTTGCAAGTTATACAAGAGGTATGACGTTCCGATTGGAAGAGGGACAGAATGTTCTTGTGTATGGGAGCATCAGTGTATATGAAAGAGATGGAAGATATCAGTTGTATGCCCGTGATATTAGTATGCAGGGTGCCGGTAAATTATACGAAGAATATGAAAAACGAAAAAAGCGCCTCCTTGAGGAGGGGCTTTTTGACGAAGAAAATAAAAAGCCACTTCCCAAATATGCGAAGACGATCGGTGTGGTGACAGCTCAGACAGGTGCGGTTATACAGGATATCTGTAATGTAACCCATCGACGTAATCCGTATGTACAGATACGGTTGTATCCTGCCAAGGTACAGGGAGAGGGAGCTGCACAGACAGTGATCCGGGGAATTCGTTATTTTGAAAAGACGGATGTAGATACGATCATTATCGGGCGCGGAGGCGGATCTATCGAAGATCTGTGGGCGTTCAATGAAGAGGAACTGGTTCGAGTGGTGGCTGCGTGTACAAAACCGATCATTTCAGCAGTAGGACATGAAACAGATACAACGCTGACAGACTATGCAGCAGATATGCGAGCACCGACCCCATCGGCGGCCGCAGAATTAGCAGTGTATTCTTACCGGGATCTTACGATGGAACTTAGAGAATCTGCGAGACAATTACAGCAAAGTATCTATCATTTGATCAAGTTGAAGAAAATCTTGCTGACCAGATATGAAATGGCATTATCTCATTCCAGTCCACAGGATCAGATCCGACAGCGCAGGTTATATTTGGCGGACAGTGAGGAACGCTTAAAGCGTTTGCTGGAACAAAAACTTACTTCAGCAAAGCATCAGATGGCGTTGTATGCAGAAGAGTTAAAGGGGCTTTCACCGCTCTATAAATTGCAAGGTGGTTATGCTTATGTGGCAGATGACGCCGGCAATAATATTAAGTCGATCGATCAGTTGAAAAAGGGACAGCGATTGACCCTTACTTTGAAAGATGGACAAGCAGATGTTGTGGTGCAGGATGTAGCATCAAAGCGCTAGAAAGGCAGATAAATTATGGCAAAAAAATTGAGCATAGAGGAATCTTTCGAGCAGTTAGACACGATCATTGGCAGCTTGCAGCAGGGGGATCTGTCGTTGGAGGAGTCCTTTCAAAAATATGAAGAGGGAATGAAACTGATCAAACATTGTAGTGATACAATTGACAAAGTAGAAAAGAAACTGGAGATCATAGAGCAGGAGGAAACAGAGGGGTGACAAGTATGACACAAGAACAATTTCAGGATGCATTAAATGCACGAGTATCCACAATAGAAAAGGTATTAGTGAGTGCATTGCCAAAGAATATTACGAAGCAAAAGACGATTGCAGATGCGATGGAATATAGTCTGATGGCGGGTGGCAAGCGTCTCAGACCGATGCTCATGTTAGAAGCTTATCGGTTGTTTGGCGGCAGTGATGAAGCTGAGATTGAACCGTTTATGGCAGCGATCGAGATGATCCATACGTATTCTCTCGTGCATGATGATCTGCCGGCGATGGATAATGATGAGTATCGTCGTGGCCGCAAAACCACACATATCGTCTATGGTGAAGATATGGGGATCCTTGCCGGGGATGCTTTACTCAATTATGCATATGAAACAGCGGTGGAAGGTGCACTTAAGCTGAAGGATCCGGCAAATGGTTTGAAGGCACTGCAGATTTTAAGCCGCAAAGCCGGAGTATATGGAATGGTAGGAGGTCAGGTGGTCGATGTGGAATTGACCGGCAAGCCGATTTCGGAAGAGCAGCTCGATTTTATATATCGTTATAAGACGAGTGCACTGTTAGAGGCTTCTTTGATGGCAGGGGCTGCTTTAGCCGGCGCCGCTGAAGAAGAGATTGCACAGATAGAGTGTGTCGGCAGATTAGTCGGGTTAGCTTTTCAGATCCAGGATGATATTCTAGACTTGACAAGTACGGCGGAAGAGCTTGGTAAACCGATAGGCAGCGATCTGCGTAATGAAAAGACAACCTATGTATCATTATATGGGATGAGAGAAGCAGAGGAAGCAGTCGAAGAGTATTCCAAAGAAGCTGTGGAGATATTAGAAAATCTTTCAGAAGAAAATGAATTTTTAGATCAACTGATCGTGTCGTTGATCCACCGCAAGAAATAAATACTTTTGATGGATAATATTTGCAAAGAATTATGTCTGCGGATCAGAATCAGCGGATATAGAAAGGAATGACAGACTACGGTAATGTTAGAGCAGATAAAAGAAGCAAATGATATTAAATTGATAGATCCGTCCGAATACCGGGAGTTAGCGCGAGAGATCCGTAGATTTCTTGTGCGCAAGGTCAGCAGAACGGGAGGACATCTCGCCTCCAATCTGGGAGTGGTGGAGTTGACGATGGCAATGCATCTGTGCTGTGATCTGCCGGAGGATAAGATTGTATGGGATGTGGGACATCAGTGCTATACGCATAAGATATTGACCGGGCGACAGGATGCGTTTGACAGTCTTAGACAGTATGGCGGCATGAGTGGTTTTCCAAAACGTGGAGAGAGTGAATGTGATGCGATGGATACCGGGCACAGTTCAACATCGATCAGTGCTGCACTGGGGCTTGCCAAAGCGAGAGATCTACAGGGCAGACATAATAAGATATTTGCAGTGATCGGAGATGGTGCTCTGTCTGGAGGAATGGCGTATGAAGCGTTAAATAATGCAGCCAGACTCAGATCCAATATGATCATTGTATTAAATGATAACCAAATGTCAATTTCCAAAAATGTAGGTGGAATGTCGAACTATTTAGGTAAGATCCGTACCGATACTAATTATACGGAGTTAAAGCAGGATGTGGAGAATGCTTTGGAGAAATTGCCGCATTTTGGAAATCGTTTAACAGAGCGGATACGCGGTGTCAAAGATTTGATCAAACGTATCTTCATTCCGGGAATGTTGTTTGAGGATATGGGAATCACTTATATTGGTCCTATTGATGGCCATGATATAGGACAGATGGTAACGGCATTTAATAGTGCTTCTAAATTAAATGCAGCGGTAATCGTTCATGTGGTCACACAAAAAGGAAAGGGGTATCCGCCTGCACAGAAAGACCCTTCTTCGTTTCACGGTGTGGGACCGTTTCGGGTATCGGATGGTACATTACTTCATAGTAAAAAAGATGTACCGACCTATACCAATGTGTTTCAAAATGTGATGCTAGAGACAATGGCAGATCGGGAAGATGTCGTGGCTATTTCGGCTGCAATGCCAACCGGTACCGGATTAGCTGCTGTTGCTGAGCAATACCCGGATCGCTTTTTTGATGTTGGCATTGCCGAGGAACATGCAGTGACTTTTGCAGCGGGGCTTGCGTTAGGCGGCAGCAGACCGGTCGTGGCATTGTATTCTACTTTTTTGCAGCGTGCCTATGATCAAATACTGCATGACGTCTGCATTGGCAGCCTTCCGGTTGTCTTTGCGGTGGATCGCGCCGGATTGGTCGGAAGTGATGGTGAGACGCATCAGGGAATCTTTGATATTGCCTTTTTGTCACAGATGCCAAATCTGACAGTAATGGCCCCCAAAAATTCGCAGGAATTAGAGGATATGTTCAGCTTTGCGTTTGCACAGGAAGGACCGGTTGCAATCCGGTATAGCCGAGGAGCGGCGTACGATGGGCTGTCGGATCATAGAGAAGCGATCCGAGTGGGAAGGTCTGAATGGATACACACCGGACGGGATATAGCTGTTATAGCTGTGGGAAGTATGGTTGAAGTCGCAGTTCATGCGGTGGAAATGCTTCAGCAAAAGGGATTAGATCCTACGTTGATCAATGCCAGATTTGTCAAGCCGATGGATGAGCAAATGTTAAAGCAGGTGGCAGCACAGCATTCCATTGTTGTGACGATGGAAGACGGTGTGATCACCGGAGGTTTTGGACAGGCAGTTGCAGCATGGTATGCAGCGACAGAGCGGGGTGAAAAGTGTCCGAAGATCGTTAATATCGCATTGCCGGATGCATTTATAGAACACGGAACGGTGCAACAGTTACGAAGTAAATACGGCCAGGATGCGGAGAGCGTGGCGGCTCGTATTGAACAGGTATGGAGGCAGCAGTGAAAGAGAAAAAAAAGAAAGAGCGGCTGGATGTTTTACTTGTAAAGCGTGGGTTAGCAGAATCCAGAGAAAAAGCGAAAGCCATTATTATGACAGGTAATGTTTTTGTTGAGGAACAACGCGAAGATAAAGCGGGAAGTACGTTTGCAGAAGATGCGCAGATCCGCATCAAGGGAACGCCGATGAAGTATGTCAGCCGAGGAGGATATAAACTGGAAAAGGCAATGGAACTTTGGCATGTGCCATTACAGGACAAGCTGTGTATGGACGTAGGATCTTCTACCGGTGGTTTTACCGACTGCATGCTGCAAAATGGTGCGGTTAAGGTGTATGCTATTGATGTAGGGACAAACCAACTGGCTTGGAAATTGCGTCAGGATGAGCGGGTAGTATCCATGGAAAAGACGAATATACGATATGTTACGCCGGAAGATATTGCCGACCCGATTGACTTTTCCTCCATAGATGTTGCTTTTATTTCTTTGACCAAGGTATTGATCCCGGTATGGAATCTGTTGAAAAACGGCGGCAGGGTTGTATGTCTTGTGAAACCACAATTTGAAGCAGGCAGAGAGAAGGTTGGCAAAAAAGGTGTGGTCCGGGATAAAAAGGTTCATGAAGAAGTGGTATGTCATATAATGACATATGCACTATCTATGGGATTTGAGATCTTAGGGTTAAGTTATTCACCGATCAAAGGACCGGAGGGTAATATAGAGTATCTGTTGTACATAGAGAAACCGCAAGATGCGCAGGCACTTACGGAAATTGCAGAAGAAGCAGATCAGAAGGCAGAAGAACAGTTCGAACAACAGTATTTGGCACTTGCCAAAGAGACAGTGGAGGCAGCGCATGAGGCATTTTTGTATCATCACGAATAGCGATAAAGGGGCTAATGCACAGATTGCACAGAGGGCAGTGCAATATTTGCGTGCGCACGATGCAGATTGCGTCATATTACCAAATTTTCTGGAAGAAACCGGAGGGATCAGGCATTTTACGGCGGTACAGGATATTCCCAAAGACGCTGAGTGTGCGATCGTGCTTGGTGGAGATGGCACGATGATACAGGCAGCGATCGACCTGGTTCATTGTGATGTGCCGATTTTGGGAGTAAATACGGGAACGCTCGGGTTTTTGACGGAAGTGGAATGCCAAAATCTGGAGGAGGCGCTGGAACGGCTGCTTAAGGATGATTATACGACAGAGAGTCGTATCATGTTAAAAGAAACTGCAAAATTTAAGGGGGAAGACAGCCGCACATCCTGTTATGCATTAAATGATATGGTGATCGCCAAACAGGGTGAATGCCGCTTGATCACGGTGAAAGTATTTCAGGGGGAGGAACTTGTAGATATTTATCGTGCAGACGGACTGATCGTGGCGACACCGACCGGGTCGACCGGATACAATCTGTCGGCAGGAGGACCGGTGTTGGTACCGGGACTGCATGCAACGGTGATCACACCGATATGTGCACACTCTCTTAACAAGCGGAGTCTTTTGCTAGATGCTAAAGAACGTATTGTCCTGGAAATCGGACAGACGAAAGAAGCCGGGGAGGATACGGCAGTGCTGCAGGCAGATGGGCGGACGGTTGGTATGTTGAAAACGGGTGACAGACTTGTACTTGAGGTACCGCATGCTACGACTGATTTCATCAAATTATCCGGATTGAATTTCTATGAGAAGATGCGGCAGAAATTAAACGGCAACTAATGCTAACGGCAGAAATCGGAGTGAGGTGCGGAATATATGAAACTGGAGCGAAGAGCGAAGATCATAGAGTTGATCGGAAGGTATGAGATCGAGACGCAGGAGGAGTTAGCGGAAAGATTGCAGCAGGCAGGGTATTCTGTGACGCAGGCAACGATATCGCGTGATATTCGTGAGCTAAAGCTGACAAAAGTGTCTGTGGGAGATGGCCCCAGACAAAAATACACGCTGCTTCAGGAAGAGGCTAATTTATATCAAAAGTATGTCCGTGTACTGCAGGATGGTTTGATTTCTTTGGAACAGGCAGAAAACCTGCTGGTGATCAAAACGATTTCCGGTATGGCGATGGCTGTTGCGGCGGCGATCGACAAATTGGAGATTTCCGGTGTGGTCGGGACGATCGCCGGGGATGATACGGTGATGTGCGCGATACGGTCTGTTGGGGAAGTGGCAGCAGTGCAGATGCGGATCGCGGAACTGGTTCATGAGGATAGACAGTAAACTTATTTCGTGATATACTGGAATTTGGCTGGGTGCGTACAAACAGCATTCGCAGGAACGACAGGGCTGAAAGACACAAGGCGGCTTTGTTCGTAGTGTGAAATAAGAGAAAGGAAGTAAAAAAAATGTCAGGACATTCAAAATTTTCAAACATTAAACATAAGAAAGAGAAGAATGATGCAGCAAAAGGTAAGATCTTTACTGTCATCGGAAGAGAGATTGCGGTAGCCGTCAAAGAGGGCGGTCCGGATCCGGACAACAACGGCAAACTTCGTGATGTTATTGCGAAAGCTAAAGCCAATAATATGCCAAATGATACGATCGAGCGTGGTATCAAAAAAGCAGCAGGTAATATTGACGCAGTTAATTACGAAGAGGTAACTTATGAGGGATATGGTCCGAATGGTACGGCGATCATTGTAAAAGCGTTGACAGACAATAAGAACCGTACGGCTAGTAATGTCCGAAACGCCTTCACAAAGGGTAGCGGAAGTGTTGGAACACAGGGCTGTGTATCCTATATGTTTGATGAAAAGGGACAGATCATTATCGACAAGGAAGAGTGCGATATGGAGGCAGATGATCTGATGATGATCGCATTGGATGCAGGAGCTGATGACTTTAATGAAGAGGATGATTCCTTTGAAATTACGACAGCACCGGAAGATTTTAGTGCAGTTAGAGAGGCGTTAGAGGCAGAGAATATTGCGATGGCAAGTGCAGAAGTCACAATGTTGCCACAAACGTATGTTACGTTGAATGATGAAAATGATATTAAACAGTTGCAGCGTACATTGGATCTGTTAGATGAAGATGATGATGTACAGTATGTATATCATAATTGGGATGAGTAGACGGTTAAGACGAGATATAGTTCTGCCGAAATAACTATTAGAACGTTGTAATTGTTGGAAATGAGGAGAATTATGAGCCGACAGAAGAAATGCCTTTATCAAAAAATCATAGCATTAGTTTGTTTATTTGCGGTATGCCTGACAGGGTTTGCCGCTTATTTTGCTATTAAGAATACGGGATCTGTACAGGCAGCAGAATATACATTTACGGATAGTTCCGGTAATCAGGTAGGAGATGGAGGGCGTATTGCAATGCGTCGTTCGAGGGATACTTTTGCTGTGCTTGGAATACAGTCCAATGATGTCTGTACATGGCAGAGTTTGAATCCCAGTCTTGTTGAGATTGAAAATGCAGATGCCGCAGGATTCAAAAAAGGTGGTACCGCCGTATTAGTTGTCAAACAGGTAGATGCGCAGATTCGTGATGTGACAGTTCGTGTTACGATCGATCATGTAGATGGTACTTCAGATATTATAACAATGACGTTGGAACTTGCGTTTTCTATCAACGAATATCTGACGGGAGTACAGGGTGTTAAGTTAGAAAAGTTGTATCCGGAAGATTCCAGAAAAGCATTGATCATGAATTACGGAAGCAGCGTAAATATAGGTTCTTCTACCGACGGCAATAATTTTCTGAAGTTAATTTTCGGAAATGGTAAAGAAGCGGATTGGGTATGCAGTAATACAGATGTTATTCGATATAATGCTGTGAACCATGTATTACAGGCTGTAGGAGCAGGCCCTGCAACACTTACGGTGACATGGACGGAAGGTACAGACAGTTACACGGATACGATCAATGTATTTGTCAGGCCGCAGATACTATCGCAAGATGGCAACACAATATTAGCCGGTGGTTCCAGTGATACCGGATCGGTTGTGGTAAGAGACGGTGATATGATCCAACTTACGGTTGAAAGTGATGCAAACCCGCAGATCGCAATCGGTGATAAGATCAGTTGGGTTATTTCCAAAGGAGAAGGAGAACATTCTGTGTTAGTACGCGATTCTCTTGGCAATCTGGGACAAGATTATCAGGATATTGACTTGTATTATTTCCGCAGCAATGGCAAGTCGTACTACCGTGTTGATGCTAAGTCCGGAGAATACAACATTCAGTTTTATGTCAAAGGAACCTACAAAAATTTTGAGGATAGTAAGTCAGGCAATTGTGCGTGCGGATCTGTAAACTTAAAGACAAGCGTATCGTGTGACTTCACCGATAAGGAAGTTACAGTAAGTCTCGGTGGTACCTATGATCTGTCGACGGCGTTTAACATTCCGAGAGATGTTCTGAAAAAGAAGTTTACGGCAACTGTTTTAGGAGCGACCGGTAATTCGATCATTTCTATTGATGAAGCGGAGATGTTAGTTCGAACAAAGGCACTCGGTAATGCAAAATTATCAGTGAAACTGAACGGATCGGTTTCGACCGATGAGATTCCGGGCTTTCCAACGGGAACAGATACGGTTACTGTGAGCGTGACCGTTGTAAATACATTTTCCTTAAATATATCTGAAACAAGTATGGCAGTCGGCAGTACATTAGATCTGCATGGTGTCATTGGTTCAGATGCCGTAGCGGAGGCATCGCAGTTTGAATGGACCGTAGATGGCGAAGAGTATGTTTCGCTCAGCGATACAAAGGGACAGTATATTACGGTGACTGCTAAGAAAGAAACGCCAGCTAACACACATGCTACGGTTACTTTGAAATGGACAGACAGTGATGGTGTTACTTGGGTCGCTTCTTGTGTGATCACGGTTAATGTAGCCGCGACAGATTTTATGATCACACCGGATCATGCATCGATCGAAGTAGGAGGCAGCGTTACATTACATACCAATATTGATGCGCCGAAAGCGAATATTGAATGGATATCTTCGGATACATCAATGTTAAAAGTTTCCGCCAATGATGGTAATATTTCGGCTGAAGTAACAGCCTTAAATAAAGTCGGAAGTGCTGTTATTACCGCTTTTAATATGGATAATAAAGCGTACGCAACTTGTGTGATCACGGTCACTGCACCGATCACCAGTCTGCGCATTGATAAAGGAACAGAGTATACAACGACACTTGCGTCCGGTTTTGTATTTCTGAAAGCATTGTACGAGCCGGCAAATGCAACGGAAAAAGAGCTTGTCTGGACTGCCAGAAATGTGAATTCTAATATTTCTGAGCCGGTTGCCAGTGTTGATAAGAATGGTGTTGTGACATTGTTAACGGAGGGCGAAACGATCATTACAGTTACGCCAAAGTATAATCCGAACCATGTACAGGCACAATGTATTATTACGATCAAAGAAGATCCGATCACGGAGATTACGACAGATGTTACGCATTTGGATATGATCGTAGGGGATATTTACCAGGTAACAACAACGTTTAAGCCGGAAAAACCATCGGATCCTACATTGAACTGGAGTGTGATCAGTGGGGAAAAAGTAGTCTCTGTTGACGAAGAGGGTCGAATTACAGCAATTTCTGCAGGATCAGCAGTTGTAATGGTAGAAGGTAATCCACGTAAGGATGGTAAGAGTCCTGCAAAGACAGCGATTTCTATTACAGTGCGCAATCGATTGCAGTCGATCAAATTTGCAGAAAAATATGTAGAAGTAGAAGAGGGAAGTGATCTGACGTTGGAAGTCTTATTCAATCCTTCGGATTCTGTCAATAAAACACTGCATTTTGCATCTGCCGATGAGGAAGTAGCGACAGTAACTGATGATGGTGTTGTACATGGTGTAACAGTAGGAGGCCCGGTAGTTGTTACTTGTTGGGCAGAAGATATCGGTAAGCAGGATCCGATCCAATGCTATGTTACAGTTGTAGAAAAGAAAGTTCCAGCGACAGATTTTGCCGTCAGTCCAACGAACAAAACTGTTACGGTAGGTGGTTCGTTCCAGATCAATGCGATCTTTACGCCGGAGAATGCAACGGATAAGTCCGTGAAGTATGAATCTGGAAACAGCAGTGTGGCAAAGGTTGATGCCAAGGGCAAGGTTACCGGTGTGAAGACAGGAGTTACGGCAATCGTGTGTACGGCAGTGGAAAGCGGTATCACACGTACCTGTACAGTGACCGTAGTACCGGCCGTTAAGTTGAGACTATCACCGGTCAGCAAAAATATTGCGAAAGGACATAGTTTTACGATCCGCAAGATCGTAGCACCGTCAAATGCTAGCACGGCTTCGAATTGGAGAAGCTCGAATTCTAAGATTGCGACGGTCAATGCGAATGGTAAGGTGACCGGTAAGAAGTATGGAAGCTGTACGATAACCTGTACTTTGGTGCAGTCCGGTGTCAAGGCGACTTGCCGTGTTAAGGTGTCCAAATTAAAAACAAAGATCAAATTAAATAAGACCAATATACGTATTGGTGTTGGACAGTCATATCGTTTGAAAAAGACGATAACAACGAATGGAACGAAAGCTCCTTCTGTTAAATGGCGTTCTTCGAATAAACGAGTGGTCAGCGTAAGCTCCGGCGGTAAAGTGAAAGGAAAGCGGATCGGTGCTGCTAAGGTGACAGTGACGACGAAGGGCAAAATAAAGGCGAAGGCAACTTGTCGTGTAACAGTTATTCGACGGGTTACAAGTATTACAATGACCAAACAGTATGCTACCTGTTTTGTGGGTCATTCGATCAAGCTGAATGTATCGATCAGACCAAAGAAGGCAAGCATTAAAAAGCTGAAATGGAGATCCTCGGATAACAGCATTGCTACGGTGACCGGAAGTGGTAAAGTGACAGGTCTCAAAGCAGGAGAGGTTACGATCACAGCGCGCACTAAGGATGGCAGCAACAAGAAAACGGTATGCCATGTCAAAGTGATGGAGGAAATTCCTGTCTCCAGTATTGTAGTGGCGCAGTCCAGTCTGACGATGAAACGCGGAGATAAGGCAAAACTTGCTTATAGTGTACTGCCAAATAACACATCGGATTCCTTGAAGTTTGCTTCGGACAACAAGCGTGTCGCAAAGGTAAATTCCAATGGCGTGGTTACTGCGGTAGGAACCGGTAATGCAACGATCACCATCATGTCGAGTGGCGGTGTAAGTTCTACCGTAAGTGTAAATGTCGTAGCGATGAATAAGTCATCGTTGTCCATGCGGCAATATGATACAGAAACATTGACGGTATTCGGAACCAGTGATACCGTTACATGGTATAGTTCTAATGCACGTGTAGCCAGTGTTGCAAATGGTGTCGTGACAGGACGAGGAAAGGGTACGACCTACATTTATGCGTATGTCAATGGATGTAAAGTGGCATGTAAAGTGACGATCGTGTCTGTGAATAAATAATATTGAACCAAAACGTCAGCCGGGATTCCGGTTGGCGTTTTGTAAATAAAGCAAAAGAGAGTATGAATGAAGATAGAGTAGAAGGAGGTACCTGGTGTTAGTAAACTTGCATGTGAAAAATCTGGCGATCATTGATGAAGTGGAAGTCGATTTTTCCGAAAATATGAATGTACTCACCGGTGAAACCGGTGCGGGAAAGTCTATCATTATCGGATCGGTCAATTTGGCATTAGGCGGTAAATTTACCGGAGATATGATACGGACCGGAGCGGATCAGGCATTGGTGGAATTATTGTTTACCGTGGACCGCCCAGAGCAGCGAGAAGCACTAGAAGCACTTGGCGTAACGGTAGATGGAGAGGATGTGCTGATCTCTCGTAAATTAATGCAGAAACGCAGTGTATGTCGTGTCAATGGAGAGACAGTAACACAGTCTCTGATCAAGAAGATTGCCGGAATATTGATTGATATTCATGGACAGAATGAGCAGCAGTCATTGTTGCATATGTCAAAACATATGGAAATTTTGGATCGTTATGGGAAGGAAAAACTTGCACAGGCATTGCAGGAATTTGGGGAGCATTATCGCAACTATCGGAATATACAGGCAGAATTGGAAGAGGGACAAATACCGGAAGAAGAGCGTCTGCGGGAAATCTCTTTTTTACAGTATGAACTACAGGAGATCACAGAAGCTAAGCTGCGCGAGGGCGAGGAAGAAGAGCTGGAAGAGAACTATCAAAGACTTTCTCATGCATCTGCGATTGCAGAAGGTTTGGGTGAAGCCTGCCGTTTGACTGCGACAGACAGTGGGGCAGCCAGTGATCAGATTGGAGAAGCACTTCGTCATTTGCACAAGATTGCAGAATATGATGAGTCTGTACAGGGCTTTGCAGATCAGTTATCAGAGATTGACAGCCTGTTAGGGGATTTTAACCGTGATGTTTCCGGTTATATGGAAGATTTTGAGTGCGATCCGCAGGAACAGATGCAAGTGGAAAAAAGACTCGATCAGATCAGATCCCTTCAGGCAAAATATGGCAGTACGGTAGAAGCTGTCGAGGAATATGCGGCAAATGTCGCAGAAAAATTGCAAAAATATGAGGAATATGATACGTATCGGAAGGAATTGCAGGAACAGCTTGCTGTTGAGGAAAAAGAGCTTTCCATGCAGAGTACGGTCATTACGCGATACCGCAAAGAATATGCAGCGGTGCTAGAACAAAAGATCACAGAGGCATTGGTGGAACTGAATTTCTTACAGGTGCAGTTTCATATCGAGGTGCGTCAGACAGCCGATTATTCTGTCAATGGACGAGATGAGGTTGAGTTTATGATCTCGACCAATCCGGGAGAGCCGATGCGTCCGATCGGAACGGCGGCATCCGGCGGTGAATTATCTAGAATTATGTTAGCAGTTAAGGCGGTACTGGCGGAACATGATGAGATCAGTACATTGATCTTTGATGAAATTGATGTAGGGATCAGCGGTCGAACGGCACAAAAAGTCGCAGAAAAAATGGCGCTCATTGGTGGATGTCATCAGGTAATCTGTATATCACACCTTGCGCAGATCGCGGCTATGGCAGATACGCATTATCTGATCGAAAAAAATAATGAGGATGCGCATACGGCCACAACGATCTACGCTTTGGATGAGGAACAGTCTGTGCAGGAGCTTGCAAGAATTTTGGGCGGCGCACAGATCACGGATGCCGTGATGGACAGCGCACGTGAGATGAGAGAACTTGCGATCCATAAAAAGGCAGAGATCCGTCAGTCTATTTCGTGAGCATATCTTCAATAAAAATACCATACCCTTTGCGGGGATTATTGACAAATACATGAGTGACAGCTCCGATCAGTTTTCCGTTTTGGAGAATAGGACTGCCACTCATTCCTTGTACGATTCCACCGGTTTTTCGGAGTAATTCCGGGTCAGTAACCCGAAGAACAAGATCTTTGTTATCTTTTGCATTCATCTGAACTTCATCGATTATGATTTCGTAATCTCTTATTTCTTTGCCAAGCTGACAGCGAATGGATGCTTTGCCGGTTTTTATTTCTTGTTTCAGTGCTAACGAGATTCCTTTTTCTTCCTGATATTGGTATGCATGGTCGGATACCTTTCCTGAAATCCCCCAATGATTATTTGTTAATACTGAACCGATCTTATTGTTATTATTCAAATGAACGATTCCAGATAATTCGCCGGGTGTTCCCTTTTTGCCACTTACGATCTTATTGACGGTAGCTTGATATAAGCCGCCATTATTTAATTCGATCAACAGACCGGTATCTACATCTGTAATGCCGTGCCCCAGAGCGGCAAAAGTATTGTTTTCTAATACACAGGTCATCGTTCCAATGCCTTCGGTATCTTCTCTAAGCCAGATTCCCAGACTGTAAGAACCATCTTTTGTGGCAATGGGATTTAGCTTGATCTGAAGATCCTTATTATTGCGTCGGATCTTCAGAGTGACGGTTTTTGAACCGTTATTCTGTAGGAGGGAAGCTACCTGTTGAATGTTTTGGACGGAAGTTTCATTGATGGCTAACAGGTAATCGCCGGCATTTATGATATTTTTGGCAGGGTGATACATAAAACCATCATTGCCCTGTACATCGGACGTGCCAAGGACCATGATGCCATCGGATTCCAAATAGATGCCGACAGCGTTCCCGGCAGGCATCACTTTTGTTTCCGGGACAACATCAATCGTCAGAGAACCGCAGGGGATAACACCAAACAGAGACAGACCTGCTTTGTAGCTTCCAATATGGTTGCCAACTGCCTGTATTTTCCGTCCGGAACGTGCATGATTTGTGGATTTAACATCGTTTTGAAAAGAGACGGCTTTGGCATCATCTGACGACAATTTGGCATAAAACGGAAAGCCCAGATTAAAACTTTCAGTGCGATTTTTATATAATATCAATTTCGTCGGTATTTTTTTGGCTGCGGCAGTGTAATAACGACAGGAAATTGCTCCAAATACAATAAGCAGCAGGCAAAGGAGTACACAGCGGTAAATGCGTTTTCTTTTTTGAATATTTGGATTCATAAACTGTCACCACGCCTTTCTGAAAAAACTTGTTGATGGAAAGTATGTACGAAGTCCGGCAAATTTATACATGGCGTCATACGACACAAACTACCAAATAATAACAGTGTTTTTCACATATTATGCCAGTACACGTCGAATAAAAGAATAGGACACTGCTTGAGTTTGCAATTGATCAGAATTTATAATGAAAACAAGGTAACTGCAGTGTTTCTTAGGGAGAATGGAGGCAGAATGTGAAAAAGGTTAGGGTATTAGTAGTAGACGACAATCGGCGAATTGTTAATTTATTGAAAAATGCATTGGAAAAAGAAGAGGAAGTGGAAGTAGTCGGGACAGCATCGGATGGAGAAGAGGCGTTGCAGATGATACATTTGAAACGACCCGATGTTGTATTGTTAGATCTGATCATGCCGAAGATCGATGGTCTGGGGGTGATGGAACGGATGCAGCGGCCGGACTTCCCGGTACATCCACAGGTGATAGTCGTGTCGGCGGTCAGTCAGGAAAGCGTTACAGAGCACGCATTTGCATTGGGAGCGGCTTATTACATTTTAAAACCTTTTGATACACGTGTTATCATAGCGCGCGTCAAGTCAGTAGGTATGACGGGAGAGAAAGGTGATAAAGTAGTTACTACGGTTTTCGAAAATAGAAATCGTTTGCAAAATCATTCAATGGAGGCAGAAATAACACAGACAATTCATGAAATTGGTGTCCCGGCGCACATTAAAGGATATCAGTATTTGAGAGATGCTATTCTGATGTCGGTCAGTGATACGGAAATGCTTGGAGCAATCACCAAACGGTTGTATCCGAATATTGCCAAAAAACATCAGACAACGCCAAGCCGCGTGGAGCGAGCGATCCGTCATGCGATCGAGGTGGCGTGGAGCCGTGGAAAAGTCGATACTATTGAGGAATTATTTGGTTACACGGTCAGCGACCGCAAAGGAAAACCAACGAATTCAGAATTTATTGCGCTGCTTGCTGATAAGATTCGATTGGAATACAAGATGAACGCATAATTGGTAAAAAATACTTTTCACCATCTTCGATTTAGTTTATAATAAAGGGAGTATGTGTCTGCTAAATATTAGCAAAATATCAGTGGATATGTACACATCAGTAATAGGACTGGTGGGGAGCAAATTAAATTGGGGAATCCGAAAGAAAAAGGAGGTATTCCATGAAAAATGTATTGTTTGTAGCATCAGAATGTGTACCATTTGTAAAAACAGGTGGGTTGGCAGATGTTGTGGGATCATTGCCAAAATACTTCGATAAGAATGAATTTGACGTGCGCGTTATGGTGCCAAAATACGCATGTATTCCAGAAGAATGGAAGAACAAAATGAATTATGTAACACATTTCTACATCGACCTGGCTTGGAGAAAACAGTATGTCGGTATTATGGAAATGGAATATGAAGGCGTAAAATTTTATTTTATTGATAATGAGTTTTATTTTGCCGGTTTTCAACCATATGGCAATATACATGAGGATATAGAAAAGTTTGCCTTTTTCTGCAAAGCATCTTTGTCCGCACTGCCGAGTTTAAATTTCCGTCCGGATATTATTCACTGCCATGACTGGCAGACAGGTTTGATTCCGGTATATCTGAAAGATATGTTTGCGGAAAATCCATTCTATCATGGCATTAAGACAATTATGACAATACATAACTTGAAATTCCAGGGAGTATGGGACTTGCAGAAAGTACAGGATATTACCGGATTGAAGTCATATTTCTTTACTTCTGACAAATTAGAGGCATTTGGGGATGCCAACTATTTGAAGGGCGGTATTGTATATGCAGATATTGTCACGACTGTGAGTGATTCCTATGCGGAAGAGATCAAGATGCCATTTTATGGTGAGCATTTGGATGGTCTAATGCGTGCCAGAAGTAATTCGTTGGTCGGTATTGTCAATGGACTGGATTACAACGAGTATGATCCGGAAAAAGATCCATACATATATCACAACTATAATGTTAAGAATTTCCGCAAAGAAAAGATCAAAAATAAACGTGGTCTGCAGCGAGAGCTCGGATTAGCGGAAGATGATAAGAAATTTATGATCGGTATTGTTTCTCGTTTGACAGATCAGAAAGGTTTTGATCTGATCGACTATGTGATCGAGGAGATCTGTGCAGAAGATACGCAGCTTGTTGTACTCGGTACCGGTGAGGAAAGATATGAGAATCTGTTCCGTCATTTTGAGTGGAAATATCATGACAGAGTATCTGCAAATATTTTCTATTCCAATGAACGTTCACACAAGATTTATGCAGCCTGTGATGCGTTTTTGATGCCATCTCTGTTTGAACCTTGTGGATTGAGTCAGTTGATGAGTCTTCGTTATGGAACCGTGCCGATCGTTCGTGAGACTGGTGGACTGCGTGATACTGTGCAGCCATACAATGAGTATGAAGGTACAGGAACCGGTTTTTCCTTTGCCAATTATAATGCGCATGAAATGTTAAATACCATTCGTTATGCTAAAGATGTGTATTTCAATCGTAAACGTGAATGGAACAAGATCATTGATCGTGGCATGGCAATGGACTTCTCCTGGAACTCATCTGCGCAGAAGTATGCAGATCTGTATAACAGAATGTAATACGAAGAGTCTTTCTGAAGCGACCAAAGTGGTCGCTAAGAAAGACTATGCTTCGCATAGCAAATTTGAGCTGATGCTCAAATTTGTGGCTGTATCGACTTTTATTATGTCTCATGGGAGGAACGTGAGTGTTGCGATTGGATAAATGGCTTGCCGAGATGACAGAAGGCAGTCGTGCTGAAGTGAAGAAGTGGATACGACAGGGTAGAGTGTATGTAAATGAGACAAAGGTGCAGCGTCCGGAAACCAAGTTGGATCCGGACAGAGATCAAGTGACCTTAGACGGTGAGCAGATCATATACGAGCAGTTTTGTTATTATATGCTGAATAAACCTGCCGGTGTTGTTTCTGCAACAACAGATAGAGAGCATAAAACGGTAATAGATCTGTTACAGGAAGCTAATACACAAGATGTTTTCCCTGTGGGCAGGTTGGACATTGATACGGAAGGATTGCTGCTGCTGACGAATGATGGTGCCTTAGCACATGAGCTTCTTTCGCCGCGTAAGCATGTTGATAAAACATATTTTGTGCGGATCGCCGGTAATTTGTCCGATGCAGATGTGAAGCAGCTAGAGCAGGGAATGGATATCGGTGATGAGAAGCTGACGCTGCCGGCGAAAGTATCTTGTTTGGAGCAGTTCCCAGAGGAACAGGAGCAGACGGTTATGATAAAACTTCGTGAAGGCCGTTACCATCAGGTAAAGCGTATGTTTGCTAAAGTAGGGCATCCGGTATTGTACTTACAGAGAGTGAGCATGGGGACGCTTACCTTGGATGACTCTCTGAAGACAGGAGAGTACCGGAAACTGACAGCCGATGAAATTGCAGCATTAAAGCGATGAGGACTATTATCCAAGTAAACAGAATAAGTATTTCATGATAAAAGCGCTGGAACCGGCCGTTGGTCGATTCTAGCGCTTTTTGCTTTGATAGAACATGCCACCATGAATTTTGTCGATTGTTTTTATGGCACTAACCAATCCGCCGCCTCGTTGGTTTGTAGTTAGTGTATGAAGTTTGATTATATTATATAAATGCCTTGTCAAAAATATTTTCAATTTCTCATCCATTATATTTCGGGAAAATCATGGGAAAACTACAATAGAAAAACTACAGTGGTGGATCGAAAAAGCTTGATAGAGCATGTAAAAAATTACTTGCTTTTTGAGGAAAATTGTGATAACATATACGGCAGTGAGTTTCTTAGGAAACCGCAGTGCTGAAATAGCTCAGTTGGTAGAGCACTTCACTCGTAATGAAGGGGTCGTCGGTTCGAGTCCGATTTTCAGCTTTACATAAATCCTTGAAAATTATATGTATTTTCAAGGATTTTTATATTATTCAAACTTTGCGGAGGTTGTGTTATATAACGACAAAGGGGGGCGTTATGGACAAAACGATTGCTATTGTTACGGGAGCATCAGGAGGTCTTGGCAGAGAATTTGTCAAGATACTATCCAAAGAAAAGAAACTTTCTGAAATCTGGGTAGTTGCCCGGAATGCGCAGAAATTGCAACAACTGGCTGAAGAATTTGGCACTAAAATACGACCGATTGCCAAGGATCTAAGTGATAATGTTCAGAGGAAAGAGCTCAGTGCAATGATTGCAGAAGAGCGTGCAGCGATACAGTATCTTATCAATAATGCAGGTTATGCTAAATTTTGTTCTTATGATGATCTGAGTGTGGAGGAATCCATTAATATGATCAATCTTAATATTAGTGCGGTAGTTGCGCTGGGACTGTATTGTATTCCGTATATGAAACCGGGTAGCCACATTATTAATATTGCTTCCCAAGCGTCGTTTCAGCCGCTTCCGTATCAAAATATTTACAGTTCTACCAAAGCTTTTGTCCGCAATTATACACGAGCATTGAATGTGGAACTGAAGGACAGACATATTACGGCAACGGCGGTGTGTCCGGGATGGATCGATACCGGTCTTTATGAGAGAGGATTGATCGGTGCGAAAAAGGCAGCGAGCAATTTTGCCGGGATGGTACAGCCGGATGTGGTTGCGGCTAGGGCGATGCGGGATGCACGCCGAGGAAAAGATATTTCCGTATACGGAGCACATGTGAAAGGTGCACATTTTGCCAGTAAGCTGCTTCCACAAAAAGTAATGATGAAATTATGGTTGAAACAGCAGCATTTAAAATAGCAACGAAGCAATACCGGCACAGATAGATGGAAAGCGGGTGATGTGGCATGGCAGGAACGATTGTTCATCTAGCGGTTGCAACACAGTTGGATCAATTATTGGCCAATGAACCGGAGCGGTACTTGGGAAAGATGGCAGATAAATATTGTTCGAACGATTTTTTTGCGGGAAATATATGTCCCGATGGAATTATGGCACGTGAAGGGTACTGTCGAGAGATGAAACTGCATACGCACATGAGAGACGGAATACCGGATGGAACCTTTCAGCAACCGGAACATTTACAGTTATTTCGAAAGCGTTTGTTGGATTTTTTTGCAAAACATAATAACAAAGAAGAACGCTTCAGTTTGTATTTAGGTTATCTGACACATATGCTTACCGATGAGAAATTTATATTAGAAATTCATCCATATGTATTGCAGCGGATTGCCGTGACCGGTTATGATCGAGATAATCCGCAAACCTACGTGAAATTTGGACGTGATGTAGATCAGATCGATTTTCGTCTTGTGAAAGAGTTTCCGGGGATCGATAAGGCATATCAAGCGTTGTGTCAAGTAACACCATATGAAATAGCAGATTATATTACCGAACAGGAATTAACTGCAAGTCGGGAATGGATCAAAAGTTATTTTTTCGAAACAGAACATACCATAGAGGATCCGATATTTTTGCCGTATCAGGAGATGTATCAATTTATACCGGAGGCTGTGTCGCAGATCTGTGACAGACTGCCAGAGTATATCACGTCTAGTGTATAAATGATAGGTCTTAGAAATCGCGTAGAAGATTTACGGATGAGTTTTTATTTCATCAAAAAAGAGGGTGCCACACGTTTGTGTGACACCCTCTCTACTTATTTCAAAAGGATAATTCAATTAAGTATTATACACAACCCTGAGCCTTCATTGCCTCTGCAACCTTAAGGAAACCAGCAATGTTAGCACCAGCCATGTAGTTGCCTTCCATACCATATTCTTTGGAAGCCTCATCACAAGACTTGAAGATCTCTTTCATGATATCATGAAGTTTGTTATCGACCTCTTCGAATGTCCAAGACAATCTCTGAGAGTTCTGTGTCATCTCAAGACCGGATGTAGCAACACCACCTGCGTTAGCAGCCTTAGCCGGACCATAGAGCATGTTGTTTGCAAAGTAAACATCAATTGCTTCTGGAGTAGAAGGCATGTTAGCACCCTCTGCAACTGCATAGCAGCCGTTAGCAGCTAATGCCTTAGCACTTTCTGCATCAATCTCGTTCTGAGTAGCACATGGAAGAGCAATATCACATTTGATTGTCCAGATACCACTGCATCCCTCAGTATAAGTAACATTCTTATGAGATGTTCTGGCAGCGTACTCTTTGATACGTCCACGCTCAACCTCTTTGATCTGTTTTACGAGATCAAGCTCGATTCCATCCGGATCATGAATGTATCCTGAAGAATCAGAAAGAGCAACAACTTTAGCACCAAATTCTGTAGCTTTCTCAGTAGCATAAATGGCTACGTTACCAGAACCGGAGATTACAACGGTCTGATCCTTGAAGCTCTTACCATTTGCTTTTAACATTTCATTTGTGAAGTAGCAAAGACCATAACCGGTAGCTTCTGTACGAGCAAGAGAACCACCGAAAGTTAATCCCTTACCTGTCAATACACCAGACCACTCATTACGGATTCTCTTGTACTGACCAAACATGTAACCAACTTCACGAGCACCGGTTCCGATATCACCAGCAGGAACATCACAGTCAGGACCGATATGTTTGCAAAGCTCTGTCATGAAACTCTGGCAGAAACGCATAACTTCTCCATCGCTCTTGCCCTTAGGATCGAAGTCAGAACCACCTTTGCCACCACCCATAGGAAGTGTTGTTAAGCTGTTTTTGAAAATCTGCTCAAATCCGAGGAATTTGATGATACCGCTGTATACGGATGGATGAAGACGAAGTCCGCCCTTATATGGTCCGATAGCAGAGTTAAACTGAATACGGAAACCACGGTTTACCTGTGTCTTGCCATTATCATCAACCCAAGGCACACGGAAAATAATCTGTCTCTCAGGCTCAACGATACGCTCGAAAACACCAGCCTCAACGAGGTCAGGTCTTCTTTCAACAACTGGTTCCAAAGAGGTAAATACCTCCATAACTGCCTGAATGAACTCTGGTTCACCAGCGTTTCTCTTTTTTACTGTTTCCAGTAAGTCAATTAAATACTGATTCTTTAACGCCATTGCTAAAAAACCTCCTTATGTTTAGTGTTTGGTATACAAGGATACCAGCCTGACGTGTTTATCACGTTACTACCTTCTTAGTATGGCACAAAAACCGTAGAAATTCAATAAAAAAATGAAAAAACAATTGAAAAATAAATATAGTATACAATTATACAAAATTTTTAAAGGTGTGAGCATAATTTGAATGACATATTTTTGACATGTTAATATAATATAATGTAAGAATTAAAAGTATAAATTGTGTTTGTGCTCGAGGGGGCGGGAATTTTGTTAAGGAGATGAAGATTTTCGTAAATTTCCGATTTGATTAGCACCTAAATGACATTTAAAAGAACAGGAATATTACAAAAATGCAGTAGGAAAAGTGCAAAAATACTATATACTGTATAAAATAATAAAAAATATGTCGAAAATCAGAAAAAACGTTTACGAAACAGACACACTTTGGACACATATGCTCGTTATAATAGGTTTCAGAAAGTGAAAACTTTCTACTCCCACCCTATTATACGCTGGGTAGTGCGAGCTACCCGACAAGAAGAGCCTTCCCGGGCTCTTCTTGTTTTTTAAATAAAATTTCGTTATAATTAAGTATGTGCTTGTATACAAACTTCCCACATCGGAAGTTATTGCAAAACCACATATTACTTATTATGTCAATGACTATATAGCATTTTGCAGCCGTCAAAGAGTGGTTTCTGCCATCAGAGAACTATAGTAATTGCCTTGCCGCATTTTGTTTTTACAGTGATTTCTAAATTTTGTTGTCGCTGATGGATGATTTACATGCCTTACGGAGAACTCGAGGTCCCGGAAGCAAGGTATTCATCATTTTTGAAAGGGACTTTGCGCTCGTCGTTACTTATGTCTCGTATTTCAGAGACATTAAGTAACGTGACGTAGCGCATCGTAGCGAAAGCGTCCCGTCCAAAAATGGATGATACCTTGCTAAACCGGGACATCTCAGACATTCTTTCAGGCATGTATACATCAGAGACTTAACAAAATAAGAAATCACGTAAAAACATTGCGTTCTGTGGCAATTATCTTAGTTCTCTGATAGCAGAACAATTTAATGTATTGGCTGCAAAATAGTATATTCATTGCTGACATAATAAGTAATATGTGGTTGTGTGAAATGTTGAGTTATGGTAGGTTTGAGTAAATAAGAATTTATAGGAAAGGATAGTAATAGAATTTTATGTGGAAATATATTTTATTTGATTTAGATGGAACAATTACGAACTCCGGAGAGGGAATCATGAATTGTATCCGATATGCGTTAGAACAGATGGGGCGCGAGATACCGGCGGAACAGACTCTGCGCAAATTTGTCGGACCTCCGTTGGTGGTTGGATTCCGTGAGTATACTGATTTAACGGAAGAAGAGGCGAAGACTGCTACGGCAAAGTACCGGGAGCGTTATCAGTCGGAAGGTCTGTTTGAGGCATATGTGTATGAAGGGTTTGAAGCTGTTTTAAAATATTTGAAAAAAACGCAGGTAAAAATAGCGGTAGCAACTTCAAAACCGGAAGAATATACAGAACGTATTTTGGAACACTTTCATCTTAAAGAATATTTTGATGTGATTGCTGGAGATACGTTGAAAGGGGATCGTGGTTCCAAACAGGCTGTTGTAGAAGAAGCATTGCGTAGATTAAATGTAACTGAGCAGGATAAGGGTACAGTATTAATGGTTGGTGATCGTAAATACGATGTCATTGGAGCAAAATCCTGTGGTATCCGTTCTTTAGGTGTTTATTATGGTTATGCGGAAACCGGAGAATTAGAAGAGGCTGGTGCAGATTATGTAGTACGCACTACGGCAGATATGCTTGAATGGTTTGAACAACAAATTCCGGAAACACCGTGTCAGGCAATGTCAGATGTCGATAATACACAGCAGCCTGCATCAAGTCAAATATCTTCTTATAATAGGAAGATTGGCAAAAAGTGGACGGCAATTGCCGGTGGAATGCTTATTCTTGGGATTGCTTTGGGAGTCGGTGGCACATTACTCGTACAAAAGCAGCCTTGGAGCAAGATAACACAGGAGAATACCGGGGCTGACTATGATGCAAACAAATGTGTGCGTCTTGGTGATTATAAAGGAATTAAAGTATCTTTAGCGGTTACTGATGACGATGTACAGCAGGAGATCGACGGTCTGATACAGGATAATGTCACGTATGAACAGAAAAAGGGTACCGTACAGGAAGATGACAAAATATACGCTAAATTTAATGGCTATATTGATGGCAAAAAGGTAGATGATACTTGCGGAGAAGAGGTTATAGAGCTTGGATCTGACCAATTTGTAAAAGGATTTGAAAGTGCTTTTGTAGGAGCCAAGACCGGCAAGCAGATCACTTTTAAGATCAATATTCCAAAGGGAACTTATGGAGATGATACCATTGACGGTAAGGAAGTTACCTTTAAGGCTACGGTAAAATATATCTGTGGAGATGAAATCGTCCCGACCTGGAATGATAAATTTGTGCAGTCGATTTCGGATTTTAAGACAGCAAAAGAGTATGAAGCTGATATTCGCACGGAGCTAGCAAAAGAAAATGAGAATAATAAGCAGGATTTTGCATGGACAGAAGTTCTTGAAAATGCAAAAGTAAAAAAATATCCGGAAGAATTATTAGAAGATGCCAAGCAGGAAGTGCTGCAGGGGTATTATGATATGGCGGATATGTACGGTATGAGCCATGACGAAATTTTTCAGTCCTGGGGCAGCGAAAATGAAGAAGACTTTGTCAAAAATGAGTTGGACGAACAGGCGAAGCAGGCTGTCAAAGAAAAATTGGTCGTTGAAGCAATTGCAAAAGCAGAGGGGATTAATTATTCGGACAAGGAATATAAAGACCTGGTGGCAGAGGAATATCAGTATAACACTGAAAAATATGATTCTGAAGCAGAATATGAGAAGAAGAATCGAGAAAGCTTAAAGGATAATGCGTTGAGTAGTGCTGTACAGAAATGGATCGCAAAGCATGCAACGTTTTCAAAATAACAGAAATGGGGAATGGCATGAAGAATACGTTATATTGTTTGGACGGATATCAATTCTTGACAAAACGTGAATTTGAACGGGCACACAAGGAGAAAGAAACAATTTCCTATCTCAAGGAAACAATCCGTTCCGGGAAACCAAAGGAACTGCTAAAGGTGTACAATCGATCCGTCGAAAAGCATGCGTTTTGTACAGTTATCGGACTGCAGTTTTTACAGGAAATTCGTACTGAGATCCTGCAGTCAGGTATCGTAGGAGAAGACACACTTGCGCCTATTCCGGTTGCAGTGTCAGAACAGGCCGCTTCTGATAAACAACGTAAAGGATCGGGCGCAACGGATTCTGGTGTGACAGGCAAGACAGAAATAGAGCGACAGCTCAAACGATATAAGAAAGCATATGAAGATGCAGTGACTGGTAAAACGATCAAAAACATGGTCATAACCGTTTTGTTGATCATTATTTTGGGAATGTTGTTAGTGACATTTAAGACCAGATATTCTGTGTTTACGTATTTTACAAATTATAAAGAAGAAATGCGGGAAGAATTAGTAGATGAATATGAGCAGTGGCAGGATCAATTGGAACAGAAAGAAAAACAGTTGGATGAGCGGGAAAACGCACTAAAAAATAAGTGATCTTATCACAGATTATTCATAATTATTTTATATACTTATTTTAGAAGTCAATGAGCATATTCATTGACTTCTTATTAAATAGAATAATGAGAAAGGGTTGGTGAAAGCTATGGAACAATTGAAAATCTTAGTGGTGGACGATGAGCAGCGTATGCGTAAACTTGTCAAAGATTTCTTAAATAAACAGGGATTTGTCGTACTGGAAGCAGAGGATGGTGAACAGGCGGTTGACGTATTTTTTGCGAACAAAGACATTGCGCTGATCATCCTTGATGTGATGATGCCGAAGATGGATGGTTGGGAAGTTTGTCGGGAAATCCGTCAGTATTCACAGGTGCCGATCATTATGTTGACAGCCAAGAGTGATGAGAAAGATGAGTTACTCGGATTTGATCTTGGTGTTGATGAATATATTTCGAAACCGTTTAGCCCGAAGATATTAGTGGCACGTGTAGAGGCAATCTTGCGGAGAACTAATGCACTTGAAGATGATGTGATGGAAGCGGGAGGAATCAGTCTGAATCGGGCTGCACATGAGGTGCGGATCAATGGAGAACTGGTAGAACTCAGCTATAAAGAATTTGAACTGTTGACCTATTTTATGGACAATCAAGGCGTTGCATTATCGAGGGAACGTATATTGAACAATGTGTGGAATTATGATTATTTTGGGGATGCACGAACGATCGATACGCATGTAAAAAAATTGCGCAGCAAATTAGGTGACAAGGGCGAATATATCAAAACAATCTGGGGAATGGGGTATAAATTTGAAGTATGAGAAAGCGTGAAAATTGTAACGTGCGTGGCATGTCGATCCGCACAAAATTAATGATAACGATGCTTTTGATCTTGGGTTTTACATTATGCGCCTTTTGGATGTTAAATTATGCATTGCTGCCGGGATATTACCAGCACAAAAAGGTTTCCATGCTGGTGGATTCGTACAATTCGGTCAACACGATAACGCAGAAGGATCAGCCGCAGCTTAGTAAGAATGGCCAATTGTCCGACAAAAGTGTACGTGAGATTGATATTATGTCTGCAAACCATTCCTATAGCATTTATCTGTTTGAGCTGACTAATTTTTTGGGTAATATTATGTATTCGTTTGATTATCCATCTTCGGATACCATTTCTGAACGGCAGAGCAAGACAGTCGAAGAGAAGACGAGGGAATATGTGCTCGGGCTGGAAAGGGGTGGCAGTGTTGGCGAACGTGGTGATTCCAAAAAAAAGATTACGGAATCCGAAAATTATTCAGTTTATAAGATAATGGATGATCGAATAGGGTCGGAGTATATTGAATTGTTTGGTCAGTTAAAGTCCGGACAGTTTGTCTATATGCGGACGAATTATCAAAGCATGACTGAGAGTGTGGCGATCTTTAATCATTTTCTTGGGTATGTGGCGGTTGGAGCTGTTGTTGTCAGTATGCTGCTGATGATCGTGGTCAGCAATAGTTTTGCAAAACCAATTTTAAAGATTGCAGATATTGCTAATCAGATGGCAAATCTTGATTTTGATGTACGTTATCCGGTACACACAAAAGACGAGATCGGCTTATTAGGGCACAGTATTAATGCTCTTTCGGATAAGTTAGAAAATACCATTTTGGAATTAAAATCAGCGAACAACGAATTACAAAAAGATATTCAAAATAAAATACAGATTGATGAGATGCGTAAGGAGTTTTTGTCGAATGTATCGCATGAATTAAAAACCCCAATCGCATTGATACAAGGATATGCGGAGGGGTTGCAGGACAATATCAACGATGATCAGGAGAGCCGGGAGTTTTATTGCGAAGTCATTATTGATGAAGCAAATAAAATGAATAAAATGGTTAAAAAACTTTTGACACTGAATCAGATCGAGTTCGGCAGTGATCAAGTGCATTTTGAACGTTTTGATATTGTACAGGTACTTCGTTCTTCGGTTAATTCCGCAACTTTGCTGGCAGAACAAAAGGATGCAGAGATCTTATTTTATGAAACGGATCCGGTTTATGTGTGGGCAGATGAGTATATGATCGAAGAGGTTATTACAAACTATATCAGCAATGCAGTTAATCATGTGGATGGTGAAAGGGTTATACGAGTAACAATGGAGCGGAGAGGCGATGTTGAGCGCATTTCTGTATTCAATACCGGTAAGACGATACCGGAGGAAGACCTTGATAAGATATGGATCAAGTTTTATAAGGTGGATAAGGCGCGTACCAGAGCCTATGGAGGCAACGGAATTGGGCTGTCGATTGTCAAAGCGATCATGGATTCTATGAATCAGAAATGTGGAGTGATCAATCATGAGAATGGTGTAGAATTTTGGTTTGAACTCGATTGTAAGACGATTGACTGATATAGCGGTAATATGGTAGTATAAAGATAATGAATGTATGGGCAAAATCATATGAAATGCCCGCAATAAAAAGAGGTAGTGCAGGATGAAAAAGAGAATTATAGCAACTGTACTCACTGCCGCGTGTGCATTGACCGGATGCAGCACGAGTGTTCCTGATTTATCAAAGCTGGATGCCGGCAAAGCATCGGAATATATGGCAGGAGAGTTGTTAAAACATGACAGTAAATATGCATATGGTTTGGATTATGACCGTAGTATTTTAAATCCGACTCCAACTCCAACGCCGATCGTTACTCCTGCGCCGGCACCGACAGAAACTGCAGCAGTGCAGAGTGCTGAACCGGGGCAGGCTGCGGCCGGAAAGGACGGAGAGGCAGAAGTTATAACAGTTCCTTTAACGAAATTGTATGGAATTCCTGGGGTTTCTGTAGACTTTGTGTCAGCAAAATTGAAATCTTCGCTCGGTGCAGATTATGCGTATTGTAAAGTCGGAAAGGGTAAGAAACTGCTTGTATTATATTTTCGGATCAAAAATACTGGGAATACGAATGCAAAGGTTGACTTACATAAAAACAAACCGGATTTTTACCTGCGGTCAGAGGGAAAACAGGTGGGACTTCTACAGCATACAGTTGCGAATGGCGAATTGCAATATTTTCAGCAGAAGATCAAGGCTGGAGATAACAGACAGGGAGTTTTGGTGTTTGAGGTGGATCAGGAAATTAACTTGTCAGATGTATCACTGGTAGCTGTACGGGATGACAAACAGGCAGAAATAGCTATCAAATAGGAGGCGCGAGCATGGATACAGGTATTTTATTGGAAAGTGGAACAAATGAATTAGAGATTTTGGAATTTACCGTTGGTGGCAACAGCTATGGAATCAATGTTGCGAAAGTGCGGGAAATTTTGCCATATCAGGTGCCAACACCGGTGCCAAATGCAGATCCCAGAGTAGAGGGGATATTTATGCCGAGAGATGAGATCCTTTCTATTATTGATCTGGCAGTGGTTATGAATCTGCCTAAGAAAGCAGATACGGCGGGAGATATGTATATCGTAACGGGCTTTAATGGGTTGCATACTGCATTTCATGTACACGGAGTTGCAGGAATTCATCGCATTTCCTGGAAAGAAATTTTGAAACCGGATTCTACGGTGAATAGTGGTGATAACAGCATGGCGACAGGCATCGTTAAGATTGATGGTAAGCTGATTATTATACTGGATTTTGAGGAGATTGTTGCCGGAATTAATCCGGAAACCGGATTGAAGGCCTCTTCTGTCGATCATTTGACGGGAAGAAAACGAAACGATACACCGATCTTGATTGCAGAAGATTCTATTTTGCTTAGCAAGATGATCGTCAACTGCTTGTCTGAGGCCGGATATGTAAACGTAACGGCAACAAACAATGGTCAGGAATGTTGGGATCGGTTATGCGACTATTATAAGTCGGGAAATTTGGACGAGAAAGTATCCTGTGTGATCACAGATATTGAGATGCCGCAGATGGATGGACACCATTTGACAAAATTGATCAAAGAGTCTGATCAGTTTTGCCATATTCCAGTCGTCATCTTTTCCTCGTTGATCAACGAAGAGATGCGTCGTAAAGGGGAGTCGCTCGGAGCTGATGCCCAGTTGTCAAAACCGGAGATTGGACAGTTGGTTGCTGCATTAGATAACTTGATCGGAGTAACGGACCATCAATAAGGAAGAAAAGAGGTTGCGGTAATGTCAGGAGAAGACAAAGAATTAGAAGATCTGAATGCGGCTGATTTCGCGGATATGGGTTCCTTGGCGGATTTTGTGGACATAGAAGATTTGGAAAATCTGGAAGGGATAGAGGAGTTTAAGTCAGATGAGCAGTCTGAGGATGCACCGATGCCGGCAGAGGAGGTTTCCGAAGAGATTCCAATGTCGGTAGAGAAGGAAGTTTCTGAAGAGATTCCAATGCCGGTAGAGCCGGTAGAGGAGGAAGTTTCTGAAGAGATTCCAATGCCGGTAGAGGAGAAAGTTTCTGAAGAGATTCCAATGCCGGTAGAGGAGGAAGTTTCCGAAGAGATTCCAATGTCGGTTGCGGAAGCTTCTGAAGAGATTCCAGCACCGATCGACGACGGAGGTACTGAAGAGATCTCACAGCCGGCTGGTGATAGTGCGACGATTAATACCAGTGAATTATTAGATAATATCAATTTGTATTCTGACGATGTAAGTGGCGGAGATTCAGCAGAGACGGCAGCGTTAATGAATGACGGAAAATCAGAATCTTCGACCGATGATCAGGCATTAAATATGATGTTAGATGGATTGTTGGATGATCTGGATATGACTGGATCGTTGCAGCAGGAGACGGCATCAAAGGATGAACTGGTAGAAGATCAGGATGCTGAGGCAGCAGATATTTTTGATATGCTTGGTGCTGATTCGGAATCACAGGATGTGTCTATTGATGATCTGCTAGATATTGCGGCACCGGAGGAACATCCGGAAGAGGAGCCAACAGATCAGAAAGGATTGTTTCAGCGTGTCTTTGGTAATGTGATCAACGATGAGATTGCCGAGGAAGAAAGAAAAGCACAGGAAGAGGAAGAACAAAAAGCTGCGGAAAAAGCGGAGTTGGCGGAACAGAAAAAGGCAGAAAAAGAGCAGGCAAAGGAAGCAAAAAAAGCAGAAAAAGAAGCGAAGAAAGCAGCAAAAGCGGAAGAAAAAGCTGCAAAAAAAGCGGAAAAAGAAGCCAAAAAGGCTGAGCGAAAAGCACAGCAGGAAGAAGAGGCAGAAGCTGAAAAATATGAAGTTACCGGCAAGCTCAATAAAGTTGGTGTTGCGATCATTGCTATCTTGACCGTTACTTTTCTGGTAGTGGAGATTGCTGGCACAAACATACATGGTTACTCCAGTTCAAAGAAGCAGGCCATGAAATACTTTGAGATGGGTAAGTACGAGCAGGCATACCAAGAGGTGTTAGGAACGAAGGTGAAAGAAAAAGATCCGGATACCTATAATAAGATTCGAACAGTGATGCAGGTACAGAGAGCATTGGATTCTTATCAAAATTATGATGCTATGAATTATTATCCAGATGCCTTAAATGCGCTGATCCGTGGTTTGCAGAGATATGATGCGAATTTAGAGACTGCCAAACAGCTTGAGATCGAGGACGAGGTAGATGGCTGCAAAGAACAGATCGTATCTCTGTTACAATCTGAGTATGGCGTCAGTGAGTCGCAGGCAAGGGAACTGCTAAGCTTAGACAAGGCAGAGTATACCAGTAAAGTTGTTGAGATAGCCATGAAAAAGAATACGGGGAATGAATGATCTTCGTGTGATAGAAAACATAAGAAATGAAAAACAGCGTTTTCAAAAAATTTGAAAACGCTGTTTTTTATTTTATAGGAAACTTTTTATTATAGCATGCGGGAATGCGATCATTCCGTTTCTGTTGTAGCAGCACCCTCATAAACGGCTTCATTGGTTAATTCAATGCCAAGCTTTTTGAAAGTGTTGATATCGATCGATGACAAGATCGCGGAAACATGAAGCTGACATCCGGACAATTTTGGGAGCTGTTCTAATGCCAGTTTGGCTTTCGGATCCGATACAGCGCACATTGAAAGCGCAATAAGTACTTCATCGGTATGCAGGCGTGGATTCTTGCTGCCAAGATAACCGGTCTTAAGGTGCTGGATCGGTTCAATAAAGGAAGGGGATATCAGATGTTCATTATCATCAATCTTTCCTAATACTTTGATCGCATTTAACAGTACAGCGGACGCCGGACCGAGCAGATCAGAAGTAGAACCGGTTACGATGGTTCCATCCGGCAGTTCCATTGCTGCAGCAGCCGATCCTTTTTGCTTAGCCCGCTCGTTAGCAATCGGAACAACAGCACGATCGTTTACGGATATTTTAGCCTGCTTCATGATGAGTTCCTGTTTGTATATTTCGTCACCCGATGCCTCATCTTTGATATAGCGGTTGAGCGACTGATAATAGCGGCGAATGATCTCCTGCTTCGACGCCTCCTTACAGACTTCGTCATCAATAATACAGTTGCCTGCCATATTGACGCCCATATCTGTTGGAGACTTGTATGGACAGTATCCATAGATGCGTTCAAACATGGCGGCGAGCACCGGATAAATTTCAATGTCGCGGTTATAATTTACCGTAGTTTCACCATATGCTTCCAAATGAAATGGGTCGATCATATTAACATCATTCAGATCAGCAGTTGCGGCCTCATAGGCTAAATTGACCGGATGCTTCAAAGGAATATTCCAAATTGGGAATGTCTCAAACTTTGCATAACCGGCCTTGATACCGTTTTTGTTTTCATGGTATAGCTGAGAAAGGCAGGTTGCCATCTTACCGCTTCCCGGTCCCGGTGCAGTAACAATGACAAGCGGTCTGGTTGTTTTAATATAATCGTTTTTGCCATAGCCGTCATCACTTACGATCTTGTCGATATTGTTTGGATATCCATCGATAGTATAGTGGTGATAAACCTGGATACCGATGGATTCTAATTTTTTTTGAAACAGATTTGCGGATGGCTGTCCGGCGTAACGGGTGATAACTACGCTGCTGACATAAAGTCCTTTCTTTTGATATACATCGATCAGACGTAATACATCCTGATCGTAGGTAATTCCGAGATCATGTCTGATCTTGTTACGCTCAATATCTGATGCATTGATCGAAATGATCATTTCAGCCTGATCGGCAAGCTGTAAAAGCATTTGTAATTTACTGTCCGGTGCAAAGCCCGGAAGTACGCGTGATGCATGATAATCGTCAAATAATTTACCGCCAAACTCTAAGTACAGCTTATCGCCAAATTGAGAAATGCGCTCTCTAATATGTGCAGACTGCATGGATAAGTATTTATCATTATCAAAGCCAATTTGTTTCATTGAAAATCTCCTTTTTCTTGTAATAACACGAACGTTCCCATCAACATTCGGTAAAAAATAACCCCACAATAAGGATACCATAAACGGATATAAAATGACAGGGGGAAAGGAAAGATTGTGCTTTATTTTTGATAACGGTTATGTTATGCTTGGCCTAGGAGATAAGAGAAGGGCATGTAAAATAAGGTATTCAAAGTATTTTACATATGGTAGTTTTAAACCTATGGTGTAAGACTGATAGGCAAAGGACTATCAGATGATTACGGGCTTAGTTGGTGTATGGATCTTGCCAGAGAACGAGACGATGCGTACGAGAAGTTATATGTGGAATTGCCAGAAGGATTTACTACCATTACAGCCAATATGTTTGGTGATATACAGATAAAGGAACTTTATATTCCGGTAAGTGTGACGAAAATTGAAGAAGGGGCATTTGGGGCACAAATCTACATTACAAATATTCGTGTTTCTTCGATTAATCCAAAGTACAGGTCGCAAAATGGTGTGTTATACAATAAGAAAATGACAACACTTATCTGTTATCCGATGAGTAAGAAGGGCAGTACCTTTGTTGTACCGGATACAGTTCGCAAGACGGCACCTTTATCCTTCCGAGGCAATTATTATTTAGAAAAGGTTGTTTTACCGAAAAATTTACGAAAACTAGGCAGAGGAAGTTTTCTAAAAAGTGCTATTTCAGAGTGGAGATGTGATGGTGGTGTGAAAAAGTACGCGAAGAGTGCTTTTAATTATATTGATGCGGCCGACGGTTGTATAGATAACAGCATATTGTTTTATGGTAAAAGGAGTGAGGGATTATGAAACAGAGCAGAAAGAAATGGTTTGTGGCAGCTATTTGTATTATTGTTGTTTTGGCATTGGGGACAGGTGGCGTGATCTATTATAAAAAGCAGGAACAGCAAAAGAAGCTTCCGCCAACGGAGTATGTTCAACAATTGGAGAAGAGAACGCTGGATGAAGAAATTCAACAGCTTTGTGACTGGAAGGCAGATTGGAAAGACAGGAGCAGTGAAGGACTAGGACTAACAACGCAGATTACACTTGGCGATGCATGGAAAGCATTATTAAGGAAAAGTGGCTTGCAAAAGGTCACGGTACAGTCTGATATTCAGATGGATAAAGACACGGTGACCGGACAGGGGACAGTGTTATTAAATGACCAAAAGGCAGTACATTTTAATGCTTTTCATGATGGAACACAGAAGCGTGATGTGGGAGACAATGGTGGGGTTAGCTGTTTGCAGATATCGGAACTAAAAGAAGATTATCTTATGTTGGAGACGGAATTGACCGAAGCCTTGTTTGTACCGATGGGGACGGAAGTTACGTTCAAAAGTGAGATGCAAAAGTGGCTTGGCATGTTTTGGCAAAAAGGACAGACTGTCACGAAGAGCAGAGAGGATGTGAAGCCGAAAGGAATTACTGATGCATGTACGGAGTATGATATTGTGTATCATACCGGTGAATTTATGACCAACAAGTACAGCATGGTATGGAAGAAAATGAAATTATATGTGGATGAGTCAGATACGATTCGTGGACGTGTAATAGAGCTCATGGTGGATAATGTCGACTATTCGGTTACGATCGTGCGAAACGATACGAAAAAAGAATATCGCGAAGACATATCTCTGAAAGCAGCAGATTCTTCTGTGACATATACTTTCAAATTATCGTTGACAAAGGATGAGAAATATCCAACCTTAAAAATTGATGTGTTGGCGGGGAAAGACCGGCTGTTTTTGGCGGAGCTATCACAAAAAGCGATAGCAAAGGATCAGAAACAATCGTTGCAAAAAATGCGAACGACAGGAGAAAAAACGATGGAAGCCGCACAAAAGGACAGAGACAAAACCAATGGTAAAGATGGAATGGAGAAGTATTTTTGGTTATATGGTAATAAGAAGAATACAGATGGAATGACATTGACGCATTATCTTTATGGTGTGGACATACCGGCGTTTTTGAACAAAATAAAAGAAAAATGTGGGGTTGATCTGACTCAATTAGCACAAAAATTTGATGATTATTAATTTTGGGTATTACATATTTAGAAATAATATGTTATAATCTCACAGCATTATATGGTTTTTATTGGAAACGCACAATCCTCCGGGATGATAACGAACAACACATGACAATAGTTATCATTTTAGGAGGATTTTTTTATGCCAAAAAACAAATTTCAAGATGTCGTATTCACAGCCATTATGGCAACGATCATGGTGTACGGGATGGTCGTTTACAATGTAGCGTTAAACATGGGAAAAGTAACAGGAGAGACTTTTCTTGCAGCAGTTCATGAACTGCCGATCATGGTGCCGGTCGCATTTGTCTTAGAATTTTTTATTGTCGGAAAGATTGCGAAAGCGCTTGCTTTTACGGTTGTGACACCGGACGACAGACCGCAGATCATCACCTACGCGATCTCTATTTGCATCTGTTGTATCATGTGTCCGCTCATGAGCCTTGTGGCAACTTTGTTGTTTAAGGAAACGAAAACCTTTGGTACTTGGATTCAAACATGGGCGATGAATTTCCTGGTGGCAATCTGTTATCAAATGTTCTATTGCGGACCGTTAGTTCGTTTGATCTTCCGCACCATTTTTGAGAGAAAAGGAAGCAAGGCAACAGAGCAGACTGATGCCCAAAAAGCATAGATAGCAATACGATATAAGTAGTAGACATAATTGAAAATGGAGTATTATAATAAATGTGTAGGAGAAATAAAACTTCCTGCACATTTTTAACTTTATGGAAAACTGCTTATAATGTAGTGCTATGCCACTAAGAATTGTTTTAGCGATTCTTGCAGAACTACATTTGTTTATGTTTAAGAAATGAGGTGTTATTTTATGGCAAAAAAGTTAGTTGCTTATTTTAGCGCAAGCGGAACAACAAAGAAAACAGCAGAAATGATCGCAGAGGCAGGCGATTTTGATCTGTGCGAGATCGCACCAAAGGTTCCATATACGAAAGCGGATCTCAACTGGATGGACAAAAAATCACGAAGCAGTGTAGAGATGGCCGACAAATCAATCAGACCGGAAATCGCAGATTCTAATGTGGATGTATCTTCTTGTGATGAGATTATTTTAGGATTCCCGATTTGGTGGTATGTTGCGCCAACTATCGTGAATACATTTTTGGAGAAATATGATCTGAGCGGCAAAAAGATTGTATTATTTGCAACATCTGGTGGCAGCGGATTTGGCAACACGGTCAGTGAGTTACAGCCATCGGCTCCTAATGCACAGATCGTGGAAGGAAAACTCTTAAATCGTATGTCTAAACAGGAGATTAGCGAGTGGGTAAAAAGTTTGTAATTGTATTTCAGACGAAGTTTTAGATTATGAAAAATTAATAGATTTGTTAAGGAGAGATGAAGAACGATGATTCGTACATTTAAGACACATGAAGTGCGTATGCAGGAAGAACTGACAGGGAGTTTATGGGAATTTGAGCCATGCGAGGGGGATTATGCAGGAACAAAGTTTCAGATGGCAACACCGGGATGTTTTGAAACAAATCCACTTTTTGCAAATTACCGTGGAGAAGCCTATTTTCGTAAAAAAATTACTGCTGGCGGAAATATCCGTATTGAGTGTAAAGGAGTGAGCCATACAGCGACAGTGCTGTTAGATGGGGAACAGATTGCACAGCATTATAATGCTTATACACCATTTTCTGTTATTAAAAAAGATTTGACAGAGGGAACCCATTTGTTGGAAATTAAGGTGGATAATCGTTTTACGGAGAAGAGTGCATTGCATATTCCGAATGATTATATGTCATATGGTGGAGTATCGCGTCCGGTGGTGTTGGAGAAAATTGGTGCCTTATATTTTGAATATGTACATGTTAAAACATATCATAAAAATGGGAAATGGACAGCCGGCGTGAAAGTAGCGGTCCATATTTTGGATCAAAAGAGGCTTATTGGCGAGAATGCGGTGATCTCACTTCAAATAGGAGAAGTAATCTATGATTGGCAGTTGCTGTCCGATAAAGGGGACAGACAGATATTGTCTACGGAACTTATATTTGAAGATGTGCAGGAATGGAGTCCGGATTCTCCCAAATTATATGAGGTAAAGCTACAGGCAAAAGAGGGAGACATTGTGATGGATGACTTAATAGACCGTTTTGGCTTTCGGGAAATTAAGGTGCAGGGAAAAGAAATTTTATTAAATGAAAAGAAATTTCGCATCAAGGGAGTATGCAGACATGAAGATCATCCAGACTATGGATGTGCATTACCATATGCAGCAATTTGTCATGATCTTATGTTAATTCAACAAATGGGCGCCAATTCGATTCGTACGGCGCACTATCCGAATGATGAGATATTTTTGGACTTGTGTGATGAACTGGGTATTTTGGTTTGGGAAGAGAATCATGCAAGAGGAATAGAGGAACCAGAAATGCGTCATCCTCTTTTTGAGACGCAGGCAGAAAATGTTATCAGGGAAATGATAATGAACCATTATAATCATCCAAGTATCTATATTTGGGGCATACTAAATGAATGTGCCAGCGAAACAGAGTTTGGAAGATCATGCTATCAAAAACAATTTGCACTGATCAGGCAATTAGATGCTACAAGACCCTGTACTTTTGCAAGCTGCAAATTTTTTCAGGACATTTGTTTTGATCTGCCGGATGTGATCTCATGTAATATATATCCAAGATGGTATGTAGACAAGCCGGTGCAGCAGTATTTGGCGGAAGTTTGTGATTGGATTAAAGAGGATGGAAAAGGAAAAGATAAACCGTTTATTGTGTCGGAGATTGGGGCAGGAGCGTTGTATGGCTGTCACAATTCTTATCATGGAAAATGGACGGAAGAATATCAGGCAGAAGCTTTGGCGGAGCAGTTGACAGCGTGTTTAGAATCCTCAGAGTGTATGGGCGTTTATATTTGGCAGTTTTGTGATGTGCGTGTCAGCTCTGAGTGGTTTGCCGGAAGACCGCGAGAGATGAATAATAAAGGTATCGTAGATGAATATCGAAGACCCAAATTGGCATATGAAAAGGTGAAGGAAATATTTCAAAAATACTAAAGTTGATTATAGAAGAAGGTTACATATGCCCTACTGATGAAGTGGGGCATTTAAAGTGTTGCAAATGTTAGGGGTGTACGATATGATTGCATAAAACGATTATAAATGTTAAACTATAAGAGATAATATTTTGTCTGTTATTGCATATAATACAACAAAATAGATAAAATATTATCCATATCATTTAAAATACAAATTGTAATCCACATGTTAAGGAAAACTGTATGGAGGATTGATGTCGTATGAGAGGATTAGTATGGGAAACCGCTGAAGAACTGGATTTGAAATTAGCGCAGCGGGTGAGAAATATCCGTCGGAGACGGTCGATAACCCAGAAAAAATTAGCGGATATGAGTGGGGTTAGTTATGGATCAATCAAGCGTTTTGAAACAACGGGACAAATATCACTGGTTAGCCTTACAAAATTAGCTATGGCATTGGATATTGCGGGCGATCTGCGGAATGCGTTTACACAGATTCCGTATCAAGATATTCAGGAGGTTATCAATGAAAACAAATAAAAGTATAAATGTTTTATGGGATGATTGTCTTGTAGGAGTATTAGCAATGACACCGGATCGGAGTGTTGCATTTCAATATAGTGATCAATGGATAGAACGGGGGATATCGATCAGTCCGTTTTCTTTGCCGGTAAGCAGTAAGGTGTATGTGCCGGAAAAAACATATTTTGACGGATTGTTTGGTATATTTGCAGACAGTCTTCCGGATGCTTGGGGAAGACTTTTGCTAAATCGGCTTCTTCAGCAGAAAGGCAAGAATCCAGATAGTTATACAGTATTAGATAGATTGGCAATAGTGGGAAATTCAGGAATGGGAAAGCTTGTTTATGAACCGCAGATAGAGATCACTCAGGAAAAAAGAATGGATGATCTGGATGAATTAGCAGGGCAGTGTCAAAAAATATTGAATACCGAATATTCTGACAAACTGGATGAATTATATCAGTTGGGCGGAACAAGTGGTGGTGCTCGTCCAAAGATTATGACGGAGTATCAGGGAAAGGATTGGATCATTAAATTTCCGGCTCATGTGGATGGAAAAAATATAGGCAGACAGGAGTACGAGTATTCGTTGTGCGCTAGGGAATGTGGGATTACCATGAGTGAGACAAAATTGTTTCCGTCAGAGAATTGTGATGGATATTTTGGAATACAGCGATTTGATCGGGAGAAAGTTGATGGGAAAATTAAGAGAGTTCATGTGGCAACGGCTGCAGCTTTGCTGGAACTGGATTATGAACAACCAAGTCTGGATTATCATAGTTTGATGAAGTTGACACAGCTTTTGACTGCAGACGATCATGAGCAGAGAGAGCAGATGTATCGTCGTATGTGTTTCAATGTGTTTGCACATAACAGGGATGACCATTCTAAAAATTTTTCCTTTTTGTATGATGAGGGATCAGATCGTTGGAAATTAAGTCCTGCTTATGATCTCACATATAGCACTACTCATTTTGGCGAACACACGACAACCGTGGATGGCAATGGAAAAGATCCGGGATTTAAGGAACTTGTCAGGGTAGGAGTACAGGCGGGAATGTCAAAAGATAGCTGTGAGGAGATTGCGCAGAATGTACAAAAATGTGTACAACAAATGTTGGGAGAATATATTTCCACACGATAATTGCTGCGGTTTGCAATTACGCTAAAATGTGCATAGGGCGTAACAGATCAAAATGTGCTTTTTGTCCCCGTTTAGTTTATAATCTTATAGTTTATGTTGCATTTCTTGGCATAGTTTAACACTTGCGAGTTGCTTTTCACATACAGGGTTACATGTTTGCAATCCTCGAAAAGTCTTTTGTAATGGAGCTTAAGTTTTTTGTCTGAAATAATTACGGTTTGCAGACGGTCACATAAACGGAATGCGGAATCGCTCATGCTTTTGGTTCCTTTGGGAACGCGGTAAGTGGTAGAAATCCGTCCTCTTGGATAAAGCAACAGTCTTTTTTGCTGTTTATCGTATAGAATGCCATCAATACTTTCTAAATATGGATTACTTTTCGCAACTTTTATTTTTTGCAATTTTTTACTTAACAATGACGACGAATCATCAAAAATATTTTCATCGCCGAAGGTCATTTGATATCCACGAAAATTTTTTCCAAAAGAAACGGATTCTAATGAATCACATCCTTCAAAAAAGTATTTACTGATGTACTTAATGCGGTTTGGCATTTGAAAGATTCTCAAACTTTTGCAATTTTGAATAGGGCTTGATCCGGGATTATTTGGATAATTTTCCATAGAATTGCAGTTTGAACCGCTTTCAAATTTAATATCATATAAATTAGTGCAATTTTCAAAGGCTCCACCGCCAATTTTGACAACAGAAGCCGGGATAGTTATTTGTTGTAGGCGTTTGCAATCTTTCAATGCAAAATCTCCGATTTTTTTGACACTATTTGGAATAGTTATTTTTGTTAAAGACTGAAAGGAAGCAAATGCAGCAGAATTAATCGTTGTAATGCCATCTTTGATGATGATCTTTTCGGTTTTGGTAATTAGTTCATTTGCTGCATGTCGACCTTTTGCCGTAGAATCTAACGAAAAACTTCCAATGTTATATCGCTGTCCATCATCCTTATCCATTTGTGAGTCTGCATCAATAATTGCTGCAGACTCACTGTTGGTGCCTCCGTTTCCGGTTATGATCAGAGTGTGTGTCTTGCGGTTATATTTCCACAACGAAGAATCAGTTGCCTGTATACGAATGTACTTTTTGGTGATTTTGGTTTGTGGTGCCGGGGTATCGTTTGGCATAGTTGGTTCTGCAGAAGCTTTATTTGCAGCGGTAGCTGTAATCTTTGGAGTTGGCTGATGTTTAGATGTCATGGCAAGTTTTTTGCTTGACTGCGTGGGCGCAGCGAGAATTGCATACAGCATTCCGCCTAAAAGCAATAAAATAGTTATGGATAATACTAATGGAAAAGCAATCTGTTGTTTCATTATTTTCCCCTCCTCGCTGCCAGATAGTTTTTATGAACTACCAGCATTCTTCTTATATCGAAATTCAATATAGTGTTTTCTTAATTTTCACTATACTAGACAAGTGAATGGGCGTCAATCAATATTTTATAATAAAATTTGATGGATGAACGGTTGGAAGACTGTGGATACAGTGGTGCAGACGGTCTTGTTTCACTGCGCTTGCTCCATTTGCTTCAACTCCGGTAAAACAATAGAGAGCATGGTAATAAAGCAGATGCCGCCACCGATAATATTGGAGACTGGTTCTGCAAGAAATACGCCATCTGTTCCCATATGGAAGGCAAATGGCATCAGATAGGTTAATGGCACTACGATAATTACTTTACGAAGCAGGGAGAAAAATATTGCCTGCTTCTTTTTATTCAGCGATTTGAACACAGTCTGTCCCATGTATTGCAGATCCATAAAGATAAAAGCAGCAAAATATTGCTTGAGTGCGGGGATAGAGTCCTGTACTAAATTATGGTCAGAGCTGAACACACGGATCAGTGTCCCAGGAACGAGAATGATGAGACACCACATGACAGCGGTATAACTCAGTATCATGATGCTCATTACCAGTCCTGATTTACGGACACGAGACGGGCGCCTGGCTCCGTAATTGTAGCTTAGGATAGGAGAGGCGCCTTCGTTGATCGCATAGATAGGAGTTTCCACGAGTTGGCGTACGCTGGATATGATCGTCATGACGGAGATGTAAATATCGCCACCTGTGATGGAAAGTACGTGGTTACAGCAGATCGATACAAGGCTGTTGGTAAGCTGCATGATAAAACCTGCCGTGCCGAGGCTGACAATATTTTTGGCGTAACCAAAACAGCCGCGAAATTCGTATTTCCGCAGAAGACGTACTTTTAATTCCGCTTTTCGCATCAAAAAATATAAAACAAATGCGGCAGACAGAAATTGCGAGATCACCGTTGCAATAGCGGCACCCTCGACACCCAGTCCAAGCACAAAAATAAACAGGGGATCGAGCAGCAGGTTAGCGGCAGCGCCGACAGCCACAGAGGACATGCCGATCAGGGCGTACCCTTGTGCATTGATAAATGGATTCATTCCGACAGCAATCATGGATGGCAGTGTGCCGATCAGATAGATCATTATGTACGGCTGTGCAAAGGGAAGTGTATCCGCAGAAGCACCAAATAACACTAGCAGAGGTCTGGCGGTCAAGAGTCCAACGCTCATGAGGACAATCGCACCAAAACACAGCATAGTAAAGGAAGTATTCATAATCCGACCTGCCTTGTGTTCCTCTTTCTGACCGCGGTAGATCGAGAAGAGAGGGGCACCTCCACCGCCAAACAGATTGGCGAACGCTGTGATGATCGTAATTACCGGGAAACAAAGTCCGACAGCTCCAAGTGCTCTTGTTCCAACGTCCGGGATTCTTGAAATATAAATGCGGTCCACTATGTTGTACAGTAGGTTCAGTATCTGAGCAATCAGCATCGGAAGAGCAGCACCCAGTATGTTTCTTGTAACCGTTCCGTTTTCAAAGTCTATTCGTTTCATATAAATCAGTCCTATACTATGTAAATTTTCGATATTAAGTATAACAACTGCTTGCTCAGATGTAAAATGTTCAATGCCTAGGAGCAAATAATATCGACAACAACCCATGGTTGTGGTACACTTACAAAAACGACTACAGAGGTGAGACGACTATGATTACTATTATTGACTACGATGCGGGCAACCTTCGCAGCGTGGAAAATGCACTGCAATTTTTGGGAGAAGAGGCAAAGATCACACGAGATCCACAGGAAATCCTGAAAGCGGATAAGGTCATTCTTCCGGGTGTAGGTGCGTTTGGCGATGCGATGGAAAAACTACATAAATACAATTTGGTATCTGTGATTCGTGAGGTAAATGAAAAACAGATTCCGTTTCTGGGCATCTGCTTAGGACTGCAGTTGCTTTTTGAGGAAAGCGACGAGACGCCGGGCGTAAAAGGACTTGGTGTATTGCCGGGCAAAATCAAGGCAATTCCGCCGAAAAAAGGCTTCAAGATTCCACATATGGGGTGGAATTCTATTCAGATCAAAGAGGGAGCAAGACTGTTTCAGGGGATTCCACAGGATGCATATGTATATTTTGTTCATTCCTATTATTTACAGGCTGCAAGAGAGGAAGACGTGGCGGCAACAACCGAATATATCGTACCGATCCATGCTTCGGTAGAAAGCGGCAACACATTTGCGTGCCAGTTTCACCCGGAGAAGAGTGGAGATATTGGATTACAGATATTGAAGAACTTTTGCAACCTTTAACAGAATGGAGAGGCGATAATTATGTTTACCAAGAGAATTATTCCATGTTTGGATGTAAATAATGGACGCGTGGTCAAGGGAGTTAATTTTGTGGATCTGAAAGATGCAGGAGATCCGGTCACTGTTGGAGCAGCATACGGACAGGCTGGTGCGGATGAGCTTGTCTTTTTGGATATTACGGCATCCTCCGATGCCAGAGCAACAAAGCTTGATATGGTACGCCGTGTTGCAGAAACCGTCTTTATTCCGTTTACGGTTGGCGGTGGTATCCGTACCGTTGAAGATTTTCGTCAGGTTCTCAGAGAGGGAGCGGATAAGGTGTCGGTTAATTCGGCTGCGATCGCCAATCCAACCTTGATCTCAGAGGCGGCACTAAAGTTTGGCAGCCAGTGTGTGGTTGTGGCAATTGATGCCAAGAGAAGACCGGATGGTGGCTGGAATATTTATAAAAACGGTGGCAGAGTTGATATGGGCATTGATGCGGTAGAATGGGCGATGAAGGCAGACGAGTTAGGTGCCGGAGAGATCCTGCTTACCAGCATGGATTGCGATGGAACGAAAGATGGCTATGATCTGGAGTTGACCAAGATCATTTCGGATAATGTATCAATTCCGGTAATCGCATCGGGCGGTGCGGGCAAGTTAGAGCATTTTCGCGATGCCTTTACAGAAGCGGGAGCAGATGCGGTATTAGCGGCTTCGTTATTCCATTATAAAGAGCTGGAGATCAGAGAAGTGAAGGAATATTTACGAGATCAGGGCATTAGTGTTCGATTGTAGGAAGAGCATAGAATGGAGAGTACCAATGGCAATGATAACCAATGACTGGCTTGATGCGGTAAAGCCGGAATTTAGCAAGGAATATTATAAAGATCTGTTTTGTTTTGTGAAAGACGAATATAGCAAGTGTGTTGTGTATCCGCCTGCAGATGACATTTTTAATGCGTTCCATTTTACGCCTCTTTCCAAAGTGAAAGTTCTAATATTAGGACAGGATCCATATCATAATGTGCACCAGGCACATGGACTTAGTTTTTCGGTGCCACAGGATCAGCGGGAGATACCACCGTCGCTGCAAAATATATATAAAGAATTGCACAATGATCTGGGCTGTGATATCCCGGACAACGGATACTTAAAGAAGTGGGCGGATCAGGGAGTACTATTATTGAACACAGTGTTGACGGTGCGGGCTCATCAGGCAGGTTCCCATCAGGGCAAAGGCTGGGAACAGTTTACAGATGCAGTCATTCAGGCAGTTAATGCACAGGATCGGCCGATCGTTTATATGCTTTGGGGCAGACCGGCACAGAGCAAGATCCCGATGTTGACCAATCCGAAACATTTAGTACTGAAGGCTCCGCATCCAAGTCCATTGTCTGCATACCGCGGCTTTTTTGGATGCAAACATTTCAGTAAAGCAAATAGTTTCTTAGAGGAGCATGGTATCGCACCAATCGACTGGCAAATTGAAAATTGCCATTGATGTGTGCTATAATGAGCGAGAAACATTACTACCAACAGGACGGGAGGTTCTGGGATTATGAATTTAAGTGACGCAGAGAAGAAGGCAGTAGTTTCTGCAGAGGCACAATTACCGGACGATTTTGTGTTTGGTTTAGATATAGGAACGAGAAGTATCGTGGGGACGGTCGGTTATAGACAGCCTGACGGTCATTTTGTCGTTGTGGCGCAGGCCGCAGTGCAGCATGAAACAAGGGCAATGTTAGATGGTCAGATCCATGATATTGGTAAAGTAGCAGATACGATCCGTTCTGTGAGTGATCAATTGGAACAGTTGACGGGCAAGAAGTTAAATAATGTATGTATTGCTGCTGCCGGTCGTGTATTAAAGACAGTAGAGCAGGAAGCGGAAGTTACCTTTACGACAGAGACTGTTGTGACGACAGAACATGTGTATTCGCTTGACATGCTTGCGGTAGAAAAGGCACATGAGACATTGCGGCAGTCTGATAACAGTGGACTCAAATATTATTGTGTCGGTTACTCGGTCATGCGTTATTATCAGAATGATTATCCGATTACGAATTTGGAGGGGCATAAATGCTCTAAAATACGTACAGAGTTGATCGCAACATTTTTACCGGAAGAAGTTGTGGATGGATTGTATGCAGCCGTGGAACGTGCAGGTTTACATGTCGAAAATCTGACGTTAGAGCCAATTGCTGCGATCAATATTGCAATACCGGAACGTTTTCGCTTGTTGAATATTGCATTGGTTGATGTTGGAGCGGGAACTTCTGATATATCGATCACGAAAGATGGCAGTATTATCGCCTATGGCATGATACCTGCGGCAGGTGACGAATTAACAGAATGTATTGCCAAGCATTATTTGGTAGATTTTCAGGAAGCAGATCGCATGAAGTGCGAGAGTACCGAGCAGGAAGAAGTAGAATTTCAGGATATTATGGGACTGCCGATGACAGTAAAGTCCTCAGATATTGCAGAGGTTGTTCGAGAAAATGTGCAATCGATCACAAAACAGGTTGCAGAGAAGATCATAGAATTAAATGGAGATAAGTCAGTAAGTGCAGTGTTTGTTGTCGGAGGCGGCGGTAAGATCACAGGATTTACAGAATGTCTGGCAGAGTATTTGGGAGTGGCAAAAGAAAGGGTTGCATTGCGTGGTTCGGAAGTGCTTCGTGAGGTTACGTTTTTGCGTCAGGATTTAGAGATAGATTCTCTGCTGGTTACACCGATCGGTATATGTATGAATTATTATGAGCAACGTAATAATTTTGTGTTCGTCTCTGTGAATGGGGAGCGTATTAAGCTTTATGATAAGGGAAATCTTACGGTTATAGATGCTGCGCTTCAAAAAGGGTTTACGAATGATAAGGTATTTCCACAGCGAGGCGATGCAGTTGCCTATTATGTACAGGGAAACTTACGTATGCAGCGGGGAGAGCCGGGAGAATCTGCGGTTATCCGCGTGAATGGAGAGGAAGCTTCCATTGCAACGCCAATTCATCAAAATGATGTGATAGAAATTGAAGTATCGACGAAGGGAAAGCCGGGAAGCATAGAGATACAAGCATTGCCGGAGTACAAGAGTGCGATTTCTTTCTATGTCAATGGTACCAAGGTCGACTGTCCTTGCTTTGTCTCTGCAAACGGGCAATTGGTATCTGCGTATTATGAAATTCAAAATGAAGATAAGATTGAGATATTGCCATATTACACATTGGAACAGGTGTTAGACTTTATGGATATTGCTGCGGAGGGGGAAGTACTTGTCAATCATGTTCCGGCAAATCTGCAGACAAAGGTATATGAGAATTTCACGGTAGATTGCCAAATAACGGACAAGTTTCATGAGACGGAAGCTGTGCCGCAGGAATCCATGGGCAGCAGTGATACGGCAGCTATAGACCGATCGCACGAACCGATGCCTGTCAGTGATACAACAGGGATAGATTCATCACAGGAGTCGATGTCTGTCAGTGATACAACAGAGGTAGCTCCATCACAGGAGCCAAGGAACGTCAGTGCTACGACAGATACAGACCGATCGCACGAACCGATGTCTGTCGGAGATATGACAGATGAAAGTCAATCGTCAGAAACGGTAAACACAGAGAATATCAAAGATGAGCAGCAGAGTCAGAGCTTTGATCCGGAGAAAGATTTTGCGATCACGGTGAACGGCGAACCTTATGCGTTGCATGGGAAGGCACATTACATATTAGTGGATGTGTTAGATATTTACCCGATTGACACCAGTAAGGCGCATGGCGATTATATGGAGATTAAGATAAATGGTATGGATGCAGAATTCAGCCAGCCTTTAGCAGAACACGATGCCGTTATCCTGCGCTGGGTTACCCGTTAGGACTTTAGTAACTCTGGGCGTAAAGTATGCGGTGGAGAAAGGAATGTAGTAATATCATGAAAGTTTGCAGTATAGCCAGCGGAAGCAGTGGAAACTGTATTTATGTCGGCACAGAGAAAACAAACATATTGATAGATGCCGGCATTAGCCGGAAAAGAATTGTGGAGGGACTACACAGTATTGGCGTCGAACCGGAGCAGTTAGACGGCATTTTTGTGACACATGAGCATTCAGATCATATTCAAGGAATACCCATGATGGCAAAGCAATTTGAAGTGCCGATCTATGCAACGGGAGGCACATTAGATCAAATCTGTGAAAAGGATAAAAAAAATGTCATAAAAAGAGAAAATCTATTTCAACTTTATGCAGATCAACCGGTAGGAATGGGTGATATGCAGATCATGCCATACAAAATGTCACATGATGCTGCTGATCCGGTATGTTATACTGTGGAAGCAGACGGGCAAAAGGTCAGCATGGCAACCGATCTGGGGGTGTACGATGACTACATTGTAGATCATTTAGAGGACAGCGATGTGTTGCTGATTGAAGCAAATCACGACATCAGCATGTTGGAGGCAGGACATTATCCGTATCCGCTCAAGCGTCGTATTTTGGGAGAATGGGGACATTTGTCCAATGAGGACTCCGGACGGCTGTTATGCAGTTTGATGGGGGATCATTTGAAATATGCATTTTTGGCACATTTATCCAAAGAGAACAATTATCCGGCATTGGCATATGAAGCAGTACGATGCCAGATATGGGAGGAAATGGGCTCTAAAGAAGTTCCATTTCAGTTACAAGTAGCCGAGAGGGACAAGCCATCACAGCTTGTTACAATATAAAAAGACATACAGATCATGTATGGAAATGGAGGACATCATGAAAAAAACAGTAGTAACCGTAGTAGGTAAAGATAGCGTAGGGATCATTGCAAAGGTATGCACATATCTGGCAAACAACACCATTAATATTTTGGATATCTCACAGACGATCGTGGGTGGCTTTTTTAATATGATGATGATTGTAGATCTGGAAGACTGCGCCAAAGAATTTGGTGTCGTTGTTGATGAATTAGAGCAGATCGGGGAAGAAATGGGCTGCGTTATCAAGGCACAGCGTGAAGATATTTTTGACAAAATGCATCGTATTTAATGACAGAAATGGAGGATACTATGATTAACATACATGAGGTTTTAGAAACCAATGATATGATAGAAAAAGAAAATCTGGATGTGCGTACAATTACGCTGGGCATTAGCTTGCTTAGTTGCTGCGATAACGATTTGGATCGTTTGATTGACAAGATATACAATCGTATTACAACGGTTGCAAAAGATCTTGTCGAAACAGGAAAGGCAATCGAGAAAGAGTTTGGTATTCCAATTGTAAATAAAAGAATTTCGGTAACTCCGATCGCTTTAGTTGGTGCATCCGCATGTAAAACACCGCAGGATTATGTGCGTATTGCACAGACTCTGGACAAGGCAGCCAAAACGGTAGGTGTCAACTTTATCGGTGGGTACAGTGCCCTGGTGTCTAAAGGAATGACGAAGAGTGATGAACTTTTGATCCAGTCGATCCCAGAGGCTCTTGCAACAACAGATTTTGTCTGCAGTTCCGTGAATTTGGGATCTACAAAGACCGGAATTAATATGGATGCAGTAAAAATGATGGGCGAGATCATTTTGCAGACAGCAGAAGCAACCAAAGAGAAAGACAGCATTGGCTGTGCTAAATTAGTTGTATTTTGTAATGCACCGGATGACAATCCGTTCATGGCGGGTGCTTTCCATGGTGTTACGGAGGCAGATGAGATAATTAACGTTGGTGTCAGTGGACCGGGTGTTATGCGCAAGGCATTGGAGTCCGTTCATGGAACAGATTTTGGAACGCTTTGTAATACAGTCAAGAAGACAGCGTTTAAGATTACACGTGTTGGCCAGTTGGTCGCAAGAGAAGCATCAGAGAGACTTGGTATTCCATTTGGAATCATTGATCTTTCTTTGGCTCCGACTCCGGCAATTGGCGACAGCATTGCAGATATTTTCGTGGAAATGGGTCTGGAAAAGGCCGGTGCACCGGGAACGACAGCAGCATTAGCGTTGTTGAACGATCAAGTGAAAAAGGGTGGCGTTATGGCTTCCTCTTATGTAGGTGGATTAAGTGGAGCCTTTATTCCGGTCAGCGAGGATCAGGGAATGATCGATGCAGTGACGGAGGGAGCTTTGACCTTAGAAAAATTAGAGGCAATGACTTGCGTATGTTCTGTAGGTTTGGATATGATCGCTATACCTGGCGATACCAAAGCGACAACGATATCCGGTATCATTGCGGATGAGATGGCGATCGGTATGGTCAACCAGAAGACAACAGCAGTTCGATTGATCCCGGTTATTGGCAAAAAAGTCGGAGAAACAGTTGAATTTGGTGGATTGCTTGGCTATGCACCGGTAATGCCGGTGAATGCTTTTGGTTGTGAAGAGTTTATTAATCGTGGTGGACGCATCCCGGCACCAATTCACAGCTTTAAAAACTAAGCGGTAAGTGACAAAAAGAATCATGTGTATGAATTGTGCCTGATGATCCCGGATTTAGGGGTTATCAGGCACATGGAGGATTAGAGTGAATAATAAAATAAAATCGGCAGATAAAAAAAGACTGCCCTTATGGTCCAAAATATTGATCGGTATTCTGATCGCTGTTATTTTGCTTGGGGGGATCGCATATGGCGTATTTACGTATTATTACCATCAAATGAATATCAAAGGATTAGAAGATAATGATACCCCGGCTGCAAAGGAATATTTTGATACCGATGAAAATACCGGTAATTTGGAAGAGTTGGATCCGAATAGTATTCATTTAGATAGTGCAGAGAGCGTCTCTACCAACAAAGATGTTATCAATATTTTGTTGTGTGGTGAAGAGAGTATTGGTGGTGGAAGAGGTCGCACAGATAGTATTATGATCGCTACGATCAATCAAAAGGACAATCAGCTTAAGCTAACTTCTATTATGCGTGATTCGTATGTGCAGATACCGGGATTTTCGGACAATAAGATCAATGCGGCGTACCATAATGGTGGTATGAAAACTTTGATCAAAACGATCAAGAAAAATTTTGGTATTGCTGTAGATGGTTACGTATTGGTTAATTTTGATTCATTTCAAAAAATTGTGGATGCTGTTGGTGGCATTGATATTACGCTGGACGAACAAGAGGTCAAATACTTAAACAGTACAAATTATATATCAGACACATCTAACCATACGTTGACGGTTGGTAAAAATCATATGAACGGGAATCAAGCCCTTGGTTTTGCACGTGTGCGTTATGTTATGCGTGATGGAGAATGCGGTGATTTTGCAAGAACACTTCGGCATCGTACGGTCATGACAGCACTTTATAAACGTGTGATCGACAAGTCAACACTGGAACTGGTTGCTATGATACCGAAGATCCTGCCGATGCTTACGACCAATATCAAAAAAGAAGATCTGGTCAACTATATTGCGATGGCAGTACAGGTGCGGGATCAGAACAAAAAGATCTATACGCTCAATGTTCCTGTGGAGGGCGGGTATAAGATCACTCGTGCCAGAAAGATGTCGATCATTTTGCCGGATCCGTTGTCTAAGAGTGTCAATAAAATGCAGAAGTTTATTTATGGTAGTACACTCGCAACCAAGGGGGAAAAAGAAGAGGGTGCCAATATTACGGTTGGTCAGTAAAAATGCATGAGAGATGCAGAATGATCCGGATTGAACAATTGTATACAATTATACATTGACGCAAGTATACTTTTGTGATATGATGTGCCGAGGCGAGCTTGTGCGGATTCGACAAGATCTCACCAAAAGAGTAATGGGAATCAATGAAAGGAGAATGACTATGTCATTAGAATTATCAAAGAAAGCAGCAGCAGTTAAGCCGTCATCCACGTTGGCAATCACTGCTAAGGCAAAGGAATTAAAGGCACAGGGCAAAGATGTAGTAGGATTTGGTGCAGGTGAACCGGATTTTAATACACCGGAAAATATCTGCAATGCTGCTATTGATGCGATTAAGAGTGGCTTTACGAAGTATACGCCTGCTTCTGGAACAAATGAGTTGAAAGAGGCAATTTCTAAGAAATTCAAGAGCTTTAACAATCTGGACTATGCACCGGATCAGATTGTGATCAGTAATGGTGGCAAGCATTCTTTGACAAATATATTTACAGCATTGATCAATCCGGGCGATGAAGTGATCATTCCGGCTCCGTTCTGGTTGAGCTATCCGGAGATCGTAAAGCTTGCAGGAGGTGTTCCGGTTATTGTAAAGACAACCAAGGAGCAGAACTACAAGCTGACCGTAGATGATCTTAAGGCTGCGATCACAGACAAGACCAAAGCTCTTGTATTAAATACACCAAATAACCCAACCGGTATGTTGTATACAGAGGAAGAGCTTCGTGCAATTGCAGAAGTTGTTGTTGCAAACGATTTCTATGTAGTTGCTGATGAGATGTATGAGAATCTCGTTTATGGCGAGCAGAAGCATGTCAGCATTGCATCTCTTGGCAAAGATATTTATGACAGAACAATCACTTGCAGTGGTGTGGCAAAGAGCTATGCGATGACTGGCTGGAGAATCGGTTATACCGGATCTTCCAAAGAAATTGCGAAGATGATGGGTAGTGTACAGAGTCATCAGACTTCCAATCCAAACTCCATTGCACAGAAAGCAACCGTAGAAGCATTAAACGGCCCACAGGACTCTGTTGCAGCAATGCATGATGAATTTGATAAGAGACGCAAATACATGTATGAGAGAATCCAGAAGATGCCGCTTGTCAGCTGCATCGAGCCAATGGGTGCATTTTATGTATTTGTTGATGCCGGTGAAGTATTAGATAAGTCTTACAAGGGTGAGAAAGTCGGTACGGTAGCACGCATGGCAGAAATTTTGATCAATGAGTATAACACCGCAGTTGTACCATGCGCTGACTTTGGTTTTGACGATCATTTGCGCTTGTCCTATGCAATCTCTATTGAGCAGATCGAAAAGGGCCTGGATCGTATCGAAAGTTTCTTAAAAGGTTTGGAATAAATGAAACGAATCAAATACATTATTATTATGGCAGCAGTCCTAGTGACTGCTGTCTGTTTTATGATCACATTTTCAAGAAAGAACCAGGCGGGTAAACCGGACCAAGTGTCAGAAGCCTCTTTTGTGTTTGCAGATAAAGCAGAATCCGAGGGGGATTATAGCTATATTGTGCAGCAGGATACGTCGGGAGGTGCATTATTCGATATTTACCGCACCGATAGCAATGGTGTTGAAAAAGTATATGAAAAGCAGTTCTCACATCCGACGATTTTTTGGAAGTATGGCGCGCGAGTGTATATTATACAAGATATTCATGAGAAAAAGCAGATACAGACAACGGTTTACGAGGTATCGGATCCGCAGAAACCTGTGGAAGAGCAAACCTATGAGCAGCAAGGCAGTTTGGTGGGAACCAACCTGTCGGGAGAATATCTGTGGGTTGTGACTAAACAAAAGGACAAGCCGTCTGCCGTAAGTCTATATTTGGGATGCAGGACAAGATATCGGTTATACGCTGCCCGGTGGCAGCTTAAAGAGCCAAAGAATTCGCCAAAGACGAAAGAGGATACCGTCAATGGAGATAAAGCATTGCAAAAAAATAAATGGTATCAACAAGTTCAAGGATCAGATCATACATTAGTTCCTTATGATAGAGATTTAAATTTGCAGGTGAATATAGACTTTGGGAAAGAAGTGACTTTGTGCATGCGATCAGATACCGGAAAGCAGCAGTCCAAAATATATCCTCAAAATCGACCGCAGGAAAATGTGATCGTGGATAACCGACGCGGTTATATTGGATTATGTGTGTGGAATCCGGAAAAATCGACGTATCGGTATGTTTTATTGAATTATAATGCCGCGATAGGGTTTAAGGAAGTGTGGCACAGTGAACAATATGAGACGCCGGTGCTTGGACAGATACGTGCCAATGAGTTGTATTTATTTGCACACGGCACAGGAAAAATACAAGAACTGCCACTCTAACGTTTTTGTCAGAGTGGCAGTTCTTGAAAGAAATCATATATTATGATAAATATTATAAGCGGTCAGCAATATTATAGATCAGCTTTTCACTTTCATCCCATCCAAGGCAAGGATCTGTGATAGATTTGCCATAAACACCATCACCGATCTTCTGGTTGCCCGGTTCAATATAGCTTTCGATCATAACACCTTTGACTAATTTCTTGATCTCATCTGAAACATTACGGTTGTGTAATACTTCATAAACGATCCTTGGCTGCTCATAGTAGCACTTATTAGAATTTGAATGGTTAGCATCAACGATGCAGGCCGGATTCATTAGGTTAAGTTTACTGTACATTTCTGCCAGACGGATCATATCTTCATAATGATAATTAGGCTTGCTCTGATCGTGTTTATTAACGGCACCGCGCAAAATAGTATGTGCATACGGATTGCCATCTGTCTTAACTTCCCATCCGCGATACATAAATGTATGACTTCCCTGAGCAGCGATACAAGAGTTAAGCATAATGCTGTAAGTACCACTGGTTGGATTCTTCATGCCACAAGGAATATCAATACCGCTGGCGGTCAGACGATGCTGCTGATTCTCTACAGAACGTGCACCAATGGCAACATAAGATAAGATATCAGAAAGATATGGCCAGTTTTCAGGATAGAGCATCTCATCTGCTGCAAATAAATGAGTTTCAGCGATAGAGCGAAGATGCATCTTGCGCATAGCGATCAGACCTTCAGCAAGATCGGGTGCTTTTTCCGGATCCGGCTGATGAACGATTCCTTTATAACCCTCCCCGGTAGTACGAGGCTTGTTGGTATAGATTCTTGGAATGATAAGGATCTTATCCTTAACTTTATCCTGAACCTTTGCCAAACGGCCAATATAATCACATACAGAATCTTCGTTGTCAGCAGAACAAGGACCAATGATTACTAAAAATTTGTCAGACTCACCGGTAAAGACTTTCTTAATCTCCTCATCTCTTTGTGCTTTTAACTGTTTGTGGGCTTCCGGAAGTGGATATTCGCTTAATAGCTGCTCCGGTGACATCACTTTTTTAACATAGGTTTTTCCCATATTTTTCCTCCTTCTGCTTTGACATTTGCTGCAAAGCGTATTTTATTTTGTTGTTTTTGGCAGGACAAATAGTTTGTCAAATCTGCCATTCATAGTCAAACAATTTCTTATTCTAAAATAAGTCGTGTAAATCGTCAATTGAAAATTTGCGGGTTTCGTGGTTGAAAATGACAAGATTTGCTCGTCTTTCCGCCATTTTACAGGCTATTTCCTACATAAATGGTAAGAAATAAAATTTTATTGAGAAAAATGATCAAATAGCGGTTCAAATGAGAAAATATACTTATTTATATCGATCTTTTATCGTAAAAAGCGTGTAAATTCGACAAAATCTACATTGAAATTCTTTACTTTTTGGATGCTTAGTGATAAAATATCTCACAGAATTCATAAATTAAGGAGGATAATTCAAAAATGGCTAGAGCAAAACAGTCTATGGATGGAAATACCGCTGCAGCACACGTGGCGTATGCCTACACAGAAGTAGCAGGTATCTATCCTATCACACCTTCCAGCCCGATGGCAGATTCTGTTGATCAGTGGTCTGCAGCAGGACAGAAGAACATCTTTGGAAACACAGTTAAAGTGGTAGAAATGGAGTCTGAAGCAGGTGCAGCAGGTACCGTACATGGTTCCCTTGCAGCAGGTGCACTTACAACTACATTTACCGCATCTCAGGGTCTTTTACTTATGATCCCTAATATGTACAAAATCGCTGGTGAGCAGTTACCTAGTGTATTCCACGTATCTGCACGTACCGTATCTACACATTCTTTGAATATTTTCGGTGATCACAGTGATGTATATGCTTGTCGTCAGACAGGTTTCGCAATGTTAGCAGAGACAAATCCACAGGAAGTTATGGACTTAAGCCCGGTAGCACATCTTGCTGCATTAGAGGGTAAAGTACCTTTCATCAACTTCTTTGATGGTTTCCGTACCTCCCATGAGATTCAGAAGATTGAGAAATGGGATTATGAAGATCTGAAAGATATGTGTCCTATGGACGCAGTTGAAGAGTTCCGTGCACATGCATTGAACCCAGAGCATCCGGCAGCTCGTGGTACTCACGAGAACGGTGATGTTTTCTTCCAGCATCGTGAGGCTTGTAACAAGGCTTATGATGAACTTCCGGCAGTTGTTGAGAAGTATATGAAGAAAGTAAATGAAAAACTAGGTACAGACTATGATCTGTTCAACTACTATGGTGCAGCAGATGCAGACCGTGTTATTATCGCAATGGGATCCATCTGTGACGTAGCTGAGGAAGTTATTGATTACTTAACAGCTAAGGGCGAGAAAGTTGGTTTGATCAAAGTTCGTTTGTATCGTCCATGGTCTTCAGAGGCAATTCTTAAGGTGATTCCTAAGACTGCTAAGAAGATCGCTGTACTTGATCGTACGAAAGAGCCTGGTTCTCTTGGTGAGCCATTGTACCTCGATGTAGTTACTACTCTTCGCGAGGCAGGATTAAATGATATCGTGGTAACAGGTGGTCGTTACGGTCTTGGTTCTAAAGATACTCCTCCTTCATCTGTATTTGCAGTATACAAAGAGTTGGAGAAGGATGCTCCTAAGGCTCGTTTCACAATTGGTATTGTCGATGATGTAACAAACTTGAGCTTGCCAGAGGTTAAGCCGGCTCCTATCACATCCGCACCTGGTACAAAAGAGTGCAAGTTCTGGGGTCTTGGTGGAGATGGTACAGTAGGTGCTAATAAGAACTCTACAAAGATCATCGGTGACCATACAGACAAGTACATTCAGGCATACTTCCAGTATGACTCTAAGAAGACCGGTGGTGTTACCATTTCTCACTTACGTTTTGGTGATAACCCGATCAAGAGTCCATACTACATTAACCAGGCTGACTTCGTAGCATGCCACAATCCTGCATATGTAACACAGGGTATGAAGATGGTACAGGATGTTAAGCCGGGCGGAGTATTCATGATCAACTGCCAGTGGAGTGATGAAGAGTTAGATCATCATTTGAACGCAGAGGCTAAGAAATATATCGCTGATAACAACATTCAGCTTTACACGATCAACGCGATCGATAAGGCAATCGAGATCGGTATGGGTAAACGTACTAACACGATCTTACAGTCCGCATTCTTTAAATTAGCAGACGTTATGCCGATCGATGAAGCTGTTGAGTTCATGAAGCAGGCAGCTAAGAAGTCTTATTCTAAGAAAGGTGACGCTGTCGTAGAGATGAACTACAAGGCAATTGATGCCGGTGTTGACGCTGTACACAAAGTAGAAGTTCCGGATTCTTGGAAAAATCCTGCACCAGATGCTCCAGCTAAGGAGAAGACAGGACGTAAAGAGGTTGTTGATATGGTCAACAAGCTTCTTGAGCCGATCTCCAAGATGGATGGTGACAGCCTTCCGGTATCCGCATTTGCTGATATTGCAGATGGTCAGTTCGTAACAGGAGCTTCCGCTTATGAGAAACGTGGTACTGCAGTAACCGTTCCAGTATGGGATCCGGATACATGTATTCAGTGTAACAACTGTGCATTTGTATGTTCTCATGCAACGATCCGTCCATTCTTGCTGAGCGAGGATGAGGTGAAAGCAGCACCTTCTAATATTAAACTTTCCGATACTAAGCCAAAGGCTGGAGAATATAAGTTCACAATGAGCGTATCTCCTTTGGATTGTATGGGATGTGGTGAGTGTATTACAGTATGTCCTAAGGCAGCTGATGGCGCTATCAAGATGGTACCTCAGGAGTCTCAGGCAGCTGAGCAGCCGGTATTCGACTACTTAGTAGCTAATGTTGGTAAGAAAGACAGCGGATTCGCTGACACAACACCTAAGGGAAGCCAGTTCAACCAGCCACTCCTTGAGTTCTCAGGAAGCTGTGCAGGTTGTGCAGAGACTTCATATGCTAGATTGATCACACAGCTCTTTGGTGAGCAGATGTACATCTCCAATGCAACAGGATGTTCTTCTATCTGGGGTAACCCGGCAGCAACTTCTCCTTATACTGTAAATAAGGATACGAAGAAGGGTCCGGCTTGGTCTAACTCCTTGTTCGAGGACAACGCAGAGCATGGTCTTGGTATGTATGTAGGTCAGAAGTACTTACGTGATCAGGCTATCGAGAATGTAAAGGCTTGTGCAGAGTCTGATAAGGCACCTGCAGAGTTGAAAGCTGCATTCGATGCATTCATGGAGACTAAAGAAGATACAAAGGCTAACGTAGCAGCTACAGATGCTTTGGTTGCTGAGTTAGAGAAAGCAGCAGCTGCCGGATGCGAGAACGCTAAGGCTGCACTTGCTAAGAAAGATTACCTCGGTAAGAAGTCCGTATGGATCTTCGGTGGTGATGGATGGGCATATGATATCGGTTTCGGTGGATTAGACCATGTATTAGCATCCGGTGAAAACGTAAACGTTATGGTATTCGATACAGAGATGTATTCTAATACAGGTGGACAGGCTTCTAAGGCTTCTAATATCGGTGAGGTTTGCCAGTTCGCAGCAGCCGGTAAAGAGATCGGTAAGAAGTCACTTGCTGAGATTGCAATGAGCTATGGTTATGTATATGTTGCTCAGATCGCACTTGGTGCTAACCCTGCACAGGCTGTTAAGGCAATTGCAGAGGCAGAGGCATATCCGGGACCATCATTGATCATCGGTTATGCACCATGTGAGCTTCACGGAATCGCTAAGGGTGGTATGAACCACTGCCAGGATGAGATGAAGAAAGCAGTGAAAGCTGGTTACTGGAATCTCTTCTCCTTCAATCCTTCCAATAAGGCTGAGGGCAAGAATCCGTTCACATTCACATCTGAGAAGGGTGTAAACTTCGACGATTATCAGGCATTCCTGAATAACGAGGCTCGTTATACTCGTCTGATCAAACCATTCCCAGAGCGTGCTGACAGACTCTTCAAGGAATCTGAGGAAGCTGCAAAGGCTCGTTATGAGCACTTACAGAAATTGGTTGAATTATACAAATAATTTGTAATCATCCAAATAAAATAAAGAGGGCGTCTTCTTCGGAAGGCGCCTTTTTCATTTTACATTTATGATCTCAAATTTCGCACATCAAAAATTATCATGCTGTCACGTATTGCTTATTATGTCAGAATACTAAGTATTTTGCAGCCACAACATAGCGATTTCTGCCAGCAGAGAACTATAGTAATTGCCTTGCCGCAATTACGTTTTAGGTGATTTCTAGATTTTGTTGTCTCTGATGATTGATTTACATGCCCTTCGGAAACTCGAAGTCCCGGAAGCAAGGTAATCATCATTTTTGAAAGGGACTTTGCGCTCGTCGTTACTTATGTCTTGTATTTCAGAGACTTAACAAAATAATAAATCACGTTGCGGAAAGGGCAGTGGGAGAGTATAATGATGGTGTTGGTGCAAATAACGGAAATATTTTCGTAGTACTATTTGCAGAGATAACAGATATTTTTATGGAGGTACAATATGAGAAAAGTGACAAAACAAGTAATGGCAGTCGGCATTGCGATTGCGTTGGCGGCCACTTCCGTGCCAATGACCACGCAAACAGTAAGTGCAGCCAAGAAGACAGCAGCTAAAAAAGCTGGTAAGAAATCAAGCAAGAAATCGAGTAAGAAATCTAAGAATACGATTTCGTTGAAAGTTGGCAGTAAGAAAAAATTAAAAGTCAAGGGTGTTTCTAAAAAGACCAAGATCAAATGGAAGAGCAGCAAGAAAAAAGTTGCAGCCGTATCCAAGAAAGGAGTCGTAAAAGCCAAAAAGGCAGGTACGACCAAGATTACTGCAAAATATGGTAAGAAAAAGAAGGTTTGGACCGTAAAAGTCACCAAAAAGACAGCTAAGAAAGCTGGCGTTGCTTCTGTTGCTGTATTAGATGGCAAGACAGTGCGCGTAAATTTGACGGCGGCGAAAGCCTTAAAGGCATCTAACTTTGTGGTTCGCAAGAAAGCAGACGGATCAGGACAGTTTGCATACGCCCTGCGCGTTGCAAGTGTAACAAAGCTCAGCTCTAAGGTGTATGAGGTAAGCTTGGCTACCGATGATAACATCCCATACGATATAAATTATATTGAGGATGGTGATTATGTACAGGTAACAGTATCTGCATTACCGGGTAATAAATCAGGACAAACACAATATTGTTATACAAAAAATGCAGAAGCCAGATACTTTACGGGGGTTGTTGGAGACAAGATAGAACGTTCCGTGGGATTTTCACAGAGTCATACCGGTTATTTAAATAGCATGAAGATCACCGGTGTGCCAAATGGTTTGACTGCCAAGATGCAAGGTGATTATTTCAAATTGGAGGGAACCTTAAAGACTGCCAAGGCAAGTATTATGACACTTACGGCAAAGGATGAAAAAGGTAAAAAACTGGTGCAGAAATATAGTTGTTATGTTGGTAGTTCCAGCGTAATGTACAGCTATATTGAAGCTGGTGGAAGGGTGATCCTTGCCAATGACAACTCTTCTGAATATTTTGAGGTATATACCGTAGGTGGCTCCGGTGCTTATACGTATACATTACCATCTAATACCAACAAATATATTAGTTTTAATAGCGGTGACATTGTGTTTGACAGCTATCGTTATGATGACAAAGGAGATAAGAAGATATACCTGCCGGCTCGCAATTATAGTGTAGCTTATCAGGTAAAAGACACCAAGGGACATATCAATAAGGGAACATTGGCAGTCAATGCAGTGAATGGTGTGAAAGTATCCGGGCGTGTACTTGCTGCAGATGGAACCGGAATTGATAATGCGACTGTGGTGGCTTCCTTTAAGAATGATAATAACAAGTATTATCGGAACGCCTGCTATGGATATAGTTATTCGAATGGAGATACTGATAGTTATGGTAATGCCAAGATGAAGTCAGGCGACTATAATATGATCGTATATCCATCGGTTCGCTATAATTTTTATGCATCTAAAAATGATGTTCGGCATACCGTAAGCAGTAAGCATGTTGGTAAGAATGGTGCAACCGTCAATTTCAAACTTGCGTTGTATAAAGTGTTATTATCCTGCGGCTCAGATGATCTGACTTGTTCGTGGTATGACAGTGACAGAGATTATATAGGATATGGAAAAACATTATTTTTGAAAAAAGGAACTTATTCGATAAATGCAACGAAGAATTTTGTAGAATATAAGGCTACATTTGGTGTAGGAGGAAATCGTACTGTCAAACTTACCAAAGGTGAATCCTCAAAAGTTTATGGTTCACTCTCGCTTGACAATACTGTTTCAGTTCCGGCCGGTAATTACATGAAATTTATTCCGGCAGAGACTGGAAACTATACGATTACGATGGATTCGTCAGATCAGGAATACACTTCGATCAATGTATATACAATGGATGACTTGATCACTACAGCATTTAGTAAATCCAATCAGATCTATGACAACACTACGAACAGTTGGGTATATGAGAAAAATATAACCATGAATGTAGCGCTTACAGCCGGACGCGCATACTATATTCAAAACTATTGCAATTCCGATGATCGTACAGCAAGTCTCACGATCAGCAAAGAGGATACCGAGGAATGATCAGTGGGGCATGATAGCAGTCCGGCAGTGCACAGCCTGTTTTGTGCAGCAGGCATTGACGGTATAAGTTGTCAGCCAGTAAGTCTGTGTTCCAAAGAGAAATAGCATGCTTTGCCGATGCCTCTGTCAGTTTATGAAACTGACAGAGTGCATCGGCTTTTTTTGTAATGATCGGAAAATCATTGACCTGACGCAGCAGTCCGCTGGCAGAGCCGCGAAAACCAAGTAGATTGCCATAACTGACCGGGAGTTTGGTCTGTTCGCCGGTAGTATGAAGCAGCAGATGGAGCAAAGCGCGGCTGATGCGGCTATGAGTATACTGCTTCGTCTTGAGCAGCTCGATAAAATTAGAAGCTGTTTTGTACTTTGGCAGAAGATTGTGGATGCGGGCAGCAAGAGCGTCCGAAACATCTGCGCAGCGAGTCATGTCTTCCGGGGAACAAGTGGACAGTCTATAGTACAACATTTCCGAAAAGTCATCTAATGTAACCGGATAATGGTTTCTTGCTGCTTGCAATATATTGACTGCTTCTGCAGGAAGATAGTCGACAGGAATCTTGCCCTGAGTCAGAAAATAGTCACGAATACCGGTTGCTGAAAGATATTTATCCTTGGCGGTAGTTTCATGATAGCCGTGATCCTTTCGAGCGATCGTCACCGGTATGATCTTGCTGTGCAACTGTTTCAGTGCCAGCAAATATTCAATACCTAAAATATTATTTGGCGATTGCAGCAAAGAGGACGCCGTACTGCTGTTGTCTGGCGTGCTATCCATGTCTATGTGTTGTGGATGTGTCATATCGTTGAGCGTGCCATCCATGTTTGTGCCTTGCGGATGTGCTATATCGTCTGTTGGAGCATGCATCGCATATGCCTGTGCTCTGGCAGCCGGATAGGATAACCCCTTGCCGACCAGTTCACGAATCGTAGTCTCAAAGGCTTCTCCGGGATCAGCGAGAAACTGAGCGGCGTTCCATAACGCATGAATATCACCGCATTCTGATCCAAAGCAAAGGGTATCGACAAAGCCTAATCCCTGCAAAAGGCTGACTCCGCCAAATGCAAAATCCTTCGCACTGGCAGTGGCATAGGCGGTCGGCAGTTCAAATACCATATCGGCGCCACATTCCAGTGCGATCTGTGTCCGCAAATATTTATCCGTCCAGGCAGGGGTGCCACGCTGCACAAAAGAACCGCTCATTACAACGATAACATAATCGGCGTCTGTCATGCGGCGTGCCTGCTCGATCTGGTATTTATGACCATTATGAAATGGATTATATTCTGCAATGATTCCAACTGCTTTCATATCGTGTCTGCCTTTCTGATGTTGTGATATTAAAACACACGTTTTTCTCAATAATACTAGACAAAGAAAAATGAATCAAGTATACTTTTGTATGGATTCACATTCCATTTACAAGATTTGATCCAGAGTGCACCCGACCAAATCTTATACGAAAAACGTGTGCACAGAAATGAGGTTTAAGATGAAAATTTTAGTAGTTAATTGCGGAAGTTCCTCTCTTAAGTTTCAGTTGATCGATTCCGAGACAGAAGAAGTAGCTGCTTCAGGACTTTGCGAGAGAATTGGACTTGACGGAGCTTTGATCTACAAAGTAAACGGAGATAAGATTAAGCAGGAGATTGATCTGCCGGATCATGAAGTTGCGATCAAGAAAGTATTGGATACTTTGTTGGATAAGGAAATTGGAGTGTTGACCTCCTTAGATGAGATCGGCGCAATTGGCCATCGAATGGTACATGGTGGGGAGAAATTTTCTTCTTCCGTTATTATAAATGAAGAGATTATCAAACAGATTGAAACGTGTAATGATCTGGCTCCATTACATAACCCGGCCAATCTGCTGGGTGTTCGTGCATGTCAGGAAGTTATGCCGGGCGTGCCGAATGTTGTAGTATTTGATACAGCATTTCATCAGACAATGCCATCCAAGGCATATTTGTACGCTCTTCCAAAGGAATATTATGAGAAATACGGTGTTCGTCGCTATGGTTTCCATGGAACCAGTCATAGCTTCGTATCCAAGAGACTGGCAGAACTTGCAGGACTGGATATTAACAATTCCCGTATGATCATTTGCCATATCGGAAGTGGTGCAAGCATTTCCGCGATCAAAGATGGTAAGTCTGTAGATACCAGCATGGGTATGACACCATTAGAGGGACTGATGATGGGAACGCGTTCCGGTGATATGGATCCTGCCATCATTGAGTTTATCTGTCAGAAAGAAAATATCACGGTACAGGAAATGACAACAATCTTGAATAAGAAGTCCGGTGCTCTTGGATTGTCCGGCTTATCCAATGATTATCGTGATCTTGTAGAAGCTGCACAGGGTGGCAATCAGGATGCGATCAATGCGTTAGATGTCATGGTATATCGTGTGATCAAGTATATCGGTGCATATTATATGGCACTTGGCGGAGTAGATGCCATTGCCCTGACAGCAGGTGTTGGTGAGAACAACTTAGAGCTTCGTGCCAAGATCGTTGAAGGTTTAGCTGCGATCGGTATCAAGCTGGATGTTGAGGCAAATGCAGTACGCGGTGATGAGCGTAAGATTTCTACCGATGATAGTGCGGCTCAGGTATGGGTGGTACCAACTAATGAGGAGCTTGCTATTGCCAGAGAGACAGCTCGTCTGGTCTGCAAATAAGATTCACAAAAAAATGTTGACAAAGCAATCGTGAGTTGATATAATCGAGAAAGTGTTGCAAAAGGAAATGGATTACAAATAGGAGGTGGAAAGAAATGTCTATTTGCCCTAAAAATAAATCTTCTAAGTCTAGAAGAGATAAGAGAAGAGCTAATTGGAAAATGTCTGCACCAAACTTGGTAAAATGCAGCAAATGTGGTGCTTTAATGATGCCACACAGAGTATGCAAGGCTTGTGGATCTTACAATAAGAAAGAGATCCTTGCAAACGCTGAATAATGGACATTCCATATAGTACATGAAATAAAAAACCGATACGGAAACGTATCGGTTTTTTTGCTATTAGAGATTAAGGTGTCAAAAGTCCTTTTGGCACTTTAATCTTATTAAAGTAATCAAGCTGTGGGATGATATATTTGTTAAAGTAATCAGGCTGTACAATGATATATTTGTTAAAACAGCCAAGCTGTACGGCGGTCTATTTATAAAAAGCAGCCAAGCTGTGCTGCCACATAAGCAGGGAGCCATGAGGAACCATCATCTTCTGAAGCAGGTTCCGGAAGTGCTGCAAAACATAATTTGTCACGATGCTCTTGCTGAAACAGCAATAATCCGTCACAGTCTATTTTGCCGGAAACAGAGGGAATAAAATCGCCGGTCTTTCGGACATAACAGGTTGCAGCAGTTGCTGCCTTGCGATGTGCTTTATCGACAAACTCTGCCACACTGCGGTGGATGGCAGTGTCCTCTTCCGGCAGGTAATAATAATTTTTGTAATCCGGAATAAAATATTTCAATTCTTCATGAACACAAGGTATCGTCAACAATCCCAGAGAGTGCTCCAAGGTAAGTTCCAACTCTTTTTGCGGTTGGTCCCGGAATAGTTTTGGCCAAGGAATCGGTGCTGTGACATGGACTTTGCGGGGAACGGCTGTCGACAGTTCAAACGAGATCGTAGCCGTGCTGCAGCCGGGGCGGCGTTCTAATAGTGTGGCGTGTTCGATCCGGGCAGGCGATTCTTTTTTGCGTGTCAAGAGCAGCCGGTAGGTCAGAACTTTTACTAAGTGGAGCATACCGATCAGGTCATCGTGATTATGCAAGAGCAACAGATGTTCTTTGACAGCCGCTTGTTCCGGGTGAAGCAGCAGATCTTGGCGGTAGCTGCTGTATACCTGGATGAGATCTCCGCCGGAATAAATATCTTCTCGGTCAATGCCGATAAACTGTTCCCAGTCTTTTTGTGCACCATGCGCCAAACCAAACAGCTTCTTTAATGGTCGTAGCTGCAGCAGCATATCAAACGATCTTGTCTGCGTTGTGTCAGATAAGATGTCCTGACAATGGGAAGAAGGTGTGATGTGATATTTGTCGCATTTATTCAAAATATAGGGGATATCAAAGGTGCGTCCATTGAAATGGCACAGGCCATCATAATGTTCTAATTGCTCCAGAAAGCATGTTAGCATTTCCTGCTCACTGGCAGATGTGTCGGCGAACCATTGTGTGATCGTATATTGGTCTGCACCGGAAGCGTGTATGGTACCGATTAAATATAGGGAAGATGCACGTGGCGACAGCCCCGTGGTTTCAATATCAAAAAATAAAATACGTTCCGGATCCATTGGAAAAGCAGCAGCCGGAAGTGCTAATGTAATTGTATCTGTAATGGTTTTCATTCGTTTCCTCCGTTTGTGAAACATCGTTTGAGGACATTATAGACCATTTGAGTTTTTTGAGCAATTCGAGTATACTAATATGCAGAAGTGAGTAATGATGATAATGGTCTCTGTAGTGCGGCAAAGAATGGTAATAGTTGCACTTCGACAGGAACGAATTGGAATGGAGGGTGTTTATGAAGAAAACTCCATCAGACAGCAGTTATGAAAGATGGATACGTAAACAGAGAGAACGTGACGCAGATATGTTTCGCAGAGGAGAGGAACATTACAAGCATTTACGAGGGCTAAAAGGACGGATCCAAAATAATTTATCCGGATTTTTGCGCATCATATTGACAGCATTTATCGTTTTGATCCAGTTTGTAATGATAATAATGCTCCCGTTACTGCTGCAAAATCAAACAGTGTATTTCTACTTTATATTGGAGATTGTTGCGGTGATCGCCATGCTGACGCTGATCAATAGCAGTCAAAGCCCGGCGTATCGGCAGGCTTGGATCGCATTAGCGTTGATCCTGCCGATCAGTGGATTTGTAATGTATTATCTGTGGGGAAGATCCAGCCGTAACAAAAAGAAGTTGGATCAGCATATCTTGCGACAGATTTCTTATGGAAATCAGTTCTTGATACACGATGAGCAGGCGTATCAGAAGTTTTTGCAGGAAAATCCTGTGGCAGGTCGTATGGTTAAGTACATGGAGACGGCAGAATTCCCATTGTCTGCGGCAAATGATGTGAAGTATTACCCGATGGGAGAAGATGCGTTCGAAGATATTTTTGCGGCGTTAGAACAGGCAGAAGACTATATTTTGATCGACTTTTTTATCGTTGCTGAAGGAGCTTTGTGGGATAAAACGTTTGAAATATTAAAACGGAAAGTAGCACAGGGCGTTGAAGTAAAGTTTTTGTATGATGACTTTGGTGCAGCGATCCGAACGGGTAAATATTTTTCGACGATGTTACAAAAAGCAGGAATTGACGTGCGTGTCTTTAATCCGATCCACAAATATACAGGCGAATTGTATATGAATTTCCGTTCACACCAAAAGATTGTTGTGGTAGACGGTAAAGTGGCGTTTACCGGAGGATTTAATCTGGCAGATGAATATGCAAATTTGATAGAACGCTTTGGCGTTTGGAAAGATACGGGTGTTCGCGTGAGCGGTGAAGCGGTTTGGGGACTGACGATCGTTTTCCTGCAAATGTGGGAAGCGAGTTCGACCGACCCGGAACATGTTGGTTATTTGCGATATCGTGTTATGCCGGAAAGTACGGGAGATACGTATTGTCATGTGATCTCAGATGGACCGGCCAACAATCCGTTTAATCCGATTGAGAGCATCTATAATCAGATGATCATGTATTCCGATGAATATTTGTATATTACGACGCCATATCTTGTTATCGAAGATTACATGAAGCAGTCATTGATCGAGGCAGCACAGAGAGGTGTTGACGTACGTATCATCACGCCAAGTATTCCGGATAAAAAACTGGTTAAAATATTGACATATTATAATTATGGCAGTCTTCTCAAAGAGGGGATCCGTATTTATGAATATACGCCGGGATTTGTGCATGCGAAGCAGATATTGACGGAGGATGCAGCAATCGTAGGAACGATCAATATGGATTATCGCAGTTATTATCTGCATTATGAAAACGGCATTTGGATGTCAGGAGAGCAGATACAGGAAGATATCCGCAAGGATTTTTGTGCTACTTTTGAGGAAAGTCATGAAGTTAGTTATGAAGAATGGAAGAACAGACCGCGAAGATATAAATTTATCGAGCCGGTGTTGAATTTGTTTTCCATTTTGCTGTAATAGATTACAGTATGTGCAGTGAAGGGCGCAAAAGTACCGAGATATATGCCTTTGTGGAAGAAACTTTGGAGGAGAGGAGAGAACGTACGATGTATACAAATGTGTGCAAGCACTGTCATCAGGTGTTTCGTTCGAAGATCCGTACTTGCTGCTGCAAGGATTGTCGTGATAAGGATGAGGATCAGTTGGATGATATTGTAGAATATCTGCACCGCTTCCCAAACAGCAATGCGCTGCAGATTTCAGAGGAACTTGGTATCCATCCGTATGTGATCTTGAAATATATGGAAGAAGGTTGGTTGTCTAAGTCTCATGGGACTTTTAGTCGGATACCGGACTAGTACATAAGAAAGATAATTGACGATGTTAATACCACGCCTGTGGTAATATGCGAAAACATGCATAGATCTGCAGGCAGAGAAAGGAATGTAGGATTAAGATGATCAGTTATGTTGCAGGAGAGCTGGTGGCAACGACAGCGACCAGTGTGATCATAGATCACCAGGGGATCGGACTGGAGGTATTGGTGCCGGATTCCTTGCTGTCAAAAATGCCGGTGGCAGGCAGTCAAGTGAAAATATACACGTACTTTTCGGTGCGTGAAGATGCAATGCAGTTGTTTGGGTTTGCGACACAGGCGGACAAAGACCTGTTTAAGCTATTGATCACGGTCAGCGGAATTGGACCAAAGGGAGGCTTGGCGTTGATGGGAACACTTTCCGGAGATGATATTCGGTTTGCGATCCTTTCTGAAGATGCCAAGACGATTGCAACTGCACCGGGAATTGGAGCGAAAACAGCCAAAAAACTTATTCTGGAACTGAAGGATAAGATTGATATGCAGCAGTCGATCGAGACGGCACTGGATGTCGGGGAGCAGTCGAAGACAGATATGACGCAGCATTCTTCTGCTCTGCAGGCAGATGCTGTCAGTGCATTGACGGCACTCGGGTATTCGGCAACGGATGCGCTAAGAGCAGTGCGGGCAGTTCCTGCGGCAGAGAACATGACGGTAGAAGAACTGCTTAAGCAGAGCTTAAAAAATATGTAAAACAAAGTCAGACGAAAGGAATTAATAACGGATGGCAAAGAGAAGCATTACAACGGAGTTTACGAATGAAGATGCAGGGATAGAGACCAGTCTCAGACCGCAGTATCTTCGGGAGTATATCGGACAGGAAAAAGTAAAGAGCAACCTTAAAGTGTATATAGAAGCTGCTAAGGAGCGAGGGGACTCTTTGGACCATGTACTGTTGTACGGCCCGCCGGGACTTGGTAAGACAACACTTGCCGGGATCGTGGCAAATGAGATGGGGACGAATCTAAAGATCACAGCGGGACCTGCCATTGAAAAGCCGGGTGAGATGGCTGCTATCCTCAATAATCTGCAGGATGGAGATGTGCTGTTTGTGGATGAGATCCACCGGTTGAATCGCCAGGTAGAAGAGGTATTATATCCTGCGATGGAGGATTTTGTGATCGATATCGTGATCGGGAAAGGTGCAGCGGCACGGTCGATCCGCTTAGATCTGCCAAAGTTTACATTGATCGGTGCAACGACAAGAGCCGGCATGCTGTCGGCACCGTTAAGAGATCGTTTTGGGGTTGTGAGCCGTCTGGCGTTCTATACGGTAGAAGAGTTGCAGGAGATCATTTTGCACTCTGCTAAAATATTAGAAGTAGAAATTGATAAAGATGGTGCTTTGGAGCTTGCCAGACGATCCAGAGGGACGCCGCGCCTTGCTAACCGGCTGCTCAAGAGAGTGCGTGATTTTGCACAGATCAAGTACGATGGACGTATAACGAAAGAGGTGGCTGATTTTGCGCTGAATTTATTAGAGGTTGATAAGCTGGGGTTGGATCAGACGGATCGACAGATCCTCATGACGATGATCCAAAAATTTGGCGGTGGGCCTGTAGGATTAGAAACGTTAGCCGTATCGATCGGAGAAGACCCGGGTACGTTAGAAGATGTATACGAACCCTATCTTGTTCAAAATGGACTGATCCTGCGAACGCCAAGAGGCCGTGTTGCATCAGATGAGGCGTATTATCATTTCGGGATACCGAAAGAATAAAACATAGAAAGCAAGAGACACAAAGTAACTATGGTACCTACGGCTCTAAAACGAGTCGGGAAAGGAATGAATGATCGTATGAAATTTACAAAGATGCATGGGTGTGGCAATGATTATGTATATGTGAACTGCCTGGAGGAAACGGTGAAACATCCGGATAAGGTAGCACAATTTGTGAGTGACCGCCATTTTGGCATCGGATCGGATGGACTGATCTTAATTGAGCCGTCTGAGGTGGCAGACTTTTGCATGGCGATGTACAACGCTGATGGTTCCCGTGGAGAAATGTGTGGCAACGGAATACGTTGTGTTGCAAAATATGTCTATGATTACGGGCTGACCGACAAAACGAAGGTATCGATCGAGACGTTAGCCGGTATCAAATATATTGATATGGAAGTACAGGATGGTAAAATGAAAACGGCGAAAGTGAATATGGGATCGCCGATCCTCTGCCCGTCTGAGATTCCGGTAACGATCGGAGAGAAGCAGTGTGTGAATGAGCCATTGATCGTGGAGGGGAAAGAGTATCATGTAACAGCGGTATCTATGGGAAATCCTCATGCCGTTGTTTTTGTGGAGGATACTGCATCGCTTCCATTGGAAAAGATCGGACCGGGTTTTGAGCATCATGAAGCATTTCCGAAGAGAGTAAATACAGAATTTATTCAGGTGTTAAACCGCAGTGAGATCAATATGCGTGTTTGGGAGCGAGGGGCCGGAGAGACACTTGCTTGTGGAACAGGAACGTGTGCGGCTGTTGTAGCCTGTGTATTAAATGGCAAAACGGATGAGAACGTAACTGTACATTTGCTGGGAGGCGACCTGTATATTGTCTATGATCGTGAGGCAGAGACAGTATTTATGACGGGACCGGCTACCGTTGTATTCGATGGGGAAATCGATATCACAGATATTGATGTGTAGAATGTAAGAAACAGAGAATATGATGTTGTTTGTGGTTAGGAATGTAACAGAAATATAGATAGGACAGAAAGGATGAGCAGAATATGAGATTATCACAGTTATTATTGGATATGGATTATACGGTACTGCAGGGGGAGCAGGAACGCGAGATCAGTACCTTAGTATATGATTCACGTAAGGTAGAGCAGGATTCTGTATTTGTATGCATTAGCGGGGCAGTGCGCGACGGACATGATTTTGCACCGGAAGTTGCCGCAAAAGGCGCTGCGGTGTTGATCGTGGAAAAGGAAGTTACCGTTCCCGATGAGGTTACCGTGATCCGGGTGGCAGACAGCAGGTTAGCGCTTGCACAGCTTTCAGCAGCATATTTTGACCATCCTGCCAAAGAACTGACAACGATTGGAATTACCGGAACCAAGGGGAAGACAACGGCAACGTACATGGTTCGTTCGATCTTGGAGGCATCCGGCTTTAAGACCGGCTTGATCGGAACGATCGAGACGATCATTGGAGATACGGTGATCCCATCGGTGAACACAACTCCGGAATCGTATGTTGTGCAGGAATCTTTCCGCAAAATGGTGGACGCCGGATGCAAATGCGTGGTGATGGAAGTTTCTTCACAGGCGTTGATGTTACACCGTGTAAGCGGTTTTGTATTTGATTACGGCATTTTTACAAATTTGGAGCCGGATCATATCGGTCCGAATGAGCATAAGGATCTGGCAGACTATATTCATTGCAAGAGCCTTTTGTTTAAGCAGTGTAAACACGGTATATTCAATGCCGATGCACATCATCTGGATGAGGTATTGGAAGGCCATACGTGTGAAGTGGAGACATATGGATTTGGAGAAGATGCAGATCTTCGCGCATCTAATGTTCATTTAATGGATAAAGGCGGCACGCTTGGTGTTGCTTACCATATGAGTGGGGCATTGGATATGGACGTTGAGATTGATATTCCGGGCACATTTAGTGTGTATAATTCGATGACGGCGATTGCGATCTGCAGACATTTCGGAGTACAAAAAGAGACGATATTGAACTCTTTATCGCAGATCCGTGTGAAGGGGCGAGTGGAGATCCTTCCGGTTTCTTCTAAATTTACGCTTATGATCGACTACGCACACAATGCTATGAGTCTTGAGAGTCTCTTGTCTACGCTGCGAGAGTATCATCCAAAGCGTCTGGTGTGCCTGTTTGGATGTGGTGGTAACCGTTCCAGAGAGCGTCGCTTTGAAATGGGAGAGGTTTCTTCTAAGATGGCAGATCTGACGATCGTGACTTCGGACAATCCGCGTAATGAACAGCCGGAAGCGATCATTGCAGATATCGTCACCGGCGTGGAAAAAGCGGATGGAAAATACATCACGATCATTGACCGAGCCGAGGCAATCCGTTATGCGATCGAGCATGCACAAGAGGGTGATGTTATCGTTTTAGCCGGTAAAGGACATGAAGATTATCAGGAAATCTGTGGCAAGAAATACCATATGGATGAGAGAGAACTGGTGGCAGATGTTGTCAAAGACGGCAACTTCCTGCAGTGATGACAGAACCGAAAGGAATGTAGGGTTTATATGCTATTTGCAGATATTATCATCGATATATCGGTGAAAAGTCTAGACCGCCCGTTTCAATATCGTGTACCGGATCCGTTACAGGCGGACGCGGTGATCGGCGCATTGGTCGATATCCCATTTGGCAAAGGAAATCGAACAGTGCAGGGATATATTATCGGGTTGTCAGATCAGGCGAAGTTTGACATTCGCCGAACCAAAGATATTATAGCAGTTGTAAAGCAGGGCGTCGTAGCACAGTCGCACCTGCTTTCCCTTGCTTACTGGATAAAAACACATTACGGCGGTACGATGAATGACGCGATCAAGGCTGTTATGCCGGTGCGGCGTGAAATCCAGATAAAAGAGAAAAAACGTGTCATACCGATCCCAACAAGGGAAGATCTTAGAAAGTTACGCGAGGAACTGGCAGGTAAGCATCAGACGGCAAGAGTGCGGATCATAGATGCTTTGCTGCAGGCAGAAGACTATGCAGACGGGATGGATTATGATGTGCTTTGTAAGGCGCATAAGGCAACGCTATCTGTACTTCGAGCAATGCAGGACAAAGGATGGATCCGTATAGAGGTGAGCAGATCTTACCGCAATCCCTATCACACACTTCATGCGGCAGACAAAGAAGTGATATTGAATGAGCAGCAGCAAAAGGCTGTAACGCAGATCTGTGGCAATATGGATGCGGGACAGCAGCAGGTATATCTGCTGCATGGTGTTACCGGAAGCGGTAAGACAGAAGTATATATGCAATGTATCGAGCATGTCATCCGCAGCGGCAGACAGGCCATTGTGCTGATCCCGGAGATCGCACTCACGTTTCAGACAGTACAGCGCTTTTATGCGCGTTTTGGAGACAGAGTTTCGGTTATGCATTCCAGACTATCTGCGGGAGAGCGGTACGACCAGTTTGAACGTGCGCAGACGGGAGAGATCGATATTATGATCGGACCGCGATCTGCATTGTTTACGCCGTTTGAGCGACTGGGGATCATTGTTATGGATGAGGAACATGAGTCCAGTTATCAAAGTGAAAATGTTCCGAAATATCATGCAAGAGAAGTTGCCGTACAGCGTGCCAAGATGCTTGGGGCAAGCGTGTTACTCGGATCGGCGACACCATCGCTGGAAGCATATTATCATACGACCACAGGGGAGTATACGCGCATTGAACTGACGGAGCGCGCCGGAGGGGCTTCACTGCCTCGTGTGGAAATTGTGGATCTGCGGGAAGAACTGGCAGCAAAGAATTTCTCGATATTTAGCCGGAGTTTAACGGCTAAGATCCAAAAGAGACTGGAACGAGGCGAACAGACAATCTTATTTTTGAATCGTCGTGGATTTGCAGGCTTTGTGTCCTGCCGCAAATGTGGAGAAGTCGTTGGCTGTCCGCATTGTGCCGTGTCACTCAAACCGCACAGCAGAGCTGGCAAAGTAACGCATCTGACCTGCCATTATTGTGGCTATACGATTCCGATGCCACAGACTTGTCCATCCTGTGGATCGAAATACATTGGCACCTTTGGACTAGGCACAGAGCAGGTAGAACAGATGGCGGCAAGCAGATTTCCGGGTGCAAGAGTACTTCGCATGGATGCGGATACGACCGGAGGCAAAGAGGGGCATGACCGGATCTTAAAGCAATTTGCGGCGGGAGAGGCAGACATTTTGGTAGGAACGCAGATGATCGTCAAGGGCCATGATTTTGCGAAGGTAACATTAGTTGGCATATTGGCGGCAGATCTGTCGCTTAATGTAGGAGATTACAGAGCGGCAGAACGCACTTATCAGTTGCTGGCGCAGGCGGCAGGACGGGCAGGACGTGGCGATCTTGCCGGAGAAGTTGTCCTGCAGACCTATCAGCCGGAGCATTACAGCATTACCTGCGCAGCAGATCAAAACTACGTGCAATTTTATAAGCAGGAAATTTTAATGCGTCAAATGTTGCAATATCCGCCCGTTTCCCATATACTAGGAGTATTGGTGCTTTCTAAGGATGAGGCGTTAGCGACGTCATTTGCAGATGAGTTAGCGGACATGCTTCGTGGCACAGAGGGGCTTGTACTTTTGGGGCCGTCAGAGGCACCGATCGCCAAACTTCGGGATGTATATCGATATATGATATATGGAAAATCGGCGGAGTATGAGTGCTTGGTACGGGAAAAAGATCGATTAGAACAGTACATTCGGCAAAGAGGACTGTCAGAGCATTTAAGTGTTCAGTTTTCTTTTGATCATGAATAAAGGAAGGAAGAAAAAAAATGGCATTAAGAACAATTCGAGTAATGGGAGATGAAATATTGACAAAGCAGTGTCGCCCGGTAAAGGAGATGACACCTAGGATTAAAACATTGATCGAGGATATGTTAGAGACGATGTATGACGCAGAGGGCGTAGGTCTTGCAGCACCTCAGGTTGGTATTTTGAAGCAGATCTGCGTGATTGATGTTACACCGGAATGTGATCATCCGATCGTATTGGTCAATCCGGAGATCATTGAACTTAGCGGAGAGCAGATCGGACAGGAAGGCTGCTTGAGTGTACCTGGCAAAGTTGGTATTGTAAAGCGCGCCAATTATGCGAAAGTAAAAGCATTGGATGAAAATATGAATGAGATCATTGTGGAAGGGGAAGAGCTGTTAGCGAGAGCCTTGCAGCATGAAATCGACCATCTTTCCGGTACGCTGTATGTCAGCAAGACGGAAAATGGGATTCAGGACGTAGAGCCGATCGAGTAAATGTATCTCATAGGATGACGATAGAGAGGCAGACTGCAGAAGACAGTGCCTGATTAGAGTGAGACAAAGGAGTGGACAAAGCATGCGTATTGTATTTATGGGGACACCGGACTTTGCGGTTCCGACATTGGAAACTCTGATACAGAGCGAACATGAAGTAGTTGGTGTTGTGACACAGCCGGACCGACCGAAGGGAAGAAGCGGTAAGCTGCAGTTTTCTCCGGTGAAGGAAGCCGCCGTGGAGGCGCAGATTCCGGTATTTCAGCCGGAGCGCATAAAGGACGGAACGTTTTATCCGGTCTTGCAGGAACTCAACCCGGATGTGATCATCGTTGTAGCATTTGGCCAGATATTACCCAAAGAAATATTAGAACTGCCAAAATACGGATGCATGAACGTGCATGCGTCCTTGTTGCCAAAGCTTCGTGGTGCAGCACCGATCCAGTGGTCTGTTATTGACGGAGATCCGGAAAGTGGCGTAACGATCATGCAGATGGATGAGGGACTGGATACCGGAGATATGTTGATGGTTCAGAAATATACATTGGATGCCAAAGAGACCGGGGGCAGTTTGTTTGATAAATTGTCACAACTTGGCGGTCCGATGATACTAGAGGTATTGAAACAGGCAGAAGCCGGAGAACTCCATCCTGTTCCGCAGGGAGAAGAATATACGTATGCCAAGATGCTTTCCAAGGAGACAGGAAAGCTTGATTTTACCAGACCGGCGGTTGAATTAGAGCGTTTGATCCGAGGACTTAATCCGTGGCCGAGTTGTTATACGGGCTTACAGGGTAAAATGCTAAAAATTTGGGATGCAGATATTGTCGATGCGGAGCAGCAGGCAGCAGAGCAGATCGAGAAAGGCCGGTGCGGTCAGATCGTATTGATTGATAAAAATCGCTTGTGGATCCAGACAGGAGATGGCTGCCTGAGTGTGCAAAGCTTGCAGCTCGCCGGCAAAAAACGAATGAATATTGCAGATTTCCTGCGCGGCATGCAGATTGACTGCGGAACGATACTTGCCTGTGATTAGGCAATAGAAAGGACAGTAATACCATGGAGAAACGGCAGACGCCACAACAGAATATGCGAAATGTACGTGCCATTGCGCTGGATATTCTCCTGCAGGTGATGGAAGAAGGCAAGTATTGTGACCGGACATTACACCGTACCTTAAATAGAGAGGATACGTTGTCCAAACAACAGCGTGCGTTTCTTACCAGATTAGTAGAAGGAACTGTTGAACAGGCAATCCGTTTGGATTACATCATAGATTGTTTTTCAAAAACAAAAGTGGTCAAGATGAAACCGGTGATCCGTGAAACACTGCGTATGGCAGTATATCAGTTGTTCTATATGGATCAAGTGCCTGACAGTGCAGCCTGCAACGAAGCTGTGAAACTGGTACGTAAACGTGGTTTGAAAGGTCTTAGTGGATTTGTCAATGGCGTTCTTCGAAGTGTTATCCGTGGCAAAGATCAGATTAAATATCCGGATGCGAAAGATTTTATTTCCTACGCATCCATCAAATATTCGATGCCAGGTTGGATCATTGAATATTTTTTAGAAGAATACAGTGAAGCTGAAACAGAACAGATCCTGCAGGGTTTTATGCAGAAGGAAAGTGGTGTAACCGTGCGGTGCAATCTGAATCTGCAAAATCCGAGCGGAAATCCGGATCTTGCGGTTCCTGAGATCATAGAGTCTTTGGAGCGGCAGCAGGTAACAGTACAGCCCGGAAAATGGTTCCCGTATGCCCTTCACTTATCCGGCTTTGAGCGAGTGGATTCTATGGAGGCGTTTGTGAGAGGAAGACTGCAGGTGCAGGATGAAAGTTCGATGCTTGTTGGTGCTGTTTCCGGGATCAAACCGGGACAAGAGGTATTGGACGTTTGTGCAGCACCGGGCGGCAAATCTCTGCACGCAGCGGATTTATTGGCAGGTACCGGTGTGATCTTTTCTTGTGACTTAAGCGAGACGAAAGTGCATTTGATTCAGGAAAATATGGAGCGCGCCGGGGTAGATCATTGCGAACTGTACCGTCAGAATGCCAGGATCCTTCGCAAAGATTGGATCGATTCGGTGGATGTTTTGATCGCAGATCTGCCGTGTTCCGGACTGGGAGTCATCGGTGGCAAATGTGATATTAAATATCACACGCATCGGGAAGATATTGATGAGCTGGCATCGCTGCAGCGAGAGATCTTGCGGGTTGTCAGCCAATATGTACGGCCGGGTGGTATATTGCTATATAGTACGTGTACCGTTGCAAGAGAAGAAAATAATGATAACGTTTCGTGGATCAAAGAGACACTTCCGTTTGTGCCGGTTTCGATAGAGGAAGACCTTCCAGAATCGCTGCGAGGAAAGACCGGTAAAGAGGGATATTTGCAAGTGTTGCCGGGAAATGGATCGGATGGTTTCTTTGTGGCGAAATTTCAGCGAAAAGGAATATGACAAAGTAATTAGGAAAGAAGGAGTGGACAGATGCAGAAAGTGGATCTTAAAAGCATGACATTTGCTGAGTTGCAGCAGTTTGTGGAAGATCTTGGAGAGAAGAAATTTCGCACAACGCAGTTATATCAGTGGATGCATCAAAAAATGGTCAAAGAATTTGCGAGTATGACCAATCTGTCCGCAGCGTTTCGGGATAAATTAGAGGAGCAGGCGGCATTAAATGGTTGTACCATGGTAAAGCGGCAGATTTCCGCAGATGGTACGAACAAGTTTTTGATGGAGCTTAGTGACGGCAATAAAGTAGAGTCAGTGTTGATGAAATATCATCATGGCAATAGCGTTTGTATATCCACTCAGGTGGGCTGCCGGATGGGATGTCGTTTTTGTGCGTCCACGGTAGGCGGCTTAAATCGCAGTCTGACAACCGGGGAAATGCTAGAGCAGATCTATGAGGTACAGCGGATCACCGGAGAACGTGTCTCTAATGTGATCCTTATGGGAATTGGAGAGCCTTTGGATAACTACGAGAATGTTGTACGTTTTATTCGAATGATTTCGGATGAACGGGGACTGCATATCAGTCAGCGAAATATAACATTGTCGACCTGCGGTCTTGTAGATGGGATCTATCGTCTGATGAAAGAAGATTTAACGATCACACTTGCAATCTCATTGCATGCGCCGAATGATGTACTGCGCCGGGAAATGATGCCGGTTGCCAATCGGTATTCGATCGCAGAGATCTTGAAAGCATGCCGGGAGTATGTAGATCACACCGGACGCCGAGTTACATTTGAATATAGCTTGGTGGATGGGACGAATGACAGTGCAGAACATGCAGAGGAGCTGGCGGCTTTGCTGCACGGTCTGAATTGCCATGTCAACCTGATCCCGCTGAATCCAGTGGAAGGGCGTATGGGAGAGCGATCCAAGCGTACCAAAGTATTGGAGTTTCAGAAAATATTGGAGAGCAGGCATATTACCGCAACGATCCGTAGAGAGATGGGAAGCGATATTGATGCTGCCTGTGGTCAGCTGCGCGGTAAAAATATATAATTCGTGGAAGATAAATCCCGTGTCAGTTGTGAAATAAATGGAAAAAGCGTCAGATTTTGACACTACATCACTATTATGATAAAATATGTTAGATAGTATACATGTAAGGTTGATTATAAACAAAGGAGGGGAAACTACATGAAAGCATATGCAAAGACAGATATAGGCAGCAAGAGATCTATGAATCAGGACTATATGTATTGCAATACTGAACCTGTTGGTAGTTTCCAAAATCTGTTGATCGTGGCAGATGGTATGGGCGGACATAGAGCTGGAGACTATGCATCACGTTTATGTGTAGAGACAATGGTGCAGTCGCTGGAGAAGAGTGCTCATAAGACGCCGGTTTCCTTGTTTGAGGAAGCAGTTACAGCTGCGAACAAAGCAGTCTTTGAGGAGTCTGCGTCACACGTGGAATATGAGGGCATGGGTACCACCGTGGTAGCCTGCACATTAGAGGAAAATACACTGTACATTGCCAACATTGGGGATTCCAGATTGTACTTGATACGAGATGGGATTGAGCAGATCACGGATGATCATTCTTTGGTAGAGGAAATGGTCAAACAGGGTAATATTACGGAGAGTGAGGCAAGGATACATCCGCAGAAAAATATTATTACGAGGGCCCTTGGCATCAATGAAGAAGTCCAGGCTGACTTCTTTGAGATTGATGTGGAGCAAGGGGATGTTATTATGCTCTGCAGTGATGGCTTGTCCAATATGATTGAAGATGAAGACATGGAATACATTGTAAAGAATAGTGATACTCTGCAGACAGCGGCAGAGTCGTTAGTGGCTAGAGCTAATGAGAACGGCGGTAATGATAATATTACCGTTGTGTTAGCTGAGGTATAAGCTAAGAGGAGGTAAGGGTAGAAATGATAAGTCCAGGAATGTTATTAAGCGAGAGATATGAGATTATTGACCGCGTGGGATCCGGCGGAATGGCGGATGTATATAAAGCGAGAGATCAGAGATTAAACCGTTTCGTGGCGATCAAGATCTTAAAACCGGAATATAGTAATGATGCAAAGTTTGTCTCCAAATTTCGAGGGGAGGCGCAGTCTGTAGCGGGATTGTCACATCCGAATGTTGTAAATGTGTATGATGTTGGTGAAGATGACGATCTGTATTACATCGTTATGGAGCTTGTGGAGGGTATTACGCTCAAGCGCTTTATTGAAAAGAAAGGTCGTCTCGATGTCAAGGAGGCGATAGGGATCGGTGTGCAGATCGCACAGGGTATGCAGGTTGCACATGATAACAGCATTATTCACCGTGATATTAAACCACAGAATATCATTATTTCCAAAGAGGGCAAAGTAAAAGTTACAGACTTTGGTATCGCTAAGGCAGCAACGTCAAATACAATCACATCTAATGCAATGGGATCTGTGCATTATATCAGTCCGGAGCAGGCAAGAGGTGGTTACAGCGACGAAAAGAGTGATATCTATTCTCTTGGTGTAACAATGTATGAGATGCTGTCAGGCAAAGTACCTTTTGAAGGAGACAGCACGGTGACTGTTGCACTTGCACATATTCAGGAAGAGGCAACACCGTTAGATAAAATTGATCCGGAAATTCCGCACAGCTTATCCAAGATTGTGATGAAGTGTATGCAGAAGAAGCCGGATATGCGTTATATGACAGCTTCTGCATTGATCGCAGATCTGAAGAGAGCGTTAATAGAGCCGGATGGGGATTATGTTGTGATCTCCGATGTTGTCGACGATTCGCCGACGATCATTATGGACAAAAATGAAGTGGATCAGTTGAAAAAGAGTGCTATTTTAGCAGAAAAAGACCGTACAGTTCAGCCGGAAAATGAAGAGGAAGAATCGGACGATGATGCTATTGATCCTAAATTAGAGCGTATTTTGAAAATCTGCAGCGGTGTTGTTGCGGTGATCATTGTGTTAGTTGTTATTTTGCTGATCGGCAAAGTGGCCGGTTGGTGGGGTGGCGGTTCCAACAAGAAACCAACGCCGACTTCGACAGCAGATGCAAGTGCAGATCCACAGTCTTCTGCGGCTGCTTTAGGTAAAGTGGCAGTACCGGATCTCGTGAATCATACACTTGAAGAAGCAGAGAAGATGCTTGACGAGGCAGGATTAAAATATCAGCTTAAGCCGGTAGAGTCTGAGGAGGACGCTAATACCGTGACGGATCAAGAACCGAAATCCGGCGAAGAGGTAGAAGAAGGAACGAGAGTTACTATTTATTACAGTCAGGAATCCAGTGGAATTACGATTCCGGATGTAACAAATAAATCCTTAGAAGACGCAACATCTCAATTAGAGAGCAGCAATTTGACCGTTAAGGGAACCACAGAGAAATATAGTGATATCGTAGCCAAAGGAAAGGTATGTGGTACCGATCCTGTTGTGGGTTCCAGTGTAGCCAAAGGAACAGCAGTTACTTTGATCATCAGTAAGGGACCGGAAAATGATATGGTACGTGTTCCAAATCTCGTGAAGAAATCATTAGAGGTTGCGAGAGAACGATTAGCAGATGTAGGATTGGAAGCTCCAGATGAGCCGACTTATGTATATAGTGATACAGTACAGAAGGGATATGTGGTCAGCCAGTCTAAGAAGTCCGGTACCAAGGTTGAGGTTGGAACGGTGATTGAATTTACCGTCAGCTTAGGATCTAAGCATAAGGCAACTGAGAAACCGGCTGCGACACCGACGACAGAGCCGAAGTACAAATATACAGGTTCTTTGACGATTTCTGCCAATCCGTTTGACTACGAAGATGAAGCTCCGGCATCCATCAAATTAGTCTTAGAGCAGGATGGTAAATCTAAAACTGCCTGGTCAGGAACTTTGAGTTATTCTGATTTCCCGCGTAAGTTTTCGGTTGAGGGATACAGTGATAACAATGGTAAGATTACGTTGTATAAAGATGGCGTAGAAGTAGGTGGCCCATACAATGTAGAGTTTAAGAAGGAAAGGCAGTAATGCAGGGAAAGATCATTCGAGGTGTAGGCGGATTTTATTATGTACACGTTCCAAGCATTGGTCTGTTGGAATGCAAGGCAAAGGGTGCGTTTCGCAACCGAAGGGTCAAACCTTTGGTTGGAGACAATGTAGATGTAACAATACTGGACGAGGCGAATGCGCTGGGGAATATTGAGGAGATACTGCCTAGACATTCGGAGTTGATACGCCCGGCAGTTGCTAATGTCGATCAGGCGATTGTTATTTTTGCAGCATCCTATCCAAAACCAAATATCAATTTGCTGGATCGTTTTTTGCTGATGATGCAGTGGCAGGATGTACCTGTTAGCGTATGCTTTAATAAATTGGACACCGCAGATGATGGCTTTATAGAAGAATACACCAATGTTTATAAAGACAGTGGTGCATCGCTCTTTTTTACCAGTACCTACGATGGGAAGGGGCTAGAAGAGCTGCATCAAAGTTTGATTGGGAAGACAACAGTGCTTGCCGGACCATCCGGTGTTGGAAAATCTTCTGTAATGAATGCACTTTTTCCGGAAGCAGATATGGCAATTGGGGAGATCAGTACCAAAATTAAGCGAGGGAAACACACAACGAGACATTCGGAACTGTTTTCGCTGCCGGATCAAACGTATGTGATGGATACACCGGGATTTACTTCGCTTCTTTTGCCGGAATTGGAAAAAGAAGAATTAAGGGAATATTATCAGGAGTTTAGACCATATGCATTGCAATGCCGTTTCCTTGGCTGTGCTCACATCAACGAACCGGATTGTGGGGTCAAGGAGGCATTGGCTCAGGGGAAAATGTCGAGTAGCCGATATGAGAATTATAAACTATTTTATGAAGAACTCAAAAATCGGAAACGCTATTAGATATGATAGGAAGATGCATTCATAGACTCGTCTATGAAAGAATGGAGAAGAAATATGAAACAGTTGGCACCGTCAATCTTGTCGGCAGATTTTATCTGCCTGGGAGAGCAATTGAAACAATTGCAAAAGCTTTGCATACATTACCTCCATATTGATGTGATGGATGGAATGTTTGTACCATCTATTTCTTTTGGTATGCCGGTGATTGCGTCATTGCGGAAACATACAGACATGTTTTTTGACGTGCATCTGATGATAGAGGAACCGATCCGTTATGTCAACGCCTTGCGTCAGGCCGGAGCGGATGGGTTAACTGTGCATGCGGAAGCGTGCGCTGATTTGCCGGGGACGATTGCGGCCATTCGAGAAAGTGGTGCGAAGCCGGCAGTGTGCTTGAGTCCAAAAACACCGTTAAGCAAGTTAGATGGTATTTTGGATCAAGTTGATATGGTGCTTATAATGGGGGTAGAGCCTGGTTTTGGGGGTCAGACTCTGATTTGGGAGACCTTGGAAAAAGTGAAACAGCTGCACAAGATTCGCAAAGAACAAGGATTGTTCTTCAAAATAGAGATTGATGGCGGCGTGACAAAGGAAAATGCACGTGCTGTTGCTGCATGTGGTGTGGATATTGTCGTGGCTGGAACCGCTGTTTTTCGTGGGGATATCGAGGAGAACATTCATGTTTTGCAAGAAGAAATCAACACGGAGGGACAAAATGCTTCTTGAGAATATTCCATTAGGAAGAACATTAGAAATTTATATTGATCGTGAAGGTTATCGTTATCGGTTAGTCAGTAAAGTAGAGGAAGCCAAATCAAATCAGGTATGTGTTAGTTTGATCGCATCCAATGGAAGAGCTTTTCAGTTTCATGCGGAGGATGATATATGCATTGTATATCGCGATGCAGACAGACTGTGGGAATGGACAAAAGTGAAGGCAGGCATTGCGAAGTTGGACGGAGAGCCGGTGCATATATTTCAGATTAACGATAAGGGTCATTCATACAATCGACGCAATGCATATCGCGTCCAGATCGGCGAAGAAACATTAATTGGCTACTATGATGTGCCGGGAGCACCTCGCAGATTATCAGAACCACCAAGCCCTGCAGATGAAGAAGAAAATGCAGATGTTATCGAGGAGATAGAACCAGAGATCGTGCGTGGTGTGATCAAAGATGTCAGTGAAAGCGGAGTGGGGTTATACTCTGACTTTGAGTTTCAATTGGAGGATGGCATGTTTTTCGACATTCCATCACCTTATGGTATGCTGCATTGCAGAGCAGAGGTCGTGCGTCGTGACGAGCTACGTGCCACCAATCATAAATTTAACTTTTATTATGGATGTGAGATGACGATGACAGATCGTAAGTTAATGAAATACATCTATGATATACAGAGAGATATTTTGAAGAAAACCAGAGGGCAGTAGTATACTGTCCTTTTTTGGGGACAGCAATCTTATAAGGTGTAATGGGATAAGATGTTTGCAGTGCCGTTTTTGGGACAGCAACTACTTTCTGTAAGAGAAGAGAGGGGATAAGTATAATGCTTGGTAAAACAATATTATTTAGTGGCGGAAAGTATGATATTGCATTTATAAAACAATATTTGGCCGACAAGTCTTTTGATACGGTAGCATGTGCAGATTCCGGTTTGGAAGCGGCACACGCAGTAGGAGTTAATGTGGATTATATTATGGGGGATTTTGACAGTGTCTCGCAAGAGACACTGGCAGAGTATCGATCTGCGGATAAGGCTGCAAAGTTTGTACAGTATCCTAAGGCAAAAGACTATACAGACACGCAGATGGTATTGGAATGGATATTGTCGGAAGGGGCATCAGAAATCACTATTCTGGGTGCTACCGGGGGACGATTGGATCATTTTCTATCCAATCTAAATATTTTGATGAAACCACTTAAGCAGGGAATCCCGGCGTATATTGTAGATTCGCATAATCGGTTATACTTGATTGACGGAGAGACAACCTTACACAGAGAGCAGGTATTTGGCCAATATATATCCTTGCAGCCGCTTTCCGAAAAAGTGTATCCGGTGACTTTGACAGGATTTCAATATGGACTGAAAGATTATACGCTTACATATGGTGATGGACGCGCGATCAGCAATGAGTTTGCACCAGAAGCGCAGACGGCAACGATCTCGTTTACACATGGGGAATTGATCGTGATCGAATCTAGGGATTAGAACGCAATCAGATAGGGGTTGCTTGCATTATGTTGTGTGCTATAATGATCGCAGTAGTTGTAAACTTGATGCAGATGACTTAGATAACAGAAATGAGGGGCTGTATGAATCGAAAGGTAGAGTTATCGGAAGAAAATTATGACTTGTTAGATGAAGTGATACACCAATTGTGTGAGCAGGGACGTTTGTTGGAGGAGCAGAATGCGATGCAGCATGGAAGTACATCGGTCTATGAGCATAGTGTTAACGTTGCCTATAAGAGCCTTCTGTTGGTGGAGAATTTTTGTCTGCCAGTTGATAAACAATCATTAGTGCGAGGGGCCTTGCTGCATGATTATTTTTTATATGACTGGCATGAAAAGGATGGCGGACATCGGCTGCATGGATTTCGACATCCGGCGTTCGCCCTTTATAATGCAAGCAAAGATTTTTCGCTGAATAGGAAAGAGAGAAATATTATTGCGAGACATATGTTCCCGTTGACGGTGTTGCCGCCACGATGTCTAGAGGCGTGGATTGTCTGCTTTGTGGATAAATACTGTGCGTTTTCCGAGACTATGGGGGATGGCAGAATACAATGGGAGCGATAGGGCAAGATAGAATACTGTGGGAGTGATAGGACAAGATAAATACAGTGGGAACGATAGGACGAGATAGGATACAGCGGGAGCGATAGGACGAGATACAATACAGTGAAAACGATAGGACGAGAGAGTGAAGGGAAGAACGATAGAAAATAACGGAGGCTGGTGACAGAATGAAAGAGAACAATTTAATAAATAAGACTGCGTACTTTCATTTGCCCGGATTGTTTGAATTTTATGAATTATATCGTCTGTTTTTAGCGCTGTTTTATGAACACAGGGAGTATTTTTATAACTGGTGTGAGATCGGCTCTATTTATGGCGCACCCGCCGATTGCCTTTGGGGTGGAGGAAGAACTTCCTTCGGTGCGGAAAATCCGGAAGAAGTGCTAGCATTATTGCGTCGATATGGAATATCAGGCCGTTTAACTTTTAGTAATTCTCTGCTTCAAAAAAAACACCTGTCGGATACAAAATGTAATGCCCTTTGTGCATTATTTGCTGAAAATAAAGGTGTGCAAAATGGTATTATCATTCATTCAGATTTGTTGTTAGAATATTTACAAGAAAACTATCCGGAGCTTTATTTTGTATCTTCAACGACAAAGGTATTGACGGATTTTGAGCAATTTGTGAGCGAAGTAAAGCGGGATGATTTTCGCTATGTCGTGCCGGATTTTCGTTTCAATAAACAGTTTGATAAGTTACAGACATTATCCAAATCAGAGAAAGATAAAGTGGAATTTTTGTGCAACGAGTGCTGCTCGTTTGCCTGCAAAGATAGGAAGCGTTGTTATGAAGCGGTCAGCCGCAAAAATTTAGGAGAAAGCGGCTGCGGGCATCGCTGCACAGCCAATGATCTGGAAGAAGGGTACCGTTTTTCGAAAGCGATGAAAAATCCGGGCTTTATTGGTGTTACTGATATACAAGAAAAGTATTTGCCGATGGGATTTACCAATTTTAAGATTGAGGGACGGGGACTCGGCAGTGCATTGATCTTAGAATTTTTGCTTTATTACCTGACAAAGCCGGAATATCAGCTAGTGGTTCGTGAAAAGATTTATTTGGACAATATGCTGGATTTATTTTAAATGTAACCATAATGCGGGAAGAGACATTATTATATTGCTAGGAATGCAGCGTAAAATTGAATGTCAGAAAGTTTATACCGTTAGGACTGTAGCGTAGGATCAAGTGGGAAGAAAGTTTGACAATTTGGTTAGTATATGCTAACTTGAGTAAGGCGTAAATGATGAATGTCAGACAGGCATACATCAAAATATGGAACGAGTCTTTGCAAGTGGTATAGGAGAAATTGTGATGAAAAAGCTGTTTTTTGAAATTGAACGAGATGGTTTCTATGGAACTTATTATGAAAATCCCACAGGATCTGATTGTACGGTCATTGGTTTATTTGGAGATGATCCAAATGATTACATGGCAAAGTGTGGGGCAAAATGGTTACATAAAAATGGAGTGAATGCTTTGTGCGTATCTCCCGGTAAGAAAAATTATAGTCATGTCAATAACCCGTTAGAAAGAATCGAGACAGCGATCAAATGGCTGCAGGCTAACGGCAATCGTAAAGTTGGCATTATGGGAATGAGCACGGCGGGGATGGATTCGCTGGTCGCAGCTTCTTATTTCCCGGATATTACCTTGACTTTTGCGCTTACAGCCAGTGATTTTGTATGGCAGGGATTTGAGCAGGGAAATAAAGATGGCTGCAAAGAATGGCCGATTCCAGAGACATCTACCCTTTCGTGGAAAGGAGAGCCGTTGCCTTACATGCCGTTTGTGTATGAACATCCGGTGTACTGGCAGAAGATTGAAGAGGAAACAAAAGGCTCCGGTGATATCGAGCGAAGCACTTGTTTGTTTATTGACTCCGAGAAGGCAAGAGAGCATACGGAAGAGGAAATGATCAAAGTCGAGAATATTAAAGGAAAACTTTTTCTTGTGGGTGCGGAGGATGATTCTTTCTGGGAAGCAGGAAAATATATCCGCCGCATGGACCAACGATTAAAAGAGCGACCTCATACTTGTGAATATGTACCGCTTGTGTATGAGCACGGGACTCATTTTGTATTGCCGGAATCCATGCTCCGTATGGCATTGCCTGTAGGACTAAAATTTGTGCTGCGGTTTATTTTTAGAGCAGCCAAAGAATATCCGAAGGAGTGTGAGGCAACGAGAAAAGATATTGACAAAAAGCTTTCTGCGGCATTAAAAGAATGGCGGGCAGAGTAGTTTTTTAGAAGCTTGACAGAGACGTGTAGCATATATTTTATTGAATTATAGGTGATAAGGTGAATACTATGAAAGGTTGTTTTTTTGATGTATTCATTATAAAATAATTATAAGGAATTGATGTTTGAGGGGAGCAATCGCCATTTTGATCAAACTTTATGTATGGGATTAAGCATTACAGATGAGGATATTGATTCTCTCTGTCAATCTATGAAGGAACAGGCGGTCAAAAATGCAAATAATGAAGTTCAGAAAGAATCTGTGAAAGAGGTGGGAAGACAGCAGCTGCGTTCTTGGGGAATTCTTATAGAGCGTGATGGCAAAGATTATCCAACAAATGCCTATGCGATTTTAACAGGGGCAGGTGCATTTCATACTGCAACACAGTGTGGTGTGTTTAAGGGGTCGACGAAAGAGGTTTTTGTGGATCGACGGGAGTATGATGGCCCAATTTGGGAACAAATAGAGCAGGCTTTTCAATATGTTCTTCGAAATATTCATTTGGGAGCGAATATTGTCGGAATATATCGACAAGATGTTTATGAAATTCCGCCAGATGCTATTCGTGAGTTGATTATTAATGCGGCTGTGCATCGAAGTTATCTGGATCATGGGAATATTCAGATCGCAATCTACGATGATCGGTTAGAAATTACTTCTCCAGGCAAGCTTCCAATGGGGCAGACTTTGGAGCGAATGAAGGAGGGATATTCACAAATTTTATCGAAATAATAGTAACAGTCCAGATAATAGTAGTTATCCCGATTGTGTGAGAGATCAGTTGGTGCTATACAATGAAATATCAGAGGAATGCCGGAGAACCGCCGGAAAACCGCCGGAGAATTGCCGAGAGGTGAGCAGGAACAAAAGATTTACCGATACGTTTTGGAAAATGCATATATCACAAGGGCACAAGTTATGACACTTCTTGATTTGAAACAACGTCGGGCTAGAGAGATTTTGTTCAATATGATAGAGGATGGTTGGTTAAGAAAGGAGGGCGCTTCAAGAAGTACGATTTACGTGCTTAATACAACAGAAAAGTAACTTTAGTATTAACATAAAGGTAAGGGCAGTCGATTCAGCAATTATGAAAAATGTAAAAAGAGAGTTGACCATAGAAAAAAACTATGGTCAACTCTCTTTTTTTTGTATTTTGCAAAGATTCCTATGCTGCCTATAATAGCTTTGTATATGTGATGCAATGAAAGGAGAACAAGATGAGTAATTTGAAAACACCTTTTAGATACGATTATGTCGGAAGCTTTTTGAGACCTGCAAAGTTAAAGAAAGCAAGGGCAGATTATGAGGCTGGAACAATCAGTGCAGAACAGTTGAAGAGCGTAGAAGATGAGTGCATTATACAACTTGTCAACAAAATAAAAGAGCTTGGATATCATGTGATCACAGATGGAGAGTTCAGAAGAGCAACATGGCATTTGGATTTTATGTGGGGATTTCAAGGGATCGAACATAAAAAAACAGTAGATGGAAATACCACGTTTGATGCGGAAGCTGCCATGATTGACGATACCTATATGGTTGGAAAAATTTCCGTAAAGAATCACCCATTTGTTGAACATTTTAAATTTGTAAAGGCACTGGAAGATGAAAATACCGTTGCCAAACAGACAATACCATCTCCGGGACAGTTTTATGCTTATTTTACCGGAACACAGCTTTTGGAAGACACTTTGAAAATATACGGCACAGAGGAAGCATTTGCTGAGGATGTCATTAAGGCTTACGGTGAGTTTATCAAGGAACTTTATGAGGCTGGCTGCCGAAATCTGCAGTTTGATGACTGCGTATGGGGTGGCATGGTAAACCCAGAGTTAGCGGTTGAACTTACGGGCAGAAAAGGAGAGGCGTTAGAGAAATATAAGAGAATCATCCTAAAACTTAATAATGATGTTGTGGCAGAAGCACCACAGGATCTTACGATTAATACACATGTGTGTCGTGGTAATTATCACTCAACATTTTTCAGTTCAGGTGCATATGATGGTGTGGCGGATCTGTTGTTTGGGGAAGAAAATGTCAATGCCTATTACCTCGAATTTGATGATGAGAGATCTGGTGGATTTGAGCCGCTTGCAAAAATATCAGGGGACAAAAAAGTGGTTTTGGGACTCATTACCACCAAGAAACCTGATCTGGAAAATAAAAAAGCAATTGTAGAGAGAATTAAGCAGGCTGCGCAATACGTTCCATTGGATCGTTTATATCTTAGTCCACAGTGCGGATTTGCATCATGTGAGATTGGAAACAAACTCACAGAGGGAGAACAGTGGGCAAAGCTTAAGCTGGTAAAAGAAATTGCAGAAGAAGTTTGGAAATAGCAATAAGAGGGCTGTGATATCGTATCACAGCCCTCTTATTGGGATGTGGCTTCTGTGACCGGGGAAAATGCTTCTGCGTTTTTGCCGAGCAACTGGTCACGCTTAAAATTTTCCCGCAAGAGCAGGAGCTGGATCAGGACCAGTGTAATATGAAAAAGAATCGTTGTAGAAGGATAATGGTTCATTTGGTATAATTTTGATGCAGTCATCAAGAAGTTGTTCTTTGTAAATCAGTATGTAGATATGATACTGAAAGGACAACAACATTTATAATGGGGGAAATAGAGATGAAAATTGACAGAATACTTGGAATTATTATTTATCTTTTTAATCATGATAAGGTTTCAGCGAAAACTCTAGCTGAAAAATATGATGTATCGGTTCGGACGATTCAGCGTGATATGGTGAATATTGCGTCTTGTGGCATACCTATTTATTCGGATAATGGAAAAAATGGTGGTTATTCTATTTTATCAACATATAAACTGAAAAATACAAATATTAAAAATGATGAACAACAGATGATTATTAAGGCACTGGAAACTTTATCCACTTCCTATACGAATCATACATTGGATTCAATCATTGAAAAATACAATTCCATTATCGGAAAAGAAGGTGGACAAAGAATTTTTTGGGATTTTGGTGTTACAAAAGAGAATCAACAGGTTCAAAATGTTAATAAAACATTGGAACAAGCGATAACAGAGAAGAAATATATTTCTTTTCACTATAGAAATGCCAGTGGAAAAGAATCTGATCTGACAGTAGAACCTTTAGCAATACATTATAAATGGTATGCATGGTATCTTTTTGCGTATCGTGATGAAAAGGAGCAATATTATACTTTTAAGGTTGCACGAATGAAAGATGTTGAAATATTAAATAAAAAATCCATGACAGATCATGGAGATATCGAAGAGCGTATGAAAGAAAGTGAACAAAATTATTACAAAACTTGTATAAATATTGAAGTACACTTTGAAGAGCAAGAAAGTGGTTTAATACAAGAATATTTTCCGGATTGTCAAATAGAGAAAATGATGAATGGAGTGTGTAGAACTTTTATTGGTGTACCAGCAAAGGAACGATTATGGAAAGCACTTTTATTAAGTTTTGGAGACCGTGTAAAAGTAGTAGCACCAGAGGAATATAAAAGGGAATTGATTGATACGGCAAGAAATTTTTTATCTAATTACGACAGCTAGTTGTCGTAATTAAATGCTATAATTGGTGCAAAGGCAAGTGAACATAGTGACTGCCCAATACTGATGTATGCGTCTGATAACCGGTTGATCACTATGATAACGAAGTCGTAGAAGATCAAAGGGGAAATTACTTATGAAAAGAACAAAAAATAAGATGTATTATTTTATGATTTTTTTTATTAGCCAGATGGTGTCAGAATTAGGAACTTCCATGACTGGATTTGCAACTGTTATTTGGATGTATTCTAATAGTGGACAGGTGATGTCGGCGTCTTTACTGGCAATATGCAGTACAGTGCCATATCTCGTTGTAAGTCTTTTCGGTGGAGCGGTTGCTGATAAAATGAATAAGAAAAAAATCATGCTTATTTGCGATTCGATTGCAGCAACAGGTTCTGTCATTCTCTTGAGTTGTTATATTTTGGGATGTTTACAGTTATGGGTATTGTGTCTGGTAAATGTGATCAATGGATTTATGAATGCATTTCAAAATCCCGCTTCTCAAGTTACGGTAACCTTATTGGTGGATCAAAAAGATTATGCAAGAATTGGTGGGATTCAATCAACAATGGGCGCATTAGTTGGTATATTTCAGCCAGTTCTGGCAACCACCATTCTTAATACATTGGGCTTGCAATGGATTTTAATAATTGATTTGAGCACCTTCCTAGTTGCTTTTTTAGTATTACTATTTGTTGTGGAGATACCTGATGAAATTTCTTCGGGTAAACAGACATCGATTTCAGAAATATGGGATGGGTTGAAAGAAGGCATTAATTTTATAGCTGGTAATCGATCAATTTTGATGCTTTTAGTGATGTATTGCATTTTGGAATTTACAGGCGCAATTTCCTTTGATGGTATGTGCACACCACTTCTTTTAGCGAGAACAAACAATAATGAAACGATCGTGGGAATTGTTTCGTCGTTTATGGCAATAGGTTGTATCGTGGCAAGCGTCCTATTGTCTATCTTAAAGCAGCCTCATAAAAAATTGCCAGTCATGTATTTTGGCAGTTATCTATGTTTGCTTGGAATTACATTGTTTGGAATGGGAAGAAATCTCGTGTGGTGGTGTATCGTGGTATTTATTGGATGTTTTGGAAGCCCAATATATCATACATATCAGACAATTATTATAAGAGAGAAAGTTGATACAACGATGCAAGGTCGTGTTTTTTCTTTGCAAGGCATGATTACACAGGCATTAACACCATTAGGATTTTTAATGGGAGGTATGCTGGCTGATTATATTTTTGAACCATTTATGAAAAAGATGTCTTTGCATAAAAATATGATCACCTTTCTTGTTGGACGGCAGAGTGGTTCCGGAATAGGTTTAATATTTGTTATTGCAGGAGTAACAGGGACTGTCGCATTAACGATTATGAAGTGCAATCCTGCCATAAAACAGTTGGATCAATTGTAGACATGACGGTCATACACAGTTTACAGATGCAACAAAATAATATATTGACAACTGGATTCCCGGAAGGTTACTTTGTGAAAGAGATTTCTTTGATGCAGTGTTGCAGTTTATTAGTATTATGAAAAAACTTTGAGTATAAATGGTATATCAGACATGTAGATAGTCATAATAGTATTCAACTTGACAGGGCATACTTTGTCGGGGAAAATTTTGAGCAAATCTTAAACAAATCTTAAACAAAAATCACATTGAATCTTAAACAATAGTTATTTAAACTAAATCTATAAGTTATTACAATAAAATTTTTGGGGGAGGAATTTTATGAAGCTATTTTGGAGATTTATTAGAACAGATGTAAAAAAGTCGAAAAGAAATTTTGTATTGTTTGGTTGCACGATTTTTTTAGGGGTTATTGCAATTGTAATCTCCCTGTTATTAACGAGGACAGGAAAGCTGCTATATGCAGATACACTTTTATCAGATTATGGCAATTATGATGTTGCTTTCTGTCAAGTGAGTGATAAATTAAAGGATGTTATTGAAAAAGACAATCGTTTTTCGGAGTTGGGGTATGTTTTTGATCAGGGAAAGTATCGCTTTTTGGAAACCGGAAATAGTATTGAAGTTGGTGCGGTTAAGGATCAAAAAACAGAGGATATGTATTATGTTAATCCGGTGAAAGGAAGGTATCCGAATAAAAAAGGGGAAATATGCATAGATCGTATCACGTTAAAATCGAATGGTTTGGCGGAAAAGTTAGGACAAAAGATTCAATTGACATGCGATGATACGTCAGAAAATGTAACATATACATTGGTTGGAATTATAGAGGTTCAAAAACATGATACAGGTGAAACATATGATACAAGGTTTTATCCGGAAGAAATGTTTTCAACCAGTAATATGAACAATGTAAATTTCCCATATGCATATATTTATCCGGAAGAAGTAAAGAATCCAAAAGGAATACATATTTTGGCGGATGTAGTAAAAAAGGAAAATTCTGCCAATGTAGTACAGTCCTATTTAGATGATTCTGATTTATTATCAGACTTACATATTACTACTGACAGGTCTTTTGGCAGAGAATGGACAATAGCGAATATACTGGGAGCAGATACGAATGGAGATAGTTTGGCAAATGTTGTTTCAAGCAGTATGGAAAATGGAAATATATCAGTCGATGGATATACAAAGTATCTTATGCCGGTATTATTGCTGTTAATTTTTACACTGGTTTTGGTGGGGATATTTGACTCGATTCGTATGGATATCCGTAGAAAGTATGATTACTATGGGACTCTGCTTCGGCTGGGAATGAATAGCAAAAAGATTGCACTGTTTTATAGTATGGAAATGTTGATTGTATTGGCAGTGACCATATTAGCAGGAATTTTTTGTGGAAAATGGGGATATGAATTTCTTATCAGCCTCGCAAATGATTTATTAAATATACATTTACTATCTGTGGTTGATTTTGATTCATTTTATATTCCGTATATTAACAAGGTGACATGGAACCCATATACCACTGCTGCTTTTGTTGTTGGTGTTAGTGTTGTCGTTGCTACAATCATCAACCTTGTGCAGTTAATTCGTATGAAACCAATACAATATGAAATGAAGAAAGTCACAAAGAAGAAAAGAAAATTTGAGTGTAAAAATCTCTATTATCTTTTAAATCATTACATGGGAATTGACAAAATCAGGTATCGTATACTGCCTAATATTATAATATGCCTTGTGCTTGTTTCGGCAGTGTTTGGATATCAATTTTTTCAATGTAAGATTGCTGACGATACAGGCAACTATGATGCTCAATTGAAAGAGGCAAGAATAAAGGGGTTTGATTACTATATGAAACAGTCACCAGTAGATGTGTATTCCGGTTATTTACAATATATGCATAATAGCGGAGTAACTACGGAGATGTTTCAAGAGTTAAAATCAAACGAGAATGTTAAAAGTGCAAAGGGGGCAATTGTAGATTATTCTACCGCTCTTGTGGTTAATAAGACGGATATGTTGTCAAATAAGCTGATGCAACAGTCAGAAGTTTCAGAAGCAATAAGTGATTCTGTGAATGATCAGATTGATGCGCTGGCAAGTGTTGAGTATTTGAAGTATCTGGGTGTAGATCTGAAAAAGAAGCAGGTGTTTCATACGCCAACCATCGGACTCTCCACTGAGGAAGTGATGTCTTTTGCAAAAAATAATCTTATTGCGGGAGAGATAGACAGAAAGAAGATAGAAACAGGAGAGGAAGTTCTATTGATGGTCACGGATCAGGATCTGGCAAGTTACTTTAAGGTGGGGGACAAGTTACCATTGGTAGACTTTATAAGAGATAAGACGTTAGATGAGAGCACAGAATGCATGTTAGGACAGATTCCAAAAGGATACGAGAATCAAAAAAGCAGTTATAAGGTTACCGTGCAAAATGTGACAAAAGAATTTTTGTGCTTTGAAAAAATGATTCCATTGGATGCAAGGATAGGTGGAATTGTACTGGTTGATGCTGATTTGGATTCGTTTTATTTTGAGGACGATAATGGCGTGAACACTGTTAATGTTCTAACATCAACAGATGCATTTACAAAATGGAAACTTCCTAATAAAAATTATACCAGAGTAGGAGTTACACTGAAAAAATACAACGATACTGCATTAAAATCCTTTGATAAGACATGGTCAAAATATGTCAGCGAGGCTAAGTATATGGCGCAGATAGATGTGTTTAGCATACTTCGGGAAAAACAGATGATCAGCAAAAGAGTGATGGCTATTTTTTACCTGTTGCTTGCTGTGTTAATTTTGTTAAGCATTCTCAGTGCGGGCAATACGATATCCATGAATATTTTTTCCATGAAAAAAGAAAGAATGTTATTAACTGATTTGGGAATGACAAAAAGGAAAATACGACTTCTTCTTTGGATGAGATTTGGAAAAATAGGTCTTTTTGGAGGATGCATCAGTATACTGCCTGTGTGGGGGTATTCCAGAATTGCAGCATATGCAAACGACTTAATGCGGAATGCGTATGAGAATGATACATATGATGCACTCATACTTAGCAAGCCGTGGGTGGAAGCCATTCCAAAGTATGATTTATGGAATGGTAATCTTCTACAGACAGTATTGGTAAGTGTAGCAGTTTCATTACTTATTATTGGTACAATTGTTATTATCTGCACATGCGGACAAAAGGAAGGGAGGAATAAATGCGAATGAGTGCTATGATTAAGATTGAAAATGTAAGTAAGGTTTATGGAAAAGGCAAAAAGAATCAGGTGCAGGCATTAAAGTCGATTGATTTAGAACTTGAACAGGGACATAATTACGCTATTATTGGGAAAAGCGGTTCAGGAAAGTCGACTTTGATGAATATGATCGGGTTACTTGATCTGCCAACAGAGGGGAAGATCTTCTTTAAGGGATCTGATATTAGCCATTATAATGCGGGGCAACAGGCGAAATATCGCAATATGGAGGTCGGGTTTGTATATCAGGATTTTAGACTGATTGACGAACTCACGGCGAAGGAAAATATTTTGCTTCCACGATTAATTGCAAAGAAAAAAATAGATATGGAATATTATCACTCCCTTATTTCCATGTTAGGATTGGAAGAAAGAGAGAAGCATTTGCCAACAGAGCTTTCAGGTGGACAAAAACAGCGTGTCGCAATCGCAAGAGCATTAATCAATGATCCGGATCTGATACTTGCAGATGAGCCAACCGGTAATGTTGATCAGGAAACTGCCGGAGAGATTATGGATATTTTTGTCCAGATGCATCAATTGAAAAAAACAGTTGTGATCGTAACGCATGATATGGATGTTGCAATGAAATGTGAAAATGTTATTAAACTATCGGATGGAATGATTTGTGAGTCATGACCAGTGATAATGGAAGCACCAGAGACGCAGGGGAAAGATTACCAGTAAATAACTAACTGGCTTTCATCTGCGTCTTTTCTGTAGTGATAATAAATACAAAAAGAAAATAACACTTTACATTATCAAAAATGAGAATATAATCAAAATAGAGAATAAAAGGAGAAGAAACTTAATAAAAACAGAAATTGCGGATGTTTTTATGAATCCTGTTCGTCAGAGAATTATTCAATAAAGTGTATTAAGGCAGGTTACATTAGTTTCATCACCTGTTGATGAAACACAAATCATAAATGAGCCAGACGCTGAGACGCAGAGCTGATCCGAAAAGAAAAATGGATTGGTTCCGCGTTTTGTTTATGATATTTGAAAGAAAAATATATGTTGAGAGTTAGTGGAAGGAGAACATAAAAATGTTTAAGGTTGCAATATTACAAAAACGAGCCCTTAATGCACAAATAGAAAAGAATATGGAAAGCATTATTATGGCAATGAAAGAGGCATCGGAAAATCATGCAGATATTCTTTTGCTGCCGGAATGCTTTGTTACCGGGTATGATCTGCCTATGTCGTATGAGAAAAGCATTGCAGATGATGATAAAAGCATTGCAAAAATATGCGAGAAAGCGAAAAAATATAAAATAGGTGTAGTACTCACGGCATTTACAAAAGGTAATAAGCAACCGCAGAACTCAGCCTTTGTTATCAATAAATCAGGCAATATATTAATGAAATACTCAAAGGTACATACCTGTGATTTTGCCGATGAAAGAAATGTTGAATCAGGGAAAGAATTTAAGGTGTGCGATTTTGAGGGAATACAATTGGGCGTTATGATTTGCTATGACAGAGAGTATCCGGAAAGTGCAAGAATACTGATGTTAAAAGGTGCAGAAATCATTCTTGTACCAAATGATTGTGGTTCTATGCAGCCAAGAATCCGAGCACTTTCTACAAGAGCATATGAAAATATGGTTGCAGTTGCTATGGCAAATCCGAATGGAGATAATGCTGGATGTTCCTGTGCATTTAGCCCGATTTGCTGGGACAGAAATGGAGAGTGTGTTGATAATACAGTATTGCTGGCTGACGATAAAACAGAGGGGATTTTTTATGCGGAGTTTGATATGGAAGCGATTAGAGATTATAGGAGGTGGGAAATGTTAGGAAATACATTTCGTAAGGTAGAAGCATACAGTCAGTTGTTAAGTAAAGAAATTAAGGAACCCTTTATAAGACCTGGTCAGAATGAGCTGTTAAAACAATCAAACTTTTTAAATTGATTTCGAGAGAAGAAAGGAATTGACAGGGAGGAAGGGGAAGATGTTTGAAAAAGCAATTCGTTTATTAAGAACAGCAGGCATATTGCTGGTGATAGCCGGCTGCATATTTGGTCTTATAGATCAATGAATTTACGCTGCATTAGTGTGGGTAGGTGCTTTTGGGTGTTGCATTGCAGCTTTTAACTTTAAGGATCAAAAGGGAAAAGAGGAGGGTTAAAACATGGAATTAGTAAGCGATTACATGCGTGAGGATACCATGCGCCACGCACTGAATGAATTGACAAGAAAAACATTCTTCTTCGATTTTGAAGACTGGGTGACAGGTGGATATTTTGAGGGAGATTATATTCCCTATTCCTTTATTGAGGATGGAAAAATAATTGCAAATGTATCCGCAAATCGGATGACTTTTCTTCAGAATGGTGTAGAGAGAAATTACATACAGATCGGAACGGTCATGACCGATGAGGCATATCGCAGACAGGGCTTGGCAAGAAAACTGATCGAGCATGTGGTGAAACAGTACAAGGATAGTTGTGACGGATTTTATCTGTTTGCCAATCTGGATGCGTTAGACTTTTATGATAAGTGTGGCTTTTCAAGGGAAACGGAGTATCAGTATAAGGTCAAAGAGGAGTTTTGCAGGAACATGTCTAAGGGAGAGTGGTTTGTCCCGGTAAATACTGCAGATGTGCAGATGAAGCAAAAATATATGGACATGATCCGGCACAGTGCAGCAAATTCTTCTATGGAGCAGATCAACAAATTTGGCTTGCAGATGTTTTATACTGCAGATATGGAAAATGTATATTATGCAAAGGATATGGACTGTTTTATCGTAGCAGAGACAGAGGGGGATACACTATTTTTACAGAGTATCATCTGTGAAAATCAAGTGGCACTTTCGGATGTTTTGCAGAGAGTGAGAGGGGAATATCATAAACGTCAGCTTGGTTTCACACCTGCTTTGAAAGATATGGATATATGTGTGGCAGAGCAATACGACGGTGCTGATGATTACCGGCTGTTTTATTTGGGGAAAGAGCTTAAAAGTATCGAGAAAGAAAAACTTTATTTTCCGAAACTTTCACATGCATAAAGACGTATGCATTTTGGTATCCATTTTATGCATGTTAGTTGTCTGTATATAGACAATGAAATCAAATCACGATAGAGTAATTACAGTGGCAAATTGCCAAATAATATATGGAGAGGTAGCTGGTATGGAAGAACGAAGTGGAGTCCTGGTACAGACATTGTGAATATTGCAAAATTGGAAGGTGCATATGTTAAATATTTGCTGGCAATCTGTGCGGTTATATTTGTAACTATTGTGAAGAGCAATGGTGTTAATTGCAGTTGCTGCTATTTTTACAATGCTCTGTGAGCGTACCGCAGGTAAATGTTAATACACGGAGCAATTACCAGGCAATTGAACATGTAACCGCAGCAGCGTAGGAAAATAGTGCGGGGGCAAAGGCTATAGAAGATATGGTTGTGAGAATAAGGACATTAGCTATGGAGCCGGAAAGGAAAAACGATGAGAGTAACGGAAGAACTTGTGAAGTGGTATCTCGAGAAAGAAGAGGCAGATAAGATAAACCGGAGGATTGCAGAACGCAGAAAGAAAAAAGCGAATGGATAAAAGGAGCGTATTTGCAGATAGGAAAGGGGGAAGACGCAATGGATGACATGGTTAAAAAGGAACAATAGTTAAGGACGTTGTTCTTGCGGAACAAGTAAATTTAAAATGTTACTCTACGGGGGAGCGTAGAAGATTATATAAAGAAAGCGGAGAAAAATATGGTGAATTTAGTCAAAGAAGCACAGGAAAGTAAAAAGAAAATTGTCCTATCAGCAATGGTGGCAGGACTTACAATTATAGCGGCAGTTCCATTATTTATATTGTCGGGAATGTTGGAGATAGAGAACTGGATTAGAGTACTTCTTATAGGGATAGGTTTTGTTGTGTTAGTTGGAGGAATTGCAATTGCCTGTGTCCTTGATATAAAAGCAGGAGCCTATGAGTGTCCCGAATGTAATAATAGATTTGTTCCAAATATGAAGTCATATATTATGGGACCTCATACAATTACAAAGCGAAAATTAGTATGTCCACATTGTGGTGCACATAAATATTGTAAGAAGGTTCTTACAAAGTAAAACTGAAATTTTATCTATGCAAAGAGTTCAATAATTCTTTGTTATATAGGAAACGCTATGGAGGAAACGATGAAAAACAAAAACCAACTGATTGGCTGTTGCGGACTTGACTGCGAAAAGTGCGATGCCAGGATCGCAACAATTACAGACGACAATGCCCTGCGTGAGCAAACCGCCACTCTGTGGAGCAAGCTCAACGGGGTAACGATCACACCGGAAATGATCAACTGCGTCGGATGTCGCATAGAGGGTGTAAAAACACCGTTCTGCGACAAACTCTGTCCCGTACATAATTGTGTTCGGAAAAATGGATTGGATACCTGTGCTGACTGTTCGCAGATGGACGGATGCCAGACGATTGGAATCATCGCAGCAAACAGCCCGTTTGTTTTGGACAACCTGAACTGGCTTCGTGAGGCAGCAGAGAAAGGAAGTCTTAAAGATGAGTAACAAGTTGTTTGTTTTCTTGAAATCAGTCGGACAGAATGAGCGGTTACATGCAAAAATGGGGGTGTAGGAATGTCAACAATTAAGTTGAAAAAGGATATAATTATGGTATAATTAGACCATAGACAAGGAGGTGCATATTATGCCACAAATAATCCCAATTAAAGACTTGAAGAATACAGCGGAAATATCTGATATGTGTCACCAGGCAGAGGAGCCAATTTATGTTACAAAAAATGGTTATGGTGATATGGTAATTATGAGCATGGAAACTTATGAATCAACCATGAGACAGATTGCCATGTATGGAGATATAGAGATATCTGAAATGCAAATAAAGGCAGGACAAGTCAAGGACGCTAGAACAGCACTAAAAGAAACGAGGGCGAGGTATGGCTTATAAAATAAATGTTACAGAGCGTGCCGATGAATTGCTTGATAATCTTATGTATCATTTAATTTTTCGCTTGAAAAATAAACAAGCGGCGAAGCATCTGTTAGATTGTATTGATGTAATCTACGATCGATTGGAGGTAAATCCTTTTCAATTCGCAGAATGTGGAGATTTATACCTTGCCAGGAAAGGGTACCGGGAGGCTGTTGTTTCACAGATGAATTATATTATTATTTTTGATGTGAGAGATGATGTTGTAAATGTAGTTGGTATTTTTCATCAGTTAGAGAATTATCCAAGTAAATTATAATATACTTGGGGGAAGATCGGAGTCGGTCGAAAGGCTGGCTCTAATTATCTTTTAGAAATTTTCCATATTACTTCTATCACTTACCCATATATACTTAGCACCTGCCATTTGGAATGATGATGGTATATACACAGGGAATGGGAACCTTGATTGCTTCGGGAATCGTTCAGGATACAAAAGAAAATATGTATTGTATGCTTCACAATACGGGGATGACATATTTAAAAGGCTTGGGTGTCGGGGAGGATATTTTACAAGCTTTATCGGGAGGTGATGAGTCAGATGCAGACAGTAGTAACGGATAAATGGATCTTATGTCCGGTATGCAGAGCAAAGCGCTGGCTTTGCTTTTTTACTACGAAAGTCGTTATATTTATCAGTGATACCTTCTGCGTTATTTGTTGAGAGTGGTATTATCAGTGGAAACATTATGTTGGTTATAGTTGCAATTATATTTGCCCCATGTCATATTCGGATCAGTTATATGAATGCCGTTTATAAGGGTGATAATTAAATTTAGAGGAGGAAAGCAGAATGGATGCAATTACGAAAAATTGGATTTCCGAGGAGCAGATACAGCAAATGACAGATCAGGCATTAGGCCATCCGGTTGCAATACAAAACATTAAGAGATTATCCGGGGGATTTTGTAGTGCCGTATATCTGGTAGAAACGGCTGAAGAAAAAATGGTACTTAAGCTTGCTTCCGGAACAGGAGTAAAGGTTATGCGCAATGAAGTGAAATATATTCCAACGGAAGCGGAAATGTTGAAATTATTTCAGGAACGGCTGGATATTCCGATGCCGAAATTACTCTTTTATGATGACAGTGGAGAAATATGTGATGTTCCGTATTTCTTTATGAGTTATCTGGATGGAGTGCCGTTGTGTGATGATCAGACGATTACGGATGCTCAAAGAGCAGATGTAAAGAAGGAAATGGGAGTAATCACACGAAAGATATGTTCCTTAAAGGCAGATATCTTTGGAATCCCCAATATACCGGAAAGTTATTGCAAGAAAAACAGTGATTTTATAAATCTATTGTTTGACTGGCTGTTATGTGATGCCGAAGAAAAGGGAATTGCTATTCCCGGAATTACATCGGCTGACCTTAAGAAACTGATTCGGAAGTATGGAAAAGAATTGGATGAAGTAACTGGCCCGGTTTATGTACATACCGATACATGGGATGGTAATCTTTTGATAAAAAACGGCAAGCTGACAGGACTTATTGATTATGCAGCAGTGTTATGGGCAGATCCATTATTAAGCCATGATTTTCACGACTTTGGAGATGTTCCTAATCCATATTTTCTGCAAGGCTATGGCAAAATAGAATTTACCCAAAATGAGAAAATTCGTATTCAGATCTATCGTATCTGGCAGCGCTTGGGAATGGTGGTGGAGCGCGGATATCGTGAATACGAAGATCCACATATGTATGACTGGGTGTTGGATGATTTTGCAAGAGAAGTGGAGAAACTGGAAACGGCTGTGATGGATCACAATTGATAAGAGCAAAAGAAAGCACAGGCACAGGAGGATTAGAAGATGAAATGTTCAAAATGTGGTAAAGAAATGAGAAAAGGATATTTCTTTAGCAGTAAGGACGGAGCTTTCAGCTTTGCAAATGAAGTACCGGGCGTTTTCGAAAACGCAAAAAACGCAGATGGTTTTGTAGAGATAACAAAACTCAAGCCAGGTCACAGGACAAGAGTGGAAGCAAACTGCTGCGAAGAATGTAGAAAGATAGTGATTAATTACTAAGAGTGACAAGACGCTAAAACCTAGAGCAGGGACTGGTCCCAGATACGAGCCCAGCTGGAGATTTATTTTGAAGAACGGCTGGAAAAAGCAGAATTCTAGGGAAATCTATTTGACATGAGCATTTATACCTGTATAATGCAGATAGAGCAGAGAACCAAAATCTGGTCTCTGCTCTTAGTATAACTATTAATAAAATCTTATGTCTGTTTTTTGAGTTTACACAAAACTTGAAACGGTCTCGGGCTTTTCGTTCTATTCAAATTTGGCCACTTTGAGTTCGCGTATCATATCACGTAAATGTTCTGCTTCGTTATTCATTTCCTGGCTTGCTGCAGCACACTCTTCAGAAGTTGCCGAATTGCTTTGTACAACATCATTAATCTGTTCGATTCCTACATTTATCTGCTGGATTTCCTCTGTCTGGGTTGCAAGTGTATCTGCAATTCCTGATACTTCTTCGGTAATCATTTTCGAACTTTTTGCGATTTCTTCAAGCTGTTGGGCAGTCTCTTCTGCAAGCAAGACTCCTTTTCCGACAGCATTGACAGATGTTTTAATTAAAGCAGCCGATTCTTTTACTGCCTGTGCACTTTGATCTGCCAGCTGATTCACCTGATTAGCTACAACTGCAAATCCTCTTCCTGCTTCTCCGGCTCTTGCTGCTTCAATGGAAGCATTTAATGCAAGAAGATTCGTCTGCGATGCAATATCATTAATTGTTTCAATAATCTTATCTATCTGCATAGATGAATCCTTGATTTCAAGCATGGATTGAACCATCTCATGCATCTTAGAATCATTTTCTAAAATATGATCTCCTAGTTCCACTACCTTTGTACTTATTTCGCTGGCTGCCTCTGAATTATGTCTTACCTGTTCTGAAACATTCTCAACCGTTGCCGTCAATTCTTCTACGGATGCTGCTTGATTCGTAGCTCCATCCGCCAACTCTGTTGACCCTGCTGACACCTGTTCTGCGCCACCTGACACCTGATTGGAAGCTCGTTGTATCCCTTTTACCATCTTCGCCATACTTTTTTCAAAATCCATAAAAGAGCGTAAAATTCCAATAAAGTCGCCCTTCCATTCTACATTAGGCTGCACATCAAAATTTCCTTCTGAAAACAGCTTCATCGCACGATCAATATCATCTACATATGAACCAAGAATCCGAATAGATTTACGCATACTATGTGCCAATCGTCCAATTTCATCTTCTGAACGATAATCTAATGTACTATGCAAGTTTCCATCTGTTAATTCTTTTGCAACATCCTCAATGGCATGTAAAGGCTCTAAAATACTGTGAAGAACTTTCTTGCTCGTTTTTCTTGCACTGATCCATGCCAAAGTTAAAAGGAAAATAATAAAAATAATGCCTACAACAGCATAAAGTATGGTGTTTCTTACTGCCTCGCTGCTGACTTTATCAGTAAAATCATCTAGTTCTAGAGCAAGATTTACCAATTTATTTAATGTAGGAGTACATTTTGTAAGAATATCCTCAGTCCCTTTCTCTTTCTGTCCCGATTTGATCTCATTCACAATAGATGAACATATAGTTTCCCAATCAGATAAGGCTGTTGCATATTCCTCATACTTCTTCTTTGGAACAACGCCCGAGTTTTTTATTATTTTCAGCTGTGAATCAACATCGTTAAGTAAGTTTGCTATGGTCTGTTCATAACTAGTATAAGATGATGTGTCATCCTTTAGTGCCATTTCTCTCACATTTCTTGCTACAGAATTTACATCCACTCTGCACATCTTAACAGCTATATCAGAAGCATTAATTTTATTAACATAATGTACAAGACTTGAAAACAACATGCCTATCGCTGCAATAGAAAGTATTCCAGAAATAAGCATCATTATAATTACTTTTTTATATCCGTAGCCTATTCTTTCTCGTAACTGCATATTTTCGATTTTTTTCTTAAAAAATTTAGTGTACATTATTCTCTAGTTCCTTTCTTATAGTTTGTATTCTTAATTCTGCAAGATTTTATCATTCTCATATATATATTTCTTGCATAATTGTGTTTATAAATGATATAATTGTGTCGAAAATGCATTAGGAGGCATCTAATATGAAATTTGTTGATTACAATTATATCGCCACAATGATAGGTGATTTTTCCAGAGTTCCAGTACATATTTATAAAAACAATGAACTTATTTTTTATTATTCTATAACTCATTTTATAAAAGATCCCATTTCCATACATCAGTCAGATATTCTTAAAATCTCTGATCACATCGGTTATTTGCTGACAGATAATTTCAGTTGCTATGGCATTGTCAATTCTAATGAATATAAATTTGTGATCGGACCAACAAAACAAGTTTCCAGCACTGCTTCAAACCTGCTGGAACTAGCAATTCAATTAGATATCCCAAAAGAAGATATTGATGAATTTATAATTGCCATGCAGGAAATTAAACACATACCTTTTGAAAATCTTATGCAGATCATGTGCTTTTTAAATTATATACTAAACAATGAAAAATGTTCTCTTGAAGATATTTTTATTGATGATTCCTTACAGGAGCATTTTGCAAAAAAAACAAGCCGTCATGGAACAGACCATTCTCTCTCGGATAAGCTTTCTGAGCAGGATATAATATTCCACAGTACGTATGATCTGGAAGAAAATTTTATGAATATGATTCGAAAAGGAGATTACATTTCTATATCGAATCTACTTGAAAACTCACCGATATTCAAGAAAGATGTAATGGAAAGTAACCATCTGCGCTTTTTTAAAAATTCATTTGTTGCCATTGCAACACTTGCTTCACGTGCAGCGATCCAGGGTGGTATGAATCCTGACGATGCTTTTACACTAATTGATAACTACATTCTTATGTGTGAATTGCTAGATGATTGCAATCGGATCAATAATCTTGGCCGTCTTATGGTCATGGACTTTGCAAAACGCGTAAATCAATTATACAAAGGAACACAAGCATCGCACCTTATTTTAGATGTATCAAATTACATTAACCGTCATATGTCAGAGGCAATTACCGTAGAAGCAATGTCAAAAGATTTTTTTATGAGCCGGTCTTATCTTTCAAAACGTTTTAAGGCTGAAAGCAATGTGACTTTAACAGATTTTATTCTTACTAAAAAAACAGATGAAGCCAAACATCTGCTCCGTTACACGAAACAATCTCTAACTGCTATCAGTCTTCATCTTGGTTTTTCTTCGCCCGGACATTTTTCGCGTGTCTTCCGGAAATATGCTTCTGTTTCACCTAAGGAATACCGTGAGAAATACACGAACTGACATATGTTAAATCTTTATACAATCTTAATACCGAATTAGAGACTTTTATACTATCTTTGAAAGCAACTATATATAATAAAAACAGCACAAAGATAGCAGTATTTAGAATCAATAAGAAGGAGTGCTGATTATTTATGCTAGAAAAAACATATAAGAAAAAACATCTGACATCCTTTCAGTTAATTATTTTGGGGTTTGCAGGAGTGATCCTTTTGGGAACCGTTCTGCTGATGCTTCCATTTTCTACTTTAGATAAAGTACCAACTTCATTTCATGAGGCTCTTTTTACAGCCACTTCCGCAGTATGTGTGACAGGCCTTGTTGTGAAGGATACTGGAAGCTACTGGTCTGTGGCAGGACAGACGATTATTCTTGTACTCATACAAATTGGCGGGCTTGGTGTGGTAACGGTGGCAGCATCTGTTTCCCTTTTTTCTGGAAAAAAGATATCACTTATGCAAAGGAGCACCATGCAGGATGCGATATCAGCACCTAAAGTGGGCGGAATTGTCAGACTGACAAGATTTATCTTAAAGGGAACATTTCTGATAGAGGCTGCAGGAACGTTGTTGTTACTGCCGGCTTTTTTTTCTGATTATGGCGGAAAGGGAATCTGGATGTCAGTGTTTCATTCAATCTCTGCTTTTTGTAATGCCGGGTTTGATATTCTGGGGACGGCTGACAATCCCTTTCCTTCGTTGACCGGGTATTCTGGAAATGTCCATGTAAATGTGGGAATTATGCTGTTGATCATTGTAGGAGGTATTGGTTTTCTCACCTGGGATGATATTTATACGAATAAACTGAATATTAAACGTTACCGTATGCAAAGCAAGATTATTCTGATGACTACTGCAGGCCTGATCTTAATTCCTACAGTTTTTTTCTTTGTCTGTGATCTAAAAAATTTATCCGCAGGAAAACGCCTGCTAGCTGCGGCGTTCCAATCGGTAACGACAAGGACAGCTGGATTCAACACGATAAATATTTCAAAGATGAGTGAGGCTTCAAAAGCTGTTATGATCCTGTTGATGTTAGTAGGTGGTTCACCGGGTTCTACAGCAGGTGGAATGAAAACGACAACCTTCACGGTGCTTATTTTAAATGCGATTGCGACATTTAGAAGCCGGGAAAACGTAGAGGCTTTTGGAAGAAGATTGGACCATTATGTGATAAAAAATGCAGCAACGATAGCTATGCTTTATTTTACCATGTTTTTTTGCGGTGGAATCGCAATCAGTGTATACGAAGGTCTTCCACTTTTAGATTGTCTGTATGAAGCTGCTTCAGCTGTAGGCACGGTAGGACTGACACTGGGGATTACACCGGGACTGCATGTTTTTTCGCAAACCGTGCTGATTATACTTATGTATCTGGGACGTGTGGGCGGTCTGACTTTGATATATGCGGTATTTTCCGGAAGAAGCAAGGGGAATGCAAAACTGCCCATGGAGAAGATTACAGTTGGATAGAAGGAGAGAGACAGAATTATGAAGAATGTATTGCTTGTTGGACTTGGAAGATTTGGAAAGCATATTGCTATGCAGTTAAGCCAGCTGGGACATGAAATTATGGCGGTTGACTGGAATGAAGAAAGGGTGGGCGAGGTACTGCCGTTTGTGACCAATGCACAAATCGGTGACAGCACTAATGCGGAATTTTTGAGCTCTCTTGGGATTGGAAACTATGATATTTGTTTTGTGGCCATTGGGGGAAGCTTCCAAAATTCCCTTGAAACAACGTCACTTCTTAAAGAATTGGGAGCAAAACTGGTAATCTCCAGGGCTGAACGTGATGTTCAGGAAAAATTTCTTTTACGTAATGGTGCCGATAAAGTGGTTTATCCCGAAAAACAGGTTGCAAAATGGGCCTCTATCCGTTACACAGATGACCATGTCCTTGACTATATGGAGGTAGATGCGTCCAATGCGATCTTTGAGGTAGAAGTGCCAGAAGGATGGGCTGGAAAGACAGTGGGTGAGCTGGATGTCAGGAAACGTTATAACATTAATATCCTGGCAGTAAAGGATGAAGGGGAATTTAGTATTGCAATTTCCCCGGATACGTATTTAGCAGAGAATAATAAATTACTGGTGTTAGGAGAATACAGGGCACTTCAGAAATGCTTCCGTATATAATTAAGTTGCCGGATAGACTGGTAAAGAGGTGATGGTAATGGTACAGGGAATGCTGGCGGTTGTTGTGTTTTGTATGTTTGGTTTTTGCTTTTATATTGCCAATAAAATAGATCAGTTTTTTGATGCCATCCAGGAAACGGTCAAAGACAAACCGGAAAGAAAGCAGACAGGATTAAAGATACTGTTTTTGGACACTCTTTCAGATAATGACTTACTAAAAGAGGTTCACGAGTGTAAAAGGCAATATAAAGAAGCGAAAATTATCATTTTTGATGGACAGGCTGAAGAGGCAGGTTAGCGTAATTAAGTTTTCGGAAAAATAAATATTGAAAAGGGCAGTTCCTTTGT
>OGCN01000155.1_pt1 | contig 116805 bp, 113 predicted proteins | sample 1570181 | NCBI WGS metagenome assembly OGCN01 (sample SAMEA4370584, study PRJEB24528) | human gut metagenome | reverse complement strand
GCAGTTGTCAAACAGACCTGAAGGTATAGAGGCCAAATTTTTGCAGTTAGAGAAACAATTGTGGAAATCCGTAACATTCTGGCAGTTGTCAAACAGACCTGAAGGTATAGAAGCCAATTTGAAGCAGATAGAGAAACAATTGTGGAAATCCGTAACATTCTTGCAGTTGTCAAACAGACCTGAAGGTATAGAGGCCAAATTTTCACAGTTAGAGAAACAATAGTCGAAACTCGTCCTCTCCACGTCATTCTTGAATATGTCTGAACCAACTGTGGTCAATATACTAAAGTCGTGAAACTTCAATCCTTTCACCTTGCTGTTCCCTATTGTCCAATAGGCCAGCAATACATCGTTATATTTACTCATGTTGCACGCCGTCACCTCCTCGCATCCGCTCACCTCCACATTGTGCGGCATCCCGTCGGCATACTCGTGCGTGTAGCTCTGCTTGCCCGTTCCTGCCGCCGCCGTGGTCTCGCCGTCGCCCCAGTCTATGGTATATGCCGCCGTGGGCGAGCTCACCTCAAGCGTCACGCCTTTCCTCGACTCCGACTCGCGCCTCACAAGCATCTGTATGTTGCCGTTGGGTTTCGGCTTGTAGTCCTCGATGGCCCTGTCAAACACCACTGTCGCGCTCACGTCGGCCTGCTCCACCACTGCATCGCCCGACTTCTCAGTGCCGTTGTACGTCACGGTATATTTATACTTGCCACGGCTCGTTGCAAACCGCGCCGTGCCGTCAGCCACAGTCACCTTCCTCTCGCCGTCAAAGTCCACGGCCACGTCTGCCAGCGCGCCGCCATACTGGTCGTTCACAGTCACGGCAAACGTCACCACCTTGTCCAGCATCACCGTGTTGCGAGTGTCCTCGGTGCTCACGCCGTATACCACAGTGTGCCCCACGTAACCGTCGACAGAAACTTCCACGTTCAACGAACCGCCGCCAGTCACCTCCACACGTCCGGAACTGTCGGTAGTATACGACTTGCCGTTTATGGCCACCGTGGCACCCTCTATAACCGCCAGTGTATCCTTTCCTTTCACTGTGATGGTGCGCCTCGGCGTGCGCTTCAGCCTGTCGTAGCTTATCTCCAGCCCGGGCAGCGCCTCCCGTGCCGCAGTCAGCCACTCCTCAAACGCCTCGTCAACGTGCAGCCTGCCGCTTATGGTGGCCCTCTCCGTGGGGCGTCCGGCCTCGTCGGTGCCGCCAAGCGCCATCATTGCCATAAGCAGGCTGAGGTCGGCGTCCTTGGCGTCGATGCCCACAAGGCGCAGGCTGCGCAGCTTGCCGCCGTCGGCCATGGCGCGCTTGGCCAGCGCGTAGCCGTCCACGCCAGGCGTGCCCTCCACGGTCAGTGCCGCAAGGCTGCCCACGCCGTCCAGAGCCAGCCCCTCGCCCGTCAGGTGCGGCTGGTTCTTCAGCGTCAGGTTGGCTATAGTGGCGGGCAGCTGCATCACCCGCACGGCACCGCCTTCGGCCAGGTTCACCGCCGTGGCGCCGGTGCCCGTGGCGTATATCTCCTCGATGGCCTCGCAGCCAGACACGTCAATGTTGGCCGTGAAGTTAGGGCAGTTCCTTATGTCAAGCTTGCGCAGCACATGGTTCTCTCCCACCGACAGCACCGTGAAGTTCGTGTTCCTGTAGCCCTCCTTGCCGCTGCCTATGATGAGCTCCGTTATGTGCGTGGCCTTCGACACGTCCACCGTGCCCACATACAGCGGCGAGAGGTCGCCTATCGAGGCTATCATGCTGGCGTTGTATATGATGGTCTCCGTGTCGTTGAGAGTCATGTCGGGGGCCTTGATGGTCTTCGTCTCGCCCTCGCCCATGCGCTCCGAGCGCGTCACGCTGCCCCATCTCACCGTGCCGTACATGGCCGTGAACGACCTTAGCGTCAGGTCGGCCTGGGGCTTCACGCCCTGCCACTGGGCCGGTGTGTAGGTGCGGAACGTGCAGTAGTCGCTCAGGGAGCTGCCCGCCTGGAACTTGGAGTCCAGGTACTTGAACCTGTTGTACAGCCACCAGCGCCTGTGCGCCTCGCGGCTGCCCTGCAGGGCGTAGAGATACGCCCCCGTCCTCACTTGCTGCTCCCTGCCGGTGCTCCAGTCGGCGTAACCCTCCGTCAGCGGCTGCTCATACTTGAAGTATCCGTCCTCGTTGTACACCGCCTCGCACCACCTGTCGCCCTGCCTCTCGTTCAGGTACTCCATGGCCTTGCCATACGACAGCAGCCCCCTCTGCCGCAGGTCGTAGTACATCTTGCGTATGTCGTCGCCAAGCGATTCCTCCACCAGCTTCCACAGCTCGCTGTCGGCGCCGTTCCACACGGCCTGCGTGCCTATCGTATCGTGGATTTCGATGTCGTACGCGAACGCCATCGCGCCCTCGTTGTTCACGCCCAGGCACGTGTCGTTGTCGTAGAATATGAACAGCCAGCCGCCGCCCTCGTATCTGGTCATGAACATGTTCTTGGCCCGCTGGTCAACCATGCCGAACACCAGCGTTATCAGGTAGTAGAACACTATCTGCCGCTTGTCGAAATGTTGCTCCAGCTCCCTCTTGAACTTTTCTGTGTCGCCCTTGCACGCCACCACCCACCTGAACGCCTCCGCCATCTTCTCCGTGTCTACACCGCCATCCGGGTAGCGCGCCTCGAAGTCGTCTTTCCAGCCCTCGCCCTCAAAGTCCGCGCTCTTGAACAGCGGGCGCTCGCCCGTGTTGTTCAGGAACTCCCAGCTCTCGTCGCCTGCGGAGAAGCCGAACGTCCCCTCCGCACCCTTGTCGGTGTTGAAGTTGTACTTGCCAATGAACTCGGCTATGGCATCGTCGTCAGCCTTGTGGAACACCACGCAGGGCTCGCCATAGATGGTCGTGCGCACCTTGGCGTCATCCCTCTGCGGGGCGGTCAGCATACCCGCCTCGCGCAGCATCCAGCCCACGTAGTCGGCCATGCCGGTGTTGTGCGTGCCCGAGCTCTCGGCAAAGTCGGCCTTCATGCAGAACACCCTTGCCGGCAGCACCTCGTCACCGTCAAGCGTGAAATCGTCCGCATGGCTGCCGTCATGCGCCATGGTGAAGCCTTTCCTGGCCTCCCACTTGTAGTTCTTCCGCGGGTAATACTGCGAGCTCGTGCCCTGCACGTTCAGAGTCACGCCCTCCGCCGTGAAGCTCCTTTCGGGCTTTTGCAGGTCGCTGAACTCTATCCTCACCGTCTTCTTGTCGCCCTTGTACTGGGGCAGCTCGCCAACGATGGTCATCACGGGTATCTGCCTGTTCAGCGCCGCCGCCGACAGGCCGCCGTAGCTGTCATACACCTGGTTGCGCCCGAACACCTCCACCTTCCTGCCTATGTCGTCCATGTCGGCTATGTAGTTGTCAAGCAGCTGGCGCGGGGTCAGGCCGTGCGAGTAGCAGCGTATGTTGTATATGTCAACCGTCGCGCTCTTCCCCTCGATGGTTATGCCTGCGGGCGCGGCCTGCGTCAGCCCGTCCGTCGACGGGTACTGCACGCTGCGGCTCTTTATGCCGTTCACGTAAGCCTGCATCAGGCGGTGCCCCGAGAGCCGGCCCACCACGAAGGCCACGCGCACCCGCTCGTCTTCCTTGTAGCGCACCGACACCTCGCTCTGCTCCGACCTCAGGCTCATCATGTTCGGCGTCAGGCGCAAGCCTATACCGCCGGCCAGGCACGACAGCACCGTGGCATTGTAGTCCGTCACGTCGCTCACGGCAAACTCCACCTCCACCGTCTTGCCCTCTTGCAGGATGTTGCCCGCGAACATGTTGAACGGTATCTCGGCCCTCGCCCCGCCCGACAGGCGCAGGCACACGCCGCCCCGGCCGTCGGCCACCCAGCCGTTCGTCACCCAGTTCATGCCCGCAAACACCGCCGCCACGTTGCCGTGCTTCCATTCCTCCCGGTCGGTGTCCTGGTTGCTCCGCCCCAGCGAGGTCAGGTACAGCTCCAGCCCCTCGGTCTCGGCCTCGCTCTTCACCATGCTTTCCTTCACGTCAAGGCCGAACTCCCTCGACGCCGCGCCGCACTCTATCCTCAGCGTGAGCGAGCCTTTCCTGTCCGCCCTGTATGTCCACGCCTGCTGCGTGCGGCCAACGCTCCGCTCCGCCACTCTTTCCCCGTTCACGTACAGGGCCACGCTTGCCGGGTTGTTTTCCGGGTCATGCACCACAAACGGTATCTCAAGAGTCTCATACTGCGACACCTCGCCGGGTTCGAAAGCCGAGGCTATTATCGGGGTGGCATTGCCCTGCTCAACGCAAACCACGTCGTAGCATAGGGTGTTGCTGCGGATGGTGCTGCCCTGCAGGCTCGCCGTCATCCACAGCCGCAGCCTGTGCGCCCCGTGGGCCTGGGCAGCCATCACGTAGGTCTGCCGCCGGTTGTTGGCCGTGGTCTCCACCGTGCCGGCCTCCTCGCCGTCAATCTCGAAGTGCACGGTCTTCAATATGCTCCCGCGCGGCGTGTAGTCCACCTCTATGGCGCCCGTGTAAGCCAATGTGGCGTCGAAGTCCGACGACAGGCCTATGTCCACCACGTTCACGTCATAGAGGAATGTGCGAGTGCTGCCCTCGTTGTTCGTCACGGTCAGCTGCACCTCGTTCCTCTCCTCCGACAGCCAGCGCGTCAAGTCCACCTCATAGCTGCCGCCGCTGCGCAAGTCCAGCGCCGACTTCTCCGAATTGTTCACCCACACGGTGGCCTTCCCCCTCACGCCCGACAGGTCAGACTCGTCATCGTAATATGAAAGGTAGGTGAAGGCAAGGCGGGCGCCCGTGCCCTTCGCCACATGCTGTGCCGGGGCAGACGTCACTGCCACCTTCATGGTGGCCACCGTCGCCCCCGTGTTGGGCAGCTGCACCTGCGCCAGCAGCAGCCCCTCGTTGGCTGTCGGGTCGCCGTCGTACAAGTCCGCGCCAGCCCTGTCCGGGAACATCTGGAGCATCTTGCCGCCCAATATGCGCACATAGCCGAACTTGGCCCCGCCGGCCTCCTCCAAGGCGGCAAGGCTTTTCTTTATGAACTTCTGGACTGCGCGCCCCGACACGGGCAGCCCGCCCGTCGTCTCGTCGCCGCCCCAGTCCGTACGATTGTCTATCTCTCCGTCAAACAGTTTCTTTGCCATTGCTTTGCATTGTGTTTTATTCATTCTTCCATCCGTCATCATCCGCCCATGGCCTCCCGTCAGCCCACCAGCCCGCGCCGAAGCAGCTGCGCACGGCCTGCCACACGAGCCTCGCCCCGCGGTAAACGGCAACGATGGCCTTGCCGTCCCGATATATGGCGGAAACGCGCCGCCCTCCATGCTCTATCATGCGTCGCCCTCCTCATCACTCCCAGAGCTCCCATCGCTCTCAGTCCTCCCAGTCTCCTCATCCTCAAAAACAAAATAGGTCACGTCATCCCGCTTCAGGGTCAGCGCCGCATACTCCCCCTCGCTCAGGTACTGTTCCCCGCCCACGGCCACAAGGTCACCGGCCGTGTCGCTCCACATCCACAGCCGCCCGCCGCTGATGTACACGGCGTTGCGGCGCACGCCCCGGCCAGCCTCGCGGTAAACGTCCGAGCCACGCCATGAGCCGTAATGCTTGCCACGCCACACACCGGCAAAGGCGCGGGCACTGCGCACATACACCACCTCCTCCACAGTGCCCACGCCGCTCTCCAGCACCTCGGCCCCAGCCACCATGCGCGAGAACGGCACCACGGCCATCTTCTGCAGCGAGGCCACCTCAGAGCCAACCATCTGGCTGATGCCCTTCACGGCCTCATCCAAACGCGTTTTCAGGGCGGTGTCTGCCTCCTTGAGGGCGGTAGCTTCTTTGGTTATTGCCTGTTGCAGGGCAGCGTCGCCAGCAGTGCGCTCGCGGGCCTCGCCGTTAATCGCCTGTTGCAGCGTGCCGTCAGCTTTTTGGCGTGCCTGTGTTTCCTCGCTTGAAGCCGTTTGCTGTTCCTGCACGGCCTTGACGAGGGTGTTCCAGTCTGTATAAGTCAGTATGCCTTGCGGAGTGGCTCCGTCATTTGCGACTTTGTTCCCAAGATTAGAAATGTCCGTTGCCATACACTATGTTGTTTTTTTGCTGTTTTTTTTTATCCTATTCTTTTGATTGTTATGCCTCCGACGGCGTACTTTCTCTTGCCGGAAGCCTTTATCAGGCCCTTGTCCTTGGCGAAAGAGACGCTTTCCTGCAAGTATGCGTTTGCCACCTCAAGAGCGTTGTTGTATGCATCGGAACGTTCCTTAGAGCTGATATGCGATGAATAATCGCCGTCCTTGAACACTGTGCCATAACGGGTTGACTCGAAGTCTCCGGACATCAGGTTCTGGGCATACACGAAATAGGAGAGAGCCACTTTCAAGCCCAAGAACGACTTTTGCTCGTTCCTTTTGTCGTTGTATGTCCCACCTTGCAGCAACAATCTCATGTCCTCGTTCGAACCGGCTTCATCACCAAGAAGCCGCATGAACAAGGCATCGCCAATGACAGGTTTGATGTGCAGCTGCTCTGCTTCCGTTATGAACGCTTCCAGCTTCTCATCTTGCACCTTGCCGATAGGTCTGCCGAGTTTCCGTAATTCGTCAGTTGTAATCAAATGGTTCATGTCAATCGTCTTGGTATTTTAGAGGTCTTATCTCATAGTCGCCTTCAGGGTTCGGGTTCTCGTACCAATGGGCGAATACTCGTTTCAACGCACGGCTTATGGCACGCCTTTGGTTGTCGGTGTACGAACTGTAAAAACGGAAAGCTTCGGACATGATGTCCGTGGAAAAACCGAGGGAACCGTTTATGATACGGTAGAACACCTCCTGCCCGAACGCCGTATATATCTTCATGGTGGAGCTTTCGGCGGTCTTGTCGAATTTCTTGTCGAAATTGTTCGCTTCAAAGGAAACGAACTCCGGCTTGTCCTCGTCCTGCTCAATGGTAACGTCCATGATTGCACAAGCGTTCTCGTCGCCTTGGAAAATGTCAAGGCTCTCGCTTATCTTGTCGGAATTGTCTTCGTCGTCAACGGCGTTGCCGTTCTCGTCTATGCTAAGGGCGCTCCCTTTCTTGTGGACGAGCATCCCGGCAACGAGGAAGTTGTTCCTGACGTTCCTGTAATTCACGTTGTCCAAGCCCTCGTCAATGGACAGGTTGGTTATCACCTTGTCGTAGATTGGCCTCGGGTACTCCCACTTTCCGTCCATGGAAAACCACAGTATTTGCCCACGGTAGTTCTCGATGCCGCCCGATGCCTTAATCTGCGACATGACAACCTCCTTGTTCGGGTTGAACGTGTATATTTTCTTCACATTGTCTTTCGTGACCCGTATATACCGCCCCTTCCGCGTCTTGTGGCCGGTCCAGTCGGGATGGATGTTGATGTACACGACCTTCCCGTCAAGGGTCTCCTCCTCAAGCCTGCACGTTTGGAATGGCACGTGGGTAAGCTCCACGATGTCACAAAACACATTGTAGTTCACATGGAGGGCAAAACCATGATAGAGTGCCATATCCCTCGCAATGAGACGGTATATGTCGTCAACGGTTTCCTCCGCCCTGTTGCAGATGTATTCGGAAAAGCCGGTATTATTCAACCCATTCCCCTCAATGAATGTCTGGTAACGCTCGCAACAGGAGCTTCCTATAGAGCTGCCTTGTATGAGGTCGAACATCCGTTGGGGATACAGGTTATCCCTGCCATACGCCTGAATGTTGAGCGTATTCAGGTAGTATGTCTGTATTCGTTTTGGGGAGCGCTTTACATTGTTTATGTTCATAAGGGGAATGGGTTAAAAGGTCTATTCTGATGCGGCACCCTTCTTGGTCTTCTTGGCCGCCTTTGTTGAGTCTGTGCAATCTTCGGCGGCCGTTGTGTCTTCAGGTGCAATAGAACCGCCGCCTTTCAATGCGTCAAGTTCCGCCTTGAGCTTGGCGTTTTCCTCTTGTGCGGCCGCAAGGTCGGACTTCAAGGTTTCAATCTCGATTGTTGATGTTCCCTCATCCGATGTGGTGGCAGCCTCAAGCTCGGCCTTGGCCTGTTCCAACTCCGCAACGGTCTTCTCGTGCTCTGCCTTCAATTCCTTGTACGAGGCAAGCAGGGTGTCGGCATCCACGCTATCAATTGAATTGCCGTTCTTCCTGGCTTCCACCCTCGCGAGGTAATCGGCAGGATACGAAGCGAACTCGATTATATTGGCAGGGAATTTCGCAAGGTATTCCTCCGCCACGTCATCAGGAATGTTGTTGTTCGCATAAAACTTGTTCGTACCTTGGGGATGCACGATGATTCCCGGCTTAAGGGAATAATTCGATTTCTTTGGCATATGTCCTAATCTTTTTAAGAATGTGTAAATCTCTATGTAAGCATCACGGTAGCAATCGCTACAGCCCCTCCTCCTGACGGTCTTTCCCAACAAGGAGGAGTACAAGGAAACGATGCGCTCCCGGTCAGGAGAAGAGAAGCCCTTGTCAAAGCGGCTCCTCATCTCCTCCAGTTCACCCATCATGGTAGAGTAATCTGTCATGCCACAACCACACGTTTACTCTTCGGCTCCGGCCACCATGGACTTCAAGGCCGCACGTGTGGCCGCAACGGACTCCTTGAAGAAGAACAGTCCGCTTGAAGGAGCCAACGTCTCCTCAAGCGTGGCTTGCCAGCCACCGTCCGTGTCTTCCGAATACTTGTCATTGTCGAGAGCCGTGGCCGTAAGCCCTTGCTCAAGCCCGTAAATCTCGAACGTGTTCTTGTCTTCTGCACCCCTGAACTTGTTTTCAAAGATGAACACGAACTTGCCATTGGCGAGCTGGTCTATGATGTTTTTGGAAACATCCGGGCCGCTGTTCAAGATGACAATGGAGGCCGTCTTCGTAAACTTGTTCCGGTAAGTGCCTGTGGTCAGCGATGTCGTAGTTCCCGTGAAAGGCGTCTTTCCGGGAACATACACCTCATACGCACGCTTGCCAGCAAGGAGTGCCAAGGTGGAAACCACATTGTCCTCCTTGGCGAACGTATCCCAGTCTATGTCATCGTAATTCATGAGATAACCGGTGTTCTTTATTCCTTGCACTTGCGGATTGTCGCAAGAAATGGCAATGTCCTGCGCCAAGGCGAAATCACATTTTTCTGCACTCATAAAATCATGTTTTTAGTCTTGTTTAGATGGCAACCTGCACCAGTACATCCTCGCCTACGAGCGTGCCGAGGTTGGAGCCTGCAAAGATGTAGTTGTCCCTCTTGCGGTCATCGAATTTCACTGTGAGAGAAGCCACGCGGTCTTTGTCGGTCGTGCCTATGAAAAGGTTGCTCGGCGAGCATACGACTGCGCGGTGCGGACAGTTCAGCGTCGTGCCGTTGTCCTCGAACTTCTTGATAAGGCGGTCCCAGATGTCAAGGACGATGATGGAATGACCGTCATACTCGGACAAGCCGACACCTGCGCTGACAAGCTCGAACGGCATGGTCGTCTTGCCGTACTTGTCAACGACATCATTCCTAAGAGCCTTGAACAGTGAGTTCGTCATCATGATCCCGTGGTCTGCATAGTCGAAGATACGCGAGTCCGCGTCGGAAAGGAGGTTGTCAACAATCCCTATCGCAACTCCACTTTCCCTTATCTTCGTCTTCTGGAGGACATACGTTGATTCCTCGTTTGCGGCAATCTCCGTCTTCTGTCCTGTAGAGGTTGCTATAATTGCGAGAAGTCGTTTCCACAGGCCATCACACGGCTTGAGGAGGGCAGGGTCAACCGTGTCGGTCACGGTACCGCCGCCTGTCTCGTCAACACCTGACGAAGTACAGTTCTTTGCGGCCTTATCACCAAACCAAGCCAGACGCCAGAACATCTCAGTATATGCCTTCTGCAGCAACGGTATGAGTACCACAGTCCAATACGGTGTGGTCGTCAAGTCAGCGGCTTCCGTTCCACCGTTCATGCCATACTCCGCGAGTGTGTTCTCAAGGTTCTTGTAGCAAATGTTCTTCGCTATCTCCCAGTCGCCAAGCTCCCATGTCTTCTCAAGACCCGTGATGTTGACACCCGTATATGTCGGGTCGCAGCCCTCTCCAGGAACGCCGACATCGCCGAGGCTGTCAAGGTAGCCGAGTTTCTTGCCGTTCTTGACCTCGGTTCTCATCGTTGCCACACGCTCCAAATCGGGGTCGTTATAGACAGACGTGAAAAGGAGTTCCCTGAGGTCTCTAATCGCACCGTTATCGACGGTAAAATCTTCGAAGTTTATCATCTTTCTATGTGATTTTGAATGTTAATGTTACTTTTTCCTTGCGGCGCGTCTTGCTTCCTGCTTCTCGCGCTGCTCCCTGATTAGACGTTGCGTCGTGGTTTCCTGCTGGACGGCCGTCTTGCTTCCGTGCTCCACGAACGAGCGGTTGTTTGCGTTGAATGTTGACTTGACGCTTTTCAATGAGTCGAGCCATTTCTTGCCGCCGGCCTTTGACACGATGTCAAGTATTTCCTTCTCTTCCTCTGTCTTTGCCTCGGCGGTCAGGGTCTCGTTATCGCCCTTTAACGCTTCATTCTCATTCTTCAGCGAAGAAACCTGCTCCGTCAGTTCATTGACTTGTGCGGTCAATGACACTACCTGCTCCGCAAGGTCTTGCTGTGAAGGTTCCGGGTCTGTCACAGGCTCATTGGTGTCGTCCTTGGTAGTTATCGAGGTTATCACCTCATCCTCCACAACAATGGTCGTTCCGTCGTCAAGGACATACGTACCGTTGGGATAAGCCTTGTCGCCGACCTGTGGGTCACCGTCCTCACGCTCTACCGTAAACTCGGTTCCGTCCGCCGCGGTTATCTTCTGGTCGAGAATTTTCACGTCCTCGACCTTGGCGATACCTGCCATCTTGAGAAGCTGCTTTACGACGCGGTTCTCAATAGTGATTTTCTCTTTTGCCATCTTTTTGTTTTTTGGTGAATGATTCTTTTTCGCAGTATTCGGGGCAAGCGTGCCTGATATGAAACCGAGTTCTGCCGCCTTGGCCATATCGACGAACTTGTCTTCGTCCATGAGCTGCTGGAGTTCGTCACGCGAAGCGCCAGTACGCTCCACATAGAGGTCAAGGATGCGGTTCTGTTCCTCACGCAGGAGCGTTTCCTGGGCATCCAGCTTTCCTTTCAGCCGGTCTATCTCGTCTGCCGTGAGACGCTCGGCTGTACATAAGTCAAGCCATTCAACGTGTGGGTTGTGGATGCACATCCTTGCGTTCTCGAATGCGTACCTGCGCTCCTTCGGGGCGGCAAGAAGGATGATGGTTGCCATGGAAGAGCACTCTCCTTCAATCGTCGCCGAAATCTCCTTGCCGGAGTTACGCAGCGCATCATAGATAGCCCATCCTTCAATGCAGTTGCCGCCCGGACAATGCAATCTGATGTCTATCTGATTGTCTCCTTCCTCCATTGAGTCGAGGAACTCGGGAATGTCCTTGTAGCAGATGCCATCCACACCGCACCAATCCTGCAGGAACACCTTTTCTTCCTCATCGACAATCGCGTTGTAAATTCTTAGTTTTGCCATTCTTCGGATATGTAAATCTCTGGTCTTAAATGTTGTAAATAGCCTTGCAGGCACTTAACACAGACCAAAGTTACCTCTTAATAATCGCTTTTGCCCGAAGAAACGGATTTTGTTGGTGAACGCTGAAGTTCAGTTAGTTTCTATTATTGACGTTATCCGTATTTGTTCAATACATTTGTTGCTGTTATTGGGAGTCAGTCATATACATTCATCCCTATATTACAACCATATACTATTGTTCAAAAAATCCGTAGTTTACAAACGTATCTGTCACATATCAAAAGTATAGATATTTGCCTATCATCTACAAACGCATTCCTTCGCTACTTACCATAATGCCCCATTACCACAATAAGTCTTTACAAGTAGTTTCGTGATATCGCGCTTGATAATTTGTCATATAATCTTAATAAAGGTTTATGCTTGGAACATTTTTATAAAACACTTGGTGATGTCCACACTTTTTATTATATTTGCATTCGGTTTTTATAAGAAAAGGTGGACAAAAGACATCTTCACTTGTTTAAAATAGGTCCTTATGGAGAAATAAAAAATCAACAATAATAATAGATGGAATAGTGTCGTATTTATAGTATAGTTGGCAAATGGTGCATTAATAAGCATAACTAAATTTGCAGACATTAGTTAATATTGTCAATTTACCAAGATGTGAGAAATAGCACTTTTCACTAAATGGATATGCCTAAAAGCGAAATACATAAAAGACCCGGGAAACTACCTTCAATAGAGGTGGTAGACTTGTTTTGCGGAATAGGTGGATTGAGTTATGGGATGAAGTCAGAAGGTCTTAAAATCAAAGCAGGTTTCGATTTGGATGAGACTTGTCTATACGCATATGAAACCAATACCGAGGCAAAGTTTATTTTCAAGGATATCAGGGCTGTTGAAAAAGAAGATATAATACCTTTTTATTCTAAGAAATCAATAAAGGTATTGGCTGGGTGTGCTCCGTGCCAACCTTTTTCATCATATGCATTTAAAAACAAGAATAAAGATGAAACGAAGTACAATCTTCTTTATGAATTCGGACGACTTGTTAAGGATGTGCGCCCTGACATTGTTACAATGGAGAATGTTCCAGCCATAGCATCTTTCAAACTCAGGCCGGTTTTGAGAGACTTTATCAAGACACTTGAGATAGAGGGATTTCATATATCCTACCAAGTGGTCTATTGTCCTAATTATGGTATACCTCAGACACGCAAACGATTAGTATTGTTAGCATCAAGATTAGGTGAAATAGAACTGATTCCACCAACACATCAAAAAGAAAATTATATAACAGTTCGTGATGTTATTGGTAACCTTCCTCCTCTTCTGGCCGGCGAAGAGTGCCCAACAGACAAGCTGCATAGATGTCGGGCCTTGTCTACACTAAACATGAAAAGAATGAAAGCTACTCCATACGGTGGAAGCTGGAGGGACTGGCCAGATGAACTGTTGTTGGATTGCCATAAGAGGAAAGGGGGCAAGAGCTTCGGTAATGTTTATGGCCGTATGACATGGGAAGAACCAGCACCAACAATGACCACGCTCTGCACAGGTATAGGCAACGGCCGCTTTGGCCATCCTGTTCAAGACAGAGCTATTTCTGCTCGTGAGGCAGCATTGTTCCAAACGTTCCCAATAACGTACAAATTTTTCCCTAATGAGGAAAAAGTTTCTTTGACTAAAGTCTCACGCTATATAGGGAATGCGGTACCACCGAAATTGGGAGCTGTAATCGCTAAAAGTATTAAAAATCATATTAGAAACAAAAAATAACATGGACGAAAATCGCAAACTAAAATGGCGATTTGACATTAGCACTTTCAGACTAATTGGGCGCGATTTGATAACGGATAGAGTCACTGCCTTATTCGAGCTAGTAAAGAACTGTTATGATGCCAATGCCCAAAATGTAGAAGTCATTTTTGAGAATGTCGGAGCAGGAAAAAGATATTCCAGCATACGGATAGAAGATGATGGATATGGAATGTCATTTGAAGACATCAGAGATAAATGGATGGTTATTGGAACTTCAAGCAAACGCGTTCGCCCATATTCACCAGAACCATTTAATAGAAAATGTGTTGGAGAAAAAGGGATTGGACGATTTGCCGTTGACAAACTTGGAGATAAGGTTTCTATTATCACAAAAAAAAAGGGGACTAGTAAATGGCTAAAAGTTGACATTGACTGGACTTCATATTATGCAGATAGTGAAAAAAAGGCTGATATTCGCCTATTTACTGATGTGGAAAATACCTATACATATACAGATGCCGAAGACTCGGATACATCGGGAACTAAATTGATAATCACTTGCATTCGGGAACCTTGGACTAAAAAAGAGATTGAACATTTGACACGTGAAATTTCAAAAATTGTTTCACCATTTGCTAATTTGAGCTATCCTTTCAAGGTTCATGTAATTGCATCTGAATTTAATATAGACAAAGAGTCTGTCAGGACGCTGGATGATTTCACTAACGCGACCCTGTCTATAAGTATAGATTTTGATAAGGAAAAAAATCTTCAGCAAAGTATATTCTACGATAAAGGGAAAAAAACTTTTAGTTACCACCTTATTCCACTCAAATCCTTTGGAGGAATAAGAATAAAGATTTTTTTCTTTGACGAAACTGCCCGTAGAAATTACCGCAAAGCCTTTCCTAACGATCCCATAGACGGATTCAAGGTTTATCGTGATGGTATTATTGCTACGCCATTTGCAGAAACCAACGAAAATCCCGATTTGAAACGCGACATTTTAGGAATCGACAAAAGAGTGTATCAAGATATATTCAATAGAATAAGCACACGTGAATTCTTGGGCGTTATTGATATCACAAAAAAAGGGAACCCTCTAATAATAGATGCAACTAATCGGCAAGACTTTGTGGATAATGAAGAGTATCGAGAAATGAAAAAATTCATTATCACACAACTTAACGCTATCCAAGATTATAAAGTGGAAATGCGTCAAGCCAAACGAGACAACGCCCAGGAAGGCCTAAAGACAGCCTCAGATGACATCAACTCTCTGGTAGAGGCCTTTAATGATATTGTTGCACAAAAACCAGAATTGAAGCAGACGGTAGAACCCCTTATAAAACAAGTACGTAAAACAGGCCGTAGTGTAAAAACCGCCATTAGCGAACAAAGGAAAGCTTTAGAAGATTTTACCCGTAGGGAGAACATTTATATGAGTATTATGTCTCTACAGCAGTTTGCGATAAATATCACTCATGCAGTTCGCACCACACTCAATCAGATACGCGACAGAGTAGAGTTCTTCTATCGATACTATCCTGACCCCGAAGAGGAAGAATTGTTTATACGCTATTCTAAAGAGATGTATGAGCGCTTCAAGGTACTCAACCGGGTGATTAACTATATGCTTAGCTATTCTCAGTCAAACTTAACTCCAGAGGAGGTAGATTTAAAAACCACCTTCGAAGAAATATTAAAAGACTATGACAACGTATTCTCGCGAGAAGGGATATCCTTACAAACCTATTTTCCAGAAAAGCTCGTTCTAAATGCAAACAAACAATTCTTTAGAGATATTCTTCAGAATCTTATAGACAATTCAGTAAAAGCAATGATTACTTCCAAACAAAAGGTAATTCGTTGCTCTTACGAAATTCAGAACGATATGTTGGAAATTCTTGTTTCAGATACTGGAATAGGTATTCCACTGGAAGACAGAGAACAAGTATTTGCTTTGTATTATACAACGACCGAATTACAAGGAGGTGCTGGCGTAGGGCTATATATAGTGAAGACCCGTGTTCTGTCTCTTGGAGGCTCGGTCGCCGTTATTGACAGTGAATTTGGCAACATAGGAACAACAGTAAAAATAACAATACCTTTTAAAAAATAAAATATTATGGACTTTAAAATAGTTATTATTGACGACAATATGTCTGAGACAGAGCCATTTGTTCAGAACATAAGAAAGCATTACAAAGATGCTGATTACAAGCATATATTCCAAAATCCAGACGAAGGATTGAAATTTGTATTAGAGAATCTGAACAATAAAATGATTGTATTCATTGACTGGAATTTTAGTGGACACAACAAAAAAGGTATTGACTTATTGAAGGAAATCCGCGAAAAGACCTCTCTACTTTATGTTGTGATGATGTCGGCTAATCAGTTAAGGACAGACATACCTCTTAATTCTATTATTGAAATGATGAACGAAGAGAATTTTTTCTATTTGGACAGGAGCAATGATGATTTTGAATCCGTAATCACAATCATTGACAAAATACGTTCTCAGTGGAGCACGAAATTCGATTGTGTTCTTGAACAATGGCTTCTCAGACATCCCGAGGATAACAACAAGGAAGCTTTTAGTGAAGCTTCTACCGGCAAAAAATTCACATGGGCAGATATACTTGTTGAGTTGAGACAACAAACACACGTCGGAAAATCTTTCGAACAAAAACTCAACGAGTATTATATCTATCAGTTAACACGTTCTAAGAAGTAAATATGGATAGGATTTTGATAGCATATAACAACGATTCGACCACAGTACTTCATGACTTTTTAGAATCATGTGCGGACGAGGCAAAACAAACTTGTGCTAATAATCACATTGACTACACATCCGTTTATCCTCCAAATCTAAATGAACAGAATGTTATCGGTGTCATGCATGAACACCAGCTTTGTTTTTTTGCAGGACATGGTGATGCTAATGGTATTTATAATGAAAACGAAGAAGCTGTTATTTCCATACATACGACTAACTATAATTTCAACAATAAGGGACTTTATTGTATTGCATGCTCTTGCGCTCAAAAACTTCATCCACATTTAAATTCTCATGGATTACTATTTTTTGTCGGTTATAATGCCACATTTAATGTCAGAGGTGAACGGGAACCTTTTATTGACAGTGCTATGGCTGGGTTGAAAAGTTTTTTGAACGGAGACGCACTAAAAGTTGCGAAAGAAAAAATGATTGCTACGTATGACCAGCAAATAGCTGCATTGGATATAACCGATCCCATGGCAGCTGTTGAATTGGTTCACAACAAAGAGTCTTTGGTTTTTAGTGGAAAAGATGATTTATTGTTTTCCGACTTACAACAATAGACAAAAAATTCTGAAGACAAAATAATCTTCAAACATTTATGATCATACGAAATAATGGCCGTTTCGTGGACAAAGATTGATCCAATAGTCTTGCTAAATCATGGTGAAAGTAGTTGATAAGAATGGTTATTATCAAACTTTGGAAGGACTATGCCTTTTTGCTCTTGTACCTTTTTGCCGTCTTTGAACTCGGACGGCAAAAAGATTTTTCTGCATTCCCATATCTAAATTCTTGACAAACTCGTTGTAATACAAAATTTCCCTATCTGCCAAAGGTATCGTAAATATGAATTTCATGCTTAATCGTTTTTTGGTGGGTTTATCTTATTTGCATTGGACTTAATACTCCTTGAAGTCAAATTCGCTTCCTCTGTTCCTTTTGAGTACGCTGTAAACATAATTGTTCACGACCTCCTTGTCACCTTCTCTTCTCGCAGAGCGCAACAGCAATGTGTTGTTGCAAAACTGCTCGTGAAACCTTCCGTGGTCTTTTATGTAGGTTATCTCTATGGTTCTCGTTACTTTCCTCATGGCCTGATACTTTATTTATAGCAAAATTCTTCGAAGTTGGCCTTTTCAAACCTTTGCCCCGGATTAAGATATTCCAATCTCTTGATAATATCCTCGGCACTCTTTTCTGAACCATAAATCTGATAAAAATATGGCTTCTTGTATCTCTCACCGTTCTTCTTGATATGATAAATGAATGCACCTTTAGGAAAACCTTTTGAGTTGATGTATTTTGTAGATTTCATGATTGTTCTTCTTTAACGGTTTGACGATTTTTATTTTGTTTCCTCCCTGTACTCTTGCATTGCCCTGACGAGATAACCAAGCCCGAGCCTTGACTTCGTTATGACCTTGCCGTTCTCGTCCAGACGACCTTTGTAGGTATCGCCGAATTTGTTGGTTACCTCGATAGCATTGCCTTTGATTGTGAGCTTATCTCCGTAAATTCTTGATTGAAATACTGTTGTTTCCATTGCTTAATTGGCTTTTAATTGTGATTATCTTTTTATCTCTTTTGATACCTCAAAGTTAGTCAAAAATTATCATATAGACAAGGAAAACAAGAGAAAATTTTATCAAATTTGCAAAATAATTCATTGATAATCAGATAGTTACATAAAGCCTACATCTATCTTCACAGACGGATATAGGCAAAGCAAATAAAAAGATAGTCCACAATCAAGCGAACCTAAATGCCCTATTCATCTTCATTTGGATATTGAAACGTTAAAGGGCATATCCTGTTTATGTCAATCCTGCTTCTGGATTTATTCATAACGTCCTCTTATATTGTCAATGAGCCACGTCCGGGCAAGTTCGTATTCTCCTTCCGCAACAAGCCCGGCTCTTGTATTAGCTGAATATTCACCGTCAAAGCATGGGTTCTTTATTTTCGGTATATATTGCTTTATCCTGTAGAATGTGAACCATAAGAACTTGCGCTTAAAAATCCTCGTTACCACCTGTGCCGGATATTCGCCCAAGATATTCCACATCAATACATTCACTTGTTTTTGGTATATTACTTTCTTCCTCATAATACTATTTCTTGTTCCGTAAATATTCAGTCCATCCAAAACTTTTGCGCCTCTCCAAATACGACAGATTATTCTCGTTGCCGTAGGCTTCACGCTCAAATGATATGTTGCGGTAGGCCAGTCCTTTCAAGAACAGCCGAACAAACCATTCCGTGATGTACCACAAATAGAAAAGCACGAAAAGCATTTCCTTCATCTGTGCCGTGTGGATGGCCTCATGGTTCAAATCCACATCACTCATGCCAAGACCTCTCCTGACGAACAGGACACCGAACAAGTTAACACATTTGTATCCCTTGAAAGGAATTACATTGTTATATATCACTTTCATATTTAGCCCTCCCTGCTACATTGTTCACTATAAGCACATTCCCCACTGCAAAACGGCAAACGCTCCTTTGTCACGACACGCTTGTTTATCCACCTTCCACGGAAGCTGTCAAGCACACGCTTCACACCCATACCAATTATTGTTTTATACATAATACTGTCATTGGGCACCTGCTTATGGCAGTAAGTGCAAGCCGTATATCCTTCACGTGGCTTGTAATACTTATCATACCTTTCCTGCCGCTTTTGGCATTCCTCCTCCGCTTTGTCACGCAAATAAAAACATTCACCGTCTTCCTTTACCAACTCGCTGTAACGCACGGCACTAAGGGACACACCGATTTCCCTTTTGGACGAAATAAGATATGACAGTTCAAACTTGTCATGAACCAACTGGATGAATGAGCAATACTCCATAATCCTTGACACGTCTTTTCGCAAAGCTCGCTTGTTTATTGTTGGCCTTTCCCAAAATTTAGGCATATATTTGCTTGGCAATGACAATCCAATTTTGTCAACTTTCCATTCCTCTATCTTAGGTGGGGTGCCAATTACTTTATAAACGACCTCTATCTTGGGAGCTGCATCCAACAACTTGCACTTTATCTGCATGAGCAAAGCGTCAACGTGAGTTGCCTCCTGTAAGAATTGTTCCGTTACGGTCAAAGACTTTTCTTTCATACGCATTCCTTTCTTTGCTTAATCGTTATATGTTCTTTTCTACGCTTTCTTCTGACATGGTAGATGTAACACTTTGCCAGCTTCTTCAGGTGCGAATATGGATTTATCACCGCTTCAGTCTTTATCCTTTCAAGCGTGACATCGACAGCGGAGCCAAAGGCTTCCTCCAGTAACTCACTATTCGTCACTGCAAGAGTTCTTTCCATATATTCACACACTTGGTCTTTATATGAATATAGGATTTGCGCCATCTTAGCTCCATCTCCACTTTTCAGGAATTGCACCACACTGTCAACATAATCTTTCTCTTTTTGATAAAGGGGTAATATTTCCTCCCGGCTATATACTGGACGGTTATGGCGCAATGCTTGAATCTCTACAAGAAAGTCTTGATGCGTAAACGGTATGATGCCGTTCCCGGTTACAACGCAGTGTATCTTTGATTCCGATAACAACTCCGGCATAATGCCATTCGTCGCACAAAAACAAGCCTTGTTCCACGTTATAGACAAATGCCCGCCTTTGTTGTACAAGACGGTAGATTTATTACGCCCAGCCAACTTCAAGTATTTAACCGGCTCGGTCTTGCGCCAGCGCTTTAAGCTCCGTATTGCCGGACGCAGCGTATTGACCTCGTAATCAGGATAGCCGGGTATCGGCAACCATTCGCTAAATTCTTGTATTCCTGCTCTTTTTTCCATATTCAAAAAATACTATGTTGAATGGCCTATTCCTCAATGTCGGACACTCACTAATAACGTAATTACGCAGTTCGTCCTCACGAAGAGGAAATAACGAACTGTAATTGTAGTGCAATGTGCAGACAAAGTGCCCTTTCAGCATCACGTCAAAAGTTAGGGTTTCCATCGACCGTCCTCATCCTTTTTGTAATCGGTGATTTCCTTCCATGCGTCTGTTGGCTGCATCTTGCTCAATGTGTCAAGCACATATAGCGCGCCTTTAGTGAAGCCGTATGAAAAGCCCACACATTTGCCCCTGTCGAACTCTGACTTGTCATCTGAAAGATATGGATTCTGCTTCCTCGTTTCTTGTTCAATCTGCTCTCTTGTCATGTTTCAACCTAATTATCAAGTTAATAAGTTTCTTGTTCTGCTCCCTGTACTTGTCAACCTCCTTTTGTAGGAAGTCAATCTCGTTGCACAGGGCCTCACGCTCAATATCGGTCATTTTATAAGTTCAAAATCATAAACGAATACATAGGGATTTGCTTCCCATACGCCTTTTCTGCTCACCTTATTTATGAGGTGAGCAAAGGCTGCTCTCGGCTCGTTAAACGTCACATTGGAACTATCAATCCAATACCACGGGAAATCCCTTGTGGCTTCATGCACACCCTCCTTGATGCAATCCTCGTCCGAAATGTCTTGGAGACGCTCTACACGCACGTCGGTCATGCGGATTTGGTGGGGCATGAGTTCTGCCCGAACAAACATCTTATTGCCCCATCCGGCATTTGTACTGCCTGCTTTTTGGGATATAATCTCCCACGCCGGCACTCCGTTTTCACAAAAACCACCACAATCACGATAGCTTTGCGCCACGGCAACCACTTCGCCGATTTGATAAGGTGGCCTGCCGCGTTTCTCAACAAAATAGTAGTGATTGATTAACTCGACACCCTCTAATTTGTCAAAGGTAAGCCCGTAATATTCCTTTTGGAATAGATTGATTTTATCCATCTCTGACTGCGGAACAACCCGTCTTGTCTGCGTCTTTCTGCCATCAAGCACCGCTTTGGTGAGCAGAAATTCATCATTGAACATTATCTTCTTCATAACTATCATTCCTCCGTTTTAATCTCTATCCGATAATCATCTGTCAGAGCTACACTTTTTATCTTCTTTCCATTTACTGTAATCGGAATCCAATCTGACGACATTACTCCGCTTACTTTATTAAGTGCTTGCTTCAGTTCATATAAAGTCTCCATATTCATTTATTATTTTTATCATCAAATTTTGGTATCGGCATCCACGCAATGACTTTCACATGCTTTGTTTCACAGGAAAATTTTCCGAAAGCATAAGCTGCAATTATTGTGCAATGCTCAATCCCATGCCCAGTATCTATTTCCACATAGACGTTCATGAACACGCTTGAATCCTCTTTCGGCAACGCCTCGTCGACAATTATCCATTGGTGGGAGAGGGCGTATTCTGCGCCTTTCTCAAAAGCACTTTCAGAAACTTCATCGTACGATAGCTCCATTCCTGTTAATTCAACAACATCATCAATAGAACTTTGCAGCCCGAAAGTTGTAAGCGTTTCGGCACTCGCCCTACGTGATTCAGCTGCCGCTTTCTCAATCCTTTTCCTCAGTATCTCGTTCATTGTATTCAAAATATAAATCACACGCTTCTTGGTTACACTTTATTTTCTTCAATCCGTTGAATGTGCGATTGCTCTTCAACTTCCTGCAATATTGGATTATCTTGCTACCACACTCCCAACGCTCACGATGTACGCAAGTTCTGCAAGTTTTTTTTACGTTCATAGTCACCATCTCCCGTCAACAGCTATATACTTCTTACACGTTGGGCATACCACCCAACAACCTTCTCGCTGGTCTGAATGTATGTCTGCCCGTTCGTACATAAACACGCAGCCGCATTCAGGACACGTCATTTTCTTCTCTTTCGGCGGAAGTTTGCCTTTCTTTATTATTCTCATGTCTCATCCGTTTTTATTCGTTTCTACAAATCCCATCTCAACACACCAACAAAATAATTCGTATGCAGCATCAATCAACTCTTTGCCCAAAATACGACACCCATAGGCATATTTGCTAAGTTCGTCCGTATAAACATATCCGATTTCCCACTCTTTTGTAGTGTGCATACGAATAGATAACTTAGTCCATCCAATATGCGCAATATGGTAGTACTTTGGCAGCGCATCCAGCACGTCCTGCAAGGTGTAGGCGGGGAGCATTCCGCAACTTTCGTCAATAACCTCCATTGCGTTCTCCTTCGTGGTAACGAAGTTATTTTCGTGACCAACTTCGTAAACTACCCAATATAGCATCGTTTCTTTCAGTTCCATCCCCAGCTCTTGCAGGTGCTGCATTTGCATTATATCTAAAACTTGCTTAATCATTGCTTACCTCCTTTCGCCACATTGTGCCACATTTCGCTTGCCACCTGCAAACTGTCCGCCTTGGCCTGGATGCCGACGTACCGCTTGCTTGCGTAATCACGCTCCGCCCTTGCATTACCGATGAGAACCAAAGCAAATACCATCAAGGCCAAGGCTTCCACTCCCATGAATATATATGGCTGTCTATGTATAGCCTTGTTTACCAACCGACCCGTTTCTTTGGCAACCATTGTGAAGCCCCGACCAATCATCGAGAAGGCTTCAGCGTACACATTCCTGCTAAATGATATTTTTTCCATATCCACTGTTGTTTATTCTTTTTTATAAAAGTAGGACCGCCCCACGAGTGAGATTTGTGGTGAAACCTTGATAGCGATGTGAAAGCGGCCCCTACGTACTTTTTCATTATTTGAATCGGACACACTAAAACAATTTCGGCTCTCTACGTTCCTTGAGTATGTCCTCCACTCTTTTTATTTCATCGTCAACCTGTTTCTCCAAAGCCTTGCTTTCTTGCAACACGGCTTTGGAACGAGTGGCAAAATAATCTTTCTGCTTCCGCCGCATTTTAGCCACGAGGTCGAAGAATTCCTTACTGTCCATATTATATTGCCTTTATTTCGTCCGCACTGACCCCAAGGACTCTTGCTGCACCATAGAATGAATTTGACGTGAGCTGCCGCTGCCATGCCTTAAAGCGCGGCGACCACCTGAAGCCATTGCTTTTCAAGTTTTGGATGACACCGTATTCCGGCTTCCCGTCAAAAAGCAGCTGCAGTCTGTCCTCGGCAAAATTCTTCACCACGACCACGCCACCAACCTCGGCCTGGCGGTTCTCCATGTTGGCTTTCACTTCCCTCCTCTCGACGGCCTTGTCACATTCATCCAGAAGTTTCCAGAACTTATGCCTGTCCGTGAACACAGGCTTTGACATTCTGGCATTGCATTCTCTGATATAGTCCATTGCCTTGGCGACAATATTCCTTTTACCGTTTTGCGCCATTGTCGCCACTTTCCCATAAATGGAGTTGACAAATGCCGAGCGGTAATAAGGGGCGCCATTGTCAACGTCGATGATGGACTTCACGGACTCACTTATGTCATTCTTAAGCCTAAGCCATTCTTCCTCTTCCCTTTGCTCGACAGGCTTTGCGGCTTCAACCTCCTTGGCAATTCTCCTCAAATATCTCTTCTGCCATTCCCGGAAACGTTCGAGGGCATTGTCATAAGCGTTATGGGCTTTCTGGTTCCTGCGGTTATTGAAGCCAGCCGGCCCTGTAACCATCGGGCTTGCAATGTTCGACTCTACCGTCAGTATCGTTCTGACATGGGCCAAGAATGAATTGAAACACTCTTCCTTTCGGCCTTCCGGCACCTTTGCCAACATTGCGGCCAATGACTTCTCATAACTTATGATTTCCGTCCTGCCAGCGCTTTCCGGGTCGAAGGAACTCCAACAGTGCGAACGCGAGGCAAGTTCGTCAAGCGACTCCAAATTTGGCCTGTCGCTTTCCTCGGATATTTCGTATGCCCTCAACTGTTCGTTATAATCCCCGACCAATATCACCTCGCCGGTAGCCACGTCGGTAAGTTTGTGGCTGTATTGTATATGGAACATACTGGATTTTTCTACATACCCCTTGAACTCGAAAAAATACTCCTTGCCAGGCTCGTCTATTTTCCTGACCTTGATTGCCCTATGGCAATTTCTGTATGTCAACAATCTCATAATTCAATACTTTAATACCTCCGCGTTTTCAATCACGACTTCCTCACCGTCCTCGTCATAGGCCGATATTTCATCTATCTCTGCACCGTCAAATTCCCAATATGACAAGTCCTCGACATTATTGTAAGGCACCTCATTGTGATAGTTGAGACATTCGACGAACTTCGCATAAACGCCGTATGCCACGAATATCAGGAAACCATCTTGTGACAGCTCAAGCTCGTCCTTCTCGTAATCGCTGCACACTTCGTGTCCTTCGATTTTCGTCTCGATGTCATTGATTGTTTGCTTGGAAAGTTGCATATCTTATTTGCATTTATTGTCAGAATATCCGGGCTTTTATTAGTGGATAACCACCTTCCTCGTCCACATACATAAACATAGACAAGGAATGCCCCCGCGTAAAATCAACGCACTCCGCAGAGTAGAAAAACGCTTGCCCTGCATTACCTCCTGTCGGAACCACAACAAGGGCGTAGTCAATGCCCTTGACTTTCTTTCTGTCTATTTCGACCCTGCATTCTGACTCCTTGACCTGTTCGCCGACTGAAAGATACCTTTCAAGCTCCTTTTTCAGGGTTTCGGCTTGTTCTAAAGATTTTATTGCCATGTCCGTACCGATTTGATTGTTTAGATGAGCGAGCCGACGTTGAATGAGCGGAAAGCCTTTTTCTCAAGGTCGTAATAGCATATCGTATAAGGCGACCTCTTGTACTTGATGCCCTTAAAGTCGTATTGGTACATATTGTTCTTCAATGTACCGACAGCCTGCCTGACTTCGCCGTTCAGTTTCGTGTACGAGAACTTTACGATTCCAAGGGCCATCTTTGCACGCAGCTTGAATGCCCTCCACGCCATCTTGAGCGCTTCCGAGAAAGTCTTGGCCTCATTGTGCTTAAGCACTGCCCAGGCGGCTTGCATCACCATACTCTTGTTAATTCTAACTTTTGTTGTTTCACTTGTTGTGTTCATTGCTTAATTGGATTTTGGTTTGACTATCTTTTTATCTTATTTGCTATAGCAAAGATAGCGATTTATTATCATATTTGCAAGAATTTGAACGGGAAAATATCATCAATTTTCCATTTGATTGTCAAGGCCCGGGCGCGGCTCGAAAACCGCACCGGCCGACGTATTCTTATTTGCACTGGAACGTACCCTTCTTCATGTTTGCTATTAACGTCACGTTAAATGTATTAAGCACAGATACCCTGTGTTCTATCAATCTCTTTTTGTAGTCCGGCTCATTCTTGCTTATCTCAAGGTAGTCTTTCAGTGTGTCCGAAAGGAGTGGAATAAAATAGTCCAGCGGAACGTAGTTCTTGAAATACTGCCCTACAGTAGGGTAATCATCAACGTCATCCTCGCCCACGGCCTTGCTGTCAAGCCCACCCTTGGCAATTCCTCCAGCAGGGAACAGCGGCAACACAGGAACTTTCACAAGTCCTTCGGCCCACACGCGGAACTTGTCGGCATTGTTCTTCCGGCTCTCGGTCGCAAGTGACACAAGGCCACTTTCGTCCACGAACAGCCTGCTGACAACCGTCTTGGTTCTCTTCACGAAATAATCGCGGGTCTTGCACCCACAACTTTTGACAATCTTGTCGCCCTCCCTCTTTAGGAGGTTGAGGATGCGGCAAATGTCCATGAGGCAATACATCCTGCCCCCACCGTTCACGGCGATGTTCAATTCCCCGAACCGGACATCGTAGAACTTCCGTACATTTTCGCTTGGTTTCACCATATCTTGATATTTGCCTTTGATTGTTATTTTATCACTTTTGATACCTCAAAGTTATACAAAGATAATCACATAGGCAAATATTCGCCATAAAAATATAATCAAATTTGCAAGTAAAATAAGCATTTCAACGATGGGTATAAAGGTCGCTTCAGGCCCCATTTTCCCATGTCGATAAATTTGCCGTTCAACAAATTTTAGCTATCTTTGCAGACAAAACGACCGGGAGCTTTGGCTTCCTACGATACATAAGCCGAAAACCGCTATCAGAATCACCACCTCGGATAAATGGATTTAGGCTGAAATGGACTACTCACTCAGGGTGAAGTGTATCTACGCATAACGTAGAATCGCTCCACGAGTGAGTAGGGTTTGTGGTGAACCTTGATAGCGGTGTGGCAGTGGTTCTACGTTTCACGTTCTCACCGTTGCCATTTTGCAGAATACGTAAGGACAAATTTTGAAATGTAAAATGGGAACATCAAAGACATTAATGAGTTTGAGAAAAGGATGTTTGCTTGTCGCATTCTTCATGGCCTCCATTGCCAGCATGGCACAGGAAGCAACGCAAGACAAGCCTAAGTTCTTTCCAAAATTATTCAGACTGAACAAAAGTTTTTCCGTAGGTATTATTGGAGGTACAGCTGGGCATTTTGACTATGGTATGCTTGGCTTCAACGCTACGGTTTACGGTGCCTACGTTGACTTTATGGGATGGCCAAGAAAACGCTTGAAATCCGTAGGTATTGACCAAACAGAAAGGCTTGCCACATGGGCTTGCCATGCCGGTTACCAAATACCATTTCACCAGTACCAAGACGGCAGCATACGGTTTATACCTATGATTGGATTCTATTCTGTCAGGGAGGGATTTGCCCTTGACGGATACAAGGCATCTACCACAACAGGAAACTTTGACTATGGAGCAGCTTTGACTTTTCAGCGCAAAGACAACAAGATTGGCTCGTACAACTTTTACATCGCTTATACCAGATATACGGCGTGGATTGGACTTGGCATTGAATTCCCATTCCGCTAACAACAAAACAAGATTATATGAAGAAGTTAATTATATTGGCCATGCTGGCGTTGCCCGTAATCGCCACGGCACAGGAAATAGTAGGGAACACATACAAAGGTGACGACCACATAGTCATCACGGACAAGGAGATATGCAGGTCTTTCACGGACAGGATGGTGTTGTCAGTTGGCCTGTCCGGCCTGAAAGTCGAAGATAGAAGTTTCTACTTTCTTGACCTCAAGATTACGAGCAGCGACAAAATTACGATGGGAGCAGGGGATTACCTCACGCTTTGGCTGAAAGGCGGAGAGACCATAAAACTTCCGGCCACAGATGGTAACACAGACGGAATGGTGCGAGACATACACAGCGTCAACGGGTTCATCACGCACGACTTCAGCGCATACCCTTCTTTTGAAATCTCCGCAGAACAACTTGACGCAATATCGGCAAAGGGCGTTGAGAAGATACAATGCAACACTTCCCCGAATATGTACGTCAAGGAATTCAAGAAAGACAAGATTGGCAAGGCCATTGTAGCCAGGTGGGCCTTGCTCAAGAAAGAACTTTAGAAAGAATGCAATACTTCCACATAAGTATATACCCCCATTAAGTAACCAGACTTAATGGGGCATATTTATCTAAGCTATATAGGATTTTTACACCTACATATGTTTCGTCACTCATTCCGCCACTTCGCCAACACCTCTATTTAGCTGATTTTCAGATAAATACCACTCAAACACATTTATTCTGTTTTCAATTTTGTTCGGTTTTGAACATTCATTCCGTCACTTATTCCGTCACTTGTTTCATCCCACCTAACGGCATAACAAGTCGGCTATTTCCTCATTCAACGACAAATTGAACTCATACACCCAGCACCAAGGATTGTCGCCCCATTGCAAACCGCGTTCCTTGAAGAAGGCCGCAATGTAAGCCTCTTCCGCTGTCTTGAACGTTTCCGGATCAAGCCCGGCATTCGTATATTCCCCAGTATCGCCGGCCATTACGACTCCGCACCTCAAGGCATCCGCACACGTCATGTCGCGTAACCGCTCCAACCTCAATTCATTTATAGTGATGACATAAGGAAGGAACTCCGCCTTTGCCATATACTTCGTCCTCCAGCCCGGCTTACACTCACACAAGGACTTGTAATCGTCACTGTTGAACATTTGCCATACACTCTTGTACGACTGCTCGACAGCCATCACGTCACCGACTTTCCACTGGGTGTACCTCTTGACAAACTTGTCATAATTATTGGGCAGGGCCTTAATCCTTCCATCCGCCCCAAGCACATCCTGCGTCTTGAATATGTAGTTCAACTTCTTCACACCGTCATCGGGAACAGGTCGCCTGTATTGGCTTATCCGTCCGCTTATCACTCCTTCTGTCTGCCCGAAGGCATCATTAAAAACAGCTTTCTTCATAATCGCGAAATTAATTATACAACCTCGAATTCTATCTTCTGCACATCTATGCCTATCACTTTCATGGCAAGCCGTATGTCTGGATTTGAATAGTCAAACTTTCCCAAATCCCCGGCAAAGGCCTCCATGCATGAATGCAAGGCATCCATTATCGGCATACGTATGCTTTCCTTAAAACTGCCTAACCGAGAAGCAATCAGCCCGTCCATGCGCTTGTTATGCTCGTCAACAAAACGTATCATCAACATCGAAATGATGGCGTAAGTCCTCAAGTCATCGTAAGGGTATGTAGGCATTTCCTTCTTGAACTCCCGGTTTACCGAGAAATAAAGGATGGTGAAATCCTTTTGGTATTCAGAGATGAAACGTTCCGTTTCAACCTCAATAAGCCTTTGATGTTGGCTGTCCAAGTCTTTAGCGACCTCCCTTTCATAATCCAGCTTAAGCTCACGCACCTTCCTTGTAATCTTCTTCAATAAGCCCACACGGTATTCTACGCTCATTTGGAGAGCCTTCATCGCATACACCCAAGCTATATGGTTGAATATAAGTGGAACAAAGGCCAAGTTGATTTGTTCCTTCAAGGTAAATGCCGACATGAGCTTTGAAGCGTGCTCGGCTATTTCTTTTTTGGCTTGCTCTTCATACAGCATTTCCACCGTTATCACTTGCCAGTCGAACCTTTCCTTATTCATCCGCAGCACAGCATTTTTCCGTGTCGGATGTGCCAATTCCACAACTGGCGTTCCGTTCTTGAGCGAAGTCACGCTCCTAACGACGAAACGCTTTCCGACCTGTAACATCGGAGACACTTTGTCGCTGCAATGCCTTGCCGTAATCTCCACCAAGGCACCGACTTCAGGCATTCGTAACCTTTTATCCCTGCTCATGCGTATTTCCTTTCTTCATTTTTTCAACATCATCTTCCGTCAGTCCAAGGAAATCAAGGGCTTTCTTGAAATCTTCCTGTGGAATAATGCGCTTGCCATTGTCGAGGACACAGACTTGTATTTCAAAATCACCAATCTTGATTTTCCCCTCGCTTACGACCTTTGGCATTTTTGTCTTAGGATGTTCAACCTCATTCATTGTTTTTCTCAATTTCTTTAGTAAGTTTTTGATGATACGGTTTTGCTGTATGTTCTCTCGTTCAAGCTCCTTAACCTGCTTACGGAGAGCCTTCACCGTCTTGTTGTATCGTTCTCGTTCAAACGCCTCAAAGGTTTCTTCACGGCAAGTGCAGTCTGCAATGTCACCGGACACGGCCACAGACATACATCCAGGAACAAGAACCTTTAAGCCATCTTCAGTATATATGTAGTGGCATTTCATTTCCCCTGTTTGTCGTAGACATTGCCTATCACTTGCACATTTGCCGAAATGAGTTCGCTTAGGGCGACACAAATTGTCAAGTCGGCATCAAACACAAACCCAGCGTCCTTGTTACTCCAACGGACGACAGCGTTGACATTCCCATCCTTGCCAAACAGGAAATCGGCATATTCCAAACCCTGTACTATGTCGCTCTCGTATATTTCCTTGCAATTGCTATCATACAGCCCTGTGAACTGCCCGACTGTATTCGCGTCAACGTTGTAGTCTTGCCACGAGGCAAGTGGGTTGTCCACTATCTCGTCAGCCGCAATGAATGACAAGCCCCTGTTACGGATGAAATCACCGTATATCCATTTGCCATCACCAAGGCGCTTACCCCTGAACTTTATCGCTCGTTTCATTTTTCCATCTCCTTTCTTTCGGGCAGCAAATCTGATAAATAGGCGTATTCCAACACGTCGGAAAGCGCATAATCAAGCCCCGATGTGCTTATGAAACATACATATTCATGGGAAAAGTAGCTTACGCCGAATTTCCCGAACCTATATCCCCGTTTAGTCTTGGCTATAACCTCAACATCCCTTGCCAATTCATCGCCATAGGCTGACGGCTTGTGCCATACGGAGTTTATGCGGTATTGAGCACCAGCGATAAATCCATTCTCGCAAGCCACCTCTCCGATATAGTCAAGACCAGTTTCATTCATTGCGTGTTGCAACGCCGCCTTTTTAACCTGTTCGTTTGTCATTTGTATTTTTTTTGCTTAATCTTGAGTTACTTATTATCTTATTTGCTACCACAAAGTTAGCAAATAGTTATCAGATTTGCAAGTATTGCAAGAGGTTTTATTTATCAATTCTGCATCACAAAAATGGTACAGACGCATCACGCGCCCGTACCACCAACTTCACTAAATACTACTATGCAAATAAATCCAATTCTGCACGTGGCTCCGTTGTTTCCGCCACCCTTCTCTCGGCAGTAGAAAAGAACTCATCGCTTCTTTCTATCCCGACATAAAAGCGGCCGAGTTTCTTTGCTGCGACCGCCGTTGTGCCGGAACCGAGAAACGGGTCGAGAACCGCGTCGCCAGGTATGGTAGTCAACCTAATTATCCTTTCGAATATTTCCAATGGTTTCTGTGTGGGATGTTGCTTATTGCGCACAACCTTTGAGTGGAACACCCTGTTATAGAGTTCCACATCATCAACATTGTTCAAGGCGGTGCCGGACTCGTAGATGCGGACAATGAACTCCACATTCTGCGAGAAGCGCCTCTTACTGATGATGGTTACGGGCTTTTCCCATACAAGCACGGCGAACTTGTACCCATGCCGGGCCGCCCAGCTCGAATAGAACGCCAACTGGTCCTCGCTACAGAAAACAAAGGCATTCATTTTTCTCATCAACCGTGGAATCTGTTTCAGGAACTTTTCAATATCATCAGCCCCGAATTTGGATTTTATCCTACAGTTCTCGCCGCCGTCCTGGTAATCATATAGCGCCGATTTGGAAACGAGGCGCTTTGATGTTTCCTTATAGACTTTCTGCGTCGCGCTTTTCGTGAAATTATAAGGAGGGTCTGTTATCATGACGGAAAAAGAATATGCCGGGAGGTTGCATAAAACGTCATTATTGTCCGCATGGTACAACCTGCTTTCAGAAATGGTATTGATGTACTTCATAACTTTATCCTTTGGGAGAACCTCTTTACAATCTTATAGACCGCCCTTTCAGACAGATGGTACTTGTCGCTCAGGTAAAAGACGATATAGCACGTCTTATGCCTTTTCGCCTTCATAGCCTTGTATTCGTCTACAAGGGCCAAATACTGGACTTCCTTAGGGTCAATGCAGTTCTCGTTCAACAATGTAAAGAACTCGAAGTGCGCCTTGATTATTTCATACTTGGTCATTCTGTCATTTTTATCTTATTTGCACGTACAAAAATAGTGAATTTTAACGAAACAAAGAAGGCTCACTCCGAGTTCTATGTCATTTATAAACATTTTTTAGAACGTATCGAGGTTTTGGATGACCTCTACACGCTTCTGCGTCTCGGTAATCTCCTCCACGGAAACGACGGGTCTGATGTTCTCGACCGCATCCGTGAACGACTGCGACATCATGTCAGCGTCGCTGATCCGTTCGTAAGAACGAGACACTTGCATCGGCACTCCCTTGCCAATGGCGTTCATGGCAACAAGGAGCGGCTCGAACATGGCAGTGGCTTTTGCCGTCATCACGAACTCTCCGTTCGAGAGATTGGCCGGAATGGAGTCGCTCGTACCAGTGCCTGGCCCGGTAACCTTACCTCCCTCGGCAAACTTCGCGGAATTAACGGTTGAAATTGCCGTACCTATATTGGTAAGCACGGTTGCAACGGTTGTGGCCACTGCAGCGAGGTTTGCAGGGAACGGCAATTCCATCGCACTGGCAATACCTGAAGACAAGGCTTTACCTGTATCGACCGTTATCTTGAATAGGGTGATAATCTTGCTAAGCATGGCGAAATTCTTGTCATGTTCACCAATTGTATCCAACAGGCTTATGAGACTGTCACCAACATTCGCCATTGCCTTGGCATATGCTTGCTCGTTCTTTATGGACGCTTGATTTATCTTGGCCTTTGAATCCGCAACAGCTTGTTTCCCGGCAATGACCCTCGCGTTGTACTGGGCCTCTGTTTCCGTCTCCAACTGCCCTTGCTGCAATATGAAATTCAGGCGTTCCTGCGCCATCTGTTGCTGGATTTCCAGCTTTCGCATTTCATTTTCCGTCACAACATCAAGCCCCAATGAGTCAAGTGTCTGCTGCAGGGTCATGCGGTTGTCATTGTCCTCGACGATTTTTGACATCCTTTCCGTATCGGCCAAGTCAAGAGCCGCTATCTCATTTTGATACACCTGCATCTGCTCATTCAGCACATCCTGTGCATGATTGTAGCGCAACTCGTCCTCCTTGTTGTACCATTCCACCTGCTTATTCAATCGCATTTCTGCATAATTCTCACTTATTGAAGTTATCTGCGACTGGGCATACGCCACGGCTTCCCTCGCCCTTGCAAGCTGTTCTTCTGTTGCCGTACCAGACTGCTCAAGTTCCGCCAATGCCCGTTGACGGTACATCAGTGAAGTGGCAGCACCTTTCTGCGCCGCTTCCTCTTCCTGCTTCAACGCCACGAGGTCAAGGTCAAGTTGTTTCTGTCCTTGCTGTATTTTCAGGTTCAGTTCTTCTTCAGACCCCTTACGCACAACGGAAAGGCGCGAATCAATCAGCTTCTGCTGGTTCTGAATCTGCGTCTTAAGGTTCTCGTCATCAAGTTTGGCAAGCTCTTCTTGGAGCTTTTTCTCTTTAGCCGTTATGGTTTGGTTTATCGCATCCCTTGACTTTTCAGTAAGTGTCTTGTCCGTTTCCAGCTTTGCTTTCAGTTTGCTTATCTCACCATTATACTGTGCTTCAAGCATGGCACGCCGTTTTTCGATGCTCTCACCAAGCAAGTCGAGCATTGCCTTTTCCGCTTCGGCTACCAGCTTTGCTTCCTCTTGTGCCGCCTTGGCGCGGGCCTTATCCTCCTTGCTTGAGGACTTTGATGTTCCGCCACCGCCACTCCCGGATTGTTGGCTATCTTCAACCGCCGTACCAGGCGTACTTGAAGATTGGCTGTCCGTAGTAGGAGCGCTCACCGTATCTGCGGATTTGGAAACATCCAATGTTATGTGTTTAATCTTCGCCTTATCTATGGTGTTATTGAAGCCGTCAACCCACGCATTGGCCAAATTCGCTCCAGCATTCTTCAGGTCATCCGCACCCTCTTTTATAGCTTGGCCGAAGTTGTTGAATATCTTGCTGAAGCCGGACTTTATGTCATCCCACGAAAAAGACACTATGCCCTTGATAATATCACCGATACCAGCAAGCTGCCTCCCTACGCTCTTCACGGCATCCACAATAAGATTGAACACCAGCTTGACAACCTCCCATAAGGACTTGAAGGCTGCCCCGATTATTTGTATTGCGCTACGGACAACAAGGCTTTCATTGTATAGGTCGATAAAATAATTTATGACACCTAAGATTGCCGAAGCTATGGCACGGAACACACTGACAACGAAATTCTTGAACGTTCCGAATATACCGGAGCCTTCCTTCACTTTGTCAAACAGCTTGACCAGCAATTCAAACGCAAGGCTTATCACCGCCGTCAGGATAAATCCCTTGAACATGGTTTTCGCCGTTGCGACAAAACTCGTAACCCCCATCTTGGCCACCGTAAAGGCCTGCTGCCACCTGTTCCCGGTTTCAAGGGCCGCAGCACGCTCCCACATGGTTATCTCTGCGGCCTTGGCCTTTTGAGTAGCCTTTTCAGCATTGGCCAGTTCCCTCTTTTTCGCCACGAGCTGCGTTTCTATGCGCTCTCGTTCCGTGGCCGATGCGGACTCCAGCTGCGTGGTTAGCGAGGAGCATTGCTTTCTCAAGGCGACTTCCTCATTTTGGCAAGTCTGGACGGTCGCCGTCGCAGCCTGGGCATTTGACACCGCCGACTCCTTCATCTGGGTAAACGCCGACATAGCATTATTGATGAGCTTCGCAAACGATATTCCAGCAATGATGCTCATTACCGCGTTTGCGACAGTGGAGAAGTTTGCATTAATCCAGCCGAGCAACTCGTTCAGCGATTCGACGAAACTTGTTGACACGCCCTTTTGTTCATCCCACATTTTCAGCTTCATCGTTTCAAGCTGGTTGTCAAGTTCAGCTGCGGCAAGTGACCATGCGTCCATTGAGCGTTCATACATCTCCGCCGTGGCCCCCTGTGAGTTTTTCAGACCATCCAGTTTTTCCTTCATACCGTCAATGTTGTTCAGCAAGGCCATGACTTGTGGCGAAACCCTACGCCCGAAAACATCGGCTAGTTTGTCGGCAGAATCCGCCGCTTCCATAATGCCCGACGCTTTCAACTTTTCGAGGGTCTTTGTCAGGCCATCCGCCTTCATCGTTTGCTGGTTGATGTTTATGCCAAACTCCTTAAACACTTTCTGCTGTTGAGCAGTTGAGGTTGCAAGGCCGAGCATAACCATTCGGAGTGCCGTTCCGGCATCAGCACCTCTAATCTGTACGTCTGCAAGAGCGCCAAGTGCCGCATTTACCTCCTCGATGGGTTGTCCTAAAGCATGGCCAAACGGAGCCGCATTTTTCAGGGCTTCAGCCAATTCGCTTATCCTTGCCGCACTATGGGATGCCGTCCAAGACAAAGTATCGCTTACACGAGACATTCCTTCCACTCCCATGCAGAAGCCGTTAGACACACCGGTCATTATGTCCGCAGCATCTGCCAGCCCCACCAAGTTCGCCTGTGCGAATTTGAGCGTCGGCATCAATGCGGCTGTTGCCTGTTCCGCCGTAAGACCATTGCGTGTCAGGTTCTCCAACGAGTCAGCGGCTTCCGTAGATGAATACGCTGTTTCAGCTCCAACCCTCAATGCCTCCTTGCGCATCATCTCGAACTCCTTCCTTGTCTCCTGAGTGACAGAATCCACCCTTGCCATTGAAGCATCGAACGACTGGCCTACATCAATTATGCTCTTTCCAAGCGCGACAAGACTTCCGCCTGTGGCGACACCGAGGATGGTCTTTCCGAGGTTTTTAAACTTTTCCGTAATCCCTCCCAATGTCGAATCCACAGAACTTGGATAATTGCCGACATTCCGGTAAAAGCGAAGCGTTCCCTGCTCGGCATTCTTCAACTCCGTCGTTATCTCTATTATGTGGTTCTTCAGCTCTTGCCCCTTTGCACCCTCACGCTCGGCACGTGACATCGCATCATAAGCGGCCGTGGCATTTGAGAGTTCAGCGCGCAGCTGCCTTAATGAACCTTCTTGCTCGTTCTGTGTCTTTATCTGGTTGCTCACCTGCTTGCTGAGGGTATTGATAGCCTCTGTCTGCTGTTTGATGAACACCTTGCTCGACTCTGACTGCTTATTATACTCCTGCTGGGTTATTTTTCCATCCTTGAGTTCTTTTTTCAGTTCCTTAAGCCGATTCTTTGCCTCGTCGATAGCCGTGCGGTATTGCGCCATTGCATCCACAGCTTCCTTATACCTGATTTGTATATCGACAATTTTTACTTTAGTATCTTGGTCTGCCATATTATTTGTCTTTTAGAATTTACGGAACGGACGAACAGTTGATGTCCGCGAGCGATAACAATAGCTTTCCAACCTTGCAGTTACATTTCCTTCAGATTGGTATAGATGATAGCACAAAGCCTTTATATTGTCTCCACCACCAGTTGAAACCCAATACGTGAAACTGAATGTCTTGACCAATGCATCCCCTCCGATAATCGCCAACAGCTCGTCAATCTTCTCATAATAGGTTCCAACCAAGTTCCACTCGCCTGAAGAACCGAGATGCCCTTGCTTGCCTGTCGGGAACGAATATCCACGAGCCACAGCCGCAGCACTGTACGGCTTCGAGGTGAAATAGCCGTCAGAACTTGTAACGGCGGCCATGATTTTTAAGGTGTTCCCCTCGCCATCGTAATCCGATGAACCGGTCGGTAGCCCTTCAATGCTTACCCCTCGACCGCCGAAATAATACCTTTGGCCATTGTCTGCATCCACCTTCGCCACAATGATGCGATGCGTTCCGTCAGACACCGCTATGCCTTCAACATCTGCGGCGGTCTTGCCAGAGGAATACCATTCATCCTCCGTGTAAAGGCTGTAATCCTTGCAGAGGATAAGTGTATGCTCACTGTCCAGCTTCTCATAGTCAACGACGGTTTCGCCGATGGCAGTAATCCGTCTTGTAACGGTCGTCATAAGCCCATTGAGCCTTGCCTTGACCGTAACAACAGTAACCGTGTCAACCAAGATGCCCGACACCGACAGGGTAAACTTTGTCTGCGAAACAACATTCAATTTCACTTCCGAATTGCTTGAGGTCATGGAAACTTCGGACACTGCGACATCACTCGGACCATAAGATATGCCGAATGTCGCCGCCCCGGTGCCATTGGCAACCGTAAACGTATCTTCACCCGTTATTTCCATATATCCCCTTGCTACCGGGCTTTCCACCTGTTTCAACTCTGCAAGGGCACGTATGTATTCACTCCTGTCCTTGTCAATGCGATACACTGTATTGTCCGTGCCGAAATGGTAATACCATTCCTCGTCATCGTCCAACTGTGTTGAAGTCAGGTACTCGCAACCGGCTACGCTCGTCACAAGGTCGTCGGCGCCTATCGCGGCAAGCAACGACTTTATCAAGTTGCGCCTGTCTTGCACCATCTGCCATTCACCAGCCGCCCCATAATAGCCTTGCTGTCCGCTTGGGAAGTCCGCCCTGCCACGGATGGTGTGCGCAGCTGACGAGGAAAGGGCCGCAATCATTGCATCCGTATTTGCCTTGCCACTGAAATCAGTGAGTGCGGTCGCCGCATCTGCCGCCGTGAACTGTTCTGGAACGACAGTGCCCTTACCGCCATTGGCACCGGAGAACTGCTTTTTCGCGAGAATGAAACGGTGTTGCCCATCAGATACGGCCACACCGTCCGCATCATCATTATCTACGCCAGATGCCTTCCACTCATTCTCGGAATAGAACATTCCGTTTACGTCAACGATGAGTGCACCTTCTGCATCAAGGACATCCACAGCCCACATATTCTTCATTTCGGCCTTTACGTCAAGAGTACCTGACAGTTGCATTCCACCGTACTCCGCCACCACGCTAATTGTCGTGGTCTCGTCTTGGGTTATGCCGTCAACGGACAAGGTGAAGTATTGACCGCTTATTTCCGAAGCGGAAAACAGACTGTTGGAAGAAGTGACGCTTTTGACTGTCGCATTGTCGTTGTTCGGACGGGCAACAACATAGAAGCGTGCGCTTCCACGGCCATTTGTCGCATTGAACACTCCATCCCTTGAGGTTGTTACTCCTGACTGTACAATAGCTATGGTCGGCATCAGGATTGATATGTCCTTAGTCCTTGTAAACGAAGTTCCATCCTGCAAATTCACCTTGACCGTTATAGTCACCCCGGTTTCATCCTGTGGAAGTGACTGCGCCTGCAATACAAATCCAGCTGTCGTAACGTCCAATACATCCAAGTATTGCGAGTTTATGGAAACTTCCACGGAAGACACCCCGACATCCGCATACGTAGGAGTGAACGACAGTGAATATTCATTCTTTCCGTAATTGGCAATTGACGATGGGCCGGATATGGCAACGTCATTGACACGCACGGTTTCGTCACCTTCATGCTCATCACCGAAGTCGTCCGTTATGACGCTTCTGTCAACAGTAGAGACGAACAAGTACACTTTCTCGCGCAATTTCCGCACAACCGTGCCGTCTTCATCCACAAGGTCTGCTATAAACTTGAGAATATGGTATTGCCCGAATTCACCCCTGCCAAACGTAAGCGTCTGCCCATCCACAACCCTGACATCATCATAATATGTCCGCAAGACAACTGACAGACGCCTACTCTCAACAGTCTCAAAGCCTATCATCTTCGTCAACGTGTAGCTCACGGAGTTGGGGATTTGCAGCCTCAATGTATAATTCTCGCCGCTCATCCGTTCGGCTTCATACGGATAGGCAAACCTTGACACATATCCTTTTGCAGACGAGTCCTCACCCAACGGCAACGCCAATGTATAACCCATGGTATTCCATACCTCGAAAGTTCCGTTCACGTAGATATCATAACTAATCGGTGCAAGGTTGGACGTGTAATCCCTTAACAGGCTCAACGTGAAGTTGACAAGCATTGAAATGTCCGACACGGCAAACCTTGCATCGCTTTCACCACAGTCGGCATATTCTTTCTTGCTCACAAAAATTGGCGACTGCCAGCTCTTGGTCTCAACCAAATCTCCATATTGATTGCGGATTGGTATGTCTATTTCCACGCGATGCCATTCCTGGCTCGTTCCCTTGATTTCATGGTAGCCATCCACGCTCCCGGATGACCAGTCCTTGCCATCAAAATATGCGTTAGCCTCGCTACGGACAATTTCCTTGTCAGCCCCGGTGTCTGGGTCTTTGTACTTGAACCTGTATTGCCCGATATATGTTGCATAGATGCGCAACACCACACCGTCAACCTGCTTGCTGTCCGCAGTGATAGCATATATCCCGGAGCTTCCAAACTCCAATCTCCTTCCTGTGTAAACCTCCCAATCGCTGTCTTTCGTGAGCTTGATGTAAACATTGAGCGTGCCATCGTCATACCCGGTCTCGAACTCTATGTATCCAGCAGACAGAATCTCTACCTCATAAGAAGTGTCTATCTCGCCGATTTCATTCTTCACACGTGGCAATTTCACAAGCTCAACGGTCGAAACGCCTTCTTTGTCTCTCTGTATTGTTGACACGGCGAAATAGGAGTTGTACTTGGAAAGGTAAACTGGCATGGACTCGTCAAAATCACGCAGGTCTATCTCGTTGAGGATGAATTTTTCCTTTATCAAGTAATAATTGTTAAGGATTGTCTGGTAGTAGCCAAACAGATCGTCCATCATTTGCTTGTCATCAAAAGGTGAAAATATGTTCATCCTGATATGCGCAGTGTTGACATCGGACAACCCCGGCCTTATCACCTTGGCATCCTCAAACGTGGGGTCTATAGCACGGAGAACCATTATACCGTAAATTGGAGAAACGTCCTCGGCCAAAGTTCCACCACCTTCCCACACCTTGCACGTCCTGCCGACTTTCAAGAGAGGGTAGCGCAAATTTTGGACATAAGCAGGGTAGAAAGACGAGCTAAACACAGACGTCTCATCGTCAAGCGTATCGTCATCTATCTTTATCGTTCCATAGCCATCGCCGTACTTGTCAAGTTCCTCCGATGCGTCATCCTCGGTTTCCTCTCTGTTGCTTCCACTCATTTCAAGATAGTTATTTTGGGCGAAATTCGTATTGTGGAACTTTATTGACAAGGGATAATCCCTGTCAGCAGAAAGGAGCTTATCCGACCAGTCAACAGCCTCTCCATCATTAACCCTATCCCTCAACTGGTTGTAATACATCGCGGAAATGGTTTCACCATCACGTTCGACCCTTGGCATGGCCCCATTCATGTAGAACACGGACTTCATGAAGTCGAAACAGGAAATGTCGGGCAGGCTCTCTATCACCCTAATCGTTGCAGGGAGAGCCGAAACCTCCACCGAAGGCTCTATGCTCGCGATGACAAGCCCTTCAAAACACAAGTCACCATCTTTCAAGTTCAAGACTTCCTCAGTTGTTTCCGTGCTCGTTTCGTCATCCTCGTCCGCAGGGATGGTGACCTCAATCATGTGGTCGTCCGGTATGTACGGCAGGAACACATAACCGACAAGTTCCTCGTCATCGTCAGAGTCTATTTCTATTTTCCTCGCCTCGTATGTGTTCCCGAAGTCAAAGTGGCACACGTATGTATTCGTCGTCTCGTCAAAAGTCGGTTTGTCAATGGACTGCAAGCCGGCATAAGACTCTATATCCTTTTCCGTAACGGCCTCCAATTCGTCCTTATCCGAGCTTTTCTTCGCAATGCAAATCCACAGGTAATCGCTTACGTCAACACGCCCTTCATCTACAGCAGACTTGGAGATACGCAAATCACAATATCCCCTTACCGTCACCGCATTGTTTGTGAAAAAGCCGACTACCCCCACAGAAGAACCAGCATCACCGCCTACATTGCTATAAGTATAGACACGGGTCGTGTCCTCCGTGCATTTCGCGGTCGTCCGCCAAGCGCTTGCACTCGTAGGCTCTTCAGTCATAAACTCATCGATAACCTGTTCAACACCCGTATATGTCCGTGATGCCCAACGATACGCAGTGTCTCCAAAATCAAACCTGTGTTGTATGTACGCCCTCTCGCCTTTCTTTGCATTGAAAAATGAAAGTCCTGTGTCGTGTTGGAATATAAAAAGCGGCTTGATAAATTCATTTCCCGTGAATGTTTCGAGCACGGCCATTCCAACGGCAAGAGTTTTCGGCTCTTGATATTCAGCCTTAAGTTGCTCACTGTCCTGATTATGAAGGCTTGTGTATTGGCCTTCAACAATTCCCCAATGCTGAACGAAATACGGATTTGAAAAAGAGCCGTTGCCAAAAACGACCACATCCCATTTTTGCGTATATTCAAGATACTCCAGCTTCATGGTATGCGAGCCTATACCGGACAGCCCCCTAACAGCAAATCTTTCATTGCTCACTTGGCTGTTCACAAGCGGCAACACGCCATTGGTCACGTAATCATCGTAAACCCTCTTTCCGTAATAGTTAGCATTGTTCAAGTAACCTTTCGGCTTCTTGCCCATGCTTCCATCAAGCAATTTGCCTATGTTGAATTTCACCCCATAGACATCGTTTATCATTTGGATTAGCTTGTACACAGGCACACAAGGCTTGGGCGGCGTTCCTTCCTCATGGGGAACGCCAGCATCATAATCGGGATATACAACCGCATCCATGTTTGAAATACCGTCACTCGTTCCTCCATACGTTTCTCCGCTCCCCCACGTAATCTTACCCAAAGACGGCAGCTCTGTCAGCTTGCCGGAATCGCTTTTCAACGCCTCGAAACCTTTAAGCACTTTCCATGTCATCACGCACGAAAATGAGTCGGTCAACTCACTTACGTACAAATTTGCATTCGGGCAAAGGCAAATTCCATTGATGTAGAATTCAGCCCGAACGGCCTTGCGAACCATACCGCTCTCGTGACGTATGTCATCGGCAAGGTTAAGGATGCGCCTGTTCTTTGTAGTGGTAGGAATCTTGAACGTATAAGAATACGAACAAGTCAGTTTCGATATGTCATTAAAAAGGTTTGACACCCATTTCAACGTGATGTCGGACGGCGACGGCAAATCAAGTTGCTCCCGGCCGTTTTCTGTAATTATGTATAGCTCTTCCTTGTTCATGCTACAAAGATTGGCTTATGTTTTCAGGCAGTTGTATCGTTATCTCATAATCCGACAGCATAGTGTCAGGGTCTGTCTTGTAGGAGCCGTCGGCGACATTCACCGGCAGCCAAAGTTCCGTACCAGCTTTGTTCTTGCCAAGATACAAGTCAACAATCGGTGCGTTGACGATAGTCTTGACATATTCGAGTATCTGTTTGGGAAGGTTTACCGCGCAACATTTCCGGGTTTCCGTATTGGTTATGTCGATCGGCCGTTCCAATCCGCCGAAGTTCAACCCGTTAACCATGCGCTCAACCTGTATGACATTTGTTGAAGCCTTGGACTTCACGGTCGACTCTCCCTCCACGAATAGATATGACTGCACAAAGCCAAAGCGGTCTATCCACCTCAAGTAAATCCCGTCCTGGTCGTTGCAAATATGCAAATTGACCGTCTCATAAATGATTTTAGACACATCTGGGAACGGGAAATCGAAATCGATGTCAAATATGGCGCTGCTTACGTTCTCAAGTATGATGTCGTATTCCGCACTGAATGTCGCTTGCGGAAATGAAATGGCCGGGTTCAGCTCAAATATGCCTTCATCGCCGGCATTTCCTACGGTGACGTTCTCAAGCTGTTTTGTCACGCTGTTCCAACGGACGATTTCCCCTTGGTACTCAAATTCCGTGTCATCCCTGACGGAAATCTCTCCAAAAATATCGTTGTAATCCGTATAAGAGCCGTAGTGGCCTGACGAACGCCAGCCTTGGTAATATTTCGTTGTGCCGCCAACTGTTTGCTTCGCATAGACAATTCCATGTGTCTGGTTTAATATTATTTCCGGGTTATCCAATGTCTCAATTATGGGAGTGCCGAAATTAGGCAATTCCCCCGTTTCAACGGTATCTATCCGGCAACGGAAGAAACGGCCGTCAACAGTCAAGTCATGGTTGTCATACCTTAATGATGCTAATTCTTTCTCGCTGTCGGCCCGGAACATCGATACGTAAAAGGGGTATTTCCTGAACCATACTACATCACGCACGTGACTTGAATTCTTCCCGTTGAATTCAAACGCACCATACGTGCCGAAACGCTCGCCAATCTGCAATCCTCCCCATACAGCAATGAACGTTATGTCGCTGCCCAATACCACCGTTCCATTGTCTGACAACGACATACGTACCACGACAGTTCGGTGGTGTTCCGCGTCATCAATCAAAATCTGCAGGACTTTGGATATGTAAACCTTGGCTTCCCCTTTATACAAGTTGACAAAGACCTCATACGACTTGCCGTCCGCAGTGGAAAAAGTCACGGTCAACTCGTTGTTCGCTGTTTTATCGTCCATCTTTATGACGACGTAGTTCGGGTTGAACACAAAGCACCAAAGGTCAGGATACTCTATCGCACCTGACCTTGCAGCTCCATTCGCCGTATATGAAATATCCCCTTTGCGCATCGTTATTCTATTGTATCGTTGTCAGGAACTTCCTGATGAATTCTATCTGTTTCCACTTCAAAGACGGCCGTACATTCCTTTTCAAGCTGTTCAAGCTCCTTGTCTATCAAGTCGGAATATATCGAATTGTACCGATGGTCGCGGTACAGTTTCGTCCCTTTTTTCATTATGCTGTACGCAATGGCTCCGCTCAACCTCGCAAGACCTTGTTGCGGAGTTCCGTTCTCCGGCACCAAGTCACGATAGGAAATGCCTTTCGCCACGATCCAATCCCTTATGATGGACGTGAAATCCGCAGGCACTTCCCCCGGGCCACGTCCTCTTTCCATGACAAGGAAACTGCTTGAACCCTCCAATGAACCTCCCTCATCCGTGGTTTCCACCACGAGCGAAGCCACGGAACGGCCACTTGCGTTCCTTCCGTACTGGCTCATCCGTTCCGCAATACCTGTTTTTATCGCCTCAAGATGGCTTGCCACAATGCCCTTAACGCTCGCTTCCATAGTCACGCATTGATTGTTTGCTCGTCCTCAATGTCCTGTTCGTCCTCTCTCCGATACATATCTTCGCAGATTATGACACCCTCCTCCTCAATAAGTTCAGGTGTTATCACTATCCCTGTAACGTTTTGGTCGAAATGGTCATACAACACCCTGTAAGAGAGCCGCCCTTCAATTGGACTGAACAAGCCGCTCTTGTTGAGCCGGTTCACGAATTTCACACACAAGCGTTTCATTCGCTCTATGATGTTGTCGTTCTCCGCACCGTCAAAGTCGAATTCGGTCGAAGCGACAAAGGCAATCTGGCATTGGGGATAGTCCTTGACGATTGTGTGGTGGAAGTCAAGCTCACCGGACGGAGGAAGCACATAGATAATCGTCGGGCCTTCTATGTGGTCTATCGCGACATTCGCCTGCGCCCAATTATTGAACAAATAGTTCACATCGTCAATGGATTCCGCTATTTTACGTATTTTCCTTTCGACAGTGCCATATCTCGCCATATCTTTCAATGAGGTTTCTTCTCCGCTCATTTCTGTTTCCTCCTTGACTTGCTGTTATTCAGATATTGTTTTTGTAACCTACGCTCGTATTCCGACTGCATATTGTCATTCTTCATGCACTGGTAGATGCGAACCCAAGCAACATCCCTAACGTCATTCTGGTTGGTGATGCCCATCCGCCTTGCGTACCAATCAAGGACACCAAAAGAGCCGAAATCAAGCTCCTTTATCCCTGCAGCCTCCTCCTCTTTGCAGAACGTCTGCTTTATGCCGGAAAACAGTTTGTTTATCTTCTCTAGCTCCTTCGTGACGAAGGACAGGAAGCCGAAAACATCGTTTACATCGGCAAGCATGAGTTCAGGCAATTCCACTCCAAGCAATATCTGGACGCATTCGGAAATCGGGTCGTCGCTTGACGCGGCCGCGCGCAGGTCGTCCAACGTGCCATACGACACGGAGTTCAAATCCTTCGGCAATTCTTTTCCGCACAATGCAAATGGCTTAGGTTGGCTGCGCAGCTTCCCAAGCAACTCTTCTTGCTTTCCCTTCGTGCAAAAAGGAATAAGCAAAAGGAAGTCCTTGTATGTACAAACACTTCCCGTTTTGCCTTTCTTTACCTTAGAGTCCTTCATATTACAAAGTTACTCATTGGCGTGCACGAAATCCCATCCCAACTTCTTAATTTGGTGAACGCAACGGTTCATGCGAATTTGGCCGTCAGGCACCTATCCTTGCAGCAATTCTCGCTTCACGCTCACTTTCCTGTTTCTCCATGAAATCAGAACGGAAATGGAACTCTTTTTTAGGCACAAGCGCAAGCCCGAGATGCTGTATGACTTTCTCAAGGTGCTCATACTTTATTCCCCTATTGCCATTGAGGAACGAAGACAATGACGATGAAGCCATGCCGCACGCAATGGCGACGTTGCCTACTTTCCTGTTGTCTTTGGCTATGGCCATCTTGATTTTCTCCCTAAACATATTTTCCTCCTTTCTTTTTAAAAAAGTTGTTCACTCTGTATATCATCACCTGCTTTCTTGTCAAGCGTCAGGCCAAGATACATACATATCTTCTCAAGGTCATCGAACGGAACAGACCTACGTCCATTCATGAATGCGGAGAAGTTCTGTTCCCTCATCTTCAAGTCACTGCAAAGGGCACGGCTCTTCACGCCAAGCTCCTTCATTCGCAGGAAAATCTTTTCCCTAATAGTTATCACCATACTAATTCTGTTTTTTATATGATTATCAATCGTTTCCTCTTACTTTCACTTTTACCTTCGGGCCGACAGTGGATTTCGAGAGCCTGAAATACATGGCCATCATAAGCGCGTCTATATAGTCGGGAGAATGCCCAAGTATGGCCTTCATTGTTTCCTTCTTGATTATCCCTTTCTTCGATTCGTCGTTATAGATGTAAGCCTGTTTCAACGCGCCCAGCTCGTCCTGTATCCGTTCCCTCTGCTCCGCCGTGCAAACGATGCGTATCTTCCTTTGGTTTATAAGCTCCGCCAGCTTGAAATAGCATTCCGCACGCAGGTTGGTGTACCGTTCCTTGTCAACCGCAGGGCTTCCGCCATGAAACTCCTTTATGCCTTCGAGATAACTTTCAAGGAACGACCCCACGCCATCGGCATCGACTATAGTCAATGAACGTGGTATCTTGTCCTTGATCATGAGGTTCTTCAGGTCAGTTTCCACATCCTTGCCCGGGGAGTATTCCTTGTCTATCGCTATATAGCAGACATTGCCGACCCATGTCGTTGCAATGAAGCGGTCGTGCCCTTTCCCGGCTATGTCCGCCGAACAGCTCCTTCCGCCGACAGGCAAGACGTGCTCGTTGTGGAAAAGGTCGCTTATAGCGTCGAAATCGCAAAGGGTCGCCGGGTCGTCATCATACTCGAAGTTCCCGAAATAAAGGCGTTGCACCGTTATCGGGTCGGCCCTCAACAGGTTGTCTATGTATGCCTGGTCTATATGCGGATTGTCTATCGGCAGGGATTTTATGAACCGCCTGTACGGTTTTATCGTCCCGAGCTTGTCCGGTTTCACGAAGTCATTATATATCCAGTTCCTACGTGGGTTGCAGGTATATAGTGCCTTTGGCACCGTGTGCCACGTGCTTCCGTCCGGCCGCTTACCATTCAGGACAGAGAAGCGTCCTTTTAGGACGGATATGGCTTTCTCGCACACTTGCTGGGCTTCATCCACGAACAAGTCCGTGATGCCAAGCGAGCCAAGGCGGTCGAACTCCGGGTCTTTCGGCAGGAACTTCAAGTCACGGAAGTATATTATGCTGCCATTTTTGAAGTTGGCAATCAATCTTGTGGCGTTGTATTCCACCGCTGACGTGTAGCGCAAAAGTGACAGCACCTCGAAAAACGTCACGATGGTCGTATCCTTCAGTTTGACAGACTCCTCTCGGCAGACAAGCCCGACAGACCCGGGCATATTGATACGCCTTAGCACCTGCCAAAGGCAACCAAGGAATGTGTTATGCGTGACAGTATAGTCTTCCAAACAGAACAAATGGTTGCCATCTATTGTAAAACCGTAGAACTCATCCACGGTATCTTTCTCCACCACAATCACAGTATGGTTGGCATTCTGGTGGTGTTTGCGTTTGCCGCACTTTTTACGCTCCACCTTGCAAGGTATCTCATTTAGGCTGTTGCCTATGATGACAATCCTGTCGTATCTCTTTCCGTTCACGAATTTACTTTTACACCGAGTAACAAAACCCAGTGTTCCACAAAGGTTCACGATGCCCTCCTTCAAATTGGAATATTTTGTTACAATCTCGTAGCACCCATTGTGCAAGTACCCATCCGTATCTATCAGCCCGGCAAGAAGCTGCAGACGAACCTCACGGCTATTCTTTATGTATATAGACGGAATGCCCTTGTTGTTCAATACGCCCAACTCCCTCAAACAATCCAAAAGCCTGTTCTTGACATTCCTCTTTCCCGTCGTATATGCGATGGTTTTACAGCCAGTCGCTTTGTTCCGTCTTTCATTAGGTTTGCATCCGTATGTTTCCGCTATGCAATCGCAATAATCCTTAATCGCAAAATCCCGGTCGTTGAAGGGTATTCCGCTTCTGCAAGATGTTCCATCCCCAAGCCATGTGCCAAGGAAGTACGGGTCAAGTGGAACAACGCATTCGGCAAACTCCATCCCGAAAGAACGGTATCCCATCGATTCTTTCTTGAATTTGTCGGACTTCCGCAAATAGTCATGCACCGATATGTTTAACGTTTCCCATATCTTATCACACTTATCGACAACCTTTCGCCCATTTTCCATGTGTGGTACCGTTTTTCTCCGTTCATGCCGCAGCGAAAGGATGTGGCTTTCATTAACACGGTAATCCATTCCATTGCGTTGACGCACCCAATACATCTGCTCGACACCGGAATTTACGGAAAGGACATGGCGTGGTGTTCCATCGTCGCCCATGAGGACATCACCGACGACAATTTCTTCTACGGGTTTGACGGACAAATCGTACATCCTTACCATAGTTCCCTTGCCGAGACATTTCCCTCCACGAGCGCCACCGCCATAAAGCACTTCCGTAACCTCCTCGTTGTCCTCGGAAAGATACTCAAGAGCCTTAGCCTGTTTCGAGAAAACTTCCACCGTAACTTCCATCTGTCTTTTACCACCTTAGTTGGGAACGTTAAATTTGTTAAGTTAATTTTCGTATCTTATTTGCATTCTTGTTGTCATTTTTTTGTTGTTCAGGTGATGTTCAGGTATTCCATCACGCTTGAAATCCGTTGCTCCTTGGCGTCATTCACCGCCCCCGTTATGATTGATGACTGCGAGCGTTCCTTCTGCACAAGCTCGAACATCCTCTCGTCAAACGTATCCTTGCCAAGCAGGTAAACGCAGGTAACGGCGTTTTTCTGCCCGTTCCTGTGCGCCCTGCATTCGCATTGGTCGCAATCAGCCGCCGTCCAAGGCATCTCAACAAACAGCACGTCAGACGCCGCCGTGAGCGTTATTCCGACACCTCCGCTCTGTATGTTGACGATGATAACCTTGCAATCCTCACCATTCTGGAACAAGTCAACCGAACGCTGCTTGCGTTCAGGGGCATCAGAGCCTGTGACCGTAACGGAGCCGGGGAAGTCGGAATGGAGCTTTGCCGCGATGTTCTTGTGGGCAGTGAACACGATGATTTTCTTCCCGGCCGCGACATAATCCGAAACGAGCCTTTTCGCTTCATGCATTTTCCCTTCGGCGGCTATCCGGCGGAGTATTCCTATTTTCACTATCGCCTCATTCTGCATGGCCACCTTGACCTTCCCCTCATCGGTATCCTTGTACTTCCGCAGATAAGCGGCAAGGTTTGCCACGGCTTGGTCGTATTCCGCCCTGTTCGTCAGCTCGCAGGAATAATACTGCCTTGTCTTTTCCGGCAACTCTTTCAAGACGAGGGATTTATCCCTGCGGAAATAGCAAGTTCTCCACAAGAGGGAGTTCAGCATACCAAGCTCCTCATCGGACACATGGGCGGAACAGAAACGGCTCCTGAATGCCGCGGCCCCTCCGAAGTCATCAATCCGCCCCATTATCTTGAGCTGCTGCACAAGGTCTTTCACGTTCGTGACGACAGGGGTTCCGGTCAGCATGAAAACATATTCCTTCCCCTTGCAAATCGCTTCCATATACTTGGAATAATGGCACGAGGAATTCTTCACCCTGTGGCACTCATCTACCACGACGGCCTTGAACAATCTCGCCCTGCTGTCAACGACAATGTTCCTTGCGGTTATCCGCCCTCCACGCACACCCTTTACAAAGAACTTCTTGACGCTTTCATAATTCGTTATGAATACGTTGCAGGTTCCTGTAATAAACATATCCTGCCACGTGTCCTTGTTCCCGTTGTCAAGTATCACGGCGTTCTTGCCGACAAATTTCATGAACTCACGCTTCCAAGTTTCCTTCATTGCCGCAGGGCACACAACAAGGCAAGGGTAAGCCCTCGCTATGCTGATTGCCGCTATGCTTTGGAATGTCTTGCCCGTGCCCATGTCATCACCGTTGAAAGTCCTCTTGTGGTCGAGCATATATTGGATGCCTTTCTTCTGGTAGTCATAAGGCTCAATCTTCAACTTGTACGGCCTTGTCAATGCCGGCATATTCTCGGCAAAGACATTCACGTCCGAAAGGCTTTCCTGGTTAATGGCTTTCCGTACAAGCCCACGTTTTTCCGTGTACTCCATGAGGTACCGCACGAACAGTCCGTCTTTCCGTGAGACATCCCAGCACTTGTCTTTCGCGTTGTAGGCCGATGACGGTATCTTCCGTATAAGCCGCAATATGGCCGGACTGTTGTCAGACATTATCTTGTACCCTTCCCTTGTCCTGCTTATATAGATGTTACTGGCCATTGTCTTTCTTTGGTGTGCATACGATGTTTATAGCCGTAGGGAGCTGGTTCTCGATGTTCACGTCATGTTTCTCGCCAAAGCCTTCATCACGGCCAAGGGTTGAAAGGAGGTAGCGCAGCATATTGGAATCCGGCTTTTCCTCCCAACCGACGAACTCCTTGTTCTCGTTCACCTTCGGCACGCCCATAGCTACGGCGTAAGCCACGTCAAGGCATTTGTCGAACACCCTTTTCCTCTCGTCCTTCAGCGCATCCTGGAACTCAGGGTCTGACTTTGCCCAACCCCAGACGGTCTGGCGTGTCACGCCTACAAGCGCGGCCGCCTTTGTCAGGTTTCCCCCGGCCTTGCGCAGCAAATCCTTAAACTCATCAAGTGATGGCCTCATACATCTCCTCCTTAATCGAACAATGAAAACTCCTTCGGAGCCTGGTAGGCTCCCTGCCTTGCAATCATGTTGGCAAACCACCAATTCCTGCAAGTATTGAACAATTTGTTCCGGGATTGCGGCAATCCCCAGTCTATGAACGTGTTATTTATAGGCAAACGCCTTGCGTTCACGATGTGTATTCTCACGAACTCGTCATCAACAATGATTTCCGAGCCGGCACTTTCCACAAAGGCAAGATGAAGGTTCTTTTCCCAGCGGAAATTCACATCGACACCACACAGGTAATACCATCTCGACTCTTCAAGTCTCAGGTTCTGGAATCCCCTCATATAGCCCCTGACACGGGCGTCATTGTGCCCAAGGAGTGACTTCATGCAGTGATGGGTCAAGTCCACCCCGTAAATGTACCTCAACCACAATATCTTGTATATGCCTTTCAGTTTGCATTCCTTTATCTCTACCATATTTGCTTCTAGTTTTAATCTTGATTAAAGATGTATCAAATCCTTACAAAGTTACAAAATAATTATCATATATGCGATTTTTAAGACGGAAATAATCGTCATTTATGCCTATACAATCCAAACAACGCCTTGACATCTTCCTGCCGGTTGTAAGTCTGTCCGTTCGGCAACTTGAGATTGAACTCGTAGTCAATGGCCGCCGCATATTCATCGTCCGAGAACTCCCTTGTCTTGGTAACCCCGAGAAAGAAGTAGCCGCTGTTTTTCTTCTTGGTAAAAACATCAAACCCCATTCTCTCGATGATTCTGTCAACATCACCATCCGTGAGGAATTTCTGGAAGAACCATTGGCCTTGTTTCATTATCGCCGTAAGCCCATTCTCGTCGAAGAAGTTTATCGTCATCATCGGAACAGTATTGTGCTTCGCTTCTGTCTGGCGCTTCATGTAATCGATGTTCCTGCCGCTTATGAATATCCTCCCACCCATCTTGGTGAACAGGTTTAGGCACATCAAGACCGCATCTTCGGCTTCTTGGCAGTTGACGGAATTTATCACCGCATCACAGATAGTATAATCGAACTTGCCTTTTGACCTGACAAACGAAATGAAATCATTAACCATTTCCTGCCCTTTCTCCACTGAAATTCCAACCGTGTTGTGATTGAAGAATTCCAGCCCAAGGGCATTGCGGTAGCCGCACTCCTTCTTCAGCTTGTTTATGAACTGCCCCTTGCCGCACCCGAAGTCAAAGACCTTAACCGTACTCCTGTTCTCTTTCTCAAGGTACGGAACGGCTATCTCGTAAAGGCACGACCACGGAAGGACTTTCAACCTTGGGGGCTGTGCAAGCCCCTGCACAAAATCACCCCTCTCTATGTGGTCGTAACAGAACACGCCGTAGTTCCTGTGGAAGTAATATTCAAATAGGTTGCGTTTCCCCTCCTCGATGAAGCAACAATGGGCATTTATGCCGAGCAGTTTCGCCGCCATGAGGTAATTGTTGCCGAAAAGGCATTCATCTCCGACAACAACGGCACACAAAGCGTCTCCAAAAGAAACTATAAGTTGGCAGATGTCCTTCACTACCGTCGGCTTCGAGTCCTTGATGTCAAACGACGACAAGGGCACGTCATCATAAAATCCGGGAGTCCTTATGTCCTTGCAAGTGCCATGCCTTTCCGGCTCGAACTCTATCCCGTTGTGGACTTGGTTGAAGCGAACCTCTGACTCGATGTCTATTCCTGACACGAAATAGCAAGGGGCTTCAGTCATGCCAAGAGCGACCGCGGCTTTTGTTCTCTGATGGCCGGCGACAATGGTCATGTTGTCTTTGTTGACGATTATCGGGAGCACAAAGCCGAGCCGAGCCAAGCTGCTCTGCAACTCCGCAAAGGAGCTGTCGCTAATGCGTCTCGGATTGTACTCGGCCGGCCTGATGTCCTTAAACTTCACATACTCCATACGCGATGCTTAGACAAGTCCGAAGAGAGCCTTCACCTCCTCATGGCGGTTATACGACTTGTTGTTCGGCAATTTCAAGTTGAACTCATAATCAACGGCCTTGCGGTACTCTTCGTCCGACAGCTCCTTTGTCTTGAAAGCGCCAAATCCCCAATATCCTGACTTGTGATACCTCATGAACGTGTCGAAGCCATACTTCTTCAATATCGCATCAACATTCTTCTGCGTCAAGAACTTCTGGAAAAACCACTGGCCTTCCCTCATTATCGCAGTAAGGCCGTTTTCGTCAAAGAACTTCACCGTGATGTAATCGGAGGAGTTGCGCTTCAAGTTCAGTTCCTTCTTGGCGTATTCCAATGAACGCCCTGATGCGTATATCCGTCCTCCCATCTTTGTAAAAAGGTTCAGGCAGGCAAATACCGCATCCTCCGCTTCCTGCGTGTTTACACTGTTGACCACCGCATCGCAAATGGTATAGTCGTACTTCCCGTTAGCCTTCACGTCAGCGATGAAATTGTCAATCATCTCGTTGCCCTTCTCGATGGAAATACCCTTCGTGTTGTGGTTGAAGAACTCCAACCCGATGGCCCAACGGTAATTGAGGGTCTTGCGCAGCTTGTTTATGAACATGGCTTTTCCGCAGCCAAAATCGAGTATCCTGACTTTCTTCTTGTCCTCCTTCTCAAGCTGCGGAACAATCTCCCTGTATAATACCGACCAGTCGATGCCGCCATGACGCGGTGGTTGAGCCAACCCTTGCACGAAATCCTCCCTCTCGATATGCTCATAATTGAACACGCCATAGTCCTGCTTGAAATAGTAATCGAACATGGCACGGTAGCTTTCGTCAAGGAAGTACGCATGGACTTTTGCATCACAGACCTTCGCTGCCTGCAAGTAGTTGTTGCCGAAAACGACCTCGTTTCCAATCACAATAACACACAACGCATCGCCGTAACGCACAATCAGCTGGCACATATCCTTGACCACGGACGCGACGGCATCCTTTATGCCAAAGTCCTCGATGGGAATGTCGTCATAGAACTTGCCGGCTTCCCTGACATTCAGGCAAACGCTGTGCTCTTCCGGCTCCAGCTCCACGCCGTTGTGTATCTGGTTGAACATTATCTCCGACTCAATGTCGATGCCGGACACAAAATAGCACGGAGCCTCCTCAAGCCCGATGGCCGTCGCCGCCTTCGTCCTCTGGTGTCCGGCCACGATTGTCATGTTGTCCTTGTTCACTATTATCGGCAGGATGAAGCCCAACGTCTTCAGGCTGCCCTGCAGCTCCTTGAAAGCCGACTCACTTATCCTGCGCGGATTGTACGCCGCAGGCTTGATGTCTTTGAATTTTACATATTCCATAGCATATTATCTTAAAGTGGAAGTTCCTCGCTTTCGTCCTGTTCCGCCATCTTGACGACCGAATACCCCTTGGCTTCGAGAAGCGACTTCACAAACCCATAGTTCACGCCCATCATGTCTATATAGTCATTGTACTTCCGCACGAGGACATCATAAACCTCTTTCGTTACCGAGCAAGCGTTTTTCCCGAATGTCAGCATATCTATCTTCTTAGGGGTAGAGCCTTTAATCTTTGCGACAACCGTATCATCCTCGTCCGGGTTGTAGAAAAGCCCCTCGTCCATGCCGAAGTTGATGAGGTTCACGTCATCATAAAGATGCAGCAATACGTTATAATCAAACTCCCCGTATTCCTGGTTGTCCTTTATAATAAGTTCCTTTTCCTCGTCCTCCGTGAGTTCGGCTACCGTAACCGACACCTCCGGGTTCTCTGTCCATTGTTTCCAATAGTCAAGTATCCGCTCCCTCTCCAGTTCATTGATGCCTGACCATTTTTCGTTGTCCTGCAAGACAACCATCCAGTCAAGCGGTGTGGTGTTTACAATCTCCTTCAAGATGGCCGTTCGCTGGTTGCCGGCAAGGACTACATTGTCCTTGTTTATTATTATATCCCTCACGCCAAGCATCTTCGGGAAAAGCATGATGCTCTGTTGAAGACGCTTCTTTTGCTCTATGCGTATCTTCCGCGGGTTTATAGGGTTTATTACCAGTTCTGATATGTTCTTTTTCATCGTACCATTTTTAGCTAAGTAAGTATCCAAGAAAACCATCCCCATCACCGTCATGGGCTTCGAGGTATTCAGCATAGCACTTGCAAAGGGTCTCGAATTCCGCGTTTGTCATTTGGCAATCGACATAACCGCACTTGAAATGCTCCGGGAACTTCTTTGTCAGGTTCAGCTCCTTGTCGTTCATCTTGTCATCATAGTCATAGAGGTTCCATGCCACGCTGCCAGTGTAATCGCTTATCGACTCCCTATCGAAATTGTGCTTCAGGATGTCCACGTCATCCTCTCCGTAATGCAAGTTGTCCTTGACGAGGAACTCATGCTCTTCCGACTCGGAGAAATTCTCCGCAAGGCGGAACGGAACTTCTGGTTTTTTCCGAAATCCCTTCCAGAACTCAATCAAGGCGGACTTGTCCTCATTTGGCATCAGCCTGTATTTCTTCTGGTTGAACATATAATCCTCAATCTCGTCATCCTCCATTTCCTCTATCTTCAGGAGCATTGCAAGGCGCAGGTTGCCACCCAGCACGACATTCTCCTTGTTTATCACAATGGGGCGCACTTCAAGCATCTTCGGGAACACCAAGATGCTCTCTATCAGCTTGCCTTCCATAAACTCGCTTGCCGTGCGAGGATTCTCCGGATTGATGGTCAATTTCCTTATGTCTATCTTTCCGTCCATATCTAATTTTACTGATGTTTTTTATTCCCTGCAAAGATAACAATTTTAATCGTACATTTGTTTATTTTTGCTTATTTTTGATTAGTATTTATACAAGTTACCGTCGAAATCATTGGGAATGACATTAAATATCCGTACCTTTGCAGTAAGTATAGAAATACTTTTTTTACTTCGCAAAGTCCATTCCGGACCATGCTTAGTTGGAAAGTTATTTTTATCTTATTTGCACTGGAACGTGCCCGTCTGAGAAGATAGGCACGTCTTTATTTATGGCATCCAACGGCTAAAACTCTTCCGCCAGCTTCCGTATGTATTTGACTGTCTTTTTCGCCGACTCCATAGGAGCTGTTTTCCAGAAACCGTCATAATCTTTCGCTTCCGGATCAAATACACAATCACTTATTATGCGAAGCGAAATAAATGGGGTTGTTTTACCTGCCAACGGCTTGCTGCATACTTGGGCTATTGACGCGCTCTCCATGTCAACCGCAACCGCCGTAGGAAAATAGTCCAACACCCTGCCCATTTTCTCTCTGGTTTCAATGAACTGGTCGCCTGATACTATCCTCCCGAGCATGACATCAGAAAAGCCCCTTTTAATATGTGCAGCATCTTGGCATCAGCATCATATTTTGACGGCTCACCTTGGACTGTACCGTAAGCGACCCCGGCCCCACAATAAACATCGTGGTAGGCATAGGAAGTTCCAGCCACAACCATTCCTTGCTTGACGTATGGCAAAGTTCCTCCGGCTACGCCCGTACTGACTATGGCATCGACAAGGAACCGCTCTCTAAGAAGCATGGCCCCGACAGCGGCGTTCACCTTGCCGACACCGCACTGCAGCATGACGATTGTCGCGCCGCTTCCAACGGATACCACCCGAAACAGGCAGCCCATGACAGAACCGCCATCCTTAATGTGAGAAAACGCATCGCAAACAAGCGCCATCTCTTTATCCATCTCAACAATGATGCCTACCTTCATACGCCCCTGCTTTTTTCATGCCTACTGTTGTACGCCTCGCAATAAGCCTTCAAAGAGCCATCTTTCGGCCTGTAAAGCCAATTCTGCGTCCTCTTGTAAATCAGCACAAGCATATTCTGTCCAAGCCACCGATTATACTGAACAGAACGCCTTACCGCCATCCTGAACGACAACGGGTCAAAATTTCCGTGTTTAGCTTCAATCGCCTGTTTCTTCTGAATTTCCATTTCTTTTTTATTATTTAGTTTTGACTTCAATATACGTTGTGTCAAGAGAATACTCGTACACCTCTATCCATGTGCTGTCGTTGCTTCTCCTTATTACAGTATTGTAAAACACTTTCCGTGGCCCTCTATTGACTTCAATGCCATTGCACCCGGTAAAGGAGCAGGCCAACAGGAATGCCATAAATTTGTACAATCTTTTCATGCCGCCACTTTTTAAGATATTTGTTTCTCTGGAGTCATGTCAAAATCCCAATCCAAGACCCTCGTGTCCGAAGCCGACGGAGAGCCGTAGGCCAAGCCGAAGCCCTCGCTTGCTATGCGTATCGCCTCTTCCTTGCTTTCCGCATTGACCTTTACCTTACCGTGGAATACGAATCGGCAATCCACCCAATAACCGTTTTTCTTTTCGTTGTTTTTCATTTTGCCAACTGATATATGTGAGGTTCAGAACTAACATTATAGATATAACTTCCACAACGGACGAGCAGGGGATTATGCCGCCAATACAAACGTTTCATTCCACGGATCGAGCCTGACTTGTGGATGTTGGGGAAGCGGCCAATACCGACCGCCTCTCCAAGTTTCACCGGCAAATACCGCGTTCTCATGCTCATTCGTTTCTAAAGTTGTAAATCTCCTTTCCGTCATAGCTTGCACTCAACCCGGCCAAGTCCACGTTATTGTAGATTGCGTCAAACGGTGTCAAGACAACGTGCAGGGCATTGTCATACATACAATGGCAGCTCCCTTTTCGTGTAGTTCCATTGTCTATGTCAGAGAACCAAAGATTTTGTGGCACCATCCTTTCCCCATTGTAAAGGAAATACAGGCCCTCCATCTTGACAGGCTTCCGTATGATGTTCTCGATGCTCATGGAGGCATTGAAACGCTTGATTTTGCGCGCCACATCGGCACCCCATCGAGCAATTATGATTTTGATTGCTTCGAGGTCTCCATCCCAGCTTATCATTCACTCGTGGTTGTTGTATTCATAGAAATAGACCTCCTGCGGTGCACATTCAGCCTTTATCCGCCTGTCTGGCTCGTCGTATTGGCTGAAGAAGTCCTCTATTCCCTGTTTCGTGCCTATGAGTCCGCCGCCATAGCTGACTAATTGCTCGCGTTTCAAGTTGAACTTCGCCATACCTTCCTGCAGCTGCTGGTCGCTGAAAGCAAAGAAGCAATCATGCATTTCCGGCTGGAAGTCCTCCTTTAGGCTACGGTACAAGGCCAACGTCTTCGGCTCGTACATCCGTATGCAGCCGTCACAGTTCCAATCACGGCGGTATTTCACGCCATTCGCCTCCTTGAAACCTTTGAGGAAAATGCTGTTTACGGCTTCGTATGTCATGCCGTGCAGTTCTGCCAAACGCTCGAAAATCCTACGCCGCACTTGTTCGCTTGATGTGCCGATGTAATCAAAAAAAGAGTCCGACATAAGCATCTCGTCGGTCAAGCCGTCAAAGGTGGAGTCTTCCGGAATGCACTGTGCGCGTTTGCTGTCGTCAGGATATTTCTCCATGTAGAACTGCCTTATCGGCTCGCCAAGTCCTCCCATACCTGTAATCATTTGGCTTCCCTCCCGTCCGTTACGTTTCCAAGATAACTTTTCACGAATTTCTTGTCCTCTTCCCAAAGCGGAAGGTCCATGTCAAGCGTTTTCATTACCATGGCCATTTCCCCGGCCAGCCTGACAGCCTCCGTCCTGAAATCAGTGTCATTGTATGCGCGTGATTTCCCGATAAGGAATTCCAGCAAGTCCGACTTGCCGTTCCGCATATCTTCCAGTTTCTTCTTGAATTTATCCAACTGCGCTTCAAGGGTTTCAACTTGCTTGAACAATTCCTGCGTCAACGGATTCTTTGCCGTCTGGCGCCAACACCGGCAGAACAAGTCTTTATCCATGCTGCCTGCGGCCATATACATACGCTCTATCTCGGCATATTCCTCTGCGCTGGTTTTCAGGCCCGTGCGCTCTTCAAATTCCTTTTGAGTCATTTGCTTAATTGGTTTGAATGTTGAGTTACTTTTTATCTTATTTGCTACCACAAAGTTAATCAAAAACAATCAGATTTGCAAGTATTTAGGAGGAAATATTTATCAGATTTGCAAGCTATTTGACGGCCACTATCCCACAAAAATTGAGGTATCTCCAGAACGTGTCATAATTCCTGAATCCCGATGCCGCCAACAACGACTCGTTCATCTTCTCGGTAAGCGGCACAAGCCTTCCCTCAAGGCTCTTCCGCTTTGACGCAATCTGTTCCTCCGTGTATGAATTCTCACGCTTAATGTCATAATACTCCTTGACCATGAAATCGTCTATGGCATAAGAGTTCCCCAGCACTTTCTCCACAAGGATGAACACCCCTCCGGGCATGAGAGAGCGATAAATCTCTGACATGACTTTCTGGCGGTATTCTATTGGGATAAACTGCAACGTAAGGCAGGAAATGACGGCAGAATAACGTTTCCTGCCAATACCTTCCGCAACTATGTCTTTCTCCAATACTTCCACATTTTCGTATTCCGCATATTTTTCCTTGCACTTGGCAATCATAGGCTTCGACACGTCAACCAAGTCAAAGCTGACGTCCAGGCCAACACGGCGGCAATACTCAATGATGTCTTGCGAGGACAGCCCCGTTGAACAGCCTATGTCAAGCACAGTGCTGCCTGACCGCACGAAAAAGCGTGCCACCCTGAATGCCAAATCACGCATGGTGCGATAGTCTGGGATGGAACGGGAGAGCATATCCAAGAATACTTCTGACACGCTGCCGTCGAAATTCCATCTCCCTTTTGGTACTATATTGTCTTTCATGTGAACCGTTTTTCAAACAGGAATAGGGTTTACTTTCATGGTTTCCAAGTTCAAGTATGCGCCATGAAATTCTATTGAGCCACTAAACAGCTTCCATAAAATATTGCATCCAAGCTGCGCTATTGTTGAGTTGACGAACAAATCCTGTTTCCTCAACGCTTCCGCAAGGGAACAGCTTGGGCCACTGTCATCGTCATTGACAACGGACAGGTCAAAAAGTTCATCAACACATCTCAACTCGCCAACGGCTTCAAACTTGCCGCTTTTCGGCTGCTTGACGCGGCCAAGCGTACCGAGCACCACTTGCCCCGTGTCGGTCGTATTCCCGAAATCAAGCCAATAGTAAGGATGTTTACGGTCATCATTGGATACAGAACCCTTATTGACTTTTTTACGTAGGAAACCACCTATCTTTATTCGAGCCTTAGCATTATCCACACAAGAGATTGTGACATTCGCAGTCATGCTTCCATCGTTAGGGTAGTTTCCCTTTATCGCGTCCCAGCCGAAGCCAAAGAAACGGTTTACCCGGGTTGCGAGTACGGCGGCCTTGTTCAAGCCGACCTCCGAGCAAGAAAACAACTGGCGGCCAAGGTTCGCTTTTGTCACAATGTCACCATCTATGACATTGACATGAAGTCCGGGATGGCCAAGCTGCAACAGGGCGCAATTTATCCTTGCAAGCGATGTCAACACCTGACAGCCTGTTCCTCCGGCACCAATAAGGTTAACTTCCACTTGATGGTACGGGTTTAGGAGATAGTTCTCCGTGAAATGCATCTTCTTCATCTTAGTAAGTCCGTTAGCTTTTTTGACGTAGGCTTAAGCATATCCTGGGGAAACGGCTTGCCATCCATTATACACTCTTTGGTTATGGTTGCAAGATTGCCAAGGCAAGGGTTCTCACCAAGTATGTGCGAGAACTCTGACTGCCAGAACATCGTTTCCCAATAATCTATGACGTTTGAGAAAGTCCTTTCCTGTGGAAAGGCCACCTTTGAATTCCCGAGGCACACATATTCCGGCGTCGTGTTCATGAATGGCGCATAATACAAACGCCCTCTTGGCCTGTTCCCCTTAAATGCCAATACCTGCAATTTGTTCTTTGTGGCAGAATAAACAAGCCCCGGAACCAGCATCTTGCCGTTCGGGATTCCAAGGTTCTCCGAAAAATACAGTTGCCGTTCCTCCGGCCTCCTATACCACACAATCCTTTCGTTTCCGATGCGTGTATCGCAATAAAGCACATTATCCGGCATTATTCCATACATACTGCAATCCAACTGTTTGTTTGTAGCCGACACGGCATTGAATATCCTAACCATAGTCTGCTGCTGAAGCGGCTTCCCTGCGCCAAGCGAACCATCGCTGCAGATGCGATGCTGCTCAAGGTAATACATATCGCTCCCATGATCGGAAGAAGCCTTATAGGCAACTATCGCGCAAAAAGGCTCATACACCTGCTTTAACAACTTTGTTATCTTGCTCATCACTTAAAAGTTCTATTGCGTTGTTTGTCGCACGTGCCCACCTTTGAGGAAACGTTCCCGACATCCTTTCGTGAACATCGTCCTTGCCGAGCACGGCATAGTTATACAACATACCAATTTCAATATTGTAGGCATCTGCATTGATGCAATCCATCACTTTTTCACATATAGGGTCTTCACTGTCATAGCAAAAGAAGAAAAGCCTTGAAAAATCCATATATTCATTATTGTACGGATTGCTCTCCTGCATGAAATCCTCCCCAATGACATTCTGCAAAGTGAGGATATGGAAATCGGACAAGAACCCTTCAAGGCATATATCAGAAAGTTCCCCAATCGCATTCAAGAGTTCGGAATCCAAATTTCCGTTGCTCCTGCAAGAGCTAATCGCTGCATTCAATCCCTCGTACAATATTCCGGGGTCGCGTCCAAGTTCCTGCTCCTTTTTGACAATGCCACACATCATACTGGAAATATCACCAAAAGCGTACCTTTGCGCCCACTCCTTATATTCATCATCCCAACATTCCACAATGTCGTCATCAAACATGGGCTTGCCCTCCTTGTCATGGTCAAAGCCATTTTCAACCTGGCCACAGCAATAGGCAAAATCATAATGCTCTTTGGGTGTGACATACATATCGTTGCGATGCAGAAAAGCGAAAAACATTAATAGCAACTCCTTTGCTGTCGGCTCTGCAGAGAACATTTTCTTGATGGGAACGGAAAACACCGTGTCATAAGGGAAATCCGATATTTCATCGTAAACCACGAAATGCAAAGGGCCGGAGCCATCGTCGGCATCATTAATGAGTTCAACTCCCCAGTCCTTGTCTGGCAGGTTTCCCAGCAGATGATTATACAATGCAGACAAATCGGGTTTAAAATTGCCAGTCAGTTCGGGAGGAACGGCATCTATCCCAAATTCGTGATAGAAAGCCAGCAGATTATCACGGAGCGGTTCAACCGACAGGCTATATGCCTTTTCCTGAATGAACATTTCATCAACAGGCAGGCAATACCCGGGTATGCTTTTGAAATTTGCATTCAAAAAACGATAGCGTCCATTGCGTCCGGAACGATGCGCGGTTGCTGTCCGTCCTCGTCTTGCATATTGTCGAGCAATCTGCCTATCTGCTGATGAAAAATCCATATATCTCTCTTTTTACTTGATTTTACGGCCATCATCCCTTAGTCCCAACTGTCGTCTTGAACATATAAACCGCCGCGTCATCCTTTATCTCCGGGCCATGCACGTTGCTCGTCGTCAATTCGGGATATTGGTTGGAATAAAAAATCATCACTTGTTCAGGGGTCATGTCCGGGTCTGGGTCGGTCAAAGTGATTGTACCATGTTTAAAGACCCTCCTGTAATTTGATATTTGAAGTGCCATTGTTATGTTTCTTTATTAAGTCGGTTATTCGTCATCATCTTCTTCATCATCAGGCTTCTCGTCCGCGCCTGTCTTGCCCGTGGCCTTTGCGGACAGCTTGATGTTCTTGCCGTCAGATTTATCCTCGTTCGCGCCAAACAGCCCTTCGGCGCTTGCATCCGTGGCTTTCTTAATGAAAACCTCCGCCTTTGCCTTTCCGCCAGACACAGCGTCCGCGTACTTAAGCGCATTCTTTGCGCAGGTGATGGCATCCTTGTATTTTTGTTCTTGCAGGTTCTGTTCGGCCAACGACATCCATTTGGAGAAAAGTTCGGAATTTTTCTTTGCTTCCTCCTTGGCATTCTTCTCCATTTCCGAAGCATCCCTGGCCGCCTTCTGCGCCTTTTCAAAGTTCTCCAAGTCCGTAAACAGGCCGTTGGTTTTATTTACCGGAGCCAATACGGCTTCAAGGAAACCTTCATCAAGTTCCTCTGCCGTACCCCTCAAGTTCAATGGAACGATGTTCTTCACTGCGGAATCCTTTACAAGTGGCGTTCCCGGAAGCACACTGGCGACAAGCGTATCGCCTTTCTTCGCAACGGTAATGGCCAATGTGCTTCCGTCTGCCATCACCTTGGATAATTTTCTGAATAAGTCCATAATGTATTTTTTTGGAAAGTTATAAAATCAGTTCATTCAATCTGTGTCAAGGCATATCCCATAGCGTTTCTTGTAATGCGTTATGCTCTTTGGGGATAGTGTTCTTTCGTGTCTCGCGCATCTTTTGATTGCGGCCACTTCCCTTGTCTTGAGAACACTGCATTGCGCTATGACAGGGTCTTCACCCCACTGCATCAGCTCAGAATGCTTGCAATCAAGGCAGCAGCCAAAGCCATGCGGCTTGCCTTGTGCCGTTACTTTCTTAGCCATGTAATCACAGCTCGTCAGTATAGCACCAGTCTTTCAGCTTGCCATGCTCCAACCCCATATTGGCGCAAGCCGCTTCAAGGCCGGGAACATTTTCCGCCTTTACCGTGAATGTGCATTCATCCAGCATACTGTTTCCGAACATGGAAAAGAGCTTGTTGAGCACCAGCTTGAAGCCCTTGACGTAGATACAAATAGTAAATTCTTTCATCGCTTAATTGGTTTTAATTTTGAGTTATTATTTATCTTATTTGCTAACGCAAAGTTACTGAAAATCAATCATATTTGCAAGGAAATCGGGAATAAATTTTATCAGATTTGCAAACTTATTTTCCCTTGCCTTTCTTGTCATTCCAAGATGACATCTTGCCGGCAATGGCTTCAGCAATCCTATGCCCGTCTGCAATCTTCTTCAAGTTCGGATATTCACCGTTCTCCATCCTTTTGCACACTTCCTCATAGGGCAAAGCGTTCTTGCGCGCTTCCTCGTCCTCCTTCTCTTTCTTTGCGTTAAGTTCTGCCTCGTAAACATCCTCGTAATCATTCTTTTTGTCTTTTTGGAACGCAACAAAAGAGCGCAAGATTAACATCGGGTCGATGTTCCCGTAAAACGACTCATAAGCCCCGGAACGCAACCTTGCACAGAAAAGGATGAACTCGACCATCGTCGTTTCCGGGTATTCCTCAAGCATTTGCACACAAGCGGCCTTTAACTGCCAATCGCTCATCTTTTCCTTAACCCCACAGAACGAACTCATCTCGACGAGCTGCACCTTCATCCACGTAATGGCCATGTCTTCTATCTCCTCGTTCGTGTTCTGGTACACGGAAGCTGGAAAAGCCTCGGACATAACACCCAACATCGGAGACCAAATCTTGGCAGTGTCGCTGACCTTCCTGCATATTGCCGGCAGCACGCTCTGGTATGACGCAGGGAAGGCTTTTATCAACTGCGATGGGCTATACTGGCTGCGGAGTTCTTTGGCTTTCTTGTCGATTCCTGTAATAGAGTTCGTCCGCCTTTGCAATGTCATTGAGGATAGCGACTGCCTGACCCTCAAGGCGAGATTGTCCTGCGCTTTTTGAATCTGACGTGTATCTTGCATTTTTCTTCTGATTTTGAATTTCCGAAATTATGTCGTTGTACTGGCTGTCTATCTTCGTCATGGAGAAGTTGTTCGCAATCCATGCCTTGTTGATTGAATGCAGGAACTGCGCGAAAGCGTCAACAAGGCTATCGTCATCAACCGGTAACGGTGGCTTCCTCTGCAACCTGCGGAATGTTATCTTCTGGAATACCCGTTTCATCGCGACAGAATCCTTGGCTTCCCAGTAATAGCATTCGCCGTATTGCTCCTTGAAGAATGCCTCGAAAACCTCCCTGCCTTTCGTTACAAGAGCCTTTTGCTTCTGCTTCTTCTCCTCTGCCTTGGCCTTGCGTTCCTCGGCCTTTTGCAGCTTGGCGAGTTCCAGCTCCCCATCTCGCGTGTGCGCGCTGAACGTGGTTTCAACGGAGTTGAAGCCACGACCCCGCGTCAGCGGTTCTTTGCTTTCTTTTTCTTTATCTTTTTCTTTTATAGGGGGTGTGGGGGAAGCATTTTCTGTTTCGTTTTCTGTTTCTTTCATTTCTTGCTTTTCGCCAGAAGTGGGTAAAAAGGTGGGTAAAACGCCATGTTTATCCTTTCCATAACCATCTGATTTACAACTACTTGCAGACTTTTTAGGGTGGGTGGTTTGCTGGGCATTTTTATTGGAGGTGGGTAATTGGGTGGGTAAAATAACTGATGGGGTATCGTCATAACATTCTGATTTACAAGCATTTGCATCGGTATTCGGGTGGGTAATTTCGTGGGTAAAATCGGTGCTCGTGGGTAAAAAGGTGGGTAATTCCGTGTCGGCCATACAATCACAACCACCTGATTTACAACTACTTGCAGGCTTTTTAGGGTGGGTAATTTGCTGGGTAAAAGATGACGCATCGGATGGTTCGGAAGGCACATAATCGTCATATCCAACTATTGACAGCTGGGAATAAGTGGAATGAGAGACGACCTTAACAAGGTTTTCCCTGCAAGCCGACACAAGAAAATTCTTGACAGCATCCCTTGATACGCCCCACCGCTTCGACAACAAGCCACGGGTCGTGATGACCATGCCCTTTTGGCATTCGATTTGCTTACCCTCTCCTATACGGACGGTACAACCGTCAACTGGAGCGGCCAAGGACACCAAGTCCATCCACCAAAACAAGCGGATAGGGTCTTTCCTTAACCATTTGTTGGCAAGCAACGATGCTGGGAACAAGACTGGGTGTGCCATAACTAAAGCGACAGGTAACGGTTGACTTCTACAATGAACTCCTGCACGGAACGGCAAACCACATATTTGCTTCCGTACTTTTCCACGGCCTGTTGCCAAGCCTTTTGTTCCGGGCGTTGGTAAGTGCCGGGCCGTTTCATCTCAATGTAAAGAGCGCCATAGCCATGCCTTGGTATAGCAAGGCATAAGTCAGCGACTCCCTTGACGATTCCCTCTCTCTTGAACCTCGCACCCATACCGCCAAGGCGTATGCCCTCGTTGGCAATATGGAACAGCATTCCCTCCTGCGCGAGTTGTGGATAGTTTTCCTTGAACCAACGGATGCATTCCTGCTGTATCTCACTCTCGCTTTTAGACCGCTCCACAGCCTTGCGGTATTTGCTTGCCGGAATGACAGATTCCTTTCCCTTGCCTTCCAAGATTGCCTTGAAAAGCCTTTCGTTATAAGAATTCCTCCTTGTAGCCATATCAAAAATACACGTTCGTTAATTGTTTCTTTTCGCCATTGACGATACCGTTTATCACGTATTCGCCGGGCCTGTCCTGTGTCATGAACAGGTCTTCCACCTTGCCGAAACGTCTGATGTTCTCCCCGAGGTCAACAATCCAACCGTCCTTGCCTTCAGATGGACGTATTGCCCGGCCCACAATTTGATACCACTGTGCCAACGACATTGTTGGACGTGCCATCACAACAGTGTCGAGTTCAGGGTAGTCGAAGCCGCAAACCAATACTCCTACGTTGCTAAGCACTTTTATTTTACCCGACTTGAAATCGTCTATGATGCGTTCTCGTTCAGCTTTTGGCGTTTCACCTGTCAGGACAGCCACGCCGTCTATTTCCCGGCTAAGCCTTTCACTTTCCTCTATGAATTTCGTAAAGACGAGTATTCCCTTGCGTTTCACACCATTCTTTGGATGCAGGAGACGTTTTACGATACTCAACAGATAGGAGGCAAGGTCTGTACGCTTGAACTCGTCCGATAGTGATTGCTCGTCAAAGTCCCGTCCTGTCGAATTGCGCCTTATCCTTGAGCTGTCTATAGCCGGAAGGTCAAAGTACCGCAACTTGGCAAGATAGCCCCTTTGCAAGAGTGTTTGAATGCTAACCTCATAAATGACATCATGGAATATCCTCGGCCGTGTACGAGTAAGAAATTTAAGCATACAGGCATTCTTGAACATCACGCCAGGCTTCGGGTGTATGCCGTCTGAATAAAAATAATCTTCAGAACGATAGCTGCCATTTGGCTTGAACTCGCCTTTAGGCGTGACTATCCCTTGTGAAGAATACAGACGGTATGGCGTGGCCGTAAGGCCGAGAACCTTGCGCTTCACCTTTTCGATGAACTCCTTGTACTGTCCGCTAATGGCATTCACGCAATGGCACTCATCAACAATTACAGCCTTGAACCTGTCGAACTCGTCAAGATGCCCCATGACACTGCCTATCGTGGCAAACGTTACAGGACTAATTTCCTTGCTGTTGAGCGATGCGGAATAAACAGAGCTGTCCTCCATGCCATAGCTCCTGTATTTCAAGAAATTTTGCTGAAGTATCTCCTTTGACGGTTGTAGAACGACAACGTCACCTTCAAGCCTTTTGGCTATGTCGGCAATCACGAGGGATTTTCCACTTCCCGTAGGCAGTACGAGGATGCCGTTGCGCTCGCTCTTCGTATTGCGGAAGAAGTTTACGGCGGCATCACTCGCTTGTTGTTGGTAATCTCTTAAGACGTACTCCATCATTAAGCCAAAGCGTTGTTATCTGCCAAGCCACCCTCGACTATCACGATGTCAGGGCAAGCGGCTTTCAACCTTTCCACTTCCTTGTCGATTATGCCGTCCGACGTTGAAGTCATTATGTCCTTGGCTTCCGGCGAGAACAGCTGGAGGTAACAGTCAACCCCACTGACGTAGTGGTCTATCTCTACCTCTATGCGCTGCCTCTTTCCACCCTTGAATATCGGGATGTCAAGGCTGAAATCAGTAGGCAGGTTGCTCTCCACCTCCTGCTGGAACACAAGCCCTATGCTTCCGTTCCGTTCTTCCGACTTTTCGAGGAGCTGGTTCACCTTGGCCTTGAACTTCTTCAGCTTTGAGACAAGTTCCGTGGCTTGCTTTACGTCTGTGAAATACGAGCGGTTTAGCCTTATGAACTGCCCAAGCTCCTGCGGCTTCCATCCGTCCACGTCATTGATACGGAAAGCCTTGAACGTGTCCGAAAGCTCTATCTCCCCATTCACGACAACCCTGCTGCGCTCGTCGTTCTCATTGGCGACAAGACCTATCGACAGCTTTTCCCTGTCAACAATGGCATAGATGCCCCTCGGGTCGTGGTTGCCGGCACGCTTCTCCAGCCAGTTGGCAGGTGTTTCTATCGTGCCTTTCAGCCTTATCTTCAATGGTTCCAAGTTGGGCAACGGATTGGGTTGGGTTGCCGCTTCACCCCTTCTCAAGATAACCTCGACAGGCTTCTGCCCGTCATATTTCTCAATGTTGACTACTATTGACCTGTCGTCTTTCTGATTTTCCATGTGATTGCCTTTTTTAGTTATACATTCCCGTCTGATGTGCCGTTCTTCTTGTCTGCCATCCTCACGACACCGAAGATGGACTGTGCCATTACTTCCTTCGGCAACGCCTTTCTCTGGCTTACGAGGTCTCCGTCCTCATTGTAAAAGCCGACAGCCCTCTCGTCTCTCTCTATCAGCTTATAGAGCTTGCCCGTCACATAGACACCTCCCTGCTTCAAGTTGCCGAGGATTTGGTCGGCTTCCCTTTTCAACGGATCGCGCATTTCCTTGAAGCGCGCCTTTGCCTCGTCCTCCTCTGCCTTGATGTCGGCAAGCTGCAGGTTGAGTTGGCAATAACGCTCCCTTGCTTTCTGCGCCCCGTCGTTGTCGAACGGCTTAAGGTACAGTTCCTCCGTAACCTCGTCCGCCTGTGCGTCAAGCATATCTTTCCGCTCGGCCGGGCTTAGGTCTTTGAACATTTCCAATTCCATAATCATCTGTTTTTATACGTTAATACAAAATCCTGGTAGAACTCATCTTCCGGTGAAGGCAACCTGACATTCCATTCCGTCAGCGCATCGGCCTGTATCTGGTCGAGGAAGTGGCCCATCGCCACGGAACTCAGCGACCTTGTGCTTTGCTGCCACGGGGAAAGGAATAACCTGCAATAGTGGTCGTGCCATTTCACCCTTGACTCGCCGCTCCAGTATTCAAGGCAGGTCATCCACATCCAGAACAGCCTTTGCTGCGGAACGGAAGCCCGGTATTCCTTCTCCACGATATAAATGTTGTATTTCCCGTCGGGGAGGGCTTCTACCGTTTCCACGAGCGAGCGGTTTATGACCGTACCCTCGCAGCGGTTCTTTACGAGCGTCAGCTTCTGCATCAGAACGGCAAGTCATTTTCCTCATCGGGGATAACTTCTGCCATAGGAGCCTCTATCGTGGACGCTTGGTTCCCGTTGGGGATTGCCACCGGCTTCAAGTCGCCGAGATAGACATTGTTCCTTTCGGAAACGGCTTGCTCCGTATGCGAGTTTATGAACCCCTTGCTCGTTGACAGCTTCATGTAATGCGTCGCGCCGAACTGGCTGGTTTCCTGCCTTTCGTAAACCTCCACGCCGAGGCAGTATTTTCTGGAAACATACTGCCGTCCGTCTTGCGCCACCTTGTTCTCGACCTTGACATAAATGTCGTTCTCGTCTATCGGTATCACTACGCACTTCTTGCTCGCAGTCGCGCCATTGACGGTCATTATACCGACATTCGCCAATTTTGCAAGGTTGATTGAACCGACCAATTTCACATCTGCCATAATCACTTGTTTAATGGGTTGAATACTTTTGTGTCCGTTATGACGTCCTTGTTATCCTCAAGGAACTGTATCAGCCTTTCGCAATGCTCCCTTAAACGTGGGATGTCACGGCTTTCGTCAAAGACATAGACTTCCGAGAACGCTTCCTTGAAATTGGTGACGTTATACTCGAAATGGCTTATGTCCATCCCCATGCAGTGTAGGCAGTAAGGATAGACGATGTGCTGCCAATGCGCCTTGAAAGCCCCCGAGCGATAAGACTTCGTTGTCTTTATGTCGTGTACGCTGAATGGCAACAATTCGTCAATAAAGCCGTAGAGGTCAATCGGGCCATAGTCGGTCTCAAGCGTTCCATGACAGAACACCTGTGGCACTGCACCTTCGTAATAATTCACGAAATCATCCACCACGTCCTTGAAGAAAGTGAACTCTTGCGGAGCCGTATCCTTTCCCGACAACACGCATTTGTATGCATCCTTTTGCGTCACGGGTTCAGCCTTCCTGCGCACCTTGAGGTCGAGGGTGACGACCTCGAACGAGATTTTCCCGTTCTTGAGGTCGCCCTCCTCCAACCTTTGGGCCAGCGGCTTTTTCAAGAGGGCATCCACAAGCTCGTTGAATGCCGTCCCCCTCTCGGCGGCCTCGCTCGTGTATGGCACGCGGTTAATCCTGTTGATTAGGTCAACATACAGCTTGTCGCACCATTCATCGACCGTCAGGCTTGGGTTCTCTGACGTGAAGTACTTATAATAGGTCTTCTCCGCGTCAAGGTAATTCTGGAACGTATCGAGCAATGTCGCATAAGCCGAGTAATGCCTATGCGTTGCCGTCGCCATCCGTATTGCTGCTGGTTGTATCATCCGTGCCTGCATCATCCTTCGCCCTTTCCTTTGGCTCCTCATACACCTTCTCCACCTTGTTGAACTGGTAGCCCAGCTCCGCGATGCGCTCCTTGAACTTGCTCCTCAACACGGCCATCGAATTGCCGATATGGTGGTAGTCGTTCACCTTTCCGCAGAACAGGGTTGCCTTGTCGACCGTATCTATTGCTTCAATGTCGGCCTCAATCTGCCTTACCAGCTTCTTGTAGCTCTCTCCCTCCACCGTGCGCTCTTTGAGTCTGTTCACGTAACGCTTGAACACCTCATCGGCAAGGAACGTGTTTTCAGCCACAATTTGGCCTTGGGTGTTCTTCAAGTTCGGAACTGTCATCTGCGCCGGTAGGTTGCAGGTGTTCTTACCCTCGGAGCGTGAAGTCGGGTCAAACGTGATTACACGGTTTCTGCCATCCGCTTCAAGGTAGCCCACAAGGTCGAGTTCCATCGCCAAAGTGTCGTAGTTCGAGCCGCCAAACAACGGCACGTACCGGACATTGTCTCCATCTTTCTCGGTTGTCCTGTGTGCTACGAACACAATGTTTTTCTTCTTGCTTTCTATCAGCTTCAGCAACGCAGAGAACTCTATCTTTCGCTGCCCAAACCCTTCCAACGTCAATGAGCCGTTCCTTTTTCCCATCCTTGGGTTCTTGGAGATGATGTAGTCGGCCATCATATCGAGCATCTTGCCGCCCGTATCAACGGCTAATGTTTCATAAGCGGACAAGTCTTCTTCATTGAGCAAGGTAAGGATGTCGCCATAAGACTCCACCTGCACAGTGTCCTTGATGAATTCGTAATCGACACGGTTTATACCTCCGTCGCAATCAATGAGCAACGGCTTGGGGGCGCTTAAAGCAAGTGTACTTTTTCCCGTTCCAGGTTGGCCGTAAATCAACATCTTAATTTGAACGTTCACGTTCAATTCATTCGGTTTTTTGATTAATGACATAAATCTAAAATTTTTAATTAGTTGGAAATTTTCTTATTTGCACAGATTTTTAACTATCATTTCAACGATTGCGGCAGGCATTTGCTTTTGCCCGTGTTTGTCCGGGCGAGAGCTTCGGCACACGGCCGCACCTACGCATTTTATAAATATTTAACCCTTGTCGGGGCTGGCTTCACGTTGGCGAGAACCTCCTCGGCGTTTATCTGCCACTGGGAGTTCGGCGCTCCCTCCGGTTTCACGCCGTGTACCTTTTCCTCCTCCATTAGACGCTTGAGACGCTTCTCCCCTCCCACGATGTGCTTCGCCATAGCCCAGGAGAAGGATTTGCCTTTCATTCGGTCTAAGATTGACAGGTACTTCTGCACCATGACCAGCTTGTTTAAGTCTTCTACCATTCAACCCTCCGTTCTATCGGCTCGAACCTCGCCCTCCTTGGACTTCTTGCCATGCAAGGCCCGTTCGCGAACAGCGTATAGACAATCGTGAGTACTGCCAGCACGGCGGCAAGTCCGCGCCTTCTGAGTTCCCTGACGCTCCAGTCCACCTTATTCTCCCTTGCTACCATGTAAAGCACAAGCTCGTGGGTCGTGGAGATTGACAGCTTGCTGTAGATGTGCTTCTTGTGCGTCCTGATTGTCCAAACGGGCTTGCCGAGAGCATCGGCCACCTCCTTGTCAGTAAGGCCGTGGCAATACTGCTCGGCGACAAGCAACTCCGTATCGCTCAGTTCTGCCATTTTTTTCACCTTACCCTTGTTACAGTCACTTGGAAGGTCTTGGAGTTCACGTCGATGCGGCACTTCCATCCCTCCCTTGACTTCTCGACTTTCAGCTTGCTGACGATGGCCCTTACTGATGCTGCCTGCTCAATCGGGAATTTCTCACTCTGCCCGACAGCTAAGCCCCTCAAGAGAGGGGTTATCTGCGGACGGCCGCCTGCCGGCCAATTACGGTGCCGCGGAGGCCTTTCGATTTCCATTGTGGAATTTCTTACCATTTCTACCATGCTTAGTTATTTTTAGGTATGTTTCTTATTTGCACAGGAACGTATTTTTTCGTACCTTTGGGTGATTATTATTACTCTAACCACTGCAAAGATAATCAAAAATTATCAAGTGGACAAGAAATATAATCATTTTTGCAAATAAATTTTTCGGTCATATCCACCGGCTCATTAAATACTACAAAACTACAGTGCAATGAAAGAAAGCGAAAAAGCGGACAAGAACGTCAACGCGAGGGAGATAATCGCGAACGTCCTCAAGGAGCTTGACATGAACGCCCCGTCATTTGCCAAGGCCACCGGCATCAACTACCAGCGGATATTCGACCTTCAAAGGGGACGGACAAAAAAGTTCAACCCTGGGGTCGTGAACATGATCTGCGAAGCGTTCCCCCAAATAAGCAAGTCTTACCTGTACACGGGTGAGGGGAGCGTCCTGAATAGGAATATGCAAGTTGAGCTTGAAAAACCAAGCGGAGCGTCTTCGGTCAAGATTGACGACGTGGCCGAGATGCTCAACAAGGTTCTTGACATATCGAAGCAGGTGAACGAGAAGGACAGGGCAGTAAGCGAGAAATTCCAGCTCCTCATGGAAAAGGAACGAGAGCTTATGGAAAGGGAGATGTCACTCATAAAGAAGGAGGCAGAACTCCAGGCAAGGCTTGACTCGCTGAACAAGGGCAAGGACTAACACATTAATTATATTAGGACATGGATGGACTTGTAAAGAAATGCTGCGCGGAATGGAACGGCAATGAGTGCCGCTTCTCGCATGAAGTTGCAGGATGGGGCTGCAAGCTGCTCACATATATGCCCGAAACCGTGCCAACGACGATAAAGGAAAGGAAAGCGATGTTCGTGAGGGTCTATGGTCTGGCCAAGTCCATGGGCGTGCTTGAGTGTCCGCACTATGACGAAAGCTCGATAGACAAGGCTCTCGAAAACACGTCGGAAATTAGGAAGATGCTAAAAGTAGAATGCCCGTCACAGACTGATTTGTTGTCGGATTTTATATTTGACATCCATAAATAATTGAATATCAATACTTTATACAAATATGAAAAAAATCACGATAGCCATTGACGGATTTTCGTCTTGCGGAAAGAGTACGATGGCCAAAGACTTGGCCCGCGAGGTGGGTTACGTATACGTAGACACCGGCGCAATGTACCGTGCCGTGACGCTGTATGCGCTCGAAAACAACATGTTCTTGCCCGATGGGGGCATCGACGCCGATGCCCTGAGGCGCAAGATGGGCGACATCGGCATCTCATTCAGGCTGAATGAGGCCACGGGGCGGCCCGACACATACCTCAACGGTGAAAGGGTGGAAGACAAAATCCGCTCGATGGAAGTGTCAGACCATGTAAGCCCGGTGGCCGCCCTGCCCTTTGTGCGGTCGGCCATGGTGGCCCTGCAGCAGGCAATGGGCCGCGACAAGGGAGTGGTAATGGACGGGCGCGACATCGGAACAACCGTATTCCCCGACGCAGAGCTGAAGATTTACGTCACCGCCTCGGCCGAAGTGAGGGCCCAAAGGCGCTTCGACGAGCTGAAATCGAAAGGCATGGACGCCGATTTCGACGACATTCTGCGCAACGTAAAGGAGCGCGACTACATCGATTCTCACCGCGATGTGTCGCCATTGCGCAAGGCCGACGACGCCATAGAGCTTGACAACAGCCACATGACGATAGCCGAGCAGAAGCAATGGCTGCTGGAGCGCTTCCGCGAGGCGTGCCAGAAGCAGGCCGATTAAGCAAAAAGCGTAACGCCGGGCTACCCTCACGGCCTGCAGGCATGGGGCAATCCGGCATGAAACATGCACACAGAAGTGGCGGACGCAATGTCTTTGCGCCCGCCACTATGTTTTTCCTGCCACAACAGATGCAGCCCCGACAGGCTGCAGGCACTGCCCTTCGGTCAATAGACGGTGAGCTTGCAACCCTTCACCCGGCGGCTGTCGGGCCCGGTCATTACGGTAAACTCGCCCGCGTCGAGGCCATAGTTGAGCTCGCTGTCGTAGTATTTTAGCATGTCGGGCACGATGGTAAACTCAACCGTACGGGTCTCACCGGCCTTGATGTGCACCCGGCTGAACCCCTTGAGTTCCTTCACCGGACGGCTTATCTTTGCCACAAGGTCGCGTATGTACAACTGTACAACCTCGTCGGCATCTCGCCCTCCCGTATTCGTAACGTCGACACTCACCTTCACCGAACCGTCTACGGCCATGCTGTCGGCGCTGAGCCGGGGCTCGGAATACTTAAACGTGGTGTAGCTCAAGCCGTAGCCGAATGGATAGAGCGGGTCGTTGCGCACATCGAGATAGTTGCTCTGGTACTTGCGGTACGACTTTATGCCCTCGGGAACAGGGCGCCCCGTGCTCATGTGATTGTAGTAGAGAGGTATCTGCCCTACCGCCTGCGGCATGGTCATGGTGAGCTTTCCCGACGGGACACGGTCGCCAAAGAGCACGTCGCAGATGGCGTCGGCAGCCTCGGAGCCTCCGAACCACACGTTCATGATGGCCGGCACACGGGCCTGCTCCCATGTCATCACAGTGGGGCGGCCCGAGAAGTTGAGCAGCACCACGGGCTTGCCGAGCTTAAGCAGCTCTGCCAACAGCTCGCGCTGCACGTCGGGCAGCTCGAGGTCTACGCGGCTGGAGCTCTCTCCCGTCATGTCGGAGCACTCGCCCATGGCGCACACTATCACGTCGGCCCCGGCCGCCACACGCAGTGCCTCGGCCTTCATGGCCTCGTCGTCGCCACGAGGTATCGTCCTGCCAAACTCGGCGGCTTTCTGCAATGCGGCATCGCGCGTAAGGTTGCACCCCTGCGCATACAGCACCGTGGCCTTGCCGCCGACAGCCCGCTCGAGCCCTTGGCGCAGCGTGGAGTAGCGCTCCGGGGTGTAGGCCACGCACCACGTACCGCACAGGTTGGCGGCGTTGTCGGCCAGCGGGCCTATCAGCGCTATCTTTCCCTGCTTCTTCAGTGGCAGCAGGCCGCCCTCGTTCTTAAGCAGAACAAACGTCTTGGCAGCCAGCTCGCGTGCCTCGGCGCGGTTCTCGGCCGTATACACATCGGTGGCATGGCGGCTTTCGTCGCAATACTTGTACGGGTCGGCAAAAAGGCCCAGCTTATACTTGGCCTCAAGCACGCGCCGGCAGGCCCGGTCGATGTCGTCGGTGGAAACGCGCCCATCTTTCAACGACTGCCCCAACGTCTTGTAAAAGCCCTCCGAACACATCTCCATGTCGGTGCCGGCCTTCAGCGCCTGCACCGAGACCGAGGCGAGGTCGCCCACCCCATGGCGCGTCATCTCCATCAGAGACTCATAGTCGGTGACCACAAAACCGTCGAATCCCCACTGCTTCCGCAACACATCGGTGAGCAGCCAGCGGTTGCCCGTGGCCGGAATGCCGTCGACAAGGTTGAACGAAGTCATGAAGCTGCCAGCCCCGGCGTCAACAGCCGCGCGGTAGGGAGGGAAATAACGGTTGTACATTCGCATGCGGCTCATGTCCACGGTGTTGTAGTCCTTGCCCGCCTCTACGGCCCCGTAGAGCGCGAAATGCTTGACGCAAGCCATTATGTCGGCCTTGCCCGAATAGTCGCCCTGATAGCCCCTCACCATGGCCCGGGCTATGCACGAGCCGAGATACGGGTCTTCGCCGCTACCTTCGGCCACGCGCCCCCAGCGCGCATCCATGCTGATGTCTACCATCGGGCTGTAAGTCCAGTTGATGCCGTCGGCACTTGCCTCCTTGGCGGCTATGCGCGCAGAGCGCTCTATGGCCAGGGTGTCCCAACTGCACGACATCGCCAGCGGTATGGGGAAGATGGTCTCGTAGCCATGCACCACGTCCATGCCCACGAGCAAAGGTATGCCCAGTCGCGTCTGCTTGACGGCAATGTCCTGCAACTGGCGTATCTTGCCCGCCCCTTTCACATTGAACACACCTCCCATCCGGCCCGCGGCAATGCGTTCCGTGACGGGCGACGACTGCACAGAGCCGGTGGTTATGTCGCCGGCCACCTGCAAAGTGAGCTGCCCAATCTTTTCTTCAATGGTCATTTTCTGCATGAGCGAGCTCACAAACTCGTCCATCTTGCTGTCCTGCGCGGCGCCGGCGAGGGCTGCCGCCGCCATGACGGCTGTTAGTAAAGTCTTCTTCATTGGTCGTATATGTTAGTAATGGTTTTCATGTCACAGCCTTTGACCAACGCGTCGCGGCACTGCTCCATCAGCCACTTGGGCGTGCTCGTGGCCCCGCAGATGCCCACCGTGTCCACGCCCTGCAGCCATCGCGGGTCGATTTCGCCCGGCCCTTCCACGAGATGGCTGTTGGGGTTGACCCTCAGGCACTCGTTGAAGAGCACCTTGCCGTTGCTGCTCTTATGCCCGCAGACAAACAGTATGAGGTCATGCCGGGCGGCAAATGCGCTCACGTTGGGCATTCGGTTGGCCACCTGCCGGCATATCGTGTCAAAGCTGCGAAACGTTGCCGATGGCGATATGTGCCCCTGGATGTAGTCTATGATGCGATGGAACTCGTCGAGCGACTTTGTTGTCTGCGAATAAAGGTATATGTCGCGGTTGAAGTCGAGCTTCACCACATCGTCGAAAGCCTCTATCACTATGGCCTTGCTCTCTGTCTGCCCCACCAGCCCCAGCACCTCGGCGTGGCCGTTCTTGCCGAATATCACAATCTGCGCGTCGGGGTTGGCGTCAAACTGCCGCTTTATCCTGCGCTGCAACTGCAGCACCACAGGGCATGTGGCGTCTATTATCTCGATGTTGTTGCGCCGCGCCAGCTCGTAGGTCTCGGGCGGTTCGCCGTGGGCGCGCAGCAATACCTTGGCGTTGCGCAGCCTGCGCAGGTCTTCGTGGTTTATGGTCACGAGGCCCATCCGGCGCAACCGCTCGCACTCCATGCCGTTGTGTACTATGTCGCCGAGGCAATAGAGCGTCTTGCCACCGGCCAGCTCTTCCTCGGCTTTCTTTATGGCAGTGGTCACGCCGAAGCAAAATCCGCTGCCATTGTCTATTTCTATCTGCACTTGTCTTATGTTGTTTTGGTTGTAAAACAATGTGTGCCGCACAGGCAAAGCCATACCCGTGACTCGGCACATGTGTAAAGTTTGCTTACCGTCGTGGGCAAGGCGCGCAACCGCCTCAGTGCCAACGCTTTGCGATACGGCACATTTTGCGTTGCAAAACAGGCCGTCCGGCACCGCCAAACACGCCGTCCGGCAGGGCAGAACGGGCCGTTTCGGCCGTCAGCATGGCCCTTGTGGGCGCACGTGAATGGCATGGTAAAGTTTTTTCGCCGCCCGGGGCACAATGCTACATCCCCCTGCCGCCATGCCTCAACGGCAGGAGACAGGGTGATGTGTCATTTCTTCATCTCGGCAAAATAGGCATCGAGAAGCTCGCCTGCGGCCGCGAAGCTGGTCTTGCCTCCGGCCAGCACCATCCTCTCGGCGTCGGCCAGCCGCTGCTGTATGAGCCTGCTGTTGTAGAAACTGCTGCGCAGGTGCTCGTTGATAGTCTCGTACATCCAGTACTTGCTCTGCTCGTTGCGGCGGTGGTCGAAGTATCCATTGGCCTTGACAAAGTCGACATAGCGGTACACCATGTCCCATATCTCCTTTATGCCCGTGCCATAGAAGCCGCTGTAACACATCACCTGCGGCGTCCATCCGCTCTCGGGCTTGGGGAAGAAATGCAGCGCGTTGCGGAAGTTACGGGCGGCGAGGTGGCACTTGTCCACGTTTTCGCCATCGCATTTGTTGATGACTATGCCGTCGCTTATCTCCATTATGCCGCGCTTTATGCCCTGAAGCTCATCGCCGGTGCCGGCAAGCTGTATGAGCAGGAAGAAGTCGACCATCGAGTGGCAGGCCGTTTCGCTCTGCCCCACTCCCACCGTCTCGACAAAGATCTTGTCGAATCCGGCCGCCTCGCACAGTATGATGGTCTCCCGCGTCTTGCGGGCCACCCCGCCGAGCGAGCCTGCCGTGGGGCTGGGGCGTATGAACGAGTCGGGGTGCTGAGCCAGTTTTTCCATGCGGGTCTTGTCGCCGAGTATGCTGCCCTTCGACCGTTCGGAACTCGGGTCGATGGCCAACACGGCCAGCTTGCCGCCATGTTCGCCAAGCACATGGACGCCAAACTGGTCTATCGACGTAGACTTGCCTGCTCCGGGCACTCCGCTTATGCCCACCCTCACAGACCTGCCGCTGTATGGCAGGCACTTGTCTATCACCTCCTGGGCCTTGCCCACGTGGTCGGGGTTGACGCTCTCGACGAGCGTCACCGCCTGGCTCAGCACGGTGACATCGCCTTTCAGTATGCCTTCAACCATCTCGCCCACCGACAGTTCGCGGTGCCTGCGGCGGAAGCGCTTGAGGTATGGGTTCACTATAGAAGGCTGCTCTACACCGCTGTTGACGGTCAGCCCCTTGTATTCTGCGTTGTTTTCGGGGTGTTGCATAGCTCACTTGGTTTTAATTTTCACTACTACCTTCGGCCTGTCTGGGTCGTTGGTTATCATCAGTATGCGCGGCCGCGAATGCACTTTCGACAGTTCATCGCGGTAGGCCGTCACCTTCAGTTCTGTCGACTCGCCCGCGTCGAGCTCCCGCTTGCCCAACGTGACGCGCAGGCCTGCGGTGAACATCTGCAGCGAACCTATCTTCAGCGTCGAGCGGCCGGCGTTGGTTATCTTTATCTCGCCCTTCTTCCGGCTCTTGCCTTCGAAGTCGAACATTATCGAGTCGGCCGACATTTCCATCTTGGGCGCAAACTTCTTCACCTCGGCGGTCATGCCGTCGAAGCCCGGCAGCAACACCGACGACACGGTGATTTCCTTTTCCGGGCTCACTTCCTCGCCGGGCATGTTGGCCAGGTAGACCGATGTCTGCGTAAGGCCGTAGTCGCGCAGCTTCTCCGAATTGAGCGACACGCTGATGCGGCCGGCGTGGCCGGGGCGCAACTTCTCGGGTGTTACGGCGGCCGAGAGGTAAGACGGCAGGTGCATTATGTTTGGCTGGAGCGTCTTCGTCCCCGTGTTGCGTATGTAAATCTCAAGCTCCGGCGTGTCGCCCTTGTTCACGTCGTCAAACTCCAACACGTTTTTGTCGGCCCTGAGGTCGCCGAACTCATAGGGGTAGCTGCCCGTGTAATCTTCTACCTCGGCAAGCACCACTCCCCTCATCGTGAGGTATACGGGTTTCTTTGAGCCGTTGCTGTAGATGGCGGCCGTCTTTTCAAAGTGGCCAAGCTGGCGGGCGTCGTATGTAAGGCGAACCTTGAAGCGGTCGCCTCCGCCCACCTCGCCCTTGGGATAGTCTACGCCTATGCATCCACAACTCACCCTTACGTCGTTTATCTTCAACTTGCGTGCGCCCTTGTTGCGCAGCTCGAACACTGCGGTAACGGGAGCGTCGTAAGCCACGCTGCCGCAGTCGACAGTCTCTTTCTCTACGGTCAGGCGCTGGGCTCCGGCCTGCAATGAGGCCATGGCCACCAGCGCTGCCAGCAATATTCTCTTGTCCATATTTTATTTTGAAGCATCTGCCGCCCTGGTCACGGCAGAATCGTAATGTTCATTCTTTCACTTCTATTGCCACCGACGGCGCCGTGGCGCGGTACTCGGGGGCATAGGCACAGCCGGCGGTGCACGTTCCGGTCTCGTAACGGCCCGCGCGGTCAATGTAATACTCGGTCTCCACCACGTGCGTGCCCTTGCTCATGCGGTCAAAGTAATAGTTGGTAGCATTGTCCTTCGGCGAGCAGTATGCGCCGTTGCGGTAGCCGCTGAGCTGTCCCACGGGCTCCATGCAGGCTGCGCGGCGGTCGGCCACCTGCACAAAGTCGAGGTCGCGGTCGGCCTTGATGGTTATGCGCACCCTGACGCGGCTTCCCACATGCAGCCCGGCAGAGTCGGCCACAATCTCGCGCTTCACGCTTATGCCCGAGGCAGACGGCGCCACCTGTGAAGCGTCTTGCATGAACTGGGCGTAGACTGCGCCCCACGACGTGCCGCCAGACGTCTTTGTTGCGGTAAACGTCGTGCCCTTGGGGTCGTGCAAGGCCGTCTTCACATAGCCCAGGCCGGCCGTGGCCTGAGGCGCGTCGATGGCCTTGCCGTCGATGGCGAGGGCCGTGCGCCCGCCCGATTCGAGCAGCTCAGTGCCCCCGGCGAGGAACGCGTAGATGGCGTTGACGCTGTTGATGGGCGTATCCCAAGCCTGTGTGCGCTTCTGGCCCAGCAGCCAGCGCCGCATCTGGTCGAGCGTTGCGCTGTCTTGCGGGGTTATGGCGGCTATGGCTTCCATGGCCGCCACCTGTGTCGGTATGCGGTAGTCGCGCCACGAATAGGCCGCGCGCGGCGTGTCGTAATAGCGTCCGGCCTCTTCGGTAAACACGGTGTATTCCTTCAGGCTCTGCACATATTCACGGCCGAGGCGGCTGTCGCCCCGCTTGGCAAGCACGATGGCGGTGAGAGCTTTGTCGTATATCGACTGCCCCTTTGCCTCTTTCCGGAGCAGGGCCACGAGGTAATCGGCGGCGGCCGAGGCCGAAGCGGAGTGCTTGCGGCCGTCGACGGCGCAGAGATATAGGTAGCGCAGGGCCTCGCCACCGGGGAAAGTCTGTGGCCGTCCTGCGCGTTCGGCGCGCTTCATGTCGGCCACCTGCTCAACAAAACGCTTGTCCATGTAGCCGAAAGCCTTGTTGAGCATCGCGGCAGACAGCTCCTGCCGGCCTGCCATATTGTCGAGGCGGACGAGCATCTCGGCCACCTCGACGGTCATGCTCAGGCTGCCGGGCATGTCGGGCCACCAGCTCCACGACCCGTCGGGGTTCTGCAGGGCACGCAACTTGCCCGCCGCGGCATCCATGCGGCTCTGCATTAGCGACTCGTCGAAGAAGTCGGCGAGGCGTTGTTTCTGCTCCGTCTCGCGGTCGGCATCGGCCACCCACGGTGTCTCGCTCATCACAATGTCCTTCAGTTCGGCGTTTTTCGCAAGGCTGCTTGCCAGCGACTGCGCCCCCGCGGGCTCCATTCGCCAGCTGTCGAAGACGGTCTTGACGCGCGGCGAGCGCAGTGCCATGCTGCGGCCGAGGGCGTTGGCGTAGAAGGCGGCGGCCTGGTCGACGGCGTTGTCGTCGCTCGGCGTGCCCACATACGGCAATGCCTGCACCATCAGCCATGCCGGATTGTTGGTATACTCTATTGTCAGCTTGCGGTCGGAGACGCCTTTCTTGAACATGGTATCAATGCGCACGGCCATGGTGCCGGCCCCGTGCTGGGTGAACGGCACCGTGACGGTGACGCGCTCGCGGTCGGGCAACACCGGCAGATAGTGCTGCTCGCCATCGCTGAAGCCATTGCCGGATGCCGTTATGCGGCATACGAGCAGCGGCTGCGTGCCGTCGGGGCTGCAGTCGAAAGCCACAGCTGCCGTCGCCCCGGCCTCAACGGCAAAGCTCTGCGTGCGGCTCAGCACCACGGCCTCGGTCTCGGGGTCTATCAGTTCCATGCGCGCCGTTCCGCCAACGCCCTTTTCCGACGTGTTGATAACGCGCGCGGTGATGCGTGCCTTGTCGCCCACGCGGACAAAGCGCGGCACGTTGGGCTGCACCATCACGTCTTTCCGGGCCACGGCCTCGCCACCGATGGTGCCCGTGAGCATGTCTTTTGTGTGGGCCACACCGATGAAACGCCATGTTGTGAGGCTCTCGGGCAGCGTGAACTTAAGTGTCACCCCGCCCTCGGCGTCGGTCTCGAGGGCCGGATAGAAGAACGCGGTCTCGTTGAGATTCTCGCGCACCTGTACCCCGACCGCTCTCCCGCCGCCACCGGCCGGGGCGCCTGAGGCCGCCTCCGGGGCCGGAACGGCACCTGTCAGGGCCACGCTCTGCTCGGCTTCGACAGCCATGTCGGCCGCCGCCTCGGCAGAGTTGAGCGCGGCCTTGGCCATGGCCATCGGGGCGCGCTTTACCGAACGGGTGCCCCTGACCATTATGTTTGAATAATTGTAAAGCATGGGAACAGAAACGGGGAACACCGAACTGTCGAATGAGCTCACCGCGAGTTCGCGGAAAGCAAACGGTTTCCACGACTGCTCGGCACTCTGATAAATGCCAATACTCGGTCTGGACAACCATGCGGCATAGGGCAGCGACAGCCACTCACTGACGTCGAGCGACCACGAATGGGGCACCACCTGGTCGAGCGACATGTCGTAGAGCGTGGCCATGAGCTGAGCCTTGGCCGGCGTTCCGTCGGGATTGGTTATGCTGAGCCGCCACTCTTCCTTCTGGCCGGGGATCAGGCGGTCGCGGAACGTTGTCCATGCCATGCGGAGCCTGCGGTCGGGCACCGGCCTGGCGATGGTGGCACTGTATTTGTGGCACTGCCCGTTTTTCACCCAGGCGTATGTCAGCAGCAGGCCGTCGCCATACTCTTCCTTATACACAAACTTGCGGTTTACCAGCCTGTTGGTCACGTCTGCCGCCCCGCTCTCGATGATGCGGTCGCCCGACGCCAGGCAGTAGACTATATGCACGGTGCTGTCTGACGAGCCCACCTGCACCGTCACAGGCCGCCCGTCGGCCGGGAACTCAGTGGCGGATGCATAAAACCAGCTGCGGCTGTTGATGCACGGCACCGTGTCGTTGAGCGAGAAGGCCACAAACTCGGTATCGATGGTGTCGGTCTCGCACACTGCAAAGAGCCTGTGGCGCCCCGAAGCAAGCCGCCGCCCCACTGGCAAGGGGGCCGAGGTCTTGCCCGACAGCCACTCGCCCGAGCCGTCGATGCGGAAGCGCACGTCGGCGCTGATGGGCTCGCCGGCGGCATTGCGCAGCGTGAACACCACGGTCTTGAAACTGTCGGCCACCACCTTTTCGGGCAGGTCGCAGCTAAAGGCCGTCGGCTTGGTGCCGATTGGCACGCTCACTTCGCCCGTACGGGTCTCGCCGCCCACGTCGGTCACGTCGGCCGTTGCCACGATGTTGTAGAACATGCTTATGCCCTTGGGCATCTCGGGCAGCACCATCGGCATGGTCACGGCAAACGAACCGTCGGCACCGGTTACAGCATTGCCGCTCCACAGCTCTGTGTCGTCCATGCCGGGCAGAGCCTTCGACGATGCCGAAAAGCCCGGCGCGGGCCGCCACCAGAGCGACCGGCGGCGCCTAACGGTATATTTCACCTGTGCGCCCTGCACCGGAACTCCGGCAAAGCTCAGGGCCTTGGCCCTCACCACGAGCGTGTCGCCCGCGGCATACTTCTCGTTTATCTTCGGGAACTCAACCTTGAAGGTGGGTCGTTTATACTCTTCAACACGTATGCGCGCCGACGAGTTGTTCACGAAAACGGTAAAACTGCCGTTGAGAGTGCCCACGGGCAGCACGAAGTCGGCGGCGCAAGTGCCATAGCCATCGGTCACAATCTCTTTCTCAGACACCACCTTGAAGTTGGCGTCGCGCAGCAAAGCCTTCACCCGCCGGCCTGCCTTGGCCTTGGCGTCGGTGACGCCTGCCGACTCATACACCACAGCCGAGGCGTGCACCGTCTGCCCCGGGCGATAGACGCTGCGGTCGGTGAACACGCGCGTTTGCTCAGACTGGCCGTCGCGTGAGCTGTAAGAGAACACGTTGTAAGCCCACGCATTGGGGCTGTACCTGTCGGTGTCGGTAAACGCACGGGCCCTGGCGGGCTGTCTCTTTCCGTAGGCATATACTGTCTCGCCGTCGGCGTTGCATGTCAGCGTGGCTGCCACGGGCTTGCCGCCATAGCGGCCCTCGGTCTCCAGCCTCACGCGTGCCTCGGGCAACGGCTGCCCCGTGGTGGCGCTCACGGCCACATAGCGCGTGCGGTTGCCGGGCAGGCCGTGGCTCAGCAAGTATACGTCGGTGACGTAATACAGCCATCTCACGGTCTCGGTTGCGGGCGATGTGCGCACCTCAATCATGTAGACACCGGCCGGCAGGCCCGGCACCACCATCGAGTCTTCAAAGAACTGATAGTCGGGATGGCTTATGTATCGGTGCTCTTGCGCCTTGTCCTTGAGCTCTTGCAGCCCGGCGCGCATTTTCCTGTAGTCGTCTTCGTTGGCGGGATTCAGGTCGGTGTCGCCCTGCAGGGCCGTGCGGTAGACGGCCATCTGCACCGAACCGACGTTGCGCAGGCCGCTCAGCGCCATGGTCTGCGCCTTGCCCGGCTCAACCACCGAGCTCGCCATCTGCACAGTGAAGCACGGCGCGGTGAGCTCGCGCTCGGCGTTGCGCAACTGGCCGGCGTTCTGCCAGCCGCCCCATTTGTCGAGAGCGTAGTGTATGTAGCTTATCTTCTGCTCTGCCGTCACGCCCGGGCAGTCCTCCATGTAGCGGTATCTCTCGATGGCGGCCTCGCAGGCCACGTCGAGGTCGGAGTAGACATGGGTGAGCGAGTCGAGCCAGTTGATGTATTCAGACTTGTTGACGCACACCTCTGCCTGCCCCTTGTGCTGCCTTATCATGCCCAGCGCGGCGAGGCATGCGGCCGGCCTGTTGCCGGCGGCATGGTAGTGGTTGTAGAGCGCGCCGAAGTCGCCCACCTCGTATCCTACCACGCTCAGCATGTCGTCGCCGAATATCTTGCCGTTATATCCCTCTGTCACCATAGGGCTGAAAGCGTCGGCCTTGGTGCGCGCCAGGGCGCCCACGTCGGCCATGGCCATGGCCTTGTACCTGCCGGCCAGCACGGAGGCTGAGTCGTCGACATCCGGGTTGGCGGTGTATATGCGGTACAGCACGGCGGCGCAAACGGCCTTCAGCACCGGGTCGTCGGCCCCGTGGCATTGGGCCGCCAGCCTGTCGACGGCCGGGCGCAGCGAGTCGGGGGCCACCTCGGCCGCAACCCGGGCCTTCAGCAGCCCGGCCTTGAGCAACTGGCCGTATGCCTTTTCGGCTCGGGCCTTGGCCTCTATCTTCTCCAAAATGCCTATTCTTGTCTTTGGCAAATCCTTGTCGGCTGCCTCGTCGGCCTGCTTCCACAGCGCCGAATAGCTCTGCCCGAACATCGACACGGGCAGCAATGCCAATGCAACGACTATGCTTAATGCTAACTTCTTCATGAACTGTTGTTTTGAGTGGCCCATGTTGCGCCTCGTGGCTGGGTGTCCCCCTGTTCGGGGCCGGTTGACTTGGCGCGGTGCCTGTATTGTTTTAAATGACGATAAGTGCGGGAGTGCAGATGCCTGCGGCCTCCCGGATGGTGTTTTATCTTGTTTTCCAGACTCTGCAAGCGAGCGGAATGCAAGCTTGCTTGCACATTCCCGAGCGCAGATTATCTTATGCAAAGATACTGAAATAAACCATACGAACCTAATAAATCATGCGTTTTTTGTTGCCGGGGCAGCACGCCGGCTCGCGCCGACAGCTGCCCCTGGCCGCCCACCCTGACGGGCCGGGAGGTAAAAAGTATTGAAAAAAGGTTTTGACGAAACAGGAATTGCAATACGCACGGATGCCTCGTGACGGGCCGAACGGTGGCCGGAAATCTGCGATATGTGCCGTACGGCATTGTAAAACGGCCCGTTTCGCCAGACGGGAAAGGCCGTTTTGGCGCGCAACGGCAGCCGCCCGGCAATCCATTTTACCACCAAACATCACCGAAAAGCCCCACTGGCAGGCCACCACACAGCCCACGATGCCGCGGCAGGCGCGCCACGGCGCACGTAAACGCCTGGCATAGTGGCGATTAGCCAACCCCATCAAAAACCGCCATATTTGCCGCCACGGCCCCTAGCGCCGTGGCGGAGGCAACGTCGGGCAAGATAATCCTGCGACTGCGGCTGCCCAAACGGCAGCCCAAGCCGGCGCCGGCTCAGAAGTCGAGGCGCAGCCAACGCTTGAAGAAAGCGTAGACGGCGGTCTGCGTGAGGCCGCGCATAAACAGATAGACAATCATGGCCAGCCACAGAGCATGGTTGCCCATGGCACTGTGAAAGGCCATGTAGACGCCGAAAAACGACGCCGCAGCCACGGCAAGCGACACGAGCATGGCCCTCGTGGCGGTGATGCCTACAAACACGCCGTCCCATACGAAGGCGGCAACACCGGCAGCCGGTATGGCCACGGCCCAAGGGAAATAGGCCGCCGACGCGGCTATGACGTCGCCGTCCGACGTGAGCAGGCGCAGAAACGGGGTGCCGCCGATGGCATAGACGGCTGTGAACAGCACCACCATGGCCCCACCCCACACAAACAGGCGGCGCAGCGTATCGCTGAACGCGGCCCTGTTGCGCGCCCCGTAATATCGTCCGCAAACGGCCTCGCCGGCATAGGCAAAGCCGTCCATCACGTAAGAGAACAGCAGGTAGAGCTGCAACAGCAGAGTGTTGACGGCCAGCACGACGGCTCCCTGCCTGGCCCCGGCCGAGGTGAAATACAGGTTTACGGCCACAAGGCAGAGCGTGCGGAGGAATATGTCGCGGTTGACGGTGAAGAAGCGGCCCATGGCGCGGCGGTCGGGAACGGCGCCGAGGCGGAAGTGGCGGCGCAACCTGCCATAGTGGCGGGCCAGCAGGCACAGCGCCACGATGAAGCCGGCATACTGGGCAATGACCGTGCCCGCGGCCACACCCTCAAGCTTCAGGCCGCCCCAAACCACGAGTGTGAGGCTCGCAGCTATGTTTACCACGTTCTGCATGATGGATATGAACATGGGCGCGCGGGTGTTCTGCATGCCGATGAACCACCCGATGAGCCCGTAGAGGCCGAGCATGGCGGGGGCGCCCCACACGCATATATGGAAATAACGGGCCGCCAGAGGGGCCACGTCGGGCGTGGGCTTTATCAGGGCGAGCATAACCGTAAGCAAAGGGCCGCGCAAGAGCAGCAGCACAAGGGCCACACCAAAGGCTACCGCGAGCGAGCGCGCCAGCAGGAGCGTCACCTCCGGCAGGTCGCGACGGCCCAGGGCCTGCGACGTCATGCCGCTGGTGCCCATGCGCAAGAATCCGAATATCCAGTAGACAAGGTTGAAAATCATAGACCCCACGGCAATGGCGCCGATATAGACGGCATTGCCCACGTGGCCCATGATGGCCACATCGACCAGCCCGAGCAGCGGCACGGTGATGTTTGACACTATCGAAGGCAGGGCTATCGATAGTATCTGCTTGTCGCGTTGTTGAAGTTTCATGGTGCAAAGTTACGCTTTTTAGGTCACAATGGCAAAAAAAGCGGGCACCGGCTTGCCCGTAAGCCGGGAATGGTGTATATTTGCAAGTGCATCGGCGGGCACGGCATTGACAACCGGCCACTACGGAGCCGCCAACGCAAGGAGGCCCTGGCGGCACGCCAAGCTGCCGCCGGCGATGCCGGGAATAAACTTAACAACATCAAGAAACATGGAAATAGGAGACAAGGCGCCCGAGATACTGGGGCGCAACGAAAACGGACAAGAGGTGAGGCTGAGCGACTACGCCGGCCGCAAACTGGTGATATACTTCTACCCAAAGGACATGACGTCGGGCTGCACGAGCGAGGCTTGCAACCTGAGAGACAACTATGCGGAGCTGCGCAAGCAAGGATATGAGGTGGTGGGAGTGAGCGTCGACGACGAGAAGTCGCACCAGAAGTTCATCGCCAAGAACGAACTGCCGTTCTCGCTCATAGCCGACACCGACAAGAAACTGGTAGAGGAGTTTGGCGTATGGGGCGAAAAGAGCATGTACGGCCGCAAGTATTTCGGCACGTTCCGCACCACGTTCATCATTGGCGAAGACGGCACGGTGGAGCGAATCATTGGCCCCAAGCAGATAAAGGTGAAAGACCACGCCGCCCAGATTATGGCCGAACAATGACAGCAAGCAGCCTGCGGCCTGCCACCGGCTACGGCCAAGGGGCGGCTGCAGGCCCGCACAACAAAAGCGGGGCGCAAACTGCAACAGGCAATGGCAGCCAAACCATTGCGCAGCAGTTTGCGCCCCGCTTTTCTTCATCACGCCCGGAGGGCATCGGCAACCACATGCCGCCAAGGCACTATGCCCCGGCCCACACGGCCGCAAGACTGCCGCCACTCAGGCAACAGGCACATCAGAACGTAAAAGACGCACCGAACATGACGTAGAAACGGAGCTTGTTGCCCGAGAAATCGTTGCGCGAATCATAATAGCGGGCACCAAGGCCTAAGCCAATCTTCCACGAACCGACTTTGCGGTCTAACCTTACAAGACCGTCATAATAGGTGTATTTCCATCCGTTGCCTTTCAACGAAGCGCCTCCCGAGGCCGAAAGCGAAAGCACATTGCTGTCAAACTTAAGCACATTGAAGTTGGTGTAAAGGCCTGCCGTGGCGTTCTTGTCGGCCAGGGTAATGCCGTCTGTCTTGAACTCGACACGGAACTCTCAAGCCTCAAGCCTGCCGAGAACCAGTCGGTGAAGCCATAACCAAACTGTGCGCCGGTAGCAACTAACGACAATTCATCGTCGTAAAACGACATGCGGGTGTCGACACCGCCTTCCAACTTGCCCTTTTGGGCATACGCAACACTACTCAAGGCCAACAGCAATGAGGCCAACAGAATGACTTTTTAATTCTCATAACCTGTCATTTTTATTGATTAAACATAAGACTCTTGCACAATGTGCTCGCCAAATATACGCAAAATCTCTATCAAAGAGGTTTCAATCTATCGCCATTTTAGCCCTTATTCGGCAAAAAGTGATCTTTTACAGTGCAACAAACTACTAATTGCCACTTGCATCGAGTGCTTCGGCGAGACTGAACCATCATTGAATATGATATCGAAAACACTTGTTCATAATTACAAAAATTAAATAGTTAAACTAAAATGTATGATTAAATAAGTTGCCAAACTTTAGAAGTTTCTCACGTCAATCTTCCTCGAAGACGCCCCAATATACCTCCTTACCGCAGTAAATCTCAATACTCCGCTTGTCAGAATCAGGCACATACAAGACCTGCGGCTGTTTTTTTATATCCAAGATACCATCATATAGCACTTGCCCGAATTTGTTTTTTACGACAATACGCGCAGAATTATAAGTTGTGTCCGCCTTGATTACCAACAGTTCACAATCATAATCCACCTCGGGGGCCTCGCTATGAGGACCGCCTGGAAATTGTTTAATTCTACCAGATTGCATTTCTATGCTCTCTGCATTTAAGTTAATGACAGAACTAACAGCAATAACAAATGCAAAAAATGTCTTTTGTCTCATGCCAATCCAAATCTATTGATTAATAATTTTCAACGCTGCAAAATTACGATATGGCATGCGTAAATCACAAAAAAGCGATTGAATTAAAATTGAATTCACACTTTCAATTTTAATTCAATCGCTTTTTCAGCCAACGAACCAGCCTGCTACACAGTCAATTACAATGAAGTTACAAACTCCTCAAAAGTCGTTTTATCATGGTCATCGCCCAAAAACCGCTCCTGCAATTTTCTTTTTGCCTTAGAAACTGCGCCATCTGTGCGCCCCAACAAGATGGCCATATCCTTTCCAGCAAGCCCCCCGATACGTATCAAAAGACAAAGCCTGTAATCCTGCTCGCTTATTTCACTTATACAATATAATCCATTCCTAAAGTTAGGAATAAGCTCATTGATGAATGTGTCTATCTCCATCCAGTCACTTTTCGACAAAACACGTCCGTCCTTTGCAGCCGCATGAACCATAGAATAGACACTTGACGTGACCAAACGCTCTTTTATTGTATCACAAATTGTCCGCTTTTGGTGAGCCATAGACACAAGCATCTCCAACTTTTCCTTCTGTTGCATCAACAACTTTGACTGCCCGGCATTGCGATCCTTGGTTTCCTCGAGTTCAAGTGCAAGCTTGTATATCTGTTCCTCTTTTTGTTTTATATTTGCTTCGCTTATCTCCTGCATTTCTTTCTGAAGAGAAATCCATCGTAGTTCGCGTTCCCTGTTATTCCGACGCGACACATTTAAATGTCTGACATAAAGCAAAACAACTCCCATTACAGCAAGACCGAGAGTCCATAAGGCCGCAAATGTCTTGAGTTTTCCGGCTTTTAACTCAGCATTCTCTATCTTATATATATTATAATTATAGCTTGCGTTCATACGAGACACGACCTCTTTGGCCGTCAGTCTATCCAAAGAGTCTGAATATTCAGAGAACAACGTTACATATTTTGACACTTTCTCGATTGCACCTTGCCGTAGATAATACTGTATTAGCAAGCGGCATGCAGTCTGCTTAGACAATACTGTGCCATCATCCAACATCATTTTACAATATGAATAGCCTTCATCATAACGCCCGGTGTTCATACATACAATGGCCTTCATACCGTAAAATGGTATCCTATCGAACTCCTTAATATAAGGACTGTATTTAGCCAAACAACTGTCAGCCTGCCCATACATTCCCGACTTGACATAATAAGAAGCCATTGAAGCAACCATACGTTTATATAATACACTGTCACGCGAATCCTTGGCACACAATATGGCTAACCGATGATAATACAAGGCACTGTCACACACCCCGCCATCTTCATAAGTATATGCCAGTTTCTCGTAGCAGTAAGCCATCATGGCCGTATCCTTGCGCAGCCGTTCAAGCCTGAGCGACTCTTTGAAATAATTCACGGCGGGCGCATACACCCCTTGTTCAAACAGCAGGAATCCGGTCTGGAAGTTGAGAATGCTCCTCAGTTTCAGGTCGGTGGTGTCTGCCATGGCGTCCATGCCCTGCTGAAACAAGTCGATGGCCATTGGCGCGTTGCCAATGTCGCGCACCACGCAGCCCGCATAATAATAGGCTTGGGGCAGCAGATGGCGGTCGCCACGTCCCCGGTAGTGGTCGAGCACGGCAAAAGCCTCGGTGCTGTCGGCGCGTGAAAACGCCTCGTAAGCCTTGCCGCGCACCTTAAGCCGCAGCAGCCTGTAGTACCACAGCGCGTCGTCGTCCATGGCCTTCAGCCCACGTTCAACACTGCCAAGCACCACCATAGCGCTGTCGGGGCTCACTTCGCTGAGACTGTCGGCTGCCACAAGCCCGGGCGGATAGCCGGGCCTGCCACAAGAAAACAGGGCGGCAGCCAATATAAAAAATGCGCAAACCAAATGCTTCATCTGCTTCACAAAAGTTTTATCCCATGCTTGCTACGTGACTTAGGAGGCGTGGCTACATGGCACAACGATTTAGGCGAACATGCACGAAAGGCACAAACACAAAGGCGGGAGAACGCCCGGTGAACTCCGGGCGCGGCCTACCGAAATGCAAAGATAAGCAAAAAAACCACGGAAAAACGATGCCAAGGGCAGATAACTGCAACGGCAGGGATGTAAAAAATGTTTCCAACCGCCCTGGCATGCCTGCCGCGAAGGCAAAGCGCTGCAGGCCAGGCCATTGGAGCAACGGGCCGTTTCGCCCTGCGAAACAGGCCAAACAGCATTGCCGCACGGCCTGTTTTGAAAGGCAAAACGGCCCATGCGGCAACGCGAAACGGCTGCCTCTGGCAAGCATGTGAATATTTTTTACCGGCCCGGACAAAAGTTGCCGCCAGGCAGCGCAGACGTCAACCTACTCCGGCAGGCCGTCGAGCGCCGAGCGCAGCCGGGCGAGATAGCCATCAAAGCCGGGCTGCCCCGCACGCTCCCACACATCGCCAAGAAAGGCGGCACCGCCGAAACCCCAGTCGCGAAGCATGGGTATGCCATGCAGGCTCACCCCGCCGAGGGCCACCACACGGCTGTCGATGATGCCCGCCGAGGCCGCGCCGCGCAGTTGGGCATCGGTGTAGGCCGAGCGGTAGCCCTGCTTTGATATGCTGTCGAACACGGGGCTGAGCGTGACATAGCTCAGCCCGGGCTTGCGCCGGGCCACCTCGGCCAGCGAATGGCACGAGGCCGACACCGACCGCGGCACAAAGCCCGACGGCGGCAAGGGGCTGCGGCTGTTCAGGTGCACCCCCATGAGGCCGTAGTCGTGGCAGAGCCCGAAATGGTCGTGCACCACTATGCGGCCATGCCACTGCACGGGTATGGCATCGAGCAGTGCCGCGCAATGGGCGGCCGAGGCCCCCGGCTTGCGCAGGTGGAGCACATCGACACCGGCGTCGAACAGCCGGCGTATATAAAAATCCTCCCCGGAGAAGAACTCCGGGGAGGTAAACACGATAAACTTCATCACAAGTCGCAGTCTTTGAGCGAGTGGCTTATGCGCGCAGCGCAGAAGTTCGGGCCGCACATGGTGCAGAAACGGCCCTCCACCTCGTTTGACGTCTTGTAGTATTCGAGCGCGCGCTCCGGGTCGAGAGCCAGGTTGAACTGGTCTTTCCAGCGGAATTCGTAGCGCGCCTTACTAAGCGCGTTGTCGCGGATGGTGGCCCCGGGATGGCCCTTGGCCAGGTCGGCCGCATGGGCGGCAATCTTGTATGTTACCACACCCGTGCGCACATCGTCCTTGTCGGGCAGCGCAAGGTGCTCCTTGGGCGTCACGTAGCAGAGCATGGCCGTGCCATACCAGCCTATCATCGACGCCCCTATGGCGCTGGTGATGTGGTCGTAGCCGGGGGCGATGTCGGTGACGAGCGGGCCCAGAGTGTAGAAAGGCGCGCCGTGGCACTTCTCTATCTGCCGCTCCATGTTGGCCTTTATCTTCTGCATCGGCACGTGGCCCGGCCCCTCGATGAAGGCCTGCACGTCTTTGGCCCAAGCCCTCTCGACGAGCTCGCCCATGGTGTCGAGCTCGGCAAACTGTGCGGCGTCGTTGGCGTCGTGGATGCTTCCGGGGCGCAGTCCGTCGCCGAGCGAGATGGCAACGTCGTACTTGCGGCAGATGTCACAGATATCGTCGAAGTGTGAATACAGGAAGCTCTCCTGCTTGTGCACCATGCACCACTTCGAGATGATGCTTCCGCCGCGGCTCACCATGCCCGTGAGCCGGCCCTGCGAGAGCGGCACGTTCTTCAGGCGGATGCCACAGTGGATGGTGAAATAGTCGACGCCCTGCTCGCACTGCTCGATGAGCGTGTCGCGGAATATCTCCCACGAGAGGTCTTCGGCGCGCCCGCCCACCTTCTCGAAGGCCTGGTACATGGGCACGGTGCCCACCGGCACGGGGCAGTTGCGCAATATCCACTCGCGCGTCTCGTGTATGTTGTCGCCCGTAGAGAGGTCCATCAGCGTGTCGCCTCCCCACTTGCAGCTCCAAACGGCCTTCTCCACCTCTTCGTCAATGCCCGAGGTGGTGGCCGAGTTGCCTATGTTTGTGTTTATCTTTACAAGGAAGTTGGTGCCTATCACCATCGGTTCCGACTCGGGGTGGTTGATGTTGGCCGGTATGACGGCGCGCCCGGCGGCCACCTCCTGGCGCACGAACTCGGGCGTGATGTGGGTCTCTATGCCCAGCTCGGCGCAGTTCATGTTCTCGCGAATGGCCACATACTCCATCTCTTCGGTTATCACCCCGCGCTTGGCAAGGGCCATCTGCGTCTCTCCCGGCTGGCGCTTGGCTATCCAGGGGGCACGCAACTTGGGCAGGCCGCGCTTGAGGTCGGTCTCCACGTCGGGGTCGCTGTACGGGCCGCTGGTGTCATACACGTAGACGGGAGCGTTCTCCGTCATAACTTTCTTGCCGTCTACAATGTCGACGGTCGGGGTCAGACGCACCCGGCGCATGCCCACTCTGAGGTCGGGATAGAGCTTTCCGCTCATGTAAACCTTTTCCGAACTCGGGTAAGTAATCTTGATATTGTTGTCCATAATTAAGTTGTTTACTGTTGTAAATTTTAGGATTCTTTGGGTCGGGATGTATGGGGAGTCAAGGAGTAAGGAAGTAAAGGAGTCAAGACATTTGCCATGCCAGCCCGCCGGGCGGCGGCCATGCGGCGGCACCTGCGGCCATAGCCGCAACTCCCCGGCGCCTAAGCGTCGATCATCCGGCGCATCTCTGCCACGGGGTCGGCAGCGTTTAGCACTGCCCCCGAAACGGCAATGCCGCGCACGCCGGTACGCATGATGGCCGGAATGTCGTCGTAACAGATGCCACCGATGGCCACCACAGGCAGCGGTATGCCCGCCGCGCGCATGCGGTTGACGATGGTGAAGTAGCCCTCGAGCCCCACTATGGGTGCCAGGTTCTGCTTGGTGGTGGTAAAGCGGAACGGGCCGCAGCCTATGTAGTCGGCCCCCTGGCGGTATAGCCGCTCTATGTCTTCGAATGTGTTTGCCGTTCCACCGATGATGAACTCCTCGCCGAGCACTCGCCGGGCCTCGTCGACAGGCATGTCGTTTTTGCCGAGATGCACCCCGTCGGCCTTTATCTGCTTGGCCAGGTGCACCCTGTCGTCGATGACAAACAGAGCCTCATGCTGCCTGCACAGGGGCTGTATCTCTGCTGCCGCGGCCAGCACCTCGGCATCAGTGGCGCCTTTCATGCGCAGCTGCACCCACCGGCAGCCCCCCTCGAGGGCCATTCGCGCCCCGTCAACATAGCCGAAGCGGTCGGTGGCGTGGGTTATAAACTGTATCTGAGTCATACTGTCAGCATCTTTAACGGGTTGAAAAAATGGTTTACCGGGCCATGTCCCTGCCCTATGCCAACGCCTGCCCCGGCCGCAAGCGCGGCCGTGACATAGTCTTTTGCCAGCCTGACGGCATCGGCAACGGCATATCCGCGGCCCATGAAACAGGCTATGGCAGACGAGAGCGTGCACCCCGTGCCATGTGTGTTGACGGTGTCTACCGACTCGGCGGCAAACGTTTCGACCAGCCGTCCGTCAGCGTCGTAAAGCCTGTCTACCTTGTGGCCGCCCTCAATGTGGCCGCCCTTGATAAGCACTGAGCAGTGGCTGTCGCGCGCAATCACCAGTCCGGCGGCATGGCATGATGCCTCGTCGGTTATGGCAAGGCCCGAAAGCGTGGCTGCCTCATGCATGTTTGGCGTGAGGATGGTGGCCAACGGCACCAGTTCGCTGCGGAAGGCGGCAAGCGCATCGGCCTGCATGAGTGCCGAGCCGCTGGTTGACACCATGACGGGGTCGACCACGACAACCTTCGGCCCGTATGGCCGTAGCGCGCCGGCAATGGCCTTTATCGTTGCGGCATCGTTGACCATGCCCACCTTTACGGCAGCCGGGCGGATGTCGTCCATGACCGCCCGTATCTGGCCGGCCACGACTGCGGGGCTGACAGGCTCTACGGCGCCCACCCCCATGGTGTTTTGCACGGTGAGGGCCGTTATTGCCGAGGCCGCATAGCAGCCCAGGGCAGATATCGTCTTGATGTCGGCCTGTATGCCGGCCCCGCCGCTGCAGTCGCTCCCGGCTATGGAGAGAATTGGTATGTAACGCATAATATGGATTTTAAACAGTTAACGGCTGTGGCCGACGGCCGCACGCCCGGCTGTGCCACCCGGCGACAAGAAGCCGCCTGAGGGGCCCGGCAGCGCGGCGGCCCGGCCACGCCACCGATTCAGACGGCCATCTCGACGCGGTCGAACGAGGCGTCCCAGTTTTTCCAGACGGGCTCCATGCCCACGGCCTTGAGGTCGCGCTCCACCTCGCGGGCTGTGCGCTCGTCGCTCACGTGGAACTGCTCGAGGGCGTTGGGATAGCACGCATAGCCTCCCGGGTCGGTGTGGCTCTCGGCACTCATGGTGGTTACGCCAAGCGTGGCCATGTTGTTGCGCACCTCGGGAGTCTCGCGCGTGGAGTACGAAATGTCCACGTCGTGGTCGAAGATGCGCATTGCAAAGGTCACCTGGGCCAGCTCGCGGTCGGTCATTTCCACGTTTGGCTGGAACCCGCCGTTCTCGGCCCGGCGCATGCGGGGGAAGTTGACGCTGTACTGCGTGCGCCAGTAGGTCTTTTCAAGGTAGCGCAGGTGGTAAGCCATCATGGTCACCTCGGTGCGCCAGTCTTCCAGCCCGATGAGCGCGCCCATGCCAATCTTGTGTACACCGGCCTGCCCCATGCGGTCGTATCCGTTGAGCCTCCACTCGTAATTCGACTTCGGTCCGCGCGGATGGTACACCTTGTAGCGCGCCTCGTTGTAGGTTTCCTGGAAACAGATGACCCCGTTCAGCCCGTGGCGTCGCAACTTGGCATAGTCGTCGGTGGCCAGCGGCATCACCTCGATCTGCAGGTTGTTGAAGTAAGGCTTGGCCAGGTCGAGCGCCCGGGCTATGTAGTCGACGCCGGCCTTTGCCGGGTTCTCGCCCGTGAGCACGAGCAGGTTGTCGAACGGGCCCAGCTCCTTTATTGCCTGATACTCGCGCACTATCTCCTCTTCGGTGAGTATTGTGCGCGGCATCTTGTTCTGCACGTGGAACCCGCAATACACGCATGAGTTGGCACACGAGTTGGTGATGTATATCGGTATGAACATGTTGATGGTCTTGCCGAAGCGCTCGCGCGTGTACATGCGGCTCAGGCGGGCCATCTGCTCAAGGTACTTGTCGGCAGCGGGCGACACGAGCGCCATGAAATCGTCGACGCTGAGGTGGCGCTTGGCGAGCGCGCGGCGCACGTCGGCATCGGTCTTCCGCATTATCTTCTCGGTGGTCTCGTCCCACCCAATGTTCTTTATTACGTCGTAAAACATTTTGTTATCCTCCACAAAAAGCTTTGAGTATCACTATGTCGTCGCCCTCGACGAGTGTGCGCCCGGCCCATTCGGCGCGCGGCACCATGGCGTTGCCCACGGCCACTGCCACGCCGCGGTCGGGCAGGTTGCGCTCGGCAGCCAGCTGGGCCAGCGTTGTTCCGTCGGCCAGCACGGCCGGCTCGTTGTTTATCTTTACGTTCATAGCAAGTTGTAGTTATATTGGTTTGTGTAAATATTGCTTACCTCTGGCCCGCCTCCTGGGCACGGCGGCCTGAGCCTCTGGGCCACAGGCCGTTACGCCCACGGCCGGACGGCCGGGCCAAACGGGCCGCAACGCGCGCCCGAACGGGCTGTTTCGGCGGCCCATACAGGCCGTTTGGCAGCCCCAAACAGGGCGGGCCGTAAAGCAGGCAGAGCCGTTGTAAAGCATTTTCGCATCAGTTGAGGAACGCCGTGAGGGGCGAGCTGGCGTCGGCTGTCATGTCGGCCGACTGGCGCCCGAGCCCGGCCTCGTAGGCCTCGCGCCCGGCCTCGACAGCCTTCTTGAAGGCCTTGGCCATGGCAACGGGGTCGCCCGCCACAGAGATGGCCGTGTTGACGAGCACCGCGTCGGCACCCATCTCCATGGCTGCCGCGGCATCGCTCGGCGCGCCTATGCCCGCGTCGATGACCACCGGCACCGATGCCTCTTCGATGATGATGCCGAGGAAGTCGCGTGTGCGCAGCCCCATGTTAGTGCCTATGGGCGCGGCCAGCGGCATCACCGTGGCTGCACCGGCCTCGGCCAGGCGCTTGCAGAGCACGGGGTCGGCCTGGCAATAAGGCAACACCACAAAGCCCTCCTTGACCAACAGCTCGGTGGCGCGGAGCGTCTCTACCGGGTCGGGCAGCAGGTAGCGCGGGTCGGGATGTATCTCCAGCTTGAGCCAGTTGGTGCCGAAGGCCTCGCGGGCCATCTTGGCGGCAAAGACGGCCTCGTCGGCATTGCGGGTGCCCGACGTGTTGGGCAGCAACTGAATGCCGGGGCGCACAATATGGGCGAGCATGTCGTCGCCCTTGTCGGCCAGGTCGATGCGCTTCATGGCCATGGTCACCATCTCTGTGCCTGAGGCACCGATGGACTCGGCCATCACTTCGTTGGAACTGAACTTCCCAGTTCCCAGGAACAGGCGCGAGCCAAACTCGCGTCCTGCGATAACAAGCTTTTCCATTTAACCTTATTTTATGTCAACATGCGCAAATAAGGAGTGTTGTCAGAGATTTGCCCGCGGCTGCCAGACCTGCAAGAAAGCATCATCCACAAGGCAGCTTCCCTACGTCGGCATTATCCGAATCAGGTGTTACGGGTATAATCTCAGCCCGGGCAACAGCCCGGGCACCCCTGCCGGCAATGAAAGCCGGACTCAGCGCGCTTTAGTTTTGTGACTGCAAACTTACACAAAAAAAATGAAACGCGGCACACAACATCACTAAATTGGCAATATTTAAGGAAAAGGCAACCACAAACAGCTGCACCGACGAGGCTGACGCCATGCATGCGGGAGGGCGGAAACGGGCTGAATGGCCGCAAGGCATGGCGGTTGGGGGCAACGGCCTCAAAGCCATCGGCGGGCGGATGAGGCCGAGGCAATGGCATGGAGGATAAAAAATTAACGCGGAATTGTTTTGGGCGACAAGCTATTTAAGCTATCTTTGCAATGGTCAAGCTGCATTGGGGAAACCGGGGGGCAAGCTCGGCTACGGCCCGCCGGCATAGGCCTTGAAACAGGCAGCGGCACGGCGAGGCCACCGACAGGCGGCCGCAAAGCCACGGCGGAGGCGCCTGGGGCAAGGCGCGACAACCAAAGGCAGCATACGGACACAACAAATCAAGAACGGGAAAAATGAAAATACTGATAGTGGAAGACAACGACGACCTGCGCGAAATCATTGTAAGGTCGCTGGAAAAAGAACGTTACGTGGCCGAAACGGCCGCCTGCTACGCCGATGCCCGCACGAAGGCGTTTGTGTATGAATACGACTGCATACTGCTCGACATCATGCTGCCCGACGGCAACGGGCTCGAACTGCTGCGCGAACTGCACGCCGCCGGCAGGCGGGTGAACGTGATCATCCTGTCGGCCAAAGACTCGATAGAAGACAAGGTGAAGGGACTGGAACTGGGGGCCGACGACTATCTGCCCAAGCCTTTCCACCTGGCAGAGCTGCACGCAAGGATAAAAAGCGTGCTGCGACGGCAGATGAGGGGCGGAGAACAGGCCATAAGGATTGCCAACGTGACCATACACCCCGACACGTTTGGCGTTGACGTTGGCGGCAAGCCCCTCGAACTGAGCCGAAAGGAATACGACATCATGCTGTACCTCGTCAACCGCCAGGGGCGGCTGATAGAAAAACAGACCCTGGCCGAAGCCGTCTGGGGCGACGACATAGACCAGGCCGACAACTTCGACTTCATATACGCGCAAATGAAAAACCTGCGCAAAAGGCTCAAGGCCGCAGGGGCAGGCATAGAGATAAAGACCGTTTACGGATTCGGCTACAAACTCGTTGAGACATGAAACTGCAAAACCAAATCACGCTGCGCCTGTCGCTCATAGGCGCACTCGTGTTTGCCTTCTGGGCGGCACTGTTCTACTTTGCCATCATCGACGAGATAAACGACGAGGTGGACGACTCGCTCGAAGACCACGCGGAAATGATAATACGGCGCTCGCTGGCAGGAGAGAAACTGCCTAGGGAGGCCAGCTACACCAACAACCAGTACTACCTGCACGAGGTGTCGGCACAATACGCATCGCAACACTCGCACATCAGATACGAAGACTGTGAGGTTTACACCAAAGCCAAGAATGAGTTTGAACCCGCACGCACCATCTCTTACATATTCATGGACGACAACGGGAAGTTCTTCGAGGTGGTGGTGTTCACGCCTACCATAGACAAAGCCGACCTCAAGGCTGCCGTGGCGTATTGGCTGATAGCCCTGTATGCGGCCATAGTGACATGCATCATTCTCGTAAACCTGCACACGCTGACCAAAGGCATGCGACCACTGAGGGCCATACTCGACTGGCTCGACGCATACAGGCTGGGCGAGCGCAACAAGGCCATGGACTTGCACACCAACGTGACTGAGTTCAGGAAACTGGCCAACGCCCTGGAACGCAGCACCGAACGCAACGAAACGCTATACGAACAGCAGAAGCGGTTTATCGCAAACGCATCCCACGAACTGCAAACACCGCTCGCCGTGATACAAAGCCGGCTGGAGATGATGCTCGACGACGGGCAGCTGACCGAGGCGCAAATGGGCGACGTGGTGAAAACGCTGCACACGCTGAAGACACTGGCGCGCACAAACCGCTCGCTGCTGCTGCTGTGCAAAATAGACAACGGGCAGTTTACAAAAACCAAGCACATCAGCATGGCCGCAACAATAGGGCGGCTGCTGCCCGACATGGAAATGATTTACACCAACAAAAACATAAAGGTGGAAATGAACGTAGAGGCCGACATGACTGCCGAAATGGACGAGTCGCTGGCCACCACGCTCGCGGCCAACCTGCTGAAAAACGCTTTCACCCACGGCAACGACGGCGGACAGATACGCATCTACCTGAATGCCAGGGCAATGACCATAGCCAACACCGGGGGCGACAGACCGCTCGACGGGGCAAAAATATTCGAGCGGTTCTACCATTCGGCCGATAAGGCCTCGTCGACGGGACTCGGACTGTCGATAGCTCAGGCTATATGCAGGCTCTATGGCATGGACATATTATATATATATGAAAACGGAATGCACGTGTTTGAGGTGTCACGCCGATGGCCATAAAGCCAAGACGCACAATGGCACAAGGCTACGCAACAAGGCAAACGAAAGGCATCGCGCGCTAAAGAATGTTAAACAGTGACGCAGCCAACCATTTTTCAGATTCTTTTCAGAATGGCTTCGCAACTTTGCAATACGAAAAGAAACAAAGTATTAACAATAAAATCAAAGGAGAAAAGAATTATGAAGACTTTCATCAAGAAGAGCATCATGGCAATAGTTTGCCTCGTGGCATTCCAGACAACGGCAATGGCCGACAACGACAAGCCCATCAACGTGAACCAACTGCCTGCAACCGCACAGCAGGTTATCAAGGGAAGCTTCAGCGGAATGAAGGTTGCGCTGGCCAAGGTGGAGAGCGGACTGATAGACAAGAGCTACGACGTGATATTCACCACAGGCGAGAAGATTGAGTTCGACCGCAACGGCAACTGGACCGAAATAGACTGCAAGCGCTCCAGCGTTCCCTCAAAACTCGTGCCGACGCAGATAAACAACTATGTGAACACCAACTACAGCGGCAACAAAATACTCAAAATAGAGAAAGACCGCAACGAATATGAGATTAACCTCTCAAACGGTGTTGAAATCAAGTTCAACAAAGACTTCATGGTAATCGACATCGACTGACACAACAAACGACTAACTCTAAGTAACAGTCAAAGAACGGCCCGGAAGCAAGACGCCCGCACAAACAAAAAGCAGGCTCTGCTACCGGGCCGCAATGCGTTTCGAACCGACGGCAAAAACAATTGGTAACGCACACACCGGCAACGCCACCAAAACCTTGGACAGACCTCCCGGCAAAGCAAAAAAACAAGCCACAGCATTTAAGTCGTTTTTTCTTTGCGAGTAATGAAATTTATACTATCTTTGCATAGTAACAGAAAAGAGTCAATATCAATCATGAACAAGATTGCAGACATAATAATAAAAAGGAGGCGCAAGCAAGTTTTCAAAGACATGTTCTTCCTGTTTCTGGGCATCGTCATATACTCGCTCGGCTACACGGCCTTCGTCCTGCCCGAACAAGTAGTGATGGGTGGCGTAACAGGTATATCGGCCCTACTCTTCTATGCGTTCGGATTTCCGCCCGGAATATCCATCTGGGTGCTCAACGTCACGCTGCTGCTCATAGCCCTGCGGGCGCTGACAAGGCAGTTCACCATACGCACAATAATAGGCGTTACCATGCTGTCGGCCGTGGTGGGCGTGCTTCAGCCTCTGTTCCAACAGTTCCACCTGATCACCGTCGGCGAAGACAAGTTCATGCACGTGCTCATCGGTGGCGCGCTGGGAGGCACGGGCCTGGGCCTCATCTTCTCACACAACGGGTCGACGGGAGGCACCGACATCATAATAGCACTGCTCAACAAGCACTTCAACATGAGCTTCGGGCGGGCAATGCAGTTCATCGACATCACCATCATCAGCTCGTCTTACCTGCTCTTCCACAGCATGGAGACAATAGTATATGGCATCGCCTTCACACTGACCGCAAGCTTCGTGTGCGACTATGTCATCAACGGCACACGCCAAACGGTGCAATTCATCATCATATCCAAGGAATATGAGAAAATCGCCGACAAGATAAACAAGCATGTCAACCGCGGAGTGACACTCATCGAGGGCAAAGGGTGGTACTCGAAACAAGAGGTTGACATACTCATCGTGCTCACACGGAAATATGAGTCGCAGGGCGTGATGAGCCTGGTCAAAGCCATCGACCCGCACGCCTTGGTGTCACAGACATTCTGCCACGGTGTGTTCGGCGAGGGATTCGACAAGATAAAATGATGGACGTGGCCTGTGTCATTGTGGCATAAAAATGCAACATTGGCAGAATTTAACATATACGGCAATAAAAAAATCCTGATTTTCTTGCGCAAGACGCTTTTATTTATTACTTTTGCACATCGAAACAAAGAGGGGCGTAGCCCAGTTGGTTTAGAGCGCCGCAGTCACATTGCGGAGGTCATCGGTTCGAGCCCGATCGTCCCTACACTTATACAAGTGCCTTGATGTTTTCACACAACAGATTGGAAACAGGCTGAAAGCACATAGAAACACACTCCACAACATTTAACAAACAACGCCTCAAGCGCACGACATGGGCGCTTGGGCTCTGCCAAAATGTCATAAAATGGCCGCAGGGCACACTCTTTGTTCCTATGTTCGACGGATAACCAAACAGAGAAACAAAAGAAAGGAGACATAATATGACATTAGACAAATTCACCATCAAGGCACAAGAAGCCATACAGGAAGCCGTCAACGCGGCAACCGCAGGCGGGCAACAGGTGATTGAACCTGTGCACTTGCTCAAAGGAATCATGTCCAAAGCCAAGGACGTGACCAACTTCTTGTTCCAAAAATTAGGCATCAACGCCTCTCAGATAGGCATTCTTGTCGAACAAGAGCTCAAGCACTTGCCACGGGTTCAAGGCGGCGAGCCTTATCTAAGCAACGAGTCGAACCGCGTTCTGCAGCAAGCCATCGACTATTCCGGCAAGATGGGCGACGAGTTCGTGAGCGTAGAGCCGTTGCTGCTGGCACTGCTCACGGTAAACTCCACGGCAAGCCGCATACTCAAAGACGCCGGGTGCACCGAAAAAGAGATGCGGGCGGCCATCAACGAACTGCGGCAAGGACAGAGCGTAAAGTCGCAATCGGCCGACGAAAACTACCAGAGCCTTGAGAAATACGCCAAAAACCTAGTAGAGGAGGCACGCCAAGGCAAGCTCGACCCGGTGATTGGACGAGACGACGAGATTCGCCGCGTATTGCAGATATTGTCGCGCCGCACCAAGAACAACCCGATACTGATAGGCGAACCGGGCACAGGAAAGACGGCAATCGTTGAGGGCCTGGCCCAAAGAATAGTCAGGGGCGACGTTCCCGAGAACCTCAAGGACAAGCAGGTATACTCGCTCGACATGGGCGCATTGGTCGCCGGAGCCAAGTATAAAGGCGAGTTTGAAGAGCGTTTGAAAAGCGTCATCAACGAAGTAACCAAGAGTGAGGGCCGCATAATACTCTTCATAGACGAGATTCACACCCTTGTCGGAGCCGGAGGGGGCGAAGGTGCCATGGATGCAGCCAACATCCTGAAACCCGCTCTGGCCCGAGGCGAACTCAGAAGCATTGGTGCCACCACGCTCAATGAGTACCAAAAGTACTTTGAGAAGGACAAGGCACTGGAACGACGCTTCCAGACCGTGATGGTTGACGAGCCCGACGAGCTGAGCGCCATAAGCATACTGAGAGGGTTGAAAGAGCGCTACGAGAACCACCACAAGGTACGTATACAGGACGACGCGTGCATTGCCGCCGTGAAACTGTCGGAGCGTTACATCTCCGACCGGTTCCTGCCGGACAAGGCCATCGACCTGATGGACGAGGCAGCAGCAAAGCTCCGCATGGAGAGAGACTCCGTACCGGAAGAGCTTGACGAAATAACACGACGGCTGAAACAGCTGGAGATTGAGCGCGAAGCCATCAAACGGGAGAACGACCAGCAGAAGATTGCACAGCTCGACAAGGACATCGCCGAACTCAAAGACCAGGAAAAGCAGTTCAGGGCCAAGTGGGAAGGCGAACGCACACTGGTGAACAAGATTCAGGAAGACAAGCAGCAGATGGAGAATCTCAAGCTGGAGGCCGAACGGGCCGAACGCGAAGGCAACTACGAACGTGTGGCCGAGATACGCTACGGACGCCTGAAAGCGCTCGAAAACGACATCGCCGCAATACAGAAGCAGCTGCACAACGCCCAAGGCGACGACGCCATGGTGCGCGAAGAGGTCACGGCCGACGACATTGCAGAGGTTGTCAGCAGGTGGACCGGCATCCCCGTCAGCCGCATGATGCAAAGCGAGCGCGACAAGCTGCTGCATCTGGAGGAAGAGCTCCACAAGCGTGTCATCGGGCAAGACGAAGCAATAACGGCCGTCAGCGATGCCGTAAGGCGCAGCCGTGCAGGGCTTCAGGACCCCAAGAGGCCAATAGCCTCGTTCATCTTCCTCGGAACTACGGGCGTGGGAAAGACGGAACTGGCCAAAGCACTGGCCGAATACCTGTTCAACGACGACTCGATGATGACGCGAATCGACATGAGCGAGTATCAGGAGAAGTTCAGCGTAAGCCGGCTTATCGGTGCCCCTCCGGGATACGTTGGCTACGACGAAGGCGGGCAACTGACCGAAGCCGTGCGCCGCAAGCCGTATTCCGTGGTGCTCTTCGACGAAATCGAGAAAGCCCACCCGGACGTGTTCAACATCCTTTTGCAGGTGCTTGACGACGGAAGGCTGACCGACAACAAGGGCCGCACGGTGAACTTCAAGAACACCATCATCATTATGACGTCAAACCTCGGAAGCCAATATATACAGCAACAGTTTGAAAACATCAACGCTTCGAACCGAAACGCTGTGGTGGAAGAGACGAAAACGCAGGTGATGGAGATGCTGAAGAAGACCATCAGGCCGGAATTCCTGAACCGAATCGACGAAATAATAATGTTCCAGCCGCTGAGCAAAGCCGAGATTGCCGATGTGGTGCGCCTGCAGATGAACGCTGTTAGCAAGATGCTTGAGCCACAAGGCTTCACACTCCGCGTGACCGACGCTGCCATCGACTACCTTGCCGACGTAGGGTTCGACCCTGAGTTTGGCGCACGACCGGTGAAGCGGGCCATACAGCGCTACGTTCTCAACGACATGTCGAAACGAATACTCGCTGAGGAAGTGAACCGCGACAAGCCGATAATCATCGATGCCAACGGCGCCGGGCTGCAGTTCAGGAACTGACAACGGCACCTACTTACATCTTGAACGCCGCAGAGGCATTACCGAAAAGGTAAAGCCACTGCGGCTTTTTTGTGCCCTGGCAATGGCAAGGGCAGCCAGACTGAGCACAAAGGAGGCAAAAAAGCAAACGCAAATCACACTGCACAATGGTGGTATGTGGCGTTTTTTTCGTATATTTGCACTGAATAAACTGCGCTTTGCAACGGGCAAGCCTGCCGGCCTTGCCTTTGTTGCAAACATACCAAAACTGAAAACAATGACTATCAAGACCAAATTGCAAACCCTGATTGCCGCAATGATGGCCACAACGGCAATAGCTGCACAACAGCAGGCCTGCTTCAACTATTTCAGATACAGCGGCAACGACACACGGTTCGACAGACCCATAGACCGAACCCGCCAATACTTCAACCCCATACTCGCAGGATTCTACCCCGACCCTTCGGTTTGCAGAAAGGGAGACACCTACTACATGGTCAACTCCTCATTCGGATTCTTCCCCGGCGTACCCTTATTCACAAGCAAAGACCTCGTAAACTGGAAGCAGGCAGGCCACGTGCTCGACAGGCCCGGGCAGCTCCCGCTCGGAGGCCAAGGGGTGTCTGGCGGCATATTTGCCCCTTCCATAGCGTACAACGAGCACAACAACACCTTCTACATGATTACCACAAACGTTGGCCGAGGCAACTTTTTCGTAAAGTCGGCCAATCCGGAAGAAGGCTGGAGCGACCCTATATGGCTGCCGACGGTGGGCGGTATAGACCCCTCGTTTTTCTTCGACAAAGACGGCAGCGCTTACATAGTGAACAACGACGAGCCGCGCGGTGGCAGCGGCTACGACGGCGAGAGAAGCATCATGTTGCACAAATTCTGCGTCGAAGGCGACAGTACGACGGGCGAGCAGGTCGAAATAATACGCTCCGGCAGCCATGTTGAGCAAAAGCCTATATGGATTGAGGGCCCCCACCTTTACCGCATTGGCAAGTATTACTACCTGATGTGCGCCGAAGGTGGAACAGGGGCAAGGCATTCGGAAGTAGTTTTCAGGGCAAAGCATCCAGAAGGCCCGTGGGAGGAATATGCCGAAGGCAACCCTATACTGACCCAGAGGGATGGCCTCGACCCGCTACGCCCCGACCCGGTGACAAGCGCCGGCCACGCCGACCTGGTGCAGACACCCGAAGGACAGTGGTACGCCGTGTTCCTGGGATGCCGCCCTTACGAAGCCGACATGTACAACACCGGGCGCGACACCTACCTGCTGCCTGTGTCATGGAGCGACGGGTGGCCAACCATTCTCAAGGCCGGGAAAGCCATCGAGACAGTAATCGACAAGCCCGGGCTGCAACCCATAGGCGACTTGCTGACGGGCAACTTCACTTACACCGACAGTTTCAGGCAAGCCAGGCTGCACCACCGGTGGGTAATGCTGCGCAACCCTACCGACTTCTATGCCACCGGCACGACACGCGGACTGGCCATCACGCCAAAGCCGGTGAACATATCGCAACGCCAATCGCCCGCGGCTGTGTTCGCCAGGCAGCAGCACACCGACTTCACTGCCGAGACCGAACTTACATTTGAGCCTAAGTCGGAGAAAGACCTGGCCGGCATGGTGCTGCTGCAAAACGAAGACTACAACATCGTGATGGGCAAGACCATGGTGGACGGTCGCCCTGCCATAACCCTGACACGCACCGAGAAAGGCAGCGTGAGGGTGGCCACGGCCATGCTCACAGGCAAGGAGGCTGCGTCGCCGCTGCGGCTCAGGATATGCGGACGGGGCAGATACTACGACTTCGACTACTCTGCCGACGGCAGGCAATGGCAAACGCTGGCCCGAGGGGTCGACGCCTCGTGCCTGAGCACGGCTCTCGCGGGAGGATTCACCGGCACGTGCATAGGCCTTTATGCCACCAGCGCCAACTGAACGGCACGCCACCCGGCCACCATGCCGGCCGAGCCAAGTCTACGGCAGCCACTACACCGAAAGGGCGCCAGTCAGACACAGATGCTTTGGCCCGGGCATGACGGCAGCCAGAACCGGCCGCACAGCGGCGAGGCCTCAGGCTCGAAAGCGGCCGCCGAGCCTGCCCCGGAAGCTGTAAAGTGCATGGGCACAAACAGCGAGGTATGCACACGCTCCAAAAACTGGCGCGGCCCGCTCATGTAACCGCCCCCTATGCGGGCATCGACAGGAAAGAACGCCACGTCGACTCTGTCGGCAACCTTGCACACATCTTTCAGTTCGCCGAGATACATTGCCTCGGCCCGGCTGTCGCCTACGCCAGCCCCGGGCTGTGAAGGCTGCCAGTTGTTAAGGTCGCCGGCATGGAAAAGCCTGCAGCCACCCACGTCGATGACAAACGAGACGCCCGAGTCGGTAGACCCCGTGGCGCCGACCGAAATGTTGCCGTCGGCATAGCTGCCGCCTTTGGCCAGCCAGTGGGCCGCATCCTTTGGGGCGCGGCGGCGGCGCATGATATCCTTCGACAGCACGTATGTCACCCCACTCCGACCGCGCCCCCAGTCAAGCACGGCGGGGTTGAAGTGGTCTTCGTGGAAATGGGAGGCAAGCACATAGAGCGGCTTGCCGCCAGCGAGCAGTGGCCCGATGACGCCGGCAGGGTCTTGCCAGAAGTCTATGACAACGGCGCACTGCTCTGTCTCGACCGCGAAACCACTATGATAAATGTATGTCAGCTTCATGTTCAAACGTATGTTTATGCCTGATTAGGCTTATGAATGTCTGCATCCTGCCAAATGCAATCAGTCGGCATGAGCCTGAAGAAGCAATCACCCGATGCCCCCGTTCATCGTGTTAGCCTGCATCACCCACCAAGGCTGTTGTCCGCCAATTACGGGCGACGGTAAGGAAGCCTGACTACAGTCAACTACCGATGAGTGCTTGGCAACTTGCTGACATCCATTTTACGCGTTTTACCCCAAACGGCCGTCAGACCGCGGCATGCCTGTCTCGGCATTCTTTTTATCATTGCCAAACCCACCCACGCTCTATGACGCTTCGTGCATGCGCCTTGCCACGCACCGGCCCGATGCACCTTCGGCAATGGCTACGGCCAACCAGCACCGCAACCGGACGCAACAGCCATGGGACAATATCGCCGATTGGCAGCCCAGACCACCGCCTGCAACCGTAGCGCAGCCCGAGCAATCCTGCCGGAAAGGCCGTTTCACAGTGTAAAACGGCCCGAACGGGAACGCAGAACGACCTGAACGAAAACGCAAAACGGGCCATTCGGCAAGTGGCTGGCATACAGGCAGTTGCACAACGGCATTTTAGTCATGGTGATTTCTGGCCGAACCAACCGCACATCACCACCGCCCCCGGCTCTTCACTGAGCTAAGCCGGCCAAGGCAAAGTTAACCATTTTCAGCCGAAAAACGCGCAATCAAAACCTCATTTTGCTGCGGAAGCGGGCTTTTACGGGGCCTGCCTACCGCCAGCCGGCGCATTATTAGGGAGAGGGCGAGGCTTTTCTCGCGATTTTTTATTAAGTTTGCAGACCGATGGGCCGGCTTAACCCACAAACCGGGCCCGGCCGAGGCGGGCCACTACGGCCGCCACACCGCCCGGAAAAGCAAACAACCAGACAAACGATGAAGATAGCAATAATAGGGGCAGGGGCAGCCGGATGCTTTGCCTCGATACAAATAAAGCGGCTTTGCCCCACTGCCGACGTGACTGTATATGAAAGCGGCCGAAAGCCGCTGGCCAAGGTCTCGGTGACCGGCGGAGGCCGCTGCAACCTTACAAACACGTTCGACAACGTGCGCAGCCTTGCCTCTGTATATCCCCGTGGCGAGAAACTGATGAAGCGACTGCTCAAAGAGTTCGGGCCCGCCGATGCGTGGCAATGGTTTGAGGCCGAAGGCGTGAGGCTTGTGGCACAACCCGACGGCTGCGTGTTTCCCGCCTCGCAAGACGCCATGGAGATTGTGGGCACCCTGCTCCGCCTGATGGAGCGCAACGGGGTAAGGCTGGAAACGGGCCACAGGGTGAGCCTTGTCACCCCTAGCGGCGCCAGCGGCTGCAACCGGTTCGGCATCAGTTTCGCTGCCGAAGGGCTCGCGCCACGGCAGGCCGACATCGTGCTTGTGGCCAGCGGAGGCAGTCCGAAGGCGGCAGGCATGGCCATGCTTGCGCCCACGGGTGTGGAGACGGTGGCCCCGGTGCCGTCGCTGTTCAGCCTGTGCCTGCCCGGCGACAGCATCACCGGGCTTACAGGCACGGTGGTGAAGCACGCCACGGCAAGCATGACCGGAACGAAACTGAAGGCCTCGGGGCCGCTGTTGATAACACACTGGGGCATGAGCGGCCCGGCTATACTAAAGCTGTCGGCCCATGCGGCGCGCCTGTTGCATTCCAACGGCTACAAAGCCGACATAGCCATCAACTGGCTCGGCGAATGCAATGCACAAGAAGCCATGGAGACCATTGCCAAACTGGCGGCAGACAACCCGAAGAAACAACTGGCTTCGGCTTATCCGGCGCAACTGAACGCCCGCCTGTGGATGCACATAATAGGCAAAGGCGGGCTCAACCCTGCCATGAGGTGGGGAGAGATGGGCCGCAAAGGCATGAACAAACTGGCGGCTGCACTTACGGCCGACATATATAATGCCGATGGCAAGTGCCGTTTCAAAGAAGAGTTCGTTACCTGCGGGGGCGTGGCGCTCGGCGGCATAAATCCCTCGACGCTCGAGAGCCGCACCTGCCCCGGACTGTTTTTTGCCGGCGAAGCGCTCGACGTCGACGGCGTCACCGGAGGTTTCAACCTCCAGGCCGCATGGACAACGGGCCACGTGGCGGCAAGTGCCATTGCCAAACTGTGCCACCACGGCACCCCGGATTAACCCCCTAACCGGCCATCAAGACCGAGGGGGATATGCAATGCCGATTTTCACGGCTTTCAAATCGCTCCAATGCTGCTGCCGGCATCTTGCCGCCCTCTACGCCACGGCTCACGCCTCAAAGCCACAGGCAAGGGCGGCAGCCAACCAGCACGGCAACACAACCAAACCACAGTGGCCCCGAACGGCCTGCCGGGGTCAATCGTCCTGCTCCTTAGACGGCTCTTTTACCCGGGTCACCAGCAGCTTGTCTATGCGCGCCCCGTCCATGTCGATGACTTCAAACTTGAAAGACTCCCACACGAAAGTCTCTCCGCAGTCGGGCACATGGTCCAATTGGAACAGGCACAACCCGGCCACGGTGTTGTAGTCCTCGTCGTCGAGCAAGTCTTCCTCGCCGAAATAGCTCAAGAAATCATACATGGGGCATTGGCCGTCGACAAACCATTCCTCGCCTTCCTTGCGCGGTATGATGTACGGTTCCTCCTCGGCCGGCTCCTGCACCGTGCCGACAAGGCTCTCAAGAATGTCATTAAGGGTGATTATGCCTATGCACGATCCGAATTCATCACACACCAACCCTGTGCTTATGTGTTGCGCCTTCATGTCTTCAAGCACCTTGTACACATCGGTGTTCTCGTAGAAATAGGTAGGCTTGTGCATTATCTTGCGCAGGTCGAAGTCGTTGTTGCCGAGCGTGAGAAACAGGTCTTTTATCGAAACGATGCCCTTCACGTGGTCGAGGTCGCCTTCGGCCACGGGGTATACGGCATACATGTTCTCCTTGATTATCTCTCTCACCTCGTTGGCCGTCATCGAGCAATCGAGCCATGTTATCTCGCTGCGATGCGTCATTATGGCATCCACCTCGAGGTCGCCTACGAGAAACACACGCCGCATGATGTCTTGCTCCATCGGTTGCACCTCTCCGTCTTCGGCCCCTTCGCGTATTATCGACTTTATCTCTTCCTCGGTCACCTTGCTGCCCTTGTCCTTCAGGCCCGTAAGACTGAAGATGAGCGAGGTGCTCTTAGACAGAAGCCACACGAAAGGATAGGCCACAAGCGACAGGCCGTACATGGGCACGGCCACCAGCTTGGCGGCTTTCTCGGCCACGGTGAGCCCGATGCGCTTCGGCACAAGCTCGCCGAAGATAAGCGTCAGGTAGGTCACCACAATCACGATGATGGCCTGCGAGAGCACAGACGCGTAATGTGAGGTCACCCCAATGCCGGCGAGCCATTCAGAAAAGATGACCGCCACCTTGTTGCCTGAGTAGATACCGGTAAGGATTCCGATGAGCGTAATGCCTATCTGGACGGTGGAAAGAAAACGGTCGGGCTCTTTCGCCAGCTTCAGCGCATACCGCGCAGAGCGCAGCCCGCTGTCAGCATCGGTAGAAAGGCTCGACTTTCGGGCGGAAATCAATGCAATTTCCGACATGGCAAACACACCATTGAGTAGGATCAGGCCAATAATGATGAATATTTCGTCCATTAAATGATTTGTGAATATATACTTCTTTCCGGGCTGAAACGGTGGCGGGAGAAGAGCCTCCCGCCTTTTGCCGTCATTGTTTTATTACTTTTATTGTTGTTCCGTTACTTGATTTCACCATATATACACCTGCGGGCAGCATGCCTGGCAGCCCGTCATAGGCGTCGACACGGGCCACACACCTGCCCGAAGCGTCAAACACCGTTGCCGGATTGCCTTCCAGCAAGCCGTCGGTGGCTGTCTCGACGGTTACAATGCCGGAGTTGTAGGCCCCGCCCATAAAGTCGAACGACACCTCGCCCGAAGCATCGTCGCGCTTTATGTGCGTTATGGGCTTGCCCATGAATTTCGTTCCGCGCACGTTGGTGTTGAACACCGTGGCTGCCGGACGAGAGTTGTCGGTGAGCGAGTCGCGCCTGTTGTAAGGATAAGTCACGCGCGACGAGTTGGGGTCATAAATGCCGCTGGCAGGTATGATGGCCACGCCGAAGTGGTCTTCGTCGTCGTTCACGCTGTTGTAATACCATTTATCGGCATCATAATCAACATGCATCACTATCAGTCCGTTGCCGGGCACGTAGGCGTCCCAGCCTGTCTTGCGCCGGTTTTCGAGCAGGTAATACTCGTCGACGTCGCCATAGCAGTCGTTGCGCACCTTGTAGGCGGTGCCTCCGTCGCTCATAGGCAGCAGCCCGGTGACCGTAGTCGGTTCTGTCAGCTCTACGGCCTGGGCCCATCCGCTGAGCTCTTTCTCATGTATGGTATAGTTTGGCGGGCACCATCCGTTGGCATTGTAGCACCCGCTGGAAAGCAGGTCCCAATCGCCGAGCATGTCGTCTCCGCCTGTAGTATTGTAGAAGTCGGGCAACCCAAGGCAGTGTGAGAACTCGTGGCAGAACGTTCCGAGGCCGCTGAGCTCACCGCGGTTGTATGTCTCAATGCCATAGAGCTCGCATCCGCAGGCATAGGTGTCTATCTTTACTCCGTCTACCTCATAGCCGTCGGGCCACTGCCTGTAGGCCGAAACATAGTATTCGTGAGGCCAGATGAAGCTTGTGGGATTGCCAGTGCTGGCCTGTCCGCCGCCGGCATAGAGCACAAACACCTGGTCTACCTCGCCGTCGCCATCCCAGTCGTAATCGCGGAAATTGACCCCTGCGGCCTTTGCCGCATCGCAAGCCTCAACCACCAGCTCGCCGACATGGATGTCTATCATGCCTATCGAGTCTCTGCTGGTGCCCGAATAGTCGGCTCCGTAATAATTGCGGTTGTGCTTTGCCATGACAGGGCCAACGATGTCGAACTTCAGGTTGAACAGTCCGGCGCTCTGGTCGGCAAAATAGTCGCTCACGCTGCCGTTGGCCCCGAAGTCGTTGAAACCCTCCTTGTTGAGTATGTCGCCCCATACGCCATTTGCGTCAGCGTCGTAAAACCTCTTGTCGGGAAACTCCATCATTACCACAAGGCCCCGATGCTCGCTGCCGTCGGCCAGCGCCCTCGTTGCCGTACGGCTTGAGGCGCGGCGCTTGGCCACGTAAGCAGCCCTGGCCGAACGCTTGGCCACGGCTTCAACCGAAGCGAGCGACGACACCTGCCTGCGCTCCTGGGGCGAACGGCGGGCCTGCTCGTGGGCAACCACTCCCGACGACTTCAGGCTGAAGCCCAACGCATCGGCATAGCAGAAGTCGCCATTGGCATCGCGCAAGAGTGGCACGCCATCCTCTGTGAGGTAGTAGTGCATGTTCTCATCTCCACACAGGCGCACGGTTATTGTTGTGCCATCAGACTGCGTGAATGTGCGCCATACAGACTGGGCCGGCACTGCCCCCACCCTGACAGAGCTAAAGAGCAGCGCCATTGATGCTAATGTCAATCCAAGTTTTTTCATATCTTATCAGTAAAGAAAATAGTCCCCGCCCCGGGTCGAGGTGAGGACTAATGTATTGCATTTACTTGCCGCACACGGGAGCCCAAGGCTTCAGTTGCTTGAAGAAGTCGTTGCCCTTGTCGTCAACAAGTATGAACGCGGGGAAGTCCTTAACCTCTATCTTCCAGATGGCCTCCATTCCGAGCTCCGGATACTCTACGCACTCAATGCTCTTGATGCTGTTCATCGAGAGCACGGCAGCCGGGCCGCCTATGCTTCCGAGGTAGAAGCCGCCGTGCTTCTTGCAGGCGTCGGTGACCACCTGCGTGCGGTTGCCCTTGGCTATCATCACCATCGAACCGCCGTGGTCTTGGAACTCGTCTACGTAGGGGTCCATGCGGTTGGCCGTTGTGGGGCCCATCGATCCGCAGGGCATTCCCTCGGGCGTCTTTGCCGGCCCGGCGTAAAGCACGGGATGGTCTTTGAAGTACTGCGGCAGGTCTTCGCCGGCATCAAGGCGGGCCTTGAGCTTTGCATGGGCGATGTCGCGTGCCACGATGATGGTGCCGTTGAGGCTCACTCGTGTGGCCACGGGATACTGCGAAAGTATGTTGCATATCTCGCTCATGGGCTGGTTGAGGTCTATGCGCACGGCATTGCCCTCGCCTGCGTTACGCAGTTCTTCGGGTATGAGCGAGCCGGGGTTGTCGTCCAGTTTCTCTATCCATATGCCGTCCTTGTCTATCTTTGCCTTTATGTTGCGGTCGGCCGAGCAGCTCACTCCGAGGCCTATCGGGCAGCTGGCGCCGTGGCGCGGCAGACGGATTACGCGTATGTCATGGGCGAAATACTTGCCGCCGAACTGTGCGCCAAGGCCAATCTTGTGGGCCTCGTCGAGCAGTTGCTTCTCCAGCTCCACGTCGCGGAAGGCGCGCCCTGTCTCGTCGCCCGTCGTTGGCAGGTTGTCGTAATAGTGTGTCGAGGCGAGCTTTACCGTGAGCAGGTTCTTCTCTGCCGATGTGCCGCCGATGACAAAGGCTATGTGGTAAGGCGGGCAAGCGGCCGTGCCGAGCGTCTTCATCTTCTCGACAAGGAAGGGAACAAGCGTGCCTGGGTTCTGTATGCGGGCCTTTGTCTCTTGGTAGAAGTATGTCTTGTTGGCCGAACCGCCCCCCTTGACCACGCAGAGGAACTTGTATTCGCAGCCCTCGGTGGCCTCGATGTCTATCTGTGCGGGCAGGTTGCAGCGCGTGTTCACCTCGTCATACATGGTGAGCGGGGCGTTCTGTGAGTAGCGCAGGTTCTCCTCGGTGTATGTCTTGTAGACGCCGAGCGACAGTGCCTCCTCGTCGCAGAAGCCTGTCCACACCTGCTGGCCCTTCTCTCCGTGGATGATGGCCGTGCCTGTGTCCTGGCAGAAAGGCAGCTTGCCCTTGCACGAAACCTCGGCATTGCGCAGGAAAGTGAGCGCAACATACTTGTCGTTGTCGCTGGCCTCGGGGTCGCCCAGTATCTTTGCCACCTGCTCGTTGTGCGAACGGCGCAGCAGGAAATTAACGTCGCGGAAGGCGGCATTGGCCAGCATGGTCAGCGCCTCGGGCGATACTTTGAGAATGGGCTTGCCTTCAAACTCACCCATCGACACACCATCCTTGCTCAGGAGGTAATATTCTGTCTCATCCTTACCCAACTGGAACATTGGGGCATACTTGAAATCCGGTGTACTTGCCATAATAGTTATTTGATAGTTTAATGTCGGCCTGAACACTGGCGGGCCGAACCTGCAGGCGTTACCTGTTTGTCGGCGAGCCGCAGACGGCCGTGCGTGACGACTGCAAAGTTATAACTTTTTTCTGTATTTTGGCTATATTGTACACGATATTTAACGCAATTGACAAACGAATGGCTCTATATACCACCTGCAACAGGCTTAGGGGGCTGTGGAGCCGGCCCGTCAACTGTCACGGCCACGGCACAGACGGGGCTTAGTTTTATTCTCCTGAACAAGCCACGGACGCAAAGGCAGTGTAACCAACTGACAGCCAACACACTGCAACAGCGGGCCGTTGGCAAGCCAAGCCACAGCTTTTCGCATAGCGCTACAACGTGCATTTGGCGCGCCGTATAACCGTCGGCTGCAACCAAAGCCCATCAAGCTGGCTTAGGGTTCGCCCGTATCAATGCAAGCCGACAGTTACCTAATGGCGTTATCACAGCGAAGCAATGAAGTCGTCAAGGTTACCTGCCTCACGACCGGAACCGATAAAACGCTCTTGCAACTTGGTTTTTGCTTTCGACACCGCACTCTTTGTCCTGCCCATGACCGTGGCCATGTCTGTACCGCTCAGCCCCCCGAGCCTGATAAGCAGGCACAGGTGGTAGTCTTGCTTGCTCAGTTTGCTGATGCCATAAAGACTCGCCTTAAAGCCGGGTATCAGTTCGTTGACAAACGAATCAAGCTCATCCAATGCCGCATCAGACAGTATTGCACCGGCAGCAGCAGCATCCCTCACCATCATATATATTTAGGAACCGGCCAGACGTTCCTTTATGGTTGTGCGGATTGACCGCCGCCTGTTTGCCATGTCTACCAGGGCTTCGAGCTGAGCCTGCTGCATAACCAGTTGCTGAGCCTGTTGTGCGCCATGCCTTTCGGCCTCGCCAAGTTTCAATTGCAACTCTGCCATGCGCCCCTCCAGTTCTCTTATATGGGCATCGCTGTGCTCTGCCATGTCGCGCTTCAGTATTTCGAAGCGCATTTCGCGCGCCTTGGCCCTTTTGCGAACCCACAACAAACCCACTATCAGCAATGCCGCAAGCACAAAAGCAAGGCTGCCATAAAGCATTTTCCACATGTTGGCCCTGGCATTCTCCACTTCCAGATTGGCCGCCTTGGTCTTATAGTTGCTGTAATTGTAGCTCGCATTCATACGGGCCACCACGTCTGCAGCCTCAATCACCCTTACTGAGTCTGTGTATTTGTCATACAAATCAATATATCGCGATGCATTGCGAACGTCATTCCGAGCCGAATTATACTCAATTAGCAACCTACAGGCGTTCATCCTTGAATAAAGTGTACCTTTCTCAAGCATCTCCACACAATACGGATATGCCTCTTCGTAACGTCCTGTATTGATGCACACCTCTGCCATCATGCTATAAAAAGGTATTTTATCAATATGATTCACATACTTTAAATAAGGCCTAAGGCAATTATCAGCCTTGGCATAATTATTAATTTCAAGATAGTAAGATGCCATAGACGCAGATATTCGCTTAACAAGTACAGAATCTTTTAGTGTCTCAGCCAATGATTTTGCTTTATCAAAATAATACAGAGCACTGTCGCCAAAATGCGAGTCTCCAAAAGCAAAAGCCTGTTTTTCAAGACAATAAATCATCATAAGAGTATCTTTTCGCTGCTGCTCCAACATATAAGAAGTCTTGAAATACTCCAAAGAGGGCTCATAAACACACTGATCTAATAATAAGAAACCTATTCTGAAATTAAGAGCACTACGGAATTGCAAGTCCGTCGTATCAGCCAATGCGTCCATTGCACGTTGAAAATATTCTACTCCAGCAGGTGCATCCCCCAAATCATAGGCCACACTGCCCGCATAATAATAAGCACGCGACAACAAATTGCGGTCGCCACTGTTCTCGTAATGGTCTAATACAGCCATGGCCTCAACCTTATCACCCTCATTATATTTTATATAAGCCTTGCACTTGGCTTTAAGACAAAGCAACCTGTAATACCAACGAGAATCGTCATCAAACTCAGATTGATGAGAAGACAATCCAGACAAAAAAGCAATGGCACTGTCAGGATTTGCCTCACAAAGACTGTCGGCAATAAGAAGCGAAGACGGATAACCTTGATGTCCACACGAAAAGAGGCTGGACAAAACCATGAAAAAAGGGAATATAAATATTGACTTCATCCGTAATTAACGTGAATTCGACGAATTCAAAACAAAGCAAGCTGTGTGTCAAATGTACGTT